>Ga0187777_10003171_pt1 | contig 10521 bp, 11 predicted proteins | sample 1015_Q2_SP5_10_M_FD_132416 | JGI IMG/M metagenome (GOLD analysis project Ga0187777, IMG submission 132416) | Tropical peat soil microbial communities from peatlands in Department of Meta, Colombia - 1015_Q2_SP5_10_MG | ecosystem: Environmental > Terrestrial > Soil > Wetlands > Peat | place...
AACGTCGGAAAGTCGACGCTGTTTAATGCTGTTACGCGGACGCATAACGCACCCGCGGAAAATTATCCATTCTGTACGATCGATCCCAACGTCGGCGTCGTGACCGTCCCCGATGTCCGACTGCAAAAGCTGGAGGAAATTTCCAAGTCGAAAAAGGTCACGCCCACCGCCATCCAGTTCGTCGATATCGCAGGTCTGGTCAAAGGCGCGAGCGCAGGCGAAGGGCTCGGTAACCAATTCCTCAGTCACATCCGCGAAGTGGACGCAATCATCCAGGTTGTACGCTGTTTTATTGATTCCGATGTTCATCATGTAAACGCGACGATCGATCCAATTCGCGACATTGAGGTGATTAACACCGAGCTGGTGCTGGCCGATCTGACCTCCCTCCAAAAACGCCATGATCGATTGCAAAAAGAAGTCCGCGCCGGCGAGAAAAGCGCCAAGATTGAAAGCGCGGTAATCGAAAAATTATTGCCGCACTTGGATTCCGGAAAAGGGGCAATCAGCGCGCCTCTCGATCCTGAAGAGAAAGCAATCGCCCGCAATTTCTTCCTTCTGACTTCGAAGCCAACTCTTTTTGCCTGTAACGTTGCGGAAACCGACCTCGCGGCGGTCGCGAAGAGCGACAAGGACAGTTCCGCTGCTAAGTATGTCAATCTTGTCCAGGATTACGCGCAGCACCATTTTGGCACCGAAGCATTTATCATCAGCGCACGAATCGAAAGTGAGCTGGTTGATCTGAGCGAAAGCGAAGCCCTTGAGTATTTACGCGGCCTCGGGGTGGATGATAGCGGCGTGCACGCGCTGATTCGGGCGGCTTATCACCTGCTGGGACTTCGGACGTTTTTCACCACAGGCGAAAAGGAAACGCGGGCCTGGACCATTCACGCGGGCGAAAAAGCGCCCCAGGCCGCAGGCGCGATCCACTCGGATTTCGAGCGCGGGTTTATTGCTGCCGAAACGATCGCTTATGAGGACTTGATTGCACTCGGTTCGTTCGCGAAAGCGCGAGAATCAGGAAAACTCCGGCTCGAAGGCAAGGAGTACGAGGTCCGCGATGGTGACGTGATTACTTTTCGTTTTAATGTTTAGCATCCGGTGATTCTTGCTCTTGCTCCAATCGAAGCAGAGGAAGCGGAAGATTAGTTGGGAACGAAGAGAATTCTCCCGCACTGCTCGCAGTTGACGATTTCCTTGCCGGCCTCAGCGGCGTTCACCGTCGCGGTGGTCAGTCTCATGTGACAACCAGTGCAAAAGCCATGCTCCACGGCCACGATTGCCGAATCTCCCTTGCTGACAAAGAGTCTTTCAAAACGATCCAATAGATCCTCGTCCATTTTCTCTGCAAGCCCTGCTCGTTCTTTCGATAACTCCCCGAGGCGCGCTTCGAGTGCTTTGGATTTTTCACCGAGATCATTCATCTGGCGGGTAATCGAGTCCTTGGTTGCAGCAGCTTTTTTCTCTTCAGTGGAAACTTCGACCTTCAATTTATCCCCCTGCTCCATCAACTCGAGTTCCTGGTCCTCCAGTTTGCGGATCTCATCCTCGTAGCGCTGGATCTCGTGACCCATTGCCTGGAACTCGTCGTTCTTGCGGGTTTGATATTGCTGGGTCTTTAGTCGGTTGATGCTTTCGGTCCGCGTGCCGACGTCGAGTTCAAGTTTCTTACGGTCAACTTCGAGCTGGCGAGCCTTGAGTTTAATTGCCTCCAGAGCGGTCGCACTGTCCGCCAACTGAACTTCGAGGTGCTTACGCTGTAACGGCAGATTTTTTATCTCGTTTTCGATCTGCCGGATCTTTTGTTGTCGATCTTGAAGGATGAGGAGTTGTTCCAGTTCGGCACGCACGAGCCGATGAAGGTATTAAGTCCATTGGGCCCCGTCAATTGCGCGAACGGATCGCCTTGTTGTAGGGCGGCTGTGTCAGCCGCCACCGTCTCACGGAGACGGCCTACAATCTGAATGTTAATGAGAGTCACCGGAACCGCGCGCTTCATCGATTGCCGCCAGTGCCTGTTCAGGCCGGGCGCGCACGGCGATGTTCTCGGTCAAATTGACCCAGCGCACCGTTCCCGAGGAGTCGATATAAAACTCGGCCGGACGGGCAATGTCATTGCCTCTTGGTCCCGCTCCCCGATGCAGAACGTCGTAACGTTTGATCACCGCGGCATCCGCGTCGGACAAAAACGGGAATGTGTAGTTCATTTTCCGGCAATGGGCTGCGGTCACGTCACTCGGATCAACGCTAATCGCGGCGAGATGGACCCCTCGCTTATCGAAATCCGCCAAACGTTTCTGAAAACCCCGCAACTCGGAGTTACAGAGTGGTCACCAATATCCGCGATAGAAGATCACCACCGCGCCATTGGGAGAAAGTAAATCGGCAAGCGCGACTTGTTTTCCGTTTTGATCTGGCAGCGAGAACTCCGGCGCCCTCTCGCCAATGCGCGGAGCCTGCGCAGACAGCGGAACCTGCTTTAGGATATAGAAAGTTACGTAACTGAAAAAGGCGAATAAGAGCAAAGCGATCGCGGTAAAGATCGAGCCGAACACTTTGCCTCGGTAAATTTGCGGCCGACCGAATGCACGAAACAAACCGGCAAGAAGCAGCACGGCGCCGATTCCGAAAAGCAAAAGTGTGGCCCACGGAAAATCGCGGGTGATCGGGAACTGGATGAAAAATTCGTAACTAAACAATCCTCCGACGGCGACGATGAAGCCGACCCAGATCAGCCAGTTCCATTTGCGTTTCATGCCTGCCCGCAGGAGCCTTGGCGAAGGAGGGTCGACCTCGCCGGCGACATTCGCAAAACCCAGCGATACAGAACAAGTGTCAGCGCTGCGAAGGTCACGCTACTGAGAATGATTGCCGTCGTTTGAAACCCTGGACCGACAAGCGCCAGGGGCGTTGGATTTGTCGACAGCGATTTAATTACCGAAATCACAACCTGAATTATCCCCTCGCCAACGATCAGACCAGATGCAAGCAGCACGCCGAGCTGCTTCGCCGCTTCAGGTCTGGCAGTGCGATCAGCTTTTCTGTCGTAAAGCCAACCAATGACGGCGCCGACCACGATCATTAGCGTGGCAGAAGTCGGCAGATAAATCCCGAGTCCGACCGCGAGTGGCGGAACGCGCATGTGTTTCGTTGTTCGTGCGAGGATTTCATCCACCAAAACAACTCCGGCGCCGATCAGCGCGCCGATTCCAATCAAACTCCAATCGATGTCTCCTGCAATTACGCCCTTTGCCAGTGAGGAAATCAAACCTGCCTGAGGCGCGGGCAGTACGCGACTGGGATCCGTTCCTGGCGCACCGGCGAAACCATAAGTGTGATTCATGAGATCAAGCACCGGCGGAATGACAACGGCTCCTGCGATGACCCCGATGACTAATGCGACTTGTTGCTTCCAGGGAGTTGCATCGACCAACTGCCCGGTCTTGAGGTCCTGAAGATTGTTGTTCGCGATCGCGGCCACATTGAAAACCACGGCGGTGGTGAACAGGGCAAAAGCAATCAAGGCTTTGCTTGTCTCCGGAGTGACGTACGACTTAAGACCAAGCACCAACAACAAAGCAGCTCCGATCACGACCAAAATTCCAATACCCGAAAGCGGACTGTTCGAGGAACCGATCAAGCCGGCCATGTAGCCGCACACCGCGGAGACGAAGAAGCTCATCAAAAAGATGTAAACCACGCCGCCGATGATCAGCATCGGCAGATGTGCGCCGAGACCGCTGGAGCTTCCGAAGAATCCGAGCAACCAGGCAATCGGCAGCATACAAACCAACGTCACGACGCCGACAATGCCGATCGGAATATCGCGTTCGGTGATCGGCAACGTGTCGGCTTTGCCCGTTTTGCGCGCGCGCGACGCGGCCATCGCGCCGGCTAACCCGCTAATCAGTGGCTTTGCCAGTTTGAGCAAAGTCCAGATCGCGGAAACGCCGATTGCGCCCGCGCCAATGTATCTGACTTTGCCACTCCAGGCATCGTGCGCCAGCGTCGCCAACGGTGCCGTGAGATCTTGAGCGAGAGCAGAATAATGCGGCACTCCCCAGCCCCACCCGATCAGCAAACCAACCAGCATTGCGATGCCGACCGACAAACCGACGAGGTGTCCAATTCCCAGCAACAAAAACGACAGAGAGAAATCGTAGCCGCTGACTCCGCCTTTCTTCCCAATTCGAAAATTCTGCGCCAGATCAGAAGCGAATATCTGAGTCTCGATAATTAATGGAAAAATTGCGGAGACGATCGACCCCCAAAGAACCGCCATCAGACCGGCGCGGCCTTGTTCAACCTTCGACGCAACGTCAGCGCCGCCGCCACTGCCGACCTTCAACACTTCAGCGCACGCAACTCCCTCCGGATACGGCAAATCGGAATTCGTGACCAACGCGCGACGCAGCGGAATCGAATACATCACGCCGAGAATTCCGCCGAGCGCGCAGATCCAAAACGAAGTCCAGAACGGAAAGTCGGTCCAGTAACCGATCATGATCAATCCGGGCAGCACAAAAATGATCGACGAAAGCGTGCCGGCGGCCGACGCGACCGTTTGCACGATGTTGTTCTCCTGAATCGACGCGTCTTTAAAGCCGCGCAGAATCGCCATCGAAATCACCGCCGCCGGAATCGATGTCGAAAAAGTCAGGGCAGCCTTGAGACCGGCGTAAACGTTGGCCGCCGTGAAAACCAACGTGATGATGACTCCGATGATTATTCCGCGGATGGTAAGCTCCGCGCGATTTTCGCTACTCCCGTTCACGCGTGCGAAGGATAGGGTGAATCCTCGAAAGCGGTCAAGCGCTACGGCTCAGGATAAGCAAACATGTTCTCTAGATACACAACCTGCCCAGCTTGATCCACATAAGCACGATATATTTCAGCAAACGTGCGCGTTGAATCGACGCGACCATAGATTTGATACGCACGCCGCATTTTCGAAGTATCCAAATTGTCAGTATGCCAGGGACTCGGAATTATTGTTTGAGCTTCGTATTCCAGATTGAGTCGTTTCAACAACTCAAGAAACTGCTCCTCTGGCATCGGAAGATCGAGCTTAACGCCCTGATTTTCTTCGAAAGTCTTTTCGCCCGCTCCCGCCACGATTCCCGCTTTCTCCATTTCGGGTAATCTTTTTTGGTATTCCGCAGCAACCCGTTTCCGCTCTTGTTCCGATCTATCGCAAGAACCGGAGACTAGAGACAGCGCAAGTAGAACAAGAAAACTGAATCTCACGGCGAAGCTTAGTAAGTCTCAACCGGCGAGCGTTTGCTGTCTTCGATGCTGCGTTGTTTGGCGCCTTCTTCGCCGAGGGTCGCGACGCGAAGGCCCCAGATCTCTTTGTCGATCTCGCGAAACGCTTCCTCGGAAAACTTGTGTGGCGGCTTCATTGTCTTTTTGAATTTCGAAACGCTGGCGAGCGCACGATCGATTTGTTCGCGCGGCAATTTTTCCAAAATCTTGCGAACGTTTTCGACCTCGGGAATCCGATGGCAAATCATTACCAAATCGTTTCCGGCGTCGATCGCGAGACGAATCGTGTCGTTCAAACCGTAGCCGTTCAGGATCGCGCCCATGTCGAGGTCATCCGTCATCACCAAGCCGTCGAACCCGTATTCGTTGCGCAATAAATCGGTGATTACCCGCTTTGACAGACTGGCCGGCGTTTTTTCCTTTTCGAGACACGGATACCAGCCGTGGCAGATCATCATGCTGTCGACGATTCCGCCTTCCAGGTAGGGGCGGTTCACTGAACCGCCCGCGGGCGATTGAGGACAATCGCCCCTACCAATAAATGCGCGGAAGACCGCGAGTTCGTTGGCATCCAATTCTTCGCGCGTGCGATCGATTCGCGGCAGTTCGAAATGCGCGTCCGACTTCGCGCAGGTGTATCCGGGGAAATGTTTACCGCAGCTCGCGATCCCCTGGTTGCGCATTCCGTCGTTGAACGCGCCGGCATTGCCGACGACTTGCTCAACCGTTTTACCGTAACAGCGTCCGCGCAACGAATTGTCCGCATTGTCATCAAAGGAAATGTCGAGCACGGGGCACAGATCGAGATTGAATCCGAAAACGCGCAGCAACCTCCCCGTAAGGTCGCCGTGACGTCGAATAAGATTGATATCGTCCTTGTCGCGCAACTGTTGCGCGTTTGGCGGTTCGCTGCCGATCAGGCGCAACCGCGACACGCGCCCACCTTCCTGGTCGATGGTAATAATCGGCTCGACCTGGCTTAGGTCGCGCAGATCGTCGATGAGCTTTCGCAGTTGGGAGGCGCTTTCGATGTTGCGGCCGAAGAGAATGAAGCCGCCGGGTTGGACGCGCCGGAACATTTCCGCAGTCGCGGCGTCCAGCTTTGTGCCGGGAACACCGCAGAGAATTAACTGACCGAGCGAATCATCTTTATCCATGAAAGACGGAGATTAACCACGAATAGACACCAATAAACACGAATAGATGGTCGCGCTAAAATATTCGTGTCAATTAGTGTGCATTCGTGGTTGCAGCGTCAATAGTAGGCTGATTTGAAAAAGATAGGCATCTACGGCGGCACGTTCGACCCGATTCATCACGGCCATCTGATCTTGAGCCGGCAAGCCTGCGAGGAACTCAAACTCGACCAGCTGATTTTCGTTCCGGCCGCGCTCTCGCCGTTCAAAAAAGAGCAGGCAAAGGCGAGCGGCGAATTGCGGCTGTCGATGTTGCGCGCGGCAATCCACGGGCAATCGGATTTTGTGGCCGATGATTGCGAACTGAAGCGACCGCCGCCGTCTTACAGTATCGATACCGTGCTGCAGATCCGCGAACGGGACCCGAACGCGGAATTGTTCTGGCTGATTGGGGCGGACAACGTCAACGGCCTGAACAAATGGCACCGTTTCGATGTCCTCGAAAAACTCGTTCAGTTCGTGGTGCTCGATCGCGGCCGCACAGACAAAACTTCCCGCAATTGTCCTGTAGTGCGACGCAACATCGACATTTCGGCGACCGAAATTCGAAACCGAGTTGCGTCCGGGCGCTCCATCCGCTATCTCGTACCGCAAGCCGTGGAAGAAATCATTCGACGGGAGAAACTTTACCGGGAGTCAGCGACATAACCGCGAAACAGTTAGCCACGACCTGCGCCGAGCTCGCTTCCAACAAGAAAGCCGAAGACATTGTCGTTCTCGACCTCGCCGGAGTCTCCAGCTTCACCGATTTCTTTGTGATTTGCTCGGCCAGCTCGGAACCGCAGCTCAAAGCGATCGCCAATGAAATTGAAACGCGATTGCGCGAAGACCACGGCCGGCGCGCGGCCGCAGTCGACGGTTTTCCGGCGAGCCAATGGATCGTGCTCGATTATCTCGAAGTAGTCATCCACATCTTCCACCGCGACAAACGCGCGTTTTACAGCCTGGAAGATTTATGGGGCGATGCTCCGCGAGTCGCGTGGGAGACAACGACCGCAGCGCGTTGATCTAGCGGGTAATTTTTATTTCGCTGAAGGCGATGGCGCGGGTGAGCTGCCAGCAGATTGCACCTTCATTAGCTCGACTTCGAAAATTAAAAGCGAATTCGGCGGGATTGCGGCACCTGGCGACTGTGAGCCATAAGCAAGGTTTGGAGGAATGAACAGCTGGTATTTGGAGCCAACCTTCATCAACTGAAGCGCTTCGGTCCATCCCTTGATAACGCCAGAAACTGGAAACGTCGCAGGTTCGCCGCGTTTATAGGAACTGTCGAACTCCGTGCCATCAATCAAGGTGCCGCGGTAATTCACGGTCACGGTGTCGGTGCTCTTCGGCTGTTCGCCGTTACCGTCTTTCAACACCTTGTATTGGAGCCCGCTGGAGGTCGTTTTCACGCCATCCTTGCTTTTGTTATCGGCCAGGAACTTGGTCGCGTCAGCTTCGTTCTTTTTTCCTGCGTCGGCCTGTTTTGCCTGCATATCCTTTTCGAATGCAACCATCGTGTCGCGGATCTGATCCATTGTCATCTGCGGTCTGCCGGCAACCCCATCCTTGATTCCGGACATGACGACGTCCGGGTTCACGTCCACATTTTGTCGCTTGAAATTCATGCCGATGTTCAAGCCGATGGCGTAACTGAATTTGTCCTTCTGGTCTTTGAACTGGGCTGGTTTGTCTTCACCGAACGCGCTGGCCGCGAATGACAAAACCACGATGCTAAGGATGATAGGTTTCATAAAATGAGTTTGCGAATCTGATTGCGCTTTACCTGGGAATCGCGCAGAAGTTTGCAACGCTAGTGGAGAAACAGCGCTCGTCAACCGGTCATCACGTCCATCCCATCCTGGCAGTTGGGACGCTCTTAGTATTGCTGCCGGCAATCGGCCAAACAGCGGCCCCAGTGAATATTTCCAAGGCCGACGCCATTCAAATTGGGAAACGGATCTGGCAGAACGAGTGCAATGGTACGATAGCTGGGCTCACCTCCTGGAATGCCGGAGAAGATTTCGCTTCCCTTGGAATCGGGCATTTCATTTGGTATCCAAAAGGAATGCGCGGCCCGTTTGAAGAAAGCTTTCCCAAATTTTTGGAGTTCGCGCGCGAACGTACCGCCACGGTTCCGGTTTGGCTGAATCAAGCGACTTTTTGTCCATGGAGTTCGCGCGCCGAATTTTCCAGCGCCCAAAACTCGGCGCCGATGCGTGAGCTACGCCAGTTCCTCGCCCAAACGGTCGACCTTCAGGCGCAATTTTTAGTAGCGCGTTTGCAGGAGTCCCTCGCCAAGATGCTGAACCAGGCCGCCCCGAACGAAAGCACTAATGTGGAGAGACAATTCACGCGCGTTGCCAGCACGCCTCGCGGCTGCTATGCATTGGTCGATTACGTGAACTTTAAAGGAGAAGGCGTGTTGCAAACTGAACGTTATAACGGCCAGGGCTGGGGATTATTGCAAGTGCTTGAGCAGATGCACGGCACTGGAACCGGTCCAGCCGCGTCCCGGGAGTTCGCGAATTCGGCAGCTGCAATTTTGCGCCGGCGGGTACAAAATTCGCCACCGGAACGCCATGAAGCCCGCTGGCTCCCTGGTTGGTTGAATCGCGTCCGCACTTACGACCAAAATTCATGAAACGCTTTCGCCCGCTCAAATTTGGCAGCCTTATTCTCGCGATAGCGTTAGTGGGGCTCGCCCATGCGGAGTTCAATTTGTTCGGCCCCAAGATGAAAAAGCCGAACGAGATGATTTCCAAACAGGCGCCCTTGAAGGTAAACAAGAAACTGCTCGCCCAGGCCAGTCAGGAAAACACGCACATTGTCGTTTCCATTCCCAAACAGCGGGCCTTTCTGATGATCGGCAACGATGTAGTGGCCGATGGACCGATTTCGTCAGGCAAACGGGGACACGAAACTCCGCAGGGTCATTTCAGCGTCATGGAGAAGGATCCTAACCATCACTCGAGTATTTATGGCGATTTCGTCGATAGTTCGGGCCGGGTCGTGCGCGCCGGCGTCAGTGCCCAGATCGATTCGGCACCGAGCGGGACACATTTTGCCGGTGCGCCGATGTTGTGGTTCCTGCGCCTGACCAGCGAAGGCGTTGGTATGCACATCGGGATCTTGCCCGGGTACCCAGCGTCCCACGGATGCGTTCGTGAATCAGTCGACGGCGCAAAATTGTTTTACGATAACGCCAAGGTCGGCACACCGGTCGACGTCGGCGATTACTAATCGTCATCCCGAATCCCGTCGCGGCGGCGCACTTACAGGCTATCCATTAACTTTCGTCGCAACATTTCGAACGCGACCTGGGCGACGAGTTGCTTGAATGTTTCGCGGTCGCTCGGAAAAAATAATTTGCTGATCTTCGTCCCGGTCTTATCGGCGAGCGCGACGTAAACGGTTCCCACAGGTTTTGCCTGCGAGCCTCCGGCTGGTCCTGCGATTCCAGTTGTTGCCAGGGCATATGTCGATCCAGCACGTTTGCGGGCTCCTTCGGCCATCGCCCGCACCACTTCGTCGCTGACGGCGCCATATTGTTCGATCAATTTCGGGGCGACGCCGACGAGGTCGATTTTTGCTTCGTTCGCATACGTCACGTAGCCCGCGACGAAAACGTCGGAGGCACCCGGAACATTCGTGATCCGGTTAGCGAGCAATCCTCCCGTACACGACTCAGCTGTCGCCAGCGTCTGCTTCCTTGTGGTCAACAACTGCACCAAAACTTCTTCGAGGGTTTCGTCGCCGCCGGCAAAGATAACGTCGCCGAGCTCAGCACGAACGATCTTATCCGCCTGGTCGAGTGCGGTACGGGGGCCAAGGATTCGCACGTCGACTTCACCCGGTCTCGCGCAATAACCGAGCTCGATATTGGGAATTGCGAGAATTTTCTTTCCGATCTTTTCCTCGATCACGGATTCGCCCATGACCGCAATCTTGTAGAAACGACGTTCGATCTCCGGCGCCTCAACAATCGAACCCAGTATCGACATCGCCGATTCCCTGAACATCGGTTGCAGTTCGCGTGGCGGGCCTGGAAAAAGAAAAACATGTGGCGATGGAATCC
>Ga0187777_10003172_pt1 | contig 10519 bp, 10 predicted proteins | sample 1015_Q2_SP5_10_M_FD_132416 | JGI IMG/M metagenome (GOLD analysis project Ga0187777, IMG submission 132416) | Tropical peat soil microbial communities from peatlands in Department of Meta, Colombia - 1015_Q2_SP5_10_MG | ecosystem: Environmental > Terrestrial > Soil > Wetlands > Peat | place...
ATGTAAAAGAAGTTATACAAATATGATAGGCATTCACATTAACAAACTGCCTGTTTGGTAGAGACTTTTCGCTTCTTTGATAGCTATAGATGTACGACCGGTTCGCGTTAGTAGCATCCGTAAAGTCATAGATATGGTCTTTTCCTTTCCAAACGTAACACCATGTTGATGAAAAGTAATTTACAACAAAAGTATGTAACAGTGATACATATAAACACACCTAAACTGACAATTTATTAATCGATAAAGTGATTTTAATATTAATGTCCAAGACATATGAAGTCCTTAATGGCTATGCAACTTCTGATGGAACAAAGAAATATACAGATTATGCAATTCAAAAAGGTAAACCTGCCACTCATTTTCGCGTTTTTGAAGACCTATGCTTATCAAGTATAGGAATTGGAACTTATCTTGGAGAGATGACTACTGAGGATGACAAAGCTGTTGAGGATGCAGTCTATCAATCTGTCAGATCAGGTGCCGTAAATGTTATAGATACTGCCATAAATTACAGGGCAATGAGATCAGAGAAAAGCATAGGTCGCGGATTGTCTAGTCTGATAAATGATGGCATTATTTCAAGAGATCAAGTATTTATTTGTACTAAGAATGGCTATATAACAAATGATGGTGATTATCCTGCAATTGATGTAATGGAATATTTACAGAGAATGTACATATCTACAGGAATCATCAAACTCGATGATATTAGTTCTGGCTACAATGTACTCAATCCGGCATATATTGAAAAGTGTATTGATAAGTCGTTAACGAATATGCATCTAGGTACCATTGATTTGGTTTATGTACATAATGCGTTTGAGAGTTGGTACCAGGATGTAAGTAGAGAAGAATTTATTCAGATGCTAGCGAAGGTTTTTGAAATTTACGAAAAGTATCGTTCAAATAACAAGATACGATATTATGGAATGGCCACATGGACATGCTTTAGAGTACCGCCAGATAGCAAAGAATATCTATCCTTAGAAGAAGTAGTAAGATTAGCAGAAAAAATTGGAGGCAATGAACACGGATTTCGTTTTATTCAACTTCCTTACAATCTATCTTATAGCGAAGCATTACTTCTCAAAAATCAAACTGTCGGTGATGAAAAAAATTTAAACATACTAGAGGCTGCAGCAAGGTTGCACATAGGAATATTTACAAGTATCCCCCTATTCCAAGGACGGTTACTTAGAGCGAGTATTCCTGACTATGGCGGTTTAAACGATCAAGTCGCAAAATTAATCCAAGTAATTCGTTCGAGTCCTTCTGTCATTGCGCCATTACTAGGTCAAAAAAAACCAGAGCATGTTGAACAAAATCTTAAAATCTCAGACATTCCCCCGATGGATGAAGCAGAGTACAACGAAGCAGTTCAGATCCTATTAAAAGGGAAGTGAAAGCTGAAGTCAACTACCACCGTTTTTAACCTCTGGCCTGCTTCAAAACCACCGGAACCGTTGATTTGTAACTGCGCTGGTCGGAAAAAAGCGTGCTCAAATAGGTTGCTTGACTTCGACCGCAGCGCTGTTGTTTCTATCAACATAGGACATTCTCTTGATGTATTCCAAGGGTCCATATTGTGACAAATTATCCATTATAGATTGGGAATGAAAGGGATCCGATACGTCTTACTGGCCCACCTGTTGGTAAGACGTATCGCCGTTCAAGAATGAGCGAGTAGGAATTCCTTCTCCCTCACTCTCGTAACTTTAGGATTAGTTATAGACGACGATTTAGGAGTGGATATTACGATTGGAATAGTCGGGTGTTTATACGAAGATCGCCTCTCCTTTTCAGACCTCAGCCAACCTTGTTATCAATTCATTGACCATTTTTTGTTGCTCATAGATGAGAGTCATAAACAAAACCTCTGTGGAAAGATTCTCGCCCCTAGCACTCATGCAATCGGCATACTCTTCGTTATTACTCAACATTTTATTGAAGAGGGTCCTGTTCTCTTCTCGTAGAGCGTATTCAAACCCTTTCCAGGACTCTATCTCTTTATCAAGAATGTCTCCTGATTCCATACGGGCATATCGCGGAAGAGACACTACTAGTATCATAAAAAAACTCCGAGTTTTCCTAGGTTGGTAAAGGGTAGCCAAAATTATATCGTTCGTTGATCACTAGAAGACATAGCTAGAAATCACTCGTAACGCGTAAATCGTATTATTTTCGCATCAAATGATGACAATGAAGCAAATTATCTTTGGTAGCGTACTAGCTCTTCTATTGTTTGGATTTTTTGTAGAACAAGCATTCGCTCAAGAAACAGGTACAAATGGTGGTATAGCAGCAGGTGGTACTAACGGCGCGATAGCCGGTAACGGCGGAGTTAGTACAAGTGGCAATACAACAAATGGTAAAAATGGTGCTAATGCAAATGGTCACAGCATACAAAATACTACAGGCCTAGCCATGCCTGGTGAAGACTAATAGCTTACGACATGAACTCCTGTTAGTAATCCACTTTGGAAACGGGACTAACCCGTTGAACCATGTTCACATCCCATGCCTAACCGTGCATGGGAGAAACCCTTACTGCAATAATTTCAGCGCAGTGTCAGACAGCTGCCCTTGTAGCTGGCGCTACAACAATTTCATCCAACTTGCTCGACAAACGTAGTCCCCGCATCGGCGCCATTATTTTCGGGTTCCTGATCTGGTTTGCGGCCTTTCTGATTCCGGATCCAAATGCACCTATCACGAATGCTCCATGGACGCATAATTGGATCCATGTCTACTGCAATCATTATAGGCAAGTATTGCGATTTTTTACCATTAATCCCGTCGGCCAAACAACTGTTGGAATTAGGTATAGACTTTCACCATGCACTCGTATTCACAGTGTTATCCACCAAAAGACTGAAGCAGAAAAGATAGACCTCAAGACTGCATCCCTTAGGGTTCCAGAGGAGTTGAAGCTGTATAGCTCACAAGTTTGCAGAAGAAAATTCAGCAGGCCCAACAACAAATCTCTATGCTAGATGTCATGGTTACAAAACAGACAGGCGCCATTGAAACATTGATAAACTTACGGCTTCCAGGCTGGTATAACAGAAGGAGAAATCGCAGAGTTGGCCCGATTTGTAGGTGTTTGGGGCAAGCAATGGGAATATGGTGGTGTAGGAAATGGTAGCGGCGGTAATACAAATATGAATGGCAGCATTAGCAGTAGTGCCGGCAAGGCGAGTGAGTTCAAGTTTAAGTTGGATGATAGATTGATGTGTAATCTGACCTGACAACTACGTTCGTTAGGGCACAAAAACCAATACAGGATCCTTTTCTTACACACAGAAAGAGCGTGCCTTGATGATATTAATGGAGCTGCAGAATCGTGGAGTATACGGGCTAAGATATTGGCAAGATATTGGATCTTGATAAACTAGGCAAAGAATGGCATTATGGTATGAGTGTAGCAAGGCAACGGCAACAATATATAAATGGTAGCAGCGGATGCGGCAATACTGATATTAAGGCGAAGGAGTTTAACTTAAAGGACTTAGATGATAAATTGAATTACGTTGTGCGACCTGACATCCTCCCAGAGCTAAAGCATCTGGGTGGGCTTTCCGACAACTTAAGTAAGTTCGGCGTCTGTCTATAGATGAGATTCTCATGGGATATCGTCGTGTAAACATGCCTGCTAGTGAGGTTTCTCTCACTTGTGCTATAATGTGCCACAGCGTGGGCTATTGCCATAATGTTTAAGACTTAGCAAGATAGAATATGAGAAGACAATTTATGGATTACAAAGCAACAGTAATCATAGCTTCAGCCATAATGGCTATCCTCTGACAACTGCAGTAGCAAATCAAGCATCTGGTAGTGCACTACCTATGGACGGAGGACTGCATCGTGCCTTAGGTGCTCTAAAGGGTGACTTAGGTGACGCGGTGACTTAGGCGCTGTTCTCGCACATCTCCCTGTGCCTAATCCCAGGGTCTGTGCGCCTATGAGTGTAATCATCGCGAGTGTGAAGAGATGAGACACGGGAGCGGCCGCATAAACAAGTAGCACGTCGTATGTCATGGACTCTTACTTTAAGTATAACAATATACGAAAGAATGCATATTTAGCTTATCAAGTGATCAATAGAAGAAGACTCTAGAGACACAAAACATGATGACCTCTAGATGGAAAAGATCCGATCTATTTTCCACCTGCGTATATATCACCATTACACATTTGTATAACCGGACTGGTACGCCGAGCTGGAAAGTTTAAAGCTAAGGATGATTATACAAATGTATCATGAAAAGGCGTTCGACACGTCATACAATGTATCATATCCGAGATAACGGTAATAGCAAGTGAATTCGGTAACTCCGCTAAAATTATAGTCCCTCGTAGGTCCGGCTGTTTAGTTATCTCAATTGTGTTTGGTTTTGAGTTTGATTTTGAATCTGTGATGGTGGCCTTTGTGGTAGTTGGACAAAGGGAACTGCACCACTTCCAAGGGCATAAGGCAGTTGACCATTCCATCTGTTAATTGATAGCCACTGAAGATACTGCGGACTTTGTTTTAGTTGTACAGTAATGATCTTGATTGCTTGTGACTCACCGGTGGCTTTCGCTACATTTGATCTTGCTGCTGCTTGAGCTTGTACAACTGTCTGGTTTGCGATTACCCTCACTGCTAAGAGGTTATTTTGTTCTGTCAAATATTTTTGGAATGCTACTACCTTTGATTCTATCTGACTCGCAAATGCTGGTGAGAATTTAAAGTCAGTTATAAACACTGTTTCGACAACTATGTCTCTTGCTCCTAAAGTGTTAGCAATAGTCTTGGCTATCACAGCTTTTGCAGTGGCCCTTTTTGTTATTAGCTCTTCAGCATTGAATTTCGCAACACTTGCTTTAACTGATTCCTGTATAGTTGGTGCAATTATTCTGTCTGCATAGTCTACTCCAAGCTGCTGATAAATAATGTTTGGCTGGCTTGGACTAATGTGATAGTTCAATGCTATGGTTGTTTGTACTTCCTGTAGGTCATTAGAGGCGGCTGACGCGTCCGCCTGGAATTTCATGGTACGTACTTCCAATGGCACTACCTGTTCCGCAAATGGAATGATAAAGTGTATGCCTTCTCCTAATACACGGTTTTCAACTGCACCCACATAGAGAACAACTCCTCTATGTCCTGCTTCTACAACAACTACGGATTCAAACATAACGACGATGATGACAACAAAAGTAATTACTCCTGCTACAATTACTAATTTGTTGGATGATCCTGAATACTGTGATGGGTAAGTACTGTCAAACCTCCTAAATGGATTTTTCATAAAACTTATCTTTTAACATAACAATATCAATACTGAAGGTAATTTAATCTATATACACGCCAACGCTCTGTAGAATCATGTACGAACCGTTATATGTTTTCCTAGATCGGGATAAGATATTTCAAAGCTACTGTAGCCAACAAAGCTGCTACAAAAGCCATGGCAACATATCCAAACGTCGTTTGGCTATGTTATAGTATATTTATATTGTGAAATATTATGCTAGATATATCTTGTTCTTTCAGTTTGGCATAGTCTGGCACAAATTTTTGTCTGTGACAAGGTATGCTTATCCTCCTATACGTCCAAAGAAGAATTCATTCATCAGAGTGTTATCTAAATCGTAGTTTTATACTAGATATAGGCATTCTTTAAAGAATAGACCACAGGTTATACAAAGAAGCCGGATACGATCCCCAACGTGATTCAAAGAGGGGAAATGGCGCATATGAACCAGGAGTCAGGATGGTACGATAACACCAGTAACTTGTCTCCTACATACAATGAACCCGATACCAGTTCATACTCTATTCAGCTATCCTATAGTGATTATCGGTCATAGAAATAAATCAACAATTCAACAAATATATTAGACTGTACCAACTTGGAAAACCGCTCCTGACTGTTTTGAATATCATGAGTTCAGATAAGGGTCTTTTCAGAATAATACAAGTAAAATGAAGAAATAGAATGATTTCTTATACGAATATGTTATCATAGTAAAAAAGATATTTTTGTTTACCAAAGTTTAGATATGTCTTATATATTTTATTCATAATATGATCCGGTTTCTAGAAGGACTTCAATATACGCCTGTCATTGTAATTATGTTAACTATATTCTTACTTATTGGATTTTTTTCAATGGGAATGCGATTTGCAAGCGCGGGTCCGAGTTATCAAACTCACTACAATGTAGGATATAATGATGGCCTTAAGAATGCAGAATGTGATTTCAAACACTGCGATGGTCATGGGCATGATAGGACAGTTCCAAGTGCTCATACCACTGCATACGATAACGGATATTCTAAGGGATATCATGATGGATGGAATAGTGCTGGTGATGGAAAGACCCAGCAATCAACGCCCAATGGTATGGGAAGGATAAATGCGACTGTCCTCAAAAATTCAACTATCCTCAAAAGTCAAGAGGTTTCAAATAATCATGGCTGTGATCCGACACATCAATTCTGTGCTATGACTCCAAAATGATGGCGCTGATGCACCTCTGAAATTTAGAAGCGAAAGATCTCCACCACCTCCTGTTTTTCCGTCTTCCTTACCACGTTTGTATCCTTTCAAGTAATTCTTTGTATGCGATTGCAATTGCAACTATTCATTCCTTCTATCATAATGCCAAACAAATTTTGTCTTTCTAATCGTTTAGTGCTTTGTTCTAGACTTTCGTGGAAAAAAGTGGCTAGTTGATCAGGAAATAGACAATCAAATAGATATTTTACCAACCTCACTTCATCTTGCCAGTACTGCTGCTTTTCCTCGGATTTATAGGTTCTACCAGCTTATCGTAGCACGCCTTATTGAATGTAGTAGCTGAGCTTAATGGCATCACGATTATTTCTTGCATTAACTCTAAGATGAGTCGCGCTTATGGTGTCTAACCTTACCTGTAAGTGAAAATCATTGTATTGGCAATCCAATAAAATATGATGCGGAGTCTTTGTAATAAATTTTCTATTAAGTATCATAACCGAGTGTTTGCATTTTCATACATAGACTGTGTCAATCTTACCAACAGTCATTATTAACGAACGTATTGATATTACTTGTTTTAATTTGTCCCATATGTAATGATGAATCCCTGTCTAGTTTTCTTTCTGACCCACGTGATGACGAATTCCTACTACTGTACATGATTTCTTAGAAGGCGATTTCGCACTAGCTATGTAGCGGCCTACTACTGGAGATATATTGGCGAATATATCACAATACGGATCGTGGTGTGTTCCGCTAGATATATCCAGCATATTTAATGCAAGAGTCTGCTATAATTAATAGCCAGCACAGTTCCCAAGTTCTGCTCAATCCTGTCAGTAAACTAGTCCAAAAATCCTCACCATATACCGCAGATCTGCGATGTACTCCTGCTTTCTTGCTGTTTCTATCATTAATTCTAACGCTGCAGACGTATTTACATCATTTTCTATATAACCAGTGAATTTATTGGTCAGCCTTGTCCTACGATAAAGGTTTTTAGTATCAACGTTCTTCCAAAGTGCACTAGCAATCGTTTCGTCTGTCGAGTAGAATTTATCAAGCTCAGATTGTGAAAAAACTAAAGGTTGTCTGTAATGCTTCGAAAAGAGATATAGCCGTATAATATTTGAGCCATATTTTCTTAACAGATCCCTTATTCGTATGATGTTACCAAAAGATTTGGACATTTTTTTGCCGTTGATACTTACTAATCCTACGTGATTCCATATCTGGACTGGTTCTTGATTGGATGTTAGCGTCCGCAATTGTGCCAAAATGGATTCATGATGCGGGTACACTAGCTCCGTAGCACCGCCATGGATATCATATATCCCGTTAAAGATCGACATTGCTACAGACGAGTCCTGCATATGCCACCATGGGATTCCTTCTCCTAATGAGGAGTCATAATATTTCTGACCGAAATTATCACTACCGTTCCAAAGCAGGATATCACTAGGAGTTTTTTTCCCTGGCGCTATGTCAACTCTTCTATTAACCAGATCCTGTCGACTTAGTCGTGAGAGCTTCCCGTATGAATCTAGGGAACTTGTATCTAAGTATACGTTGCCATTAGCAAAGTAACCACGTTTCTCACTAAGAAGCCCCAGTATTAGCTTCCTAGAAGTTTCTACGTAATCGGAAGTCCTGGCAATACTGAGAGTATTGATACCTAAGGATCGAATATCAATCAAAAGTTCTTTTATAAATCTATTAGAGATGTCTGCTACGGACGATCTTTCCTCCTTTGCACGAGATGATATCTTCGGATCTATATCTGTAATGTTTAAGACTGCTATTATTCGCATTCCACTTAACATCAAATATCTTGCCACTAAGTCATAAAAGAGAAGTATTCTTGCATGCCCAAGATGAGAATAATCATAGACTGTAGGACCACAAATGAGCATCTTCAATATGCCATCCCTTGGCGTTGCCTTGTCCTTCAGTCCGGATAAGGTGTTGAAAATTCTCAATATCAACCGATCGTTAGCTGCTAATTCATTATATAGAGTACTGATAATGTGTTCTTCGTACTACGATAAAATTGTAGTGGCCTAGCCCTGAGCTCTTATTCACAGGGTCGTAAATTTCTTTATCTAAATATGCGTTCAAATCTTACCACTTACCATATTGACTGCCTATCTATAGATAATCCTTTCTAGTATTAGTGCTTATATCTCAGTCTATTCTAGCATAGGCAGACCTGTAAGTTGCCTGCTAAATTCTCAACACCGCTCAGAAAACTCGAGTTTGTGAACGCAGCTGATCGAGTTATACTAGAAAAGTTTTATGAGTATATGCGGTCAAAGGACCTAAAAAGCGAGCACCATATCACCAATCTGTTGGTCTTGCTGATATCTCTTGACAAGTTTTATGATGGATTACCTTTTACCTCTTACTGAGGGTTAAAAAATGGAATCCGTATTGTTTTAGACAGTCGGCCATTGCAGATGATTCTTACCATCTACCGGAATATGCTCTCACAAAAAAAGTGCGCTGGGTAATGGGGTCCAAACAAGCCACTCGATATATTAAACACACACGATGGGTGATGAACTGCTTGAGCGCCATGGATTAAAGTATTAGCGTTGAAGTTGACGGACTTTCAATCTTGGTAGAATAGAGAGAATCGCTGTATTAGTCTATGTGAAAAATGCTGGGACATAGGCGACTCGGAAAGTGCCTAACACTGACAGCACAGTATCTTTTTGTTATAATATAGTACGGTAAGCGCGCCATTTTACAGTTCTCCCTTGAAATGGATTTCTTCAAACTTCCTGATATCATATTCTAGGTTCAATATCCGATCTTTTGAAAAGATCAATTGCCTTTGTAGAATCATCTGAACTCGTCCACGAGTAGAATAGATTTGCGTTTAACCACATGAATTAAAACATGGTAACAGGCAGTTGCAGATAATTGTACAATTTATTTCAATTAGACAATTGTACTATTGCTCATAGGTCTCTTGAGTCTAAGAGCTGTAATCCGGACAAGTACGCCTCCTTATTATATTGGTCTTTCATAACAATAAACAATCCTCCAGAAATTTCTGGTAAGTTAACACTAGTCCTGCCCCGATAATAGAAAAAGTTAGAATGATTATATCTGGCACAATATTGAGGTGAATAACAGTACTGTTATTTTGGCTATAAGGTTAAAGTAATCAGAAACTACTTTTGAACGGTACCAAAAACTTTGAGGCACATGATCCTTACTTCAATCTTAATTCGTATACCGCCGCTGGTAAGGATCGTAAGGTAGGTCAATATATGGTCACATCGGCCACGCCACATGCAGCATTAACATTAAGAATGAGGTAAATAGAATTATCTGCTACTATGTTTAATAAAGTTCCTCATACACAAAGAGTACTTGTTTTTCAAGGAAAAGGCTTGGAACATAATGCCGATAGTATAACATGATGAAAAAATTAATATCCGGATATCTCCGAACGAACGAACTATGCAGAGAGGGAGAGAGGAAAGACAAATCATTTGACAGTCTGTCCTATCCATAGCAGTGACGTCTAATTATCAGGTTAGGGTTGAATTCAAATTTATTTGTTCTAATAATAAGATAAGTCTTCCAATCCCCCTAATGTTGATGAGCTGCAAACCGATTTTATCCAATTCATTTATTAAGTGTTGATTGATGAACTGTTTCTGCTGTCTGCTGCAGTTCCAATCGACCTCTTTCTGCTTTTTCATCTAGACCTTTTACCTCGATACCTATCAATTCTATTTGCTTGCGTAATTTGGAAAATTCAGCTGTTGATTTTTCTACGCTTTTTTTCATGTTCTGATTACCATCATACTTAGTCCAACTTCTTAATCTGTCAAACAACAATGATCATCTCCAGTGCTAACTGGAATTAACAAAAAAACTTGATTGGGTTATCTCAATCTTGACAAAAGATACTCCAACAAAGAGGACCTACGAATCACTCCATATGTTCAGTACGAAGAAAGATTCGATCGAATTCATTTACGAATGGTTTAG
>Ga0187777_10003173_pt1 | contig 10519 bp, 13 predicted proteins | sample 1015_Q2_SP5_10_M_FD_132416 | JGI IMG/M metagenome (GOLD analysis project Ga0187777, IMG submission 132416) | Tropical peat soil microbial communities from peatlands in Department of Meta, Colombia - 1015_Q2_SP5_10_MG | ecosystem: Environmental > Terrestrial > Soil > Wetlands > Peat | place...
ATGAGTCTGACCACGCGTCGCGCACCCGCCACGGGCCGCCGCCCCCTCAACCGAGCCGCCCAACCACGGCGCCCAACCACCCAACCGCACGCTTGACACCCACGCCTCCATATGAGCATCGTGGACATGCTTATGTGGCCGACTCGCTGCGTGCAGCGGCGATTTGGCCACATATACAGCCTCGCGGTGCGCCGCCGGCGGGGCAGGTTCGCTTGCAGGCGCGTCGAGGACCAGCGGGACCCGCGTGTCCCCGACCGGAAGGTGACCTTTACTTAAGTATTTACTTCTGCTATGCTTGCATCAGTAAGCAACAGAAGGAGTAAACACATGGAGTCGAATATCACTCCCAACTCCCCGCAGTACACGCAGGTCACAGTCGACGTGCCGGAGGATCGGGTGGCCGAGTTCCACGCTTTCTTCGCGCGCTTCCTCGCAGGCCCGGGTGGCCGCCGGGGTCGCCGCCACGGACGTCACGGTCATGGCCATGGGCATCACGGCCGCGGTTGCGGTCAGCGGGGCGAGCGCGCCGAGCGCGCTGAGACGGCCGAGCCGACCCAGCCGAGCACCGAAGCAACTGAGATCTGATGGCCGACAAGCAGGTCACGGTGGCCGTACCCGAAGAGCGGGTGCCGGAGTTCTACGCCTGGTTCGCGTCATTCCTGACGTCGGAGCCGGGCACTCCGCCCCCGTTCGGCGGGCGCGGACGCCGTGGCCGGCGCGGCATCCGGCGGCACGACGACGACGCCCTGCCCTGGTCGCCTGACGACGCCGAGACCGCGGTCTGGCTCTACCGGAAGCTGGCCCCGCCGGCGCGGGAGCTGTTCGACCTTCTGGCCGACAGCCCGGGAGCGCGGGTCGGAGGCGAGCAGGTGGCCAAGCGGCTCGGGCTCGACAAGGGCGCTCACGGCGTCGCCGGCATCCTCGCGTGGCCCGGCCGGTACTCCCGGCATCTGGGCCGTGAGCTGCCGATCGCGACCGAGGGCCGCGCCGACGGCGGCACCGACTACTACATGGACCCCGAGACCGCGGCGCTGTTCAAAGCGGCGCGCGACCGCCCGAGGCGCTAGCGCGGCCCAAAGAACGCCGCGAGCTCGGCGGCGACCTCCTCCGGACGGTCTTCGACCAGAAAGTGCGACGCCTCGACGCCGCGGCCACGCACGTCGCCGGCCCACGCTCGCCAGACCTCGAGGACGTCGCCGTAGAGCGGCCCGAGCGCGCCTCGGGTCCCCCACAGCGCGAGCACCGGGCAGTCGATCAACCGTCCCCGATCGGCCTCGTCGAGCTGACGGTCGATGGTCGCACCCGCGCGGTAGTCCTCGCAGATCGCCTCCACGACGTTCGGGTCGGTCAGCTGGGCGCGGTACGCCGCGATCACCGGGTCGGGATAGCGGCCGGGCTCCCGATCGAGCCCGATCGAGCGCAGGTGGTACTCGAAATAGGCGTCGGGATCGCCGGCGATCATCCGCTCCGGCAGCGGCGCGGGTTGGGCAAGGAACCCCCAGTGCCAGTAGACGAGCGCTAGGCGGTCGTCGGCCAGTGCCCACACCTCTGCGGTCGGCACGATGTCGAGCACCGCGAGCGCGGTGACACGATCGGGATGGTCGAGCGCCATGCGGTAGGCGACGCGACCCCCGCGGTCGTGTCCGGCCACGGCGAAGCGCTCGTGACCGAGCGCTGCCATCGCCTGGATCTGGTCGAGCGCCATCGCACGCTTCGAGTGCGGCGCGTGATTGGCGGCCGGAGCCGGTCGCAGCGAGTCGCCGTAGCCAGAGAGGTCGGTCGCGACCAACGTGAACCGGTCGGCAAGGAGCGGCGCGACGGCGTGCCACATGAGGTGGGTCTCGGGGTAGCCGTGCAGGAGCAGCAGCGGCGGGCCGCTGCCGCCGACCCGGGCGTGGATCGCGCCCCGGTCGGTGTCGAGCTCGCGGGTGTCAAATCCGTCGAACATCAGTCCTGGAGAACGTCCTCGTCACGGAGGGGAGGAGTGCCGGCGAGCAGGAGCGCCATCGCGTCCGGTGGTGTGAGCCGAGCGGGGGAGGGGTCGGCGGCGGCCTGGGCGGCGATCCGGTCGAGATCGAGCTCGGCGACGGAGCCGGCGAGGATCGTGTTGCCGGCGCGGACGCCCAGCGCCCACACGCGCGGATACGCCGTCGCCAGCCCCGCGCCGACTATGCGCACGTCGCGGGCGGCGCGGTTGTCGAGGACATTGATCAGCGCCAGCGGCGCCACCCGCGCGAGGTCGGCGAGCGCCTGGACCGTGATCAGCCGGCGTGGCACGGTCGCGGCGACGAACGCATCGACCACCACGGCGTCCCAAGTCCCGCCGCTCTGACAGGCGAGGAACGTGCGCCCCTCGGCCACGCGCACCCTCAGACCCGGGGCGCGTCGGAGCCCGAAATGCTCGCGGGCCAGCGCGAGCACGCGCGGGTCGATCTCACAGACCTCCTGGCGGCCACCCGGATCCTCCGCCGCGAGCGCTCGCGCGAGCGCACACGCCCCGCCACCGACATGCACCACGCGACGCGCGTGGGCCACGCGCAGCACGATCCTGATCCAGCGCAGGTAGTCGAACTCCAGGTACGACGGATCGGCCAGATCGACGTATGAGGCGTCCATGTCGGCCTGGCGCAGAAGCCTTCCGGCCGGCCGCAGCGGGTCGCGCTCGGCGATCAGATCGCCGGACCGCGCGAGCATGAGCTGGTTGCCACGGAGCCGGGACACCGGCATAGCCTGCCATCCCAATCGACCAGTGACGGTAGACACCGAGCAACTCCGGGCAGCCTTGAGGGTGGTGTCCGATTCGCAGCTGAGCCGTCGACTCGGGCGTTTGACCGGGTCATCGCCCGGTCACATCACCGCGCAGCTCCAGCATTTCGTCACGGGCTAGCGCACGATCCCTCGAAGCTGCTCGGGCCGGTGGCGTCGTTCGGCGCGAGCGTTGCCGCTGCGGTCGCGGCGATCATCGTCGTGCTGCTGACAGCGCTGTGTACGGCGATTCACCCCGAGCCGCTCGCCAACGGATTGCTCCGGATGTTCCCGATTCCCCGGCGGCCGCAGGTCCATCACATCCTGCTGCGGCTGCGGACGGCTTACATCGCTTGGCTGCGCGGGCTGCTCGTGGGCATGGTCGTGCTCGGCGGCCTCACGTACGTCGGTCTCCAGCTCGTCGGTCTGCCATTCGCCGCGTTCTTTGCGGTGTTCACCGCGGTCGCGATGATCGTTCCGTACTTCGGGGCGCTGGCGAGCTCGATCCCGCCGATCGCGGCCGCACTCACGATTTCGACCAAGGAAGCGGTGCTGGTCGCGATCATCTACATCGTCGCCCACCAGGCCGAGAGCAGCATGATCCAGCCGCTCGTCGTGGCGCGGACCGTGAAGCTCCACCCGCGGTGGTCGCGATCGGAGTGGTCGCGGTCGACCAGCTGTTCGGCTTCGTCGGGCTGCTGATCGCGGTACCGTTGATCGCGACCGTCAGCGTCCTTGTCGACGAGCTCTGGGTCAGGCCGCTCGAGCGCGGAACCGAACGCGCTCCACTCGAGCAGGTGCGGCGCTCGGCCGCCGAGGGACTCACGGTCAGGGTGCGCCGGTGACCGCCGGGTCGGCGCCGCCCTGTAACGTGTGCGAGAGGCCCGGCGGGGGTAGCCCAGGCCCATGAGGGACACAAAAGCCAGAGAACTTCCCGATCGCCTCGACGAAGAGGCCGACGACCTCGAGCACCGCAGCGGGGAGCTCGAACAGCGCACCAAAGATGTCGCCCGGGAGTGGGCGCAGAAGCGCTCTGACCCGAAGGTGCCGGGCGCTCCGCCAGAGGACGACGACGAGGACGACGACGGGGGCGATGACGGTGCCGGGTGGGACGACCCGGACGAGGACGAGGACGAGGACGAGGACGAGGATTACGAGTAGCCGGCCGGCAGGCGCGGTCTACGCCTGCCCCGGGGTCCCGCTATCGCCGAGGAGACCCGGCGCCACGGCGTCCAGGCGTCGAGGGCCTCCGCATCCTCCAGGTGGACCAGGGTGTCCGTCCGGTGGGGATCGTGGCGCAGATCGAAGCCGATCCGGACTTCGGTGCCGCTTCCCGGTGCGGTCAGGAACTCCGCCCGGTCCGCGAGGGCGTTGATCAGCGGTAGGCCGACCCGCGTGCAGCTACGTGACCTGCGTTCGGCGCGCGATCCCGCCGCTCGGGGTCCCGAGGCGGGTCGACGCCGGGATCCCCACCGCCACGCACAGGATGCAAGCGAGCAGCATCGCGTCGTGCACCGTGGATGCGTCGGTGCCGCCCGAAAGCACCACGCCGCCGAGGCCGGCGCCGACCCCGGCGCCCACCAGCCGGCCGATCGACAGGACCGCCGAGGTGCGGCCGTGCGAGGCCAGCGGGGTTGCGTTCAGGGCCGCGCGCGACGTGGGGACGAACAGCATCCCTAGCCCGAAGCCGACCGGGATCAGCGGCAGGATCGTCACGAGGCTCGAGAGCGGCATGCCCGGGATCGCGAGCACCGCGAGGCCGCCGCCGGCGAGCACGAAGCCGAGGATCGCCGGAAGCCGCTCGCCGTGCTCGTCGACGAGCCGGCCGGCGACGGGGGCGGCCGCTCCAACCAGCAGGGCGACGATCACGAGCGCGCTCGAGGCGCCCAGGGCCGAGTAACCAGCCTCGTGCTGGAGGTACTGCGAGGCCAGGTAGAAGCAGCCGATCATCACCGCGAACGTGAGCGCGGCTATGAGCGTGGCGGCGTAGACAACGCGGTTGAGCGTGTACCCCTCGGTCGCTCGCTCCTCGTCGTGAACGACGGCGGGCACGAACCGGACGATTCCCGCCGCGGCGATCAGCGCGAGCGGTACCAGCGCCCACCAGTTCGCGCGCCACCCGAGCACTACCGTCAGCAGCCCGCCGAGCAGCGGTCCGAGCAGGTTGGCGACGCCCGCGGATGCGCCCCAGATCCCCAGTGCGCTGCCCCGGCGCTCGGGCGGAAAGCCGCTCACGGCGCCGGCAAGCGCCGCTGGGCTGACCAGGCCGGCCCCGGCTCCCTGCACGACCCGAGTCGCGATCAGCGCGCCGATGCTCGAGACGAGCGCGCCGGCGCCCGCGCCGACGGCGAACACGCCGAGGCCAATCAGCGCCAGGCGACGCGCGCCAAACCGGTCCACCAGCGCGCCGCCTGGTAGAAGCACGATCGCGTAGGCGCCGAAGTAAGCGCTAAGAATCGCGGCCGTCGAGGCGCTCGACACCTTCAAGCCGTGCGCCACCGACGGCAAGGCGACGGTGATCAGCGTTCCGTCGAGCTGGAGCAGCGCGGCCGCGCCCGTGCACGCCGCCAGCCTCAGCCACGCCTCACGAGAAACATCGCCGCGCGGATCAGGGCCTTCGGCTCGGGAGCGGCGACGATTCACGGCCCCGCCCACAATAGCGGCGGGGGTCGAGCCGACCACGGTTTGACTCCTGGATGCACCCACGCTGGTGCTCGAGACCAACTCGTCGGACCCGGCGCCGATTCCACTGCACGATCGGCGGCAACGATGCGCTGCTCGTGTGGTGCGAGCCGGAGCTCGCCGAGGATCCCGTGCCTCGAGCCATGGGAAGCACGCCGTCACCTGCCAACGGTCCGGCTTGTGGTGGATCCTCCGTTTGCCCCGGAGCTTGTAACGGAAATGCTTCACAACGTTCGTGATGTACACGTCGTCGCGAGTTATCCCGGCCCGCTCGAGGCCGGCGCCGAGTACTTCGCCGGCTAGGCCGACGAACGGATGACCTTCGATGTCCTCCCGGTTGCCGGGCTGCTCGCCGACGAGCATCACGCTCGCTTCCCGGGCCCCTTCACCCATCACCGCCTGGGTGGCGCCCTCCCACAGATCGCACGCGCTGGATTCCGCCACCGACCTGTGTCAGGCTCGTCGGCGACGGGCGCTCCGGAACCGGAGCGGGCAAATGATCGAGACTCATTCACCCATGCCCCTACCCCGCCGATGAAGGAGGTACGCGTCGGCTGCTCGGGGTGGATGTACGACGACTGGCGCGGGCGGCTGTACCCGGAGCGCGTGGCGAAGCGTCGCTGGCTCGAGGTGTACGCGTCCGCGTTTGACACCGTGGAAGTCAACTCGACCTTCTACCGGCTGGCGCGCCGTGAGGCGGTCGAGGGCTGGGTGCAGCAGACGCCGTCCGAATTCTTGTTCGCGGTCAAGGCGAGCCGGTATCTGACCCACGTCAAGCGGCTGTTCACTATCCGGGACGGGATCGAGCGGTTCTATGAGCCGCTCGAGCCGATGCGCGCTGCCGGGCGTCTCGGCCCGGTCCTGTGGCAGCTGCCCGAGAACTTCCATCGCGACGATCGGCGCCTCGAGGCCTGGCTCGAGCTGCTGCCGTCCGGTATGCACACGATCGAGTTTCGTCATCCGAGTTGGTTCGTCCCGGACGTGCTGGAAGCGTTGCGCTCGCGGGGGGTCGCGCTCACGATCGGCGACCACCCGGAGCGGCCGTTCCAGACATATGACGCGACCGCCGATTGGCGGTTCATCCGTTTTCACCATGGCTCGCGGGGTCGCGCTGGCAACTACTCCGCGTCGGAGATCGAGACGTGGGCGCGGCGGATCGTGCAGTGGCGACGGCGCGAGAACGTCTACGCGTACTTCAACAACGACTGGCGCGGGTTCGCGCCGGCCAACGCCAAGCTGTTGCTGGCCCGGCTCGGCGACAGCTAGACGAAGGCGCTACACCACCGTGTGGTCGACGGGCCGGCCGAACCGCTCGGTGAGCTCCTCCCGATCGAGGTCCTCGCGGTAGCGCCGATCCTCTTCCTCGTGGGTGAAGACCACGATCCGGTCGGCATCGAAGGTCTTGAGCGCGTCCTCGATCGGGGTGTGTGGTCGGCCTCGCCGGTGTCGCCGGCAGCGGGGCTCCCGCCTCGCCAAGGTCGTGCACGCTCTCCTGCCGCACCGCCTCGGCCTTCGCGATCGCCTCGTCGGTGTCCGACATCCAAAACCTGAGCGCGCTCTGCGCAAACGCGGGCGCCACCACTATCACCTCGGCGTCCGACGGATCGAGGTCGGTTGCGACCGCCTCGCGCGGCTGCTCGGCGGTGATCGGCTCGCTGGTTAGCACGAGAAGCTTCATCGCCTCGCCTCTACCCGTGGCCACCGCGGCGCTAACCGGGGCGGCGTGCGGCTCGGATCCACTAGATGTAGATCCGCCGCTCCGCGCCGCCGGATCTCGGACCCGAGCGGTTCCTGGAGGAGCTCGAGCGGATCAAGCGGAACCGCTCAGGGAAAGTTGCGCGGCCGCCGCGCGGCGGTTTAGCGTTCGCGCCACCTTCGCACCCGAAGCGTCCAACGAGGAGGGGGTCATGTCGACAGGCGCGTACGCGCAAGCGGGTAGGGCAACCGGTCCACGTTCCGGGTTCTGGCGCCGGTTCGGCGCGGTGCTCATCGACGGCATCCTGCTCGCCATCGTCACCAGCATCCTCGTGGAGATCCTCAAGGGCGGTGGCTATGCGCTCGGCTTCATCGTGGCGATCTCGTATTACACGTATCTCGAAGGCGGCCCGAGGGGCCAGACGCTCGGCAAGCGGGCCTTAGGAATCAGGGTGATCGACTTCGACAGCGGCGGCACGATCGGATACGGGCGCGCCGCGATCCGATACGTCACCAGCATCATCTCAGCGCTGATCATCTACATCGGCTATCTGTGGATGCTCTGGGACCGGGAGAAGCAGTGTTGGCACGACAAGACCGCGAACTCGCTGGTCGTCCCCGAGTCCGTCTATCCGGTCAGCTGAAGCGTTCGAAAACCGCCTCAGGCACGCTCGGCAAATCGCATGATCGCGTCGGTCATCTGACCGAGCGCTCGGAGCGAAACGACCGGATCGCCGGGAACCTCGAGCGCGTGATCGGCCCCGGATAATTCGACTAGGCGGAACTCGCGCTCGCTGGGGACCGCGTCCGGGCGCCAGCTGGGGTCGGCGCTGCCACCGACGAGCAGCGCGGGACGCCGCGCGCGGGCGAGGCCGGCGATCACAGACGGCTCGTGGAGGAGCGGCGTCAGCCACACGGCCGGCAGGTCGCGGTCGCCGATCTCGCCGGCGAGCAGGCTCGCCAGCGACTTGCCGATCACCAGCACCCGCGCCGGGCTGGCGGCCTCGATCGCGCGCTCGGCGCACCACCGTTCCCAGGCAAGTGGATCTTCGTGCTCTCCGGGCTCGCCCAGCACCTCGAGCGCGCTCCAGCCTTGGGCCATCGCCGCCTCGCGCGCGAACCAGAGCGCGGGCGCTCGCGTCGGATAGAACAGCCCCGGCAGAACCACGGCGACGCGGTCGGCGTCGCCTTCATGGCGGATCGCCCGGCACGGACCAAGGTCGATTCGCTCCATTCTCGCGGAGGCTACCCCCCGGCTGGCGGGCGAGGTGCGGGTGGTAGCGTTCGGCAGGGGTCGAAATGCAGGACGCCGGACACTGCCGTTGTTGAGCGATCGATTTCCAGCACGTTGAGGGCGTCGTGAGCGAGTCCGCCGACTCCGCCGCACGCCCGCGGCCGAGCGGGCGAGGCCTGGTCCGCTCGGTCGCGTCCGGCGTCCGCGCCGCGCTCGTCGAGTCTCGCGCCGTGGTCGGCCTCCTGCTGGTTGCCGCCGGCGTCGGGTGGGCGATCTTCCGCGGGCTCCACTTTTACGGGGTCAGCCCCACCCATCTGGCTTACGACTTCGACCAGCCCCCGTGGCTGCTCCTCCTGGTGAGCGGCTGGCTTCTGTACCGGAGCCGTCGGCCGTGATCCTTCCCCAGATCCAGATTGCCCGCGCCCACTGGATCCTGGGAGCGCTGTTCCTCGCCATCATCCTCGACGAGTACCTGCCTCTGGTCGCGCGCGACGGCACGCCGGTGCGGTCCCGGTCGCTGGTGGTTCCGTGGGCGCTGATGATCGGCGCAGCCGGTGTGTGGGCGACCGTGGTGTTCGCCGACGTCGTGCATGACATGCTCATCCACTTTCTGTGGGGTGACATCCTGTTCGCCGCTGGGGCGCTCGAGCTGGCGCGCCGGCGCGGCGTGTATGACCGGCCATGGCTCGACTACGTGCTGCCACTCGCCTTCCTGAGCTGCGGTGTGCTGTTCATCGTCCACGTGGTGGTCGATCCGTCGGGACAGGGAGCGCACTGGCACCTCGCGATGGGCATCCTGCTCATTGCGGCAGGGCTGATCGACCTTGCTCGCGTTCGCTTCCACCGGGTGTCGCTGGTGCCGCTGGTGCTGCTGCCACTTGCTGGATTCGCGCTGGCGCTGATCGCGATTCCGGTGGCGGCCGCCTCGTGACCGCTCGTCTCGGGCTGCCTCTGGGGCTCCGGGCGCTTCTGGTCGCTGGGTGGGTAGCGGTGCTGTTGGGAGCGGTCCCCGCGTCAGCCGGCGCCCACGCGGTCCTTCTGACCTCCACCCCTGGGTGGGACGCGGTGCTGTCTGCCACGCCACAGGTCGTCACGCTCAGATACGACGAGGACGTCGTGCCCCGGTACGCCCGGGTGGCCGTGGTGGCCCCCGGCGGCCGGGACCTGGCCGGCCCACCGCGCGTGACCGGCAGCGTCGTCGTCGTCAGCATGCAGGCGGGCGAGGCGGGCAGTTACACGGTGCGCTGGAGGATGGTGGCCAGCGACGACGGCCATGTGACCGAGGGCGCGTTCAGCTTCGGCGTGCGCGCCAAGCCGCTGCCGCCGGCGCCTGTCAGTGGAGCGGGCGTTCCGGTGGCGCCCGAGGTCTTGGCGTGGCTTCAGTTCGTAGGGGTCGTGCTGGCCGGCGGCGCGCTCACCTTCCGCGCGCTCGTGCTGACGCCCGCCGCGCGCGCGCTCGGCGACCGCGTAGACCGCGAGTCCGGCCTGGCCATCTGGGTCGGCGTGGTAGGAGCGACCGTGGCGCTGCATGCCGGGCTGGTCGGCTTCCTCGTCGGCGCGTATCCGATCGTCGGCGGCGGGCTCATCAACGTCATCAACACCCAGATCATCCCGATCCGCGTTGGCACGCATCTGGGGCAGGCGTGGACCCTGACTACGTTCGCCTGGTTAGGCGTGCTCGCGCTGCTCGTCGGCGCGTGGGTTACGCCGCGACGGCGAGAGCCGCTGCTCGCCGCCGCGGGCATCCTGTCGCTGGGCATCGCGTTCGGTATCAGCTGGGCCAGCCATCCGGACTCGCGAGGGACGCTCGCGCTGTTCGCGGACTACCTCCACTTGGTCGCCGGCGCGCTCTGGGTGGGCGGAGTGATCGCGCTCGCGATCCTCGCCGGCGTGGCGCGTCCCCTGTCCCGCTCGGCCCGTGAGGGGCTCGTGCTGGCCTGCCTGCAGCGGTTCTCGAGGGTCGCCGTCGCCATGGTGGCCCTGCTCGCGATCGCCGGCACGTACCTTGCGGTGCGCGAGCTGCCGGAACCGTCGGCCGTGCTGACGAGCCGCTACGGCGTCATTCTGCTGTTGAAGTCCGTCGTTTTCATCGCCGCGCTCGCCTTCGGCGGCTACCACCGCCGTTACGCGGTGCCGCGGATCGCGGCCGGCGCGCCGGCGGCC
>Ga0187777_10003174_pt1 | contig 10519 bp, 9 predicted proteins | sample 1015_Q2_SP5_10_M_FD_132416 | JGI IMG/M metagenome (GOLD analysis project Ga0187777, IMG submission 132416) | Tropical peat soil microbial communities from peatlands in Department of Meta, Colombia - 1015_Q2_SP5_10_MG | ecosystem: Environmental > Terrestrial > Soil > Wetlands > Peat | place...
CGAGAGCTTCCAGGATTTCACCCAGGCGCAGATCGGCAATCTGCGGCGCGCCGGTTATAATGCGGACTTCCTGCCGCTCGAAGCGGCGGTTGAGCGCTACGTGACCCGGTATCTCGATTGCCCCAATCGCTACCGGTGAGCGGCACCACGGAACGAGGCCTGGCGGCATCGGGCATGTTCGATTTCGAAGAAGCCCTCAAGCTTGTCTCCAGGCAGACCGTCCTCTGCGTCGGCGACGTCATGCTCGACGATTTCGTCTACGGCGACGTCACCCGCATTTCGCCGGAGGCGCCAACGCCGGTGCTCGCGGTCAGGCACAATGCGAGCGAGATTGGCGGCGCCGGCAACGTCGCCCGCAACATCGCCGCGCTTGGTGCGCGCTGTATTTTCGTCGGCCTCATCGGTAATGACGGTCCTGGTCTCGCGCTTACCGACGCGCTCGCCAAGCTCAAGGGTTCGATCGCCCCGCATCTGGTGACCGACCCGGCGCGGCAAACGACACGCAAGGTGCGCTTCGTCTCCGAGCACCATTCCACCCACCTGATGCGCGCCGATTGGGAAACCACCGGACCGGCGAGCGCGCAGAGCCAAGCTGCCATCATCGCCCATGCCGAGGCGGCACTGCCGCAGGTCGGTGCCGTAGTGTTATCAGACTACGCCAAAGGCACGCTGACCGAGCGCGTCATCCGCGCCGTCATCGAAGCGGCGCGGCGGTTCGGCAAACCGGTGGTCGTTGATCCGAAGGGCCACGACTACCGCGTCTATCGCGGCGCCACGTTGATTACGCCCAACCGCAACGAGCTCTCGTCCGCGGTGCTGCGCCCGCTCTCCACCGAAGCCGAGATCGCCAGCGCAGCCGCGGAGTTGGCGCGCATGATCGGCAGCCAAGCGGTGCTGGTCACCCGCAGCGAGGAAGGAATGAGCCTGCACGTCGAGGGTGAAGCCCCGGTACACGTTCCCGCTTATCCCGTGAAGGTACGCGACGTATCGGGCGCCGGTGACACCGTCGCTGCGGTCATGGCGGTACTGCTGGCAATGAAGACTCCCTATGAGCCGGCGATGCGCGCCGCCAACGCCGCGGCCGCCGTGGTCGTCGGCAAGCGCGGCACGGCGACGGTGTCGCTCGGCGAACTGCGTCACCGCATCCTGCCGGCGGCCGCTTTGGCGCCGGAGGACAAGATCGTGTTCGACTGGTCGGTGCTCGACGAGCGTCTCGCCGATTGGCGCCGGCACGGGCTGCGCATCGGCTTCACCAATGGCTGCTTCGATATCCTGCATCGCGGCCACATCCGATTGCTGGCCGAAGCGCGCGCCGCCTGCGACCGCTTGGTGCTCGGGCTAAACGGCGACGCCTCAACCCGGCGGCTCAAGGGCAAAGGCCGGCCGCTCAACCAGGTGGAAGGTCGCGCCGAGGTGCTCGCTGCACTCGAAGCGGTCGACCTTGTCGTCGTATTCGAGGAGGACACCCCGCTTGAACTTATCAGGCGCGTGCGTCCGACCGTGCTGGTCAAAGGCGCCGACTACAAGCGCGAGGACGTGGTCGGTCGCGACGTGGTCGAGGCAGCGGGCGGCCACCTCGTCCTGGTCGATCTGGTGCCCGGACATTCGACCACCGCGATCGTCGAGCGAGCGCGGCCGGCCAAGGAGCGGGCGCGAGAATGATGCCGGCGAAGCGCGCCATGTTGCCCCATCGGCGCGCGTCGGCCTTGGTCGGTGGCGGCTGATGCGCAAATATGAGCCGGCGCCGCCGATTCGCCCCCGTCAAGAACGGCAAGCGGGCGGCTGCACCTGCCGGCGCGAACCGGCTTCGCGAGCTGACGTCGAGGAGATAGCACGCACGTGACCGGCACAGACCTCATCTCGGTGATCGTGGCGACCTACAATCGCGTCCCGGCGCTCGACGCTGTTTTGCGCTCGCTTTCCAGCCAGGTGGACCGAAACTTCGAGATCATCGTCGCCGATGACGGGTCGCGGCCCGACACGGCGCGGGTTGTCGCGGAGTGGGCGTCGCGTCTGCCGATGCCGGTCAAGCACATCTGGCATGAGGATACCGGTTTTCGCCTCGCCGAGATTCGCAACCGCGCCATTCGCGCCAGCGCCGGCAAGTTGTGCATCTTTCTCGACGGCGATTGTCTGGCGCGTCCCGATTTCATTGCCACGCATCGGCGGCTGGCCGAACCCGGATGGTTTGTCTCCGGCAACCGCATTCAGCTTTCGAGCCAATTGACCGACGAGATCCTTGTGCGGGGAACCCCGGCAGAAGCCTGGCGTTTTGCTGCGCTCCTGCGCGAGCGCCTGCGTGGCGGCATCAATCGCCTGTTGCCTGCCCTGCGTCTGCCGCTCGGGCCGCTGCGCAAGCGGCTGCGGCGCGGCTGGCGGGGCGCGAAGGCCTGCAACTTGGCGCTGGCCCGCGCTGACCTCGAACGCGTCGACGGTTTCGACAGCAGCTATGTCGGGTGGGGCTTGGAGGATTCCGATTTCGCGGTGCGCCTGTTCCACGCCGGCGTGCGACGCAAGGAGGGACGATTCGCGACGGGCGTGCTGCACCTCTGGCATCCTCCCAACGACCGCTCGCGCTTGTCGGTCAACGAGGCGAAGCTCAGCGAGGCGATCCATTCCGATCGCGTCCGCGCGGTGCGCGGCCTGTCCTCGCTTGGCGACGACGCCGGAACGTTAGCAGGCGGCAACTTCGACGGCTCCGATGCACGGCACGAATACGCTCCTTCACGCCAGAATTCGTGACACCGCGCGGTTGCGGCGGCTCGCCGATTGGTTGGCGGTCGGCGTCGCGGTGTCGTTGCCGTGGTCCACCTCGGCGACCGCGATTTTGATCGCGTTGTGGCTTGCGGCCGCTTTGCCGACGATGAGCATCGAGCAAATCCGTCGTGAGCTTGCGACCGCCGCCGGTGCACTCCCGGTGCTCCTGTGGGCGCTGGCCGTGATCGGCATGTTGTGGGCCGACGTCACTTGGCGCGAGCGCCTCGAGGGGTTGGGCCACTTCCACCGGGTGCTGATCATCCCGTTGCTGCTGGCGCAGTTCCGCCGGTCGGAGCGCGGCCCGTGGGTTCTTTATGGCTACTTGGCGGCGACGCTCGCCGTGCTGGTCGCGTCTTGGGTGCTGGCCGCTGTTCCCAGTCTCCCCTCGCACGATTCAGAGTTCGGCGTCCCGGCCAAGAACTATATCTTTCAAGGCGAGAGTTTCACGCTTTGTGCCTTCGCGCTGATCGGCCACGCCTGTGAGCGCGCCCGCGCCCGACAATGGCCCACGGTGCTGGGATTGGCTGTCGCCGCGGCGCTGTTCTTGGCGAACATCTTCTTCGTCGCCACCAGTCGCACCGTGCTTATCATTATTCCGGTGCTCGCGCTCTTTGTCGGTTGGCGACAATTCGGCTGGAGAGGCCTGTTGGGCGGGGGCCTCGTCGGGATCGCCGTCGGCGCGGCCGTGTGGTTTACCTCGTCGCATTTGCGGGAGCGCGTGAACGAGTCCATCGCGGAATATGCCGCCTATCGCAAGAGCGACGAGGCGAACTCAACCGGGCTGCATGTTGAGTTCCTGCGCAAATCGCTGCCGATCGTGGCAACGGCGCCGCTTATCGGCCACGGCACTGGGTCGATGCTCGAACAGTTTCGCCTCGTCACCCCCGGCCAGACCGGAGCGTCGGGGCTACTCACGGTCAATCCGCACAACCAGACTTTGGTGGTGGCGATCCAGCTTGGCGTCCTCGGTGGCGGTGTGCTGGCGGCGATGTGGATCGCACACCTCCTGCTGTTTCGCAGCAGCGGCCTGGTCGCGTTAATTGGCGCCATCGTCGTCATCAAGAGCGTGGTGGCCTCGCTGTTCAACTCGGAACTGTTCGATTTCACCGAAGGCTGGTTGTACGTGTTCGGCGTCGGCGTTGCCGGCGGCACGGTATTGCGGCAACGGGATTCGGCGGCGGAGGCTGCGCGCGCCGATGCTTCGAAGACCATGGAAGCTTATAAGAGCGAAGCTGCGCCCAGCATCCACCGGGTCGGGTGATGAAGGCTCTTGGTGAACGCCCGCGGATTCTTGTGATCACGATGCGCCGCCTCGGCGACGTGTTGCTGACGACGCCGCTCATTCGCACGCTGAAGCTGGGTTTCCCCGGCTCCGCCGTTGCGGCGCTGGTGTTTCGCGGCACCGAGGGGATGCTCGCAGGCAATGGCGATCTCGACCACGTCATCACGGTGCCGCAGCGGCCGTCGCCGGCGGAAGTGACGGCGCTGATCCTTCGGCTCTGGCGTCGCTATGATCTTGCGGTGGCGACGCATGCGGGGGATCGCCCGACATTTCTGGCTTGGGCCGCCGGCCGGCAGCGCATCGGCCTTCTTTCCGGCGCAGAGTCCGCCGTCTGGTGGAAGCGCCGCGTCTTTACCGGCGTCGTCGCCGCGGAGGAAGACAATCATCGGGTAGTCGAACTCGGGCGGCTTGCGGATTTTCTGGGTGTACCGCGGCGAAATGAGATCGTATGTCCGGCGGGTGCGACGCCGCCGGCGCCGGTTCCGCCCGCCGCTTACGCCGTGCTCCATGCCAGCCCGATGTTCCGCATCCGGCGTTGGACGGACAATGGCTGGCGCTCCCTCGCGCAGGGACTCGCCGATCGCGGGCTCGCCGTGGTGGCGACCGGCGGCCCCGATCCGGCGGAGAAGGACTATCTCGACCGCATCTGGGGCGCGCTCAAGCCGCCGGTTGTGCGGCTCGACGGGAAGCTCGGCTGGCCCGATCTTACCGCGCTGTTGCGTGGCGCTGCGGTCTACGTCGGTCCCGAAACGTCGATGACCCATCTCGCCGCCGGTGCGGGTGCGCCGACTGTGGCGCTCTATGGGCCGGCAAGCCCGAGTCTTATGGGCCCTTGGCCGCTCGGCGGGCTGGAAGAGCCGTGGGCGCGCGCCGGCACCATACAGCACCGGTCAAATGTCTGGGTGGTTCAGAATCCATTGCCCTGCATGCCGTGCGACAAGCTCGGCTGCGACGGCCACCTCAACAGCCGCAGCCAGTGCCTTGACGAACTGCCGACGCAGCGCGTGCTGACGGCGGTCGATCAGGCGCTTGCGCTGCGCAAGGCGGTGGCCTGAGCGAGCAAGGCTAGGCCGCGGCGTGTATCGTGCGCCGGTCGCCAGCCGGCGGCGATGAGCTTGCCGGGATCGACCGTCAGGTCGCCCCCGAGGCGCTCCCATAGGTCGGAGCGCCCGGCGAGGCGCAACGGCAGTTCGATCAGGCCGCCGGGCAGCGGCAGCAGCCGCGCGCGGCGCTGCTCAGCCGCCCGCAATATCGTGACCGCGTCAGCGAGCCGCAGCGCGGGTCCAGGATCGGCGGCCACATAGGTCTCGCCGCGCGTCGCCGGTTCGCCAAGCACGAAATCGAGCGCGGAGACGAGATTGTCGATGCCGAGCAATGAGCGCCGGTTCACGAAGCGTTTGAGCGGCAGCGGCCAGCGCGACCGCGCCGCGCGCTGCAGCAGCGCGAAATTTCCCTTCGCGCCGGGGCCGTAGAGAACGACCGGGCGCAGGATGGTGAATGGCGCGCCGGACCCGCGCACTTCGTCCTCGGCGGCGAGCTTCGAACGGCCATAGGCGTCGGTCGGCGCGGCCGGGTGGCGCTCGGTCAGCACCGCATCGGCCGCGGGCCCGCTCTGCGCCCGGATCGACGAGACCAAGACCAAATGCGCAATGCCGGCCCGCTTTGCCGCTGCGGCCAGCCGCGCCGTCGCCTGGCGGTTGATTTGATCGTAGCGCGTGGCGGTGATGCTGCCGCCGGCATGGGCGATGCCGGCGAGATGCACGATCTGATCGATTCCGTCGAGCAGCGGCCGCCAGTCGAAAGCTTGCGCCAGATCGGCGTGCGGCATCACCTCAACGCCGCCCGCAAATGAATATGGCGGCGGCTGCCGCACAGCGGCGCGGACGCTTGCCCCGCGGCTCGCCAACGCCGCCACCAAGGCCCGGCCGACAAAGCCGGAGGCCCCGGTCACCAGAATGCGGTGGCCGCGGGGCATCTAGTAAATCGGCTGCTGCGTGCCGATGCCCATCGGTCGCATCGCGCCGCTCGACGGATCAAATGGCGCATAGGCCTGCAGCTCGCAATCATCGGTGCGAACCGCGTAGCGCGAATCCACGACAGCGCCGTCCTTGATGAACACCGCATAGGTGCGCTGGCGTTGGTGATCCTGGAAACGAACACAGGCAAGCCAACTCCAGCCGCGGATCGCGTGCACCCAACGGGGGCCGGAGAGCTCGTACGCTTCGTAAGTCGCGTAGGCCTTGAATATCGTGCGGATGTGATCGGCGACGACCTTGGTGTAGGCGGGATCGATGCTCGTTGCGGGCATGTCCTGCTGCGGCAGCGCGATATTGCTGCAGGCTGGCAAGAGCGCGAGTGCGAGCAGAAGCGCCGCGCCGACGGCGTGCGGCACATATACGCGTGAGTTCTGCGGCCGCTTTGGGCTCAAACCCCTGCGATCCTCGCTGATCAGTACCGCTCAACGACTATGCGGAAAACCGGCCGGAGGCAATTAATCGCGCATTAGCAAATCTTTGATGCCGGCACTGGTAGAAGTTTGCAGGCGAACTTCGGAGAATTCGGTGGCAGCCCGTGCGCCTTCAGCCTGACGCCGCTGATGCCTTCGCATCGACACAGTAAGGCCATGAAAGCTCTGCATCTGCATGCCGGTTGGCCGGTCAGGAAGGCTCGCATACGATCGCATGGCATGGTCAAGGGCTCGCAGCCCCGATCCGATCGGCACGCGGATCGGGCACGCAACGCGGCGGCCGCGGTGAGCACCCGCGTCCTCGCCGCCGCAATGGTGCTTGGTCTCGGCCTCGCTCTCGGGTCATGTGGCTCGTTTGTCGCCGACCATTGGCCGCATTGGGCCGGCGGCTTGCCCAGCGATGTGCCGCCGCGACCGGGCGCTCCCGGATACGAGGAGTTCGCCGCCCATCGGCCGGTCAACAAGGACGCGGCCACGCCGGAAGTCGCTGCCGGCCAGAGCAATGCGCCCGCGGCGGTCCCGAGCAATCGGCCGGCGGATGATCGCAGCGCGGTGGAAGGCGGCCTCTACTAGAGCATGTGCCGGAAGCGCCGGAACCGGCGTTCCGAAGGTCATGCCTGCCCGAAACCCTAGGCGACGCCGGCGCGGAGGAGGTCGTGGAAGTGCACAATGCCGACCGGGCGGCCGGAATCGACCACGATGAGCGCCGTGATCTTCGAGGAATTGAGCAGCTGCAGCGCCTCACTCGCCAGCTGGTCGGCTCGCACCGTCTTCGGCGACACGGTCATCACATTGTCGACCGGCGCCCGGAGGAGGTCGTCGTCGCGCATGTGGCGGCGCAAATCGCCGTCGGTGATCAGGCCGACGAGCTTGCCCTCGCGGTCGATGACCGCGACGCAGCCGAAACCCTTCGCTGACATTTCCACGATCGCCTCCGACATCGGCGCCCCACGCGCAATCAGCGGCACTGCCGCTCCCGGATGCATGACGTCGCGGACGAATTTGAGCGCGGCGCCGAGTTTGCCGCGCGGATGAAACACGCCGAAATCGACGGCGGTAAATCCCCGGCTTTCCAGGAGCGCGATCGCCAGCGCATCGCCGAGCGCAAGCTGCATCAGCGACGAGGTGGTGGGCGCGAGATTGTGCGGACAAGCTTCGCGCGCCGGCGGCAAGGCAAGCACGATGTCGGCCGCCTTGCCCAGGGTGCTGTCGGCGTTGACGGTGACGGCGACGAGGGTAATGCGAAACCGGCGCGAATAGTTGATCAGGTCCCTGAGCTCTTCGGTCTCGCCCGACCAGGACAGCACCAGCATCACGTCGTCGGACGTTATCATGCCGAGGTCGCCATGGCTGGCGTCGCCGGCGTGCACGAAGAATGCCGGCGTGCCGGTCGAAGCCAGCGTGGCGGCGATCTTGCGTCCGACATGGCCTGATTTGCCCATGCCGGTGACGATGACCCGGCCGCGTGCGGCGCGAATCGCCTCGACCGCGGCGACGAAGCTCGGCCCCAGCTCGGCGCACATTGCCGCCGCCAGAGCGCCGAGGCCGTCACGCTCGGTCTCGAGCGTGCGCAGGGCCGAGGCAATGCCGGCGTGCCGATCCGCCTCGCGCCGCCGCGCGTCAGCCGGACCCATCTTCGCGCCTGTCCCCATCGACTCTACCCAAAGCCATGCACAACCCAAGACGATACGGCGGAGCCCCGATCGTCACTTCATTTCTTTTCCCAAGCGGCAAACGCATCGTTGAAGGCGCGGTCGCCGGGTGGGCCTTTTTCCATCGCTAGGATAGCGCGGCCGCCATTGGTGTACACGAAAGGAATATCAAACCACGGCCGCTCCTTGAGCAGCTGCATGTTGCGTTGCATGTCGGTCGCGACGGCGGAAAGGCCGACGAGGAAGAAGTTGTTGGTCACCTTGACCGCGAGACCGGCGAGCGGCGTGCCGCGCGCCTGCTCCGACTGTTTCATCAGAATACCCGGGACATTGGCGATGCCGCCGCCGGGGAAATCGGCCGGCAGATTGAACATGATCTCGATGGTGTGGCTTGCCGGCAGCGCCTGATCGGTGTTGCGGCGAAGCGACCAGGTCACGGTCATGCGCCGTTCGGGAATCTCAATGTCGGCGCGCACCGCCAGCTCCGGCGCCAAGCCGGCGCCGGGCGAGACTGTTTCCGTGCGCCAGATTGCCGAGCCGACGAAGCGCCGGCCCTGCGGGTCGCTCGGGTCGTCCTCGTAGAGCACGACGCGCTGCGCCACCGCCGGCGGGGGCTGGGTCGCCGGCGCGCCGGCGGCCGGGGGCTGGCCTTGGCTTTGCTCCTGCGGCACCCGGCCCGAGAACTTGGGCTGCGACGCCGGCGCTTCGTTCTTCGTCTGGCTGGGTTGCCGCGCCCCGATATGACTGACGTACTGGTAGAGCCCGGTGACTTTTGGCCACGCCCACCAAATTGCCGCGATGGCTGCGACGACAACGACCAACAGCACCAGCGGTTTAACCAGGCCGCGATAGGAACGCGCCGGGCGCTCGTCCTCATATTCCTCCTCGTCGGCAGCACGCGGCGGCCGCGGCCGCGTCGACTGCGGCATCAGCGGCTGCTCGTCTTCCAGTTCGTACGAGGGCTCGAGGCTGCGCGGATGCGCATCGTAGCTGCCGGTCTCCCATTCGGCCGGGTCGAGCTGCGACCGGCGAGCGCGCGGTGCAAAGCTCGGGGAGCCCTCCGGCTGCTGCGGGTATCCGGCACCGTATGAGTCGCGCGTGTCGCGCGCCGATTGCGCGGCCTTGGCGGTCGCGGCGCCGAGATCGTGGACCTCGTTCACGACGTTGCGGAATCCCTTGATGCCTCCTTCGGTCAGCGTCGGGGTGCGTCCGCCGAGGAGCCGCTCTCGCGCGGTCGGTTGAGCAGCCGGGCGCGGCGCTTCGCCCTCGGCCGAAGGCGTGTCCTGCTTCGGCGGGGATGGCTCGGTCTTGCGCCCATCGCGCGCGCCGCGCACCAACTTCTCCGTCAGCGAGCTGGCTTGGTCGCGTCGCGGTGGCGGCGCCGTGGCAGCACGCGACTCGGTGCGCGACTTGCGGGCGGCCTCCGCCTCCACCTTGCGGATTGCCTCCTCCAGCGCCAGCCGCTCCTTGGTGATTTCCGATTCGGAGAGCGCCGGTTCGACCGAGCGCAATTGCGTGACCAGCGCGGTGCGCGCCCGCTCGTAGAGCGCCCGGCGCGCTTCACCGGTGCTCTTGTCGAGTCCCTCGACCGCACGAACGATGAGCGGGTGATAATCGGTCATCGGTTAAGCTTACGCTCGGCTCCCTCGTTTTTCATCCTGAATCAGGTTTCCAATTTAGGTTTCGAACGGATTTTGCATCAAGATCGTGTCTTCGCGTTCCGGGCTGGTCGACAGCATGGCGGCAGAACAGCCGATCAGTTCCTCGAGGCGGCGCACATATTTGATCGCCTGTGCCGGCAGATCGGCCCAGGAGCGCGCATGCGCGGTTTTCTCCCGCCAGCCGGCGATGGTCTCGTAGATCGGCTTGACCCGCGCCTGGGCGTGCTCGCTGGCGGGAAGATAGTCGATTTCACGGCCGTCGAGATGATAGCCGACGCAAACCTTGATTTCATCGAAACCGTCGAGGATGTCGAGCTTGGTGAGGGCGAGGCCTTGGATGCCGCTGGTGCGCACGCTCTGCCGCACCAATACGGCATCGAACCAGCCGCAGCGCCGCGGCCGGCCGGTGACCACGCCGAACTCCTTGCCGCGCTTGCCAAGCGTGCGGCCGACCTCGTTGTCCTGCTCGGTCGGGAACGGGCCTTCGCCGACTCGGGTGGTGTAGGCCTTGCAGATACCGAGCACATAGCCGATGGCATTTGGCCCGAGACCGGAGCCGGTTGCGGCCTGGGCAGCGACCGTGTTCGAGGAGGTCACGTACGGATAGGTGCCGTGGTCGACGTCAAGGAGGGAGCCTTGGGCGCCTTCGAAAAGGATGCGCTTGCCTTCGCGCCGCTTCTGCTCGAGCAGCGACCAGACC
>Ga0187777_10003175_pt1 | contig 10518 bp, 9 predicted proteins | sample 1015_Q2_SP5_10_M_FD_132416 | JGI IMG/M metagenome (GOLD analysis project Ga0187777, IMG submission 132416) | Tropical peat soil microbial communities from peatlands in Department of Meta, Colombia - 1015_Q2_SP5_10_MG | ecosystem: Environmental > Terrestrial > Soil > Wetlands > Peat | place...
CGAGCGGCCGTATTGAGCACCTCGACGGCATCGCCACCGCCGACGCTAAAGCCGTTGGCACGCAAAAAGCCGGCAAAACCGGCGAGCCGCTCGCCGGCTCGGGAATCGAGCGGCGCTCGGGTCGGGTTCAGCACGCGGCAGCCAGTCGTGCGATGACTTCGCGCGGGAACGCCGTGCGATCGTCGCGCGTCTTGATGAGCGCGCTCAAGCTTTCGATGATGCGCTCCGCTCCCCCCGCATCGATCATCGCGATGCCGAGCCGCAGGAGCGCCGCCGTCCAGTCGAGCGTTTCGGCAATGCCAGGCCTTTTCTTGAGATCCATGCGGCGCACGGCCTGCACAAACGCGACGATTTGTCGTGCAAGTTGCTCCTCGACGGCCGGCGCCTTCTTGCGCACGATGGCGAGCTCCTTTTCGTAATCCGGGTAGTCGATGTACTGGTAGAGGCAGCGTCGGCGCAGCGCGTCGGAAAGTTCGCGCGTGCCGTTCGAGGTGATCACCACCAGCGGGCGGCTGCGGGCGCGCACGGTACCTAGCTCGGGAATGGAGAGCTGAAAGTCCGAGAGCAACTCGAGGAGAAATGCCTCAAAGGCCTCATCTGCTCGATCAATCTCATCGATCAGGAGCACGACCGCGCTCGCGGCACTGATGGCCTCGAGCAACGGACGCTTGAGCAGATAGCGCTCGGAAAAGATGTCCTGCTCCTTGGCGGCGATGCCGCGCTCGTCGTGCTCGAGCAACTTGATCGCCAGCAGCTGACGCTGGTAGTTCCATTCGTACATCGCCGAATGCGCATCGAGTCCCTCATAGCACTGAAGGCGAATGAGACTCGTGCCACGGATACTCGCAAGTACCTTGGCCACTTCGGTCTTGCCGACGCCGGCGTCGCCCTCAAGCAGGAGCGGTCTGCCGAGCTCCTGCATGAGGAGGAGCGCCGCGGCGAGGGATGCTTCCGCGATGTATCCGGCGTCCGCGAGCTCTGCCTGGAGAGCTGCGAGTTCCCGCGCGCGCGTACCGATCTTCAAGCGCGCCTCCAGCCAAACGTCGAGCGCAGCCAGCTGCGCAGTGCGCCCCAGAGCAAGGCCAACCCATTGAGCGGCGTCGCCGGTCTCGCCGGCGCCGGCCGCTCGCCACCGACGCTCGTGTCCGCCGTTGCGGGTGTGCCGATCGATGACCGCTCATCAGCTTGCAGCGCAGCGGCAAAGTTGGCTGCGAACTGCTGCAACACCTGCTCGGCGACGGCTTCAGCCATCCGCCCACCAAAGGTCGCCACTCGACCGGAGAGCGAGGCCTCGCTCTTCCCCGCGAGATTGGATGATGTCGCATCCACTGCCTCGACTCGGGCGGTGAGATCGAGCGACGCTGCGGAGCCGCCGGCCGTGTCCGTCCCCTTGCCGGTCAGGTGCAGCGTGTGACTCGCCGGGTCGATCTCGGCGAGCATGAGTTCGCCGCGGAAGGAGACATTCGCGGGCCCGAGGCGCACCGTTACAGTGCCCTTGTAATGCCGGTCGTCGATGCGCTCGGTGATGACCGCCCCCGGCATGCACGCGGCGACACGCTCGACATCCTGGAGCAGCCCCCAGGACCGCTCCGCCGATGCCGGCATCGGGAAAACTCTTTCGAGGCTGACCTTCAATTACGTCCTAGCGCTTGTTGACACCGAGCGCCTGGCATTTCTGCCACACCCTGAACGCGGTGTGCGGCATGTCCATGTGGGTCACGCCGAGGTGCGCGAATGCGTCGATGACGGCGTTGCTGAAGCAGGGAATACCGCCGACGTGCGGCGATTCGGCAACTCCCTTGGCCCCGATCGGATGATGCGGGCAGGGCGTAACGGTGTGGTCGGTCTCCCAGTGCGGCGTCTCGACCGCGGTGGGCAGGAAGTAGTCGAGAAGTGTATTGCCGAGATGATTGCCGCTCTCGTCGAAGGGAAGCTGCTGACCCATGGCAACGGCAAACGCCTCGGTTAACCCGCCGTGGATTTGGCCCTCGATGACCATGGGGTTGATGCGCGTGCCGCAATCATCGAGCGCGTAAAAGCGCCGCACCTTGGTCTCGCCGGTGAACTTATCGATGTCGACCACGCATAGATACGCGCCAAAGGGATAAGTGAGGTTCGGCGGATCGTAATAGGTCACCGCGTTAAGCCCCTGCTCCATGCCGGCGGGGATATTGCCGGTGTGCGCGACCATGCAGATTTCCTTCATGGTCTTCGCCTGCGCTGGGTTTCCTTTGACCTTGAAGCGATCGATCTCCCATTCGAGGTCGTTCTCACCGACCTCAAGCAGATGCGCCGCAATCTTCTTCGCCTTGTCCTTAATCTTGCGCGCGGCCTGCGCGGCGGCGGCGCCCGCGACCGGTGTTGAGCGCGAGCCCCAGGTACCCGCCCCATAGGGCGCTTTGTCGGTGTCGCCCTCCTCGATCACGATGTCGCTCGCGGGGAGCCCGAGCTCGGTTGCGATGATCTGCGAGTAGGTCGTCGCGTGACCCTGGCCCTGGCTCATGGTGCCAAGACGGGCGATCACAGCGCCGGTCGGATGTACGCGGATATCGCAGCTGTCGAAGAGTCCGACGCCGAGGATGTCGCACACCTTGGTCGGTCCCGCCCCGACGATCTCCGTGAACGTCGAGATGCCGATTCCCATGAGCGTCGGGCAGTTGGGATCCGCGCGCTTCGCCGCCTGCTCGCGGCGCAGCCCCTCGTAGTCGACGGCCTTGAGCACCTTATCGAGCGCGGCCTGATACGCGCCGCTATCGAGCGTCCAGCCGAGTGAGGTCGTATAGGGGAATTGCTCCGGCTTCACAAAGTTGCGGCGGCGGATTTCGGCCTTATCAACCCCGACTTTCTGCGCGAGCACGTCCATCATGCGCTCGATGAGGTAGACCGCCTCCGTCACGCGCAGCGAGCAGCGGTACGCGACGCCCCCGGGGGCCTTGTTCGTGTACACCGCGTCTACGCGGCAATAGGCGTTCGGGATCGCGTACGAGCCCGTGCAGATAGAGAACAGCCCTGCGGGCAGCTTGCTCGCCGACACGTGCGAATTGAACGCGCCGTGATCGGCGAGCGCCGTGAAGCGCAGCCCTTTGATGCGGCCGTCCTTGTCGGCGGCGAGCTCACCGACGCAGTGATAGTCGCGGGCGAATCCGGTCGTCGAGATGTTGTCGATGCGCGACTCGATCCACTTGATGGGCACGCCCGTCACGATCGAGGCAACGGTCGCGACCACGTATCCCGGATAAATCGGCACCTTGTTGCCGAAACCCCCGCCGATATCGCCACCGACCACGCGGATCTTGCTCTCCGCGAGCCCTGAGAGCATCGCCAGCACCGTGCGAAAGAGGTGCGGGATCTGTGAAGTCACATACACCGTCAGATAGCCGGTCGCCTTGTTGAAGGACGCCACGCACCCGCAGGTCTCAAGCGGACAGGGGTGGACGCGCGGATTGAGAATTTCCTCGTGCACCGTGACCGCGGCATTGCTGAAAGCCGCATCCGCGGCCCGCTTGTCGCCCGCCGCCCAGGTGAAGATGTGGTTCGGATGGGTGCGCGGTCCGTGGCCCACCTCCTTGCGGTCGGCGATGTCTTCGCGGATCACCGGGGCCCCTGGCGCGAGCGCCTTTTTCGGATCCGTGATCGCCGGCAGTTCGTCATAATCGACTTCGACGAGCGCAGCGCCATCGTAGGCGGCGGCGCGCTCGGTCGCGAGGACCATCGCGACCTCCTGATACTGGAAACAGACTTTCTCGTCGGCAAGGACCGCCTGCACGTCGCCACCGGCGGTTGGCATCCAGTGCAGCTTGACCGGCTTCAGGTCCTCGGCGGTGAGCACTGCAACCACGCCAGGGGTTGCGAGTGCATTGGCTTTGTTGATGCCGCGGATGCGCGCATGGGCGAAGGGACTGCGCACGATGGCACCGAACAACATCCCCGGGAGCTTGATGTCGTCGATGTACGTCCCCTGGCCGCGGATGAAGCGCGCGTCTTCCTTGCGCAGCATCGAGCTGCCCAGGCCCTCGAGTTTCTGTTCGCGCTCGCGGAGTTCCGCTGACTCAGCCATGGTGTGATCTCCGTTCAGTTCGCGCGTCAGGCCGCGGCGCGTGCCGCGGCCAGTTTCTCGGCGGCCGCTTGCACGGCCTTGACGATGTTCTGATAGCCCGTGCAGCGGCAGAGATTTCCGGAAAGACCGTAGCGAATCTCGGCCTCGCTGGGACGTGGGTTCTCCTGCAATAGCCGGTAGGCGCGCGTCAGCATGCCCGGCGTGCAGTAGCCGCATTGCAGGCCATGCTGCTCGTGAAAGGCCTGCTGCAGAGCGTGCAGAACCCCGCCGCGTTCCAACCCCTCGACGGTGAGAACCTCGGCGCCATCGCACTGCACGGTGAGCACCGTGCAGGCCTTGACCGACATGCCGTTGCAGTCGACGGTGCAGGCGCCGCAGTGCGAGGTCTCGCAGCCGATGTGCGGTCCGGTCGTCGCGAGCTTCTCACGCAAGGTATAGATCAGAAGCTCGCGTGGTTCGACCTCGACGCCCACCGCCTGACCATTCAGCTTGAACGATACTTTGTATGTTTTTGCCACGGTTCGCTCCTCGACTGCCGGCCTCAACCCTTGGCGCGGGCAGCGGCCGCCTGCAGCGCGCGGCGTGTCATCTCTCCGCACATCGCGGTCTTGTAAGAGGCATCCCCACGCTGATCTTCGGTCGGTTTGCAGATGCTCATTGCGAGGCGCGCGGCCTCATTCAGGCTTGCCTCGTTGAGCGGCTTACCGGTCAGGGAAGCCTCGGCCGCTTTGGCTTTGAGTGCTGTCTGCGCGAGGTTGGTAAGCGCGATAGCGACCTTGGCGACATTGCCGCCCTTGATCTGCAGCAGTACTGCGGTGGCTGCGGTCGCAAAGTCGCCCGTCTTGCGTTTGAGTTTCTGGTACGACCAGCCCGTGCCTGGAGGCGGAGTCGGTATACGTATTTCGGTGAGAATTTCGCCCGGCGCGAGCTGCGTCGAATACAACCCGAGGAAGTATCCGTCCGCCTTGACCTTGCGCGCACCCTTGGGTCCTGTGAGCACGAACGTGGCATCGAGGGCGATCATGAGCGCCGGATGATCGTTGCCCGGGTCGCCGTGCGAGATATCCCCGCCAATCGTTCCCTTGTAGCGAACCTGAGGGTCGGCGATCGAGCTCGCGCCCTCGGTGAGGAGTGGCACTTTGCTCCTGATGAGTTGTGAGGCGATGAGCTCCGCCTCGGTGGTCATCGCGCCGACGACGACCTCGGTGCCCTCCTCGCGGATGCCGCGCAGGTCCGCAACGCGAGTGAGGTCAATGAGATGGGCCGGCTGCGCGAAGCGCAGCTTCATCATCGGGAGGAGGCTGTGGCCCCCCGCGAGCAGTTTCGCCTCGCTTCCGAGGTTCGACAGCAGTGAGAGCGCTTCACCGAGCGATCGTGGGGCGTGGTAGTCGAATGACGGAGGGATCACGGCGTCTCCTTCGTATTGCTAGGCTCTCGCCACCGCCAGACAACTTGGTGGCCTCGAGTGCCGGTGTTCGTCGGCGATGCCGATTATCTTGCTCGCGACCTTGGCAGGAAATCAATTGAAGAGAGGTCGTTGTGCGGCAACCAGGAACGCACCGCCGGCGTTGGAGGAGTTCCCGGGCGAGCCCCGGATTTTGCGGCGCGGATGCTGAAGAGACCGCCCGCGGGGCGGCTCAGGCGATGCTACTTACACTCGCTCGGAGCGTACTTCGAGAGCAGCGTCCCCATGGCACCGACAGTCAGCCCACGGGAAGTGGCTGTGGCATCGGTGGCGGAAGCGCACGCCCAGTCGACGTTGCCGCTATTGCTGCCGACCAAATCCAGCGTTGTGTAAACCCCGCCGATTTTGATCTGCGGTGTGAGAGTGAGCTGATTGGCGGCCGCCGCGATCTGCGACACATTGGTACTATTGAAGGTCACTGTGATCATGCCGTTCGTAGCGCTGAGCGCGACGCTTGACACGTACTTTGTCGGCGAGAAAGTCCAGGACGTGGCCACCGCCTGCACGCCGTTCGGGCCGTTCGACTGGAAGGCTTCGGAAATGGCGGTCTTCGCGGCATTCGCGAGATTCAGACCTTCCGATACCTTGGTCCGGACGGTGTAGTCCGTATACGCCGGAATCGCGATCGCGGCCAAAATGCCGATGATCGCGACCACGATCATCAGCTCGATGAGGGTGAAACCCTTTTGCACGGCCGCCGTGGCGGAGACCTTCAAGAACATACGAAGTCACTTCAACTGTGCGGTATGCAGACCCGCCTGTGCGACTGCGACCTTCGGTATCTGCATCTTGGCGCTAAAGGCATTGTCGCACGCTTGCGACTCGCGCTGACAGAGCAATTAAACGTAATGCACGCGCGACCGATGCGGAGCGGTAAGAGAAAGTTAAGAACCGAGCGGACGAGTTACTTTCCGCCGGAATAATTGACAGAACATCAGCTCGCCCGAGGTCAGTTCAGTGACTTGGCGCAGGGCTCGTTGTGATGCTTACGCGAATCAATTCCGCGAGCGAACGGCACTCGAGCTTCTCCATGATGCGCGCCTTGTGGACCTCGACCGTGCGCGGACTGATACCGAGCTGCGCCGCGACCTCGCGGTTCTGATGCCCGGCGGCAATCAGCGCGAGAATTTCCCGCTCGCGCGCCGATAGCCGCTCGAGGCGCGCATCCGCGGACGAGCGCGAGTTCGCCGCCGCGCGCCGCTCACGATCGATGCGCAGCGCGTTATGAAGCACCTCGAGCAGCACCGCGTCGTCAACCGGCTTTTCGAGAAAATCGAAGGCACCGTTTTTAAGTGCCGCACGTGCCGTCGCCACATCGCCGTGCGCGGTGAGCACGACCACCGGAACCTCGATGCGGCGGGCGCGCAGCGCCGCCTGCAGCTCAAGCCCGGTCATACCGGGCATCCGCAGGTCCGTCAGCACGCAGCCCGTCCAATCGGGCTGGTAGGTATCGATGAAGGTTTCGGCGTTTGCGAACGGCTGCGTGCGCACACCCTTTAACGAAAGCAGCAGACTCAGCGAGTCACGCACGCCCGGGTCATCATCGATGAGAAAGACCGTACCGCTCTCGCTCATGGCCTCTGCGTTGATCATAGATCGGTCTGCCCCCGCGCTTGTGTAGGTAAGCGAATGACGAAGCGCGCGCCGCCCAAGCGGCTCGACTCACTCCACAGATCGCCCCCCTGATGGCGCAGGAAGGTGCGACTCAATGAGAGCCCAAGCCCCATGCCGCTGATTTTGCTGGTAACGAAGGGTTCAAACAAGCGCTCCGCCAGCTCGGCTGAGATGCCGGGACCCGAGTCATCGACCGCAACGACGACGTCTGAACTGCGTATCTCGGCTGTGATCTCGATGCGACGGGTATTGTTTGAGCGCAGCGGCAGCGAATCGAACGCGTCGAGTGAGTTGGTGAGCACGTTGTGCATGACGATCTCGAGCTGCGTGCGGTCGAACATAACGCTCGGTAGTGCGTCCTGATTGCGCATCTCGAAGTCGACTTCGCCGCGGCGCATGCGATCTGTTAGCGTCTGGGCCACACGCGCGCACACCGCCAGCACGTCGGTCTGCTCAACCCGCGCGCCCTCCCCGCGATAGAATTCCCGCAACCGTCGCAGCACGGCGGCGGCCCGACCAGCCTCCGCGCCCGCTTTGTGCAAGGTACCGGCGAGCCGCTCGTCGGCGCGCGAGAGCGAGCTCGTCATTAGCTCCGCGGCGCGCACATAGGAAACCACCGCCGTCATCGGCTGATTCAATTCGTGTGTCAGAGCCGACGCGAGCTGCCCCGCGATGGCGAAGCGCATCGAGCGCTGCAGCGCCGTATCCTGATGGCGCAACTGCCGCAGCGTCGTGTCGCGCTGCGTCGCAAGTGCGCCAAGAAACAACGCGGTGATCCCGAGCGAAAGCAGCGGAAACTGCACATCGAAGAGGGGGATCGAGCCTGGGGTGAGCTCGAGCGCCATAACGAGCGCGGCTTGCACCAGCGACACGCTGATCATCGCACCGGCAACTCCGTGCCGCAGCGCGATCCAGGTCACCGGCGCGAACAGCGGGTAAAAGAGGCGCACGTCGCGCGCCGCCGCGAGCGCGACCGTCAAGCCGACACCGCTTGCCGCGCCAAACACCTGCAACAGCAGCTCGCGCGGATCGCGCCGCAGTTCGTCCCACATCGCCCGACGATCGACGCGCAGCAGCAAAAGCGGCGTGAGGGCGATAATGCCGCTGAAGTCGCCCATCCAGTAGCGACCGAGAGCCGCCCAGGTCTCTTCCGCCCTCACTTGCCCAGTGGTCACCAGGATCGCGATATAACCCAAGGCCGCGATGCCACTCGCGATGGCGGTCACCCCTGCGAACCACGCCGCTGCCTGCGGCGTCTCGATGGGTCGCTCGAGCCCGCGCCGACGCAATACCCAGGCCGCGCAGCCGTAGACGCCCGCAAGATACGAGGAGGTCAGCAGCAGCACCCACCAGGGCGGCGGACTCACATCGATGAGGATTTCACCCGCGAAGACGCTCAGAGCGACGAGCGGCGCCCAGTGTGCGCCACGCACGAGCAGGAGGGCCATCGCAGCCCCGGTGTTGGGGTTCCAGGGAGTGATGCTGGTGTGCGGCAGAGGCTCGACATAACTCGCCCAATCGAGAAGCAGATAGAGTGCGAGGTAACCGAGGGCTATGAGCCAGGACCTCGGTACACGGGTCCCGCCGACGAGACGGATTCCGGCGGTCGAACTGTCATTCACGTGAAGCCACGGGACACCTGCGAGGGCGCGAGCCTCCAGTCGGTAGCGTACCAAGCGAGTATACCGAGATGCGTTCGGTGTGCGGTGAGCCGCCCGAGGTCTCGGGCGGCTGGACGCGCAGCTTCCTGCTCGGCGAAGATAACCGCGCGCCTGCCTACTTACACTGTGTCGGCGCGTATTTCGAGGGCAGGTTCGGTGTGTACGTCGTCGGCAGCTGCATCTTGATCGCCCCAGCCGTCGAACTCGTCGCCGACGTGCAGGCCCAATCGATGCTACCCGTGTTAGCGCCGACACCGCTCAGGAGCGTGTAAGCACCGGCAACCTGAATCTGCGGGGTGAGCACGATCGACATGCCGTTCAGCTGTGGAGTATTGGCGCTGTAGAGGACGCGGATCTCGCCATCCGTGCCGGACACGAATATGTTGCTCACGTACTTGGTCGCAGAGAACGTCCAGTTGTTCGACACGGCTGCAACGCCGGTGATGCCGTTCGACTGGAAACCCTCAGAAACCGCCGTCTTCGCGGCATCAGCGAGGTTCAAGCCTTCGGAGACCTTCGCGCGAATCGTGTAGTCCTGATACGCCGGGATCGCAATCGCGGCGAGAATGCCGATGATCGCAACGACGATCATCAACTCGATGAGCGTGAAGCCCTTGTGCACGGCTCTCGGTTTGAATGTCGCGGTTTCCATCGTGTGATTACCGTATCTTCGGCAGCACCCTTGGGTCTGTGTGCTTAGTCACGGCGGCGGTGCGCGCATGTGAACCCCCGCCAATTAATCGCGCAGGCGATTGCGGCGATACGGGCTGCTACGTAAGGGCTATGCGCAGTTGGCGCGCGGTTGCGCACCACTTCTTGTTATCGCGCGGCAGCATCGCGCCGCGTACACGCGTTGCTTCAGGCCGCGCTCACGGGACTCAGAATACTTCCGGCACCCACTTGTAAGAGCGATTCGATGGCTCTCGATAGCCCTTGCGCTTTTGGCGCTTGGGAAGCTTGACCTTCTCCCGCTTGACGGCCTTGTAGGGAATGAGGCTCAGGAGATGGGAGATGCAATTCAAGCGTGCGCGTCGCTTGTCGTCAGCGTTCACGTGATACCAGGGCGCGTACGGCGTGTCGGTCGCCTGCATCATCTCGTCCCGTGCGCGCGAGTAGTCGTACCAGCGCCGGTGCGATTCGAGATCCATCGGGCTGAGTTTCCAGAGCTTGCGTCCGTCATTAATGCGTGACTCGAAGCGCTGCGTCTGCTCCTCCTGACTCACTTCGAACCAATACTTGATGAGAATGATTCCCGAGTCGACGACTACCTTCTCCATGAGCGGACAGAGATGCAGGAACCGCTCGACCTCGCCTTCCGAGCAGAAGCCCATCACGCGTTCGACGCCGGCGCGGTTGTACCAGCTGCGATCGAAGATGATGACTTCGCCGGCCGCCGGAAAATGTTCGAGATAGCGCTGGATGTAGAGTTGGGTTTTCTCGCGCTCGGTAGGTGCCGGAAGGGCAACGAGCCGGAAGACTCTAGGGCTTACCCTTTCCAAGATGCGCTTGATGACGCCGCCCTTTCCTGCGGCATCACGTCCCTCGAACACCACGACCACCCGCAATCCCCTGTGCTGCACCCAAAACTGAAGCTGCACGAGCTCAGCTTGGAGTCGCGCCAGGTGCCTCTCAAAGTCCTTGTTCGAGAGCTTTTCGGGCTTCGCCTCGCCTTCGCCCTTGAAGCTGTCGGTCGCTGATGACTCCTCTTGTCGTTTAGCGCC
>Ga0187777_10003176_pt1 | contig 10516 bp, 7 predicted proteins | sample 1015_Q2_SP5_10_M_FD_132416 | JGI IMG/M metagenome (GOLD analysis project Ga0187777, IMG submission 132416) | Tropical peat soil microbial communities from peatlands in Department of Meta, Colombia - 1015_Q2_SP5_10_MG | ecosystem: Environmental > Terrestrial > Soil > Wetlands > Peat | place...
ACAGGCCCACAGGCTCCGTGATGCTGGTTTACCTCCGAGTCAACAACAACAATTTCGTTGAACTTCTTCCTGGAGCCGGAAAGTCATCTGCGGGGCCAACAAACTGGTCGAACCCCCATCTGGGCTTTTATGTGAAGGACCTACAAGCCACGTTGCGCGCCCTTCAGGCGCGTGGCTATCCCCTAAAGGATGATGCATTCAAGAAGGCCACGAAGGTTCTAGGAGATGGTACGCTTGCATATTTCATCAATGACCCAGATGGCAATGGCGTTGAACTGAGTCAGATGCTACCTGACTCGAAGGAAGCCAAATCCCAGCGCTGACCGCGACGGACGCACTTTCAAAAAATGCAGCGCGCATTCAGGGAAGGGCAGAAGAACCTGGATCGGGCACTTAGACGTTGAGCCGGCAGAGTGCTCTTAGCAAGGGGAATTGGAATCGCGCAAGCGCAGCGCACAGGCGTTTGCTGCAAGCTTTCCATAGCGTCGGTCACCCGAGTGGAGTAGGCTTGACGGAATACGTTGCCGTTGCGCTCACGTTAACATGTCGAAGAACCTGCTGGATTACCTTTTCGGTAAAGGGCGTAGAGGTTGCTGCCGAGTCCCCCTCGTGCAGCGTGCGAGCGCCGGTAAATCAAATGTTACTTTGCTCCTCGGCCTTATCCTGCTCGCCGGGAGCACGATGGCTGCACAAGTGCCTTCGCCTGCCTTGTTGGTGCTCAATAAAAGCGAGAACACATTGTCGATAATCGATCCGCTCAGCGGTAAGACGCTGGGACGAGTGTCAACTGGCGAAGCTCCGCATGAATTGACGACTTCAGCTGATGGGAAGACAGCTTTCGTGGCCAATTATGGTGACCGTGAACCCGGGCGGACAATTTCGATGATTGACTTAGCTACGCAAAAAGAACTGCGTCGCATAGATCTCGGACTGCTCCGACGACCTCATGGAATTATGTACTCGGGCGGTAAGGTGTACTTTACGGCAGAAACCAACAAGCTTATTGGGCGATATGATCCAGTTAGCAATCAAATTGATTGGCTGCTTGGTACGGGGCAAGACATTACCCATATGTTGGTCCTCAGCAGGGACAGTAACAAACTTTTCACCGCGAACATCGGTTCGGATAGCATCAGCGTAATCGAGCGTGCTTCGGATTCGCCCAATTGGAAGGAGACTGTCGTTGCGGTGGGTCGCGGTCCAGAAGCAATCGACATCTCACCGGACGAGAAAGAGGTGTGGACTGCCCACTCGCAGGATGGCGGAGTTTCAATTATTGAGGTTGCGAGTCGGAAGGTGACTCAAACTATTAGTCTAGGTATGAAGCGTGCCAACCGTCTGAAGTTCACTCCGGATGGCAAACTGGTGCTGATTTCAGATCTAGACGCCGGCGAGCTGCTCGTGTTGAATGCACCCGAGCGTAAAGAAATAAAGCGTATTAAGATCGGCAAGATGCCAGAGGGCATTCTGATTCCTCCGGATGGGGCGCAAGCGTACGTTGCAGTCTGGGGTGAAAACTCTGTCGCTGTACTCGATTTGAAAACGTTGGAAGTTTCCAGGCGCATTCCCACAGGACAGGGCCCGGATGGGCTGGCATGGGCGGGAACTCGATAAGGAAGTTCATTCCAGTCGACCGAAACGCCGAAGTTCGTGTCGCATCCCGCCCAATAAAGTGACCGTTCCGAACAAAGCTCTGTTCTAAGATTGCTGTGCCATGCGAAGGCGCTCGCCAAAATTCAGTAGGTATTCCGTGAAGTGCGAGCAGAGACTTAAAAGTTGAAGGCATCGATATTGTCTTTCCGGAAGATCATCGGTGCTCCCAGAATAATTTCACTTCCGTCAACTTGCAGCATACCTAGCGGGCCGGCATCGAAAGTAGGTTTACCCACAGGAAATGTTCCACGAGCCAATGCTGCGGGCGCACCGACGGCCAAATATCCCAACTTCTCGGTATTCCAAAGCACCACCGCCTCGATCTCGCCATCATGAACGTATGGCTTGCACAAGTTAGGCAAGGATAGGCCGATGACATTTAGATCTTTCCTGCCCGACTGCTTAACCGCTTCAGCAGCCCCTGGAACGGCGGGTGCAGAGATCACGATCATGACACGTACATCTGGGTAGACTTTTGAGATTGTCTGTGCTTCCGAGAAGGCCTTGTCGCGATCATCATCGCTCGGACGAATCGAAACAAGCTTCATATTCGGGAAGTTCTCCAAACGTGCCTTGATGAAAGAGATCCACAAGTTTTGGTTCGCCGCGGTCAGCGCACCCGTAATTATGGCAATGTCTCCTTTCTCATGCATCACCCGGGCAGCTTCATCCAGCAGCGTAAAGCCAATAGCTTGTGTGGTTGCTTGATTGATGAAGTAATCCCGCGCATCCGGCTTGGCATCCGCATCCCACGCAACAACCTTGATTCCACGCGCCCGTGCTTTGCGTAGAACGGTAGAGATGCTTGCTGCGTTCTCCACACTGACAGAAATGGCGTCAACATGCCGAGTGATCCAGCCCTCAACCACTTCGTTCTGCTGGGCAGCGTCGAGTCCGGTGGGACCATCCCAAATCACATCGACGCCGAGGTCGGCAGCCGCCTTCTCCGCTCCAATCCGGCAGCTGATGAAGTACGGATCGCCCTTGGATTTTGGCATAACACCAATCGTGACTCGCCGTCGTCCATTTTCTTCCTGTGCCGCGAACTTGCGCATTGAGTGATGCCGATAAATCGAATAGAAGGCCACCGCGATCAGGGTCAAGGTCATCGCACCGACCATTGCGATGTCGCGGCTTCTAGATTCTCTTTTAACCGCCTTCTCTGCGTGACTGTGTCGCTCAAACAGGCGCTGCAATAAAATCGTCGAAATTAAGAGAACGCCGGTTAGAATGCCTGCTACTTCTGTAGGCCAGGCGGAAAGGCGCAGCCCGTTTTCCAACAACACAATCGCAGCGAGTCCCAGCAGGGTGCCCGGAATGGTTCCTGATCCGCCAGAAATTGAAGTTCCACCGAGTACCACTGCGGTGATTGCGATGAGTTCGTACCCGGTACCGGCGTCCGATTTTGCTTGTCCCAGATGGGCGACATAAACAATCGCAGCAATTCCGGAAGACAGTCCCGACAATAGATAGACCAGCGCCAACCTTCGGCTCACAGGGACGGCTGCGTAGCGCGTCCCTTCTGCCGAGTGCCCGATCGCATACAGTGCCCGACCGATAATGCTTTTGTGCAGTAAAATCCAGAACGTTACGATTGCTAGCAAGAGAACGATTGTTTGCGCGGGTACAACGCTGCCGATGTATCCCTGCCCAATAAAAAGAAACTTTGCCGGAAACCCGGAATAGCTTTTAGACCCCTCTGTGATGCCCTCAGCTACTCCACGAAACAAGGAGTATGTTCCCAGCGTGACGATAAGCGGCGACAGATTGAGGTAAGCGATAAGAACACCATTCAGCGCGCCACCAAGTAGACCCAGTGCCAGGGCGAATAACGAGGCAGCCACAATGGGCACATGCGCGTCATGCCACATGGCACCAAAACCGACCGCACACAAACCCATCATGGAGCCCACGGAAAGGTCTATGCCGCCTGAAATGAGAATTGGTGTAGCGGCAAGGGCAATCAGACCAATTTCCGTGCTAAGGCGAATACACTCGAAGAAATTAGAAAGAGAAAGAAAATTTTGACCGGTAAAGCTGAACAACACTATCTCGAAGGCGATCAGGATTCCTAGTACAACCTCTTGTCTACTTGTTCGCACGGGATATTATGCAAGCTCCACTGCCCGCCGCCCTCTCCAAGTACCTATGGCTTCTAGTAAAACAGCGGTCAAAATGATCCCACCTTGGATTGCCTTCTCCCAGAACGGATTAACTCCCAGGAAGATCAAAGCAGGTCCGATGCTACCTAGCAGGATTACCCCAATCAGAGTGCCCAGGAAATTTCCGCAGCCGCCGGTAATGGGTGTTCCTCCAACGACGACAGCGGCAATTGCTTTCAATTCGAGATTCATGCCGCTATTCGCTGGAACATCAGAAAAGCGAACAGCATTGAGCAACGCCCCGATGCCGGTCAATGCTCCCATTACCGCAAACACCCAAAACGCAACCTGGTCGGTTGGAATCCCTGCCAGACGTGCTGCCTCAGGATCCGATCCTGTCGCGTAGATGGCACGACCAGCAGAGAGATTTCTGGAGCTCCACCACAGAGCGCCAAACACCAGGAGCGTCAGAATGATGATGATTGCCTCTCCAATTTGTTGCCCAAAGCCAAACCATTGAAACGTGGTAGGCAGACCTTCGATCCACGCGCCATTTGTGACCAAGCGTAGAGCTTCCCGCCAAGCGACCATAGTCGCAAGCGTTACCACGATAGAGGGAGCCTTTACGAACGATACTAATGCGCCGTTGAAGGCGCCTAGGGCCGTTCCTGCAGCAACTGCTATTAGAGGGAGCAGGATCATTGGGAGTCCCATTTTCGCTAGGGTTCCGCAAGTGACGCTACACACCGCAAACAGCGCACCGACTGAAATATCAATCTGCCCCAGCACAATTACAAGGATCATCCCCGTTGCGACCAGCAGCAACGCAGCGTTAGCCAGCGCGATATCCCGCAAGTTGGCGGCACTGTAAAATCCTGGGGCTGCAAAAGCCAGGTAAATGTAGAGCGCTCCCAGTGCAATGAGCGCGGGCCACGTCGTCTGCAGTTGTTGTTTCATGAAACTTTGCGCCCGAGTGCGAGCCTGAGAATCTCATCAGGATTCGCATCTTTTTGACCGAGAGTCGACACGATTTCACCTTTTGCCATCACGGCGATGCGATCGCTCAACGTAAGAATCTCAGACATTTCTGAAGAAATCAGAAGAATCGCCACTCCCTTTTCCGCAAGTGTTCCCATGAGATGGTAGATCTCAGACTTTGCATGCACATCGATACCTTGAGTCGGCTCATCGAGTATCAAGATCTTAGGCTGGGTGATCAGCCAGCGTGCGAGTGCTACTTTTTGTTGATTCCCACCGGATAGGTTCTTGGTAAGGGTTTCAACCGAAGGCGCATTGAAACGCAGCCGATCTTTCCACCATTGGGCGACGCTGCGCTCTGCGCGCCTCTGCAGCATGCCATGCTTTGCGAAATGATTAAGGCTGGCCAGGGTTACATTGCTGCTGATTGGCATCTCAAGTATCACTCCGTGATGACGCCGATCTTCAGGAACATAAGCGAGTCCGGCTTGCAAGGCATCCCTTGGGGAACGAATTTGAACACCTTTGCCCTCGATGTAAATGTTGCCCTGAGAGATCGGCGTCAGGCCGAACAGAGCCTCAGCGAGTTGTGTCCTTCCCGAACCAACCAATCCCGCCAAGCCGACAATCTCTCCGTGGCGAATTGCGAGATTCACATTCCTTATCTCGAATGGTTCGCAGCAAACACCTCGCAGTTCCAGTGCGACTTCACCGGGCGGGACGTCAAGTTTTGGGTAGAGGGTTTCTAGTTCACGACCGACCATCATTCGAATCAACTCTTCAGGAGTTACTTCCCTGATCTGACGAGTGCCTACATTATTTCCATCACGCAACACGGTGACGCGATCCGCGATCTCAAATAGTTCTTCCAGTCGATGGGATATATACAGAATTCCCTTCCCGCGCGCTCGCAGCTCACGAACAATGCGAAACAGATTTCGAGTGTCCTGCTGTCCAAGCGAAGCAGTGGGCTCATCCATGATCAAGACAGATGCTTCAACCGCGAGGGCTTTGGCAATTTCGACAAGTTGCCGTTCCACCATGCTGAGCGAGGAGACGAGGGCGTCTGGCGATATCGTCGCACCGATGTGCTGCAGCAAATGCTCGGCGCGTGCGACTCGCGTCGGCCAGTCCACCCTCCGCCATAACTTCTCATCACCAGTGGCGATCGCGATATTTTCAGCAACGCTGAGATGAGGAAACAAGGCGGGCTGCTGGTAGATGGCGGAAATCCCGAGACGGTGTGCTCTTGCAGGGTTGTTGTTGTCAACACGGTCGCCGTGCAGCCGTATTTCACCACCGTCAGGCTGAACCGCGCCCGTGAAGACTTTGATGAGTGTTGACTTGCCGGCTCCGTTTTCGCCAATTAACGCATGCACTTCACCTGCTCGAAGGTCGAGCGAAACAGAAGTCAGAGCCTTCACTCCGTCATAGGATTTCTGAATTCCGTTCGCTTCGAGTAACACCGAAGGCTCCTCTTGATCAGCAGGCTAGGGCTTGCTTTGCATCGGATTAGTTACCTCGCCTACATGGACGGAATATTCGACACTCCTTTGTTCGAAACCCTTCAACATTAGGAAGGCCGGTACGCCGAATAGGGTCTCTCTTCGTAGCATCTTTTCCCTTCCTTCAGGAAAAGGTGATACACCGAATTCCAGGCCACATGCGACAGTCTCCCCGTTCCAGGGCGGACCTTCTCTCGACTTGTTCTCTTCCCACATACCTAACCAGGGGAAGTCCCTTCGATCCCACTTGTAACCAAAGCACACATGGGTGGCGGGCGAGTATACAGTGAAGGAAGCCATGTTAGAGTTTCGACTCATCAGGTGTGCAGTAAAACTGGACGTCCTGCCATTGCCGGCGAACGTTCTGAGATCGGCTAGGTCACCGCCGCTGCTCGGAGCATAGGGCCACTGGAAATCGGCGCCTCGAGTTAATTTTCCCGCGTCAAACCCCTCACATTCGAATACTCGCGATCGCTCAGGTTGAATTCCGATTTGAGTGGAGCCAGGTTCCAGGAAGGGCGGCCCTATAGTCACATGCTGCGTCCAGGCAAGGGGTCGGTCCTGTTCAGACAGATTTTCAACAGATTCGCGAATGCTGACTCGCGGTTCATGTTGATCTATGGCTATCACACGCGTGATTCGCAACGCGGAATAAGGCAGAACCGCGCTCAGACAGATTTGCGCGTCGCCAACGTCCCCATCGTAGTATGCGACTGAGGCTTCGCCGTGGACGCTGATGCCATGACTCAGTTCTTCATCGGAGGGCGGGCCGAAGATATCCATGCACAGACTGTGGCCCATAATCCCCGACAAAAGCTTGCTTTCTTCGTTGGCACCATATTCAGGGTACTGCGATGCATCATACTGCGACGGTTCGATCGAAGACCATGGCGGTATCCACAGAGGGTTTATGCCAGTCTTCTTATACAGGATTTCGGCAATGTGACCTCCCTCTCGCAGAACCGTCACTCGCAAGGCTTTTGTTTCCAGTTGTAGAGCCTCACGGTTTTGAAATTTCATACATTCCTAACCCCGAATGTGGGGCAAACCAACCTGCAAAGCAGTCAATTCCTTGTTTGAAGCGAACGGGCATCGGGATTTCCCGGACCGAAGTGTTTCAGCATAACTAAAGGTTCGGTGTCGCTGAGATTTTCAATCGACAATCCTTCCTTGGCGGCTCTTGCTGTTACAAAAAGTTCGTCGTTCGTCATCTGCCCGAAACGGATGAGGGAAGGCGCAGCGACGGAATGAGCCCCGACCTTGCCGTATCCCTGCGTAAGGACCGTTCCGTAAGCTGCGGCGTCTCTAATCTTCACGCTCCGGCGAGGAAAAATCGTGAGCTCCTTTGCTGAGTAGTGTGCTGTGCCGTAGCAAATCCATTTTTCGATGTAGCCTTCCTCCTGCATCTCCTCCATCTGGCGAACTGGTCTCGGAAACACCCGATTGTGCTTGGCGAATTCAGGATCAACATTCGCTTCCCACTGCAACATCGATACCAGATAGTCGAAGTCGCGATGATGTTCCTTAGGCACATCTTTTACGAGCAGTTCCCAAGGCACTGGCCTACCGTCAACCATCGATTGAAACATGGCAAAGACATCGCTGTTTACCTGCGGCTCATAAGTTACCAACGAGCCGGGCGCATGCAGAATACCCGGGTCGACTTGCCACCCCGTGCCGGCTTGAAGCCGGTAAGCTCTCGAGTGGAGCAATAAGCCATTGTCGCCTCGATCCCAAAGTTCAAGACATCGGTGCACATCTTCTGGGGTGGTTCCCGGTTCCAGCCCCATAAATGTAAAAGGAAACGTATTCTCCTCGGTGTTGTACTGCGGGGGAAAGTAGTACGCCTCGGGTTTTCCTTTTCGCCCTACTCTTTTCGCAAACTCATCAGTTTGATGGAGATGATGAGGTATAGGACCGAGATTGTCGAAGAACTTGCACAAAATGTTCCACCCGCCTTCACGTTCCATCACTTCCGACCCGATCAACTGGTCGCCGATATTCTCAATCGCATCCCGAAACAAAAATCTCTTTTCGCCAAATCGGACATAGCTAAGACCCTCGTCTTCGGGAGTTCCCGGTCCATTCGAGGCACAAGTCGTAGAGGCAAACCACCTCTCATTGATTCCTCCACGGTGTGCCCCTAACGCGTAGAGATCGTCTGAGTGCAACCGCAAACGACCCCCCGGTACCATGAACGAGCGTGGTACCCAGCACGGCTCAAGCCTCAGAATGCCTTCGCCGACTTTGATCGCCTCCAAAAAGGAACGCTGATCGAATGAATTGGTGGCCAAAGGCTTCCTCCTTGACAACTTCACTTTGGGTGAGTCGTCTCATCATTTGAAATAAGAACTTACTCTCGTTTCCAGACGACTGTCAATTATCTCGCATCGAATTTCGAGTCCGTTGTACAGTATTGGAGATGGCCACACAGAAAGAATTAGCGAAACTTGCAGGCGTTTCTGCAGGGACAGTGTCCAATGTCATCAGTGGTTCAGCACGAGTGAGTGAGCGTAATAGGAAGAAAGTGCTTAAAGCGGTTAGAGTCCTTAACTACCAGCCAAATCTCATCGCCCGGAGCTTAAAGACCAATCGAACACGCACATTGGGCATAGTAGTACCCGACATCACGATTCCCTTCTTTCCGAAGATTGTGCGGGGCGCCGAATCCGCAGCTCGAGAGCGGGGATACTTCCTAATCGTTCTCGATTCTGAGCACAACCATGCCCGCGAAGCCGACATTATGGCTCTGCTGCGCGCCCAACGCGTTGAAGGCATCTTGCTCGTCGCAGCCGGAGGAAGAAAAGGTAATACCGACGACCATAGTTCTTTCGCAGTCGATCCGCCTGTGGTGTACCTGGACCGTTTGCCCGATGGGATTCACGCGGATTCGGTGTCGGTAGATGATCGGGCCGCAGCGGAAATGGGGGTTTCCCATCTGTTATCTAGAGGGCATAGGCAAATCGCCATCGTTACCGGCCCTCTCACATTGAAAAATGAACAGGAACGTCTCCGGGGTTATCGCCAGGCTTTGCAGAGGAGCGGGATACCTATTCGTGAGTCACTGATCTGGCCAGGCAGTTTCGAACAGGATGAGGTGCTAAGAACCTGTCACCGAGGACTTTTAAAAGCGAAGGGAAGGCCTTCCGCCCTGTTTGCGACAAATGGTGTTACCGGACTTCAAGCATTGAGAAGCATCTACATGGCAGGTCTAAAGACCCCCCAAGACATTGCTTTTGTCACTTTTGATGAATTGACCAGCGACGACTTTTTCCACCCAGGCATCACATCCGTGTTGCAACCAACTTTTGCGATCGGATATCGCGCCGTCGAGGTCCTATTAAACCGCATACAAAAAGGCACCGTCGCAACTACTCCACTTAAGGTTCGATTGCCGGCTACCCTTGTAGTTCGCGAATCTTCGGAGCCCTGCAGGTCCTAAACAATCCGTTGACAAGCGCTGGCTGTCTTCTTTATGCTTGGCAACCAAATGAATCGTCTCATTTTCAGCGACTTGCCGGTTCATTAAACGAAAGATATGCTTATGCTTCCTTTATTCCAAAGATCGATTCGAATGCTATTGCGGACGGATAGTATTGTGGCTCTGTCTTTCACGTTTCTGGCATTGTCCATGTCTCTGTTCTGGATTTGCCCACCTGTAAACGCGCAGGGCTCACAAGAAATTCCTTTTTACAAGCACACGATCGACCTGGAACAAAGCGAAGCAGCGGCAGTGGCGGATGTCAATCAGGATGGTAAGCTCGACATCATCTCGGGTGAGAACTGGTACGAGCAAACGACGCCGGGTGAGAACGGTCCACGGTGGATCAAACATCATTTCCGCGACATCCCCTTTTATAAATTCGACGGGAAATACTCGGGTGGGTACCTTGAAGACCTTGGTGACTTGCCAATCGACATAAATGGCGACGGCTATCCAGATATTGTGAGCAGTTGGTGGGGCGATCCGCCCTTGATGTGGTGGGAGAATCCGGGCAAGGCGAACAAGCCGTGGGTGAAACATATCATCGATCACGGTGGCCCGGTGGAATTCTCATTCCTGGTAGATATCCTGAATGACGGAAAGGCCCAGCAGCTCTTACCGCAATTCGGTGATCCCAAGTCGCCGCTGAAGTGGTATGAAATTGTTGGCAAGGGTGAGGACGCGCACTGGGTCGGACACGTGGTGAGCGACCACAGCTACGGGCATGGCATCGGAGCTGGCGATGTCAATGGAGATGGGCGTACGGACATCATTACGCCAAAAGGATGGTTTGA
>Ga0187777_10003178_pt1 | contig 10511 bp, 8 predicted proteins | sample 1015_Q2_SP5_10_M_FD_132416 | JGI IMG/M metagenome (GOLD analysis project Ga0187777, IMG submission 132416) | Tropical peat soil microbial communities from peatlands in Department of Meta, Colombia - 1015_Q2_SP5_10_MG | ecosystem: Environmental > Terrestrial > Soil > Wetlands > Peat | place...
CGCCGTACCCGTTGCTAGGATCGACCCAGTGACCGCCCTTGCTGACCTGCCCCTGATCGCTTCGGGCAAGGTCCGGGAGATCTACGGAGGGCGCGATCAGACGCTCCTGATCGTCGCCTCGGATCGAATCTCGACCTACGACGTGGTGCATCCGACGCCGATCCCGGACAAGGGCGCCGTGCTCACAGGACTCTCCACATTCTGGTTCGAGCGGACGGCCTCGATCGTGCCGAACCACATGCTGTCGGTAAGCGATGGCGTGCCGGCCGAGGGGCGAGGGCGCGGCATGCTCGTCCGGAGGCTCGAGATGCTCCCGGTCGAGTGCGTCGTCCGCGGCTACATCACCGGGTCAGGTTGGAAGGACTACCAGCGGACCGGGACGGTCTCGGGGATCGAACTGCCGCCGGGTCTGCGCGAATCCGACCAGCTCCCCGAGCCGATCTACACCCCGTCGACGAAAGCCGAAATCGGCCACGACGAGGCGATCGACTTCGAGGGGACGGTGGCCCTCGTGGGCGACCGCGAGCTGGCCGAGCGGCTGCGCGAGGTGTCGATCGCTGTGTACCGCGCGGCGGCCGAGCACGCCCGTGAGCACGGGATCATCCTCGCCGACACGAAGTTCGAGTTCGGGCTCGACGCCGACGGGCACCTGACGCTGGGCGACGAGGTGTGCACGCCCGACTCCTCGCGCTTCTGGCCCGAGGACGAGTGCCAGCCCGGCCGCGCCCAGCCGAGCTTTGACAAGCAGTTCGTGCGCGATTGGGCGTCGTCGACGGGCTGGGACCGGAACCCGCCAGCGCCGCCGATCCCCGAGGACGTCGTGGAGCGCACTCGCGAGAAGTACATAGAGGCGTACGAGCGGATCACGGGCGGGACGTTCGACGCCTGGCTCAGCCGAACCCGATGAGAGCGCGGGTCCTGGTCAGGCCCAAGGCGGGGATCCTCGACCCGCAGGGCCAGGCGGTGGAGCGTGCACTGCCGGCGCTCGGGTTCGAGGGCGTGCGCAACGTTCACGTCGGCCGGCTGATCGAGCTCGACGTCGACGACCCCGACCGGCTGCCGGAGATGTGCGAGCGGCTGCTGACCAACCCGCTGATTGAGGACTACGAGATCGAGCGATGAAAACCGGAATCGTTCGCTTCCCTGGCTCGTGCGACGACATCGACGCGCTCGCGGCCGCAGCCCGCGTCGGCGAACCGGTGTTGCTGTGGCACGCCGACACCGACCTCCAGGGGGTCGACGCCGTGATCGTCCCGGGTGGCTTTTCCTACGGCGACTACCTGCGCGCCGGAGCGATCGCCCGGTTCGCGCCGGTGATGACCGAGGTCGAGGAGTTCGCCCGCGGGGGCGGTCTGGTCCTCGGCATCTGCAACGGATTCCAGGTGCTGTGCGAGGCGAACCTGCTGCCCGGCGCCCTGCTCCCCAACACTTCGCTCAAGTTCATCTTCCGGCAGGTCGAGCTCGAGGTGGTCCGCGGTGACGGGCCGTTCACGGGGGCGTGCGCGTCGGGCGAGCGGCTGTCGATTCCGGTCAAACACACGACCGGCCGCTACTACGCCCCCAGTGAGGAGCTCGACCGGCTCGAGGCGGCGGGTCAGGTGCTCCTCCGCTACGCGCCCGGGCACAACCCGAACGGATCACTGCGTGACATCGCCGGCGTCTGCAACGAACGGGGCAACGTGTTCGGACTGATGCCGCACCCCGAGCACGCCGTCGATCCCCTCGGCGGGTCGACCGACGGCATGCGGATCTTCGAGTCGATGCGAGCACATGTCGAGCAGCACGTCCTCGCTTGAGGAGCGCCACCGCCAGCTTGGGCTGACGGACGGCGAGTACGCGCGAATCCTCGAACGGCTCGGGCGCGCGCCGGGCGACGTCGAGCTGGCGATGCTGTCGCTCATGTGGTCCGAGCATTGCGGCTACAAGCACTCGCGCCGGCTCTTGCGCCGGCTGCCCAAAGAGGGCGCCCACGTGCTCATGGGGCCCGGGGAGAACGCCGGTGCCGTCGACGTCGGCGGCGGGCTGGCCGTCGCCTTCAAGGTCGAGTCCCACAACCACCCGAGCGCGGTCGAGCCGTTCCAGGGCGCCGCCACCGGCGTCGGTGGAATCCTGCGCGACGTGTTCGCGGTCGGCGCTCGGCCGATCGCGGTGCTCGACTCACTGCGCTTCGGCGAGCCGAGCGCCTCGGAGCGGTCCCGGTATCTGCTGGAACGGGCGGTGGCCGGGATCGGGCACTACGGGAACTCGATCGGAGTCCCGACCGTCGGGGGCGAGATCTACTTCGAGGGCAGCTACGAGCAGAACTGCCTGGTCAACGCGATGTGCGTCGGACTGGCGCCGCACGACCGGCTGATCCGGAGCGCCGCCGCCGGGCCGGGGAACGTGGTGATCCTGCTCGGCGCGCTCACCGGCCGCGATGGGATCGGCGGCGCCTCGGTACTCGCCAGCGCCGAGCTCGGCGAGGGCGACGAGGCCAAGCGCCCATCGGTCCAGATCGGTGACCCGTTCACCGAGAAGAAACTGCTCGAGTGCTGCCTCGAGCTGCTCGACTGCGAGCTGCTGGTGTCCTTGCAGGACCTGGGCGCGGCAGGGCTCACATCGGCCGCGTCGGAGATGGCGAGCAAGGGCGGCGTCGGCCTGACGGTCGACCTGTGTCAGATTTCGTTGCGCGAGCCGGGCATGGAGCCGTTCGAGATCATGGTCTCCGAGTCGCAGGAGCGGATGCTGTGCGTGGCTACGCCCGAGCGCGTGGGGGAGGTGCTCGGCGTGTGCGAGCGGTGGGAGGTGCCCGCCACGACGATTGGGTGCGTGACCGAGGGCGACAGCTTCCAGGTGCTCCATCGGGGCGTCGTGGTCGCCGACCTCCCGGTGAGCGTGCTCGTCGACGACTGTCCGCTGTACGACCTGGAGCCCTCACCGCCGTCGGACGGTTTGTATGAGGCTCCGGCGCGTGTGCTCGACGGGAGCGAATCGCCGGCCGAGACCCTGCTCGCGCTGCTGCGCTCGGCGAACATCGCCTCGCGCCGGCCCGTGTTCGAACAGTACGACCCGATCGTGCAGTCGCGGACCGTGCGCCGCCCCGACGAGGCCGACGCCGCCGTGCTCGTGCTTCCCGACGGGTCCGCGATCGCGGTCGCGATCGACGGGAACGGGCGCCGGGTGGCGTGCGACCCGCGTCGCGGTGCCGCCGAGGCCGTGTACGAGTGCGCGGCAAACCTGGCCTGCGTCGGCGCCGAGCCGCTTGGGCTGACGAACTGCCTGAACTTCGGCAACCCCGAGAAGCCGCACGTGGCGTGGCAGCTGGTCGAGGCCGTCGAGGGGCTCAGTCAGGCGTGCGAAGCGCTCGGCGTGCCAGTCGTCGGCGGGAATGTGTCGTTGTACAACGAGGCGCCGAGCGGCCCCATCTTCCCGACGCCGGTCGTCGGGATCGTCGGGAAGCTCCCCGATGCCGGCCGGGCCGGGCGTCTCGGGTTCGCCCGCGAGGGGGACGCGATCGGGCTGCTCGGGCCGTTCGAGCCGTCGCTGGTGGGGTCGGAGCTATCGAAGCTGCGGGGCCACGCCCCGGTTGGCGAGCTGCCCGTCGCCGACGCTGCGAGGATCCGGATCCTCCACCAGGGCATCCGCGCGCGCGTCCGGTCGGGGTCGTTTCGGAGCGCTCACGACATCGCGGAGGGCGGCGTCGCGACCGCCCTGGCCGAGTGCTGCATCGCCGGCGATATCGGCGCGACGGCGCGGTTGCCGAGGGGGCTCGATCCGTTCGGGGAAGCGCCGGGACGCGGGTTTATCGTCTCGGGTCCAGCCGAAGCCTTGGCCGGCTTTGTCATGATCGGATCGGTGGGAGGCGATCGGCTGGTCATCGACGGCTTGCTCGACCTCGCAGTTTCCGACCTGCACGACGCGCGCGAGAGCGGGCTGAGCGAATGGGTCTAGGCCCGCTGCTAGCCTAGGCGCCAGGTTGGGCATGTCCCCTCCCGTGAACGACCATCGCGACGGACCTCGCGACGAGTGCGGTGTCTTCGGCATATTTGCGCCGGGACACGACGTCGCCAATCTCACGTACTTTGCGCTGTACGCGCTCCAGCACCGCGGCCAGGAGTCGGCCGGTATCGCCACCGCGCCGCGCGGCGGCGGGATCATGGCGATCCGCGATCAGGGCCTCGTCGCGCAGGTGTTCGACGAGCACAAGCTCCGCTCGCTGGTCGGCGACCTCGCGATCGGACACGTCCGCTACTCGACCACCGGTGCGTCGGCGTGGGAGAACACCCAACCGATCGTCCGCGATGACCGCCGCACGCTGGCGCTCGCTCATAACGGCAACCTGATCAACGCGGTCGACCTGCACTCGGAGCTTCGCGAGCGGGGATTCTCATTCAGCTCGACGTCGGACTCGGAGATCATCGCGGCGCTGCTCGCGACGCATCCCGCCGACCGGATCGAGGACGCGATCGCGGACGTGCTTTCGCGGCTGAAGGGCGCGTTCTCGACCGTGGTGCTGACCGAAGATTCGGTGGTCGCCTTCCGCGACCCGCACGGGCTTCGTCCGCTGGTGCTCGGGATGATCGAGCACGAGGATTCTGGGACGACGGCGTACTGCGTCGCCAGCGAGTCGTGCGCGTTCGATCTGATCGGTGCCCGGTACCTGCGCGAGGTGCTGCCCGGCGAGGTGATCACGTTGACCGACGGCGGCGTGCAGACCCGCCTCGTTGCCGGTTCCGAGCGGCGTGCGTTCTGCGTGTTCGAGTACATCTACTTTGCGCGTCCGGACTCGAAGATGGCCGGCACGCTGCTCCAGGTGGCGCGTTCCCGAATGGGCGAGATCCTGTGGCGCGAGGCCCCGGTCGACGCCGACCTGGTGATCCCGGTGCCCGACTCGGGCAACCCGGCGGCCCGCGGGCTGGCGCGCGCGGCGGGACTGCCGCAGGACGACGGCTTCATCAAGAACCGTTACGTCGCTCGGACGTTCATCCAGCCCGGGCAGGAGCTCCGCAAGCACGGCCTGCGGCTCAAGTTCAATCCGATGCCCGAGGTAGTTGCCGGCAAGCGCCTGATCGTCGTCGACGACTCGATCGTGCGTGGCAACACCACTCGGCAGATCGTCCAGATGCTGCGCGACGCGGGCGCCGCCGAGATCCACCTGCGAATTTCCGCACCTCCGATCAAGCATCCCTGCCACTACGGGATCGACATGTCGAGCCGCGAGGAGATGATCGCGCACGGACGGACCGTGGACGACATAGCGGACGAGCTCGGTGCCGACTCGCTGCACTACCTTTCGCTCGACGGCGTGTACGAGGCCGTCGGCGTGTCGAGCGAGACGCACTGCGACGCGTGCTTCAGCGGCTCCTATCCGCTCGAGGGCACCGAGGACGCGCTCGGCAAGTACGCGCTCGAGCTGCCGCTGGTCAGAGCGTAATCGCGTTTGGGGCCGCCGCCCCCGCCGCTACAGTCGGGCGCCCGATGGATCCCGCTGACGCGCTCCGGAGGCTGTTTGGCTTCGAGCATTTCCGCCCCGGCCAGGCCGAGGCGGTCGCGGCCGCGATGGCCGATCGCGACGCGCTGGTGGTGATGCCCACCGGCTCGGGCAAATCGCTCTGCTACCAGCTTCCGGCGCTGATGCGCGACGATCTGACGCTCGTCGTCTCGCCGCTCGTCTCGCTGATGCAGGACCAGGTGTCGGCGGTTCGTGCGGTGGCGCCCGGGAGGGTCGAGCTCGTCAACGCCCAGCGGGGCGGCGCTGCGAACGCGGAGGCCTTGGCGCGCGTGGCTGCCGGGGAGGCGCGGCTGCTGTACGTCGCGCCCGAGCGTTTCGCCTCGCCCAGGTTCGCGGAGGCGGTGGCGCGAACCCGGGTCGGGCTGTTCGTGGTCGACGAGGCGCACTGCATCTCGCAGTGGGGTCATGACTTCCGCCCCGACTACTTCTTCCTGGCCGACGCCGCCCGGCGGGTCGGCGCTCGGGCGACGATCGGGCTCACCGCGACCGCGACACCGGCGGTGGCCGACGACATCGCCCGGCGGCTGGCTCTGCGCGACCCGGTACGTGTGACGACCGGGTTCGACCGGCCAAATCTTTCTTTTGCCGTCGTTCGGTGCGGGACGGCGGTCGACAAGCGCCGGCGGGTTGCCGCGGCGTTGAAGGAGAACGGCGCATTGCCCGCGATCGTGTACGCCGGGACCCGCCGCGCGAGCGAGGAGCTGGCGAGCTTCCTGAGCCGCGCGCTGGGCGAGGAGGTGCCGGCGTACCATGCCGGCCTGCGGCGCGAGGTGCGCGCCGCGACCCAGGAGCGGCTCATGGCGGGCGAGGTTCGGGCGATCGTGGCGACCAACGCCTTCGGCATGGGGATCGACAAGGCCGACGTGCGGACCGTCTGTCACGCCAGCGTGCCGGGCTCGCTCGAGGCCTACTACCAGGAGGCCGGCCGGGCCGGCCGTGACGGCGCGCCGGCCCGATGCCTGCTGTTCGCCGAGCAGCGCGACAAGGGCCTGCACGTGTTCTTCATCCAGCGCTCGCGCCTCGAAGCCGGCGTGTTCGAGCGGGTCGCCGAACGGCTGCGGTGGGCGGGGCTGGACGGTCGCTACGACGTGCCCATCGACGAATTGGCGGCCGATGTGGGCTCCAGCGGTGACGAGGAGACGATCCGCGCGGTCATCGGCCACCTGACCCGTGCCGGACTCGTGACGCCGCAGCCGGCTCCACCCGACCGGGCCGCCGGCCTGATCGTGGGAGAGTGGAACGTCCGCATCTTGTCCGCGTGCCTCGGCTCCGCCCGCGACGCCGAACGCGCGCGCTGGAGCCAGTATCGCTCCGTCTGGGCCTACGTGGAGCGGTCGGGGTGCCGTCGCGCCGCGCTCCTGGCTCATTTCGGAGATCGCTCGAGCGCGGTCCCGTCGGTGGCGTGCTGCGACGTCTGCTCGCCGTCGGTGGCGGCGTCGGCGTCCCCGTCGGCCGGCGCGTCGCCGGTGATCGCGGCGGAGGAGGGGGCGCGCGCGGCCGGCGGCCTAGATGCAGCGATCCTCGATGTGGTCGTCTCGGCCGCCCCCCCGGTGGGCCGGACGCGAGCCGTCGAGATCCTTCGAGGCGGCCGCTCGAAGGTGATCGTTCAGCACGCCTACGATCGCCTCGCCGGCTACGGCGCGTTCGCCCACCTGCACTCGAGCGAGGTCCTCGGGCGAGTCGATCAGCTGCTCGAGGCGGGGAAGCTCCACTCCACCGGAGGCAGGTTTCCGAAGCTCCGCGCGGCATGAACGTCGCGGTCCTCGCCTCTGGCGAAGGCACCAACCTGCAGGCCCTGCTCGATCAGGTTCATCGCCGGGAGGGAGTGGAGATCGTGGCCGTGGCCTCCGACAAGTCCGACGCGCGGGCGCTCGAACGCGCCCGCCGCGCGGGGGTTTCGGAGCAGGCCTTTCCGGCGGGGGAGTTCGCGGGGCGGGTGGAGCGTGACCGGGCGATGGCCGAGTGGCTGGCGGCGCGCGGGGTGGAGCTCGTGGTGCTCGCCGGGTACATGCAGCTCCTCGCAGGCGAGTTCCTGGAGCGATTCCCGAACCGAGTGATCAACGTCCATCCGGCGCTTCTGCCGGCCTTCCCCGGACTCGAGGCGGTTCAGCAGGCGATCGCCTACGGCGTCAAGGTGTTCGGGGTCACGGTGCACTTCGTCGACGGCGGGGTAGATACGGGGCCGGTGATCCTCCAGCGCGCGATCGAGCTGCCCGATGCGAGCGACGCCGATGCGGTGCTCGAGCGGCTGCATCCGATCGAGCATGAGTTGCTCCGTGAGGCGGTCCTGTTGATTGCTCGTGGGGCCGTCAGTATCGACGCCACGAATCCGCGCCGTGTCGTGATCGAGCGATAGAGTCGAGGCGTCATGGAGCAGGGAACATCGCGCGCGAACCGGTTCGCTCCCATCGCCTCCGAGGACGTGCAGGTCGCCCGGGCCCTGCTGTCGGTGTCCGACAAGACCGGGCTCGTCGAGTTCGCGCGGGGCCTGGCCGAGCTGGGGATCGAGATCGTCTCGACCGGAGGAACAGCTCGCGAGCTGTCCGACGCCGGACTCGAGGTGCGCCAGATCTCGGACCTGACCGGGTTCCCCGAGATCATGGACGGCCGCGTCAAGACGCTCCATCCAAAGCTGTACGGCGGCCTGCTGGCGCTGCGGGACAACGCGGAGCACATGCACGCGGCCGAGGATCACGACGTCGAGTTCGTCGACCTCGTGTGCGTGAACCTGTATCCGTTCGAGCGGACCGCCGCCCGACGCGGGGTCTCCGACCACGAGGTGATCGAGAACATCGATATTGGCGGACCCTCGATGATCAGAGCGGCGGCCAAGAACTTCCAGTTCGTCGCGCCGGTGGTGAGTCCGGAGAGCTATGACGCGATCCTGGCCGAGCTGCGCGAGTTCGACCGCAGGTTGTCGCCGACGACGCGCGAGAGCCTCGCGGCGGAGGCGTTCGCAAACACCGCGCGCTACGACACCGCGATCGCGCGCTGGTTCCAGGAGAAGGGCGCGGACTTCCCGGCGCTGATGGTTCGCGCGTTCGAGAAGGTGCTCGAGCTGCCGTACGGCGAGAACCCGCACCAGCGTGCCGCCTACTACTCGCAGGTCGGGACCCGCACTCACGTGCTCTCGATGATCTCCCAGCTCGGCGGCAAGGAGCTGTCCTTCAACAACCTGCTGGACCTGGACTCTGGACGGCTGATGATCAGCGAGTTCCAGATTCCGGCGTGCGCGATCATCAAGCACAACAACCCGTGCGGGGTCGCGGTCGGCAAGACCGCGCTTGAGGCTTATCAGAAAGCATTCGAGTGCGATCCGCTATCAGCCTACGGCGGTGTCGTCTGCCTGAACCGCCGTGTCGACCGTGCGCTTGCCGACGCGATCAGCAACCAGTTCGTAGAGGTCTTATTCGCCCGCGGCTACGACGAGGACGCGCTTGAGGTGCTCGAGGCCAAGCGGAACATGCGAATCCTCGACGACCGCGAGCGCCGCAATCCCGACATGATCGATCCCCACCTCCACCAGGTCGTCGGCGGGATGCTCGTCCAGGACCGCGACTACGACCTCGAGGAGCGCTCCGAGATGCAGGTCGTCTCGCAGCGCACGCCGACCGAGGCCGAATGGGGTGAGCTGTCGTTCGCCTGGAAGGTGTGCAAGCACGTCCGGTCCAACGCCATCGTGATCTGCCGCGACCTCGCCACCGTCGGGATCGGCGCCGGCCAGATGAGCCGTGTCGACTCGGTGCGGCTCGCGATCGAGAAATCGCGGTCGACCTTGGAAGGGTCCGTGCTTGCCTCCGACGCCTACTTCCCGTTCGCGGACGGCCCCGAGCTGGCGCTGTCGGCGGGGACGATCGCGATCATCCAACCCGGGGGGTCGGTCCGCGACCACGAGGTGGTCGAGGCGGTCGACGCCGCCGGCGCGGCGATGGTGTTCACCTCGCGCCGCCATTTCCGCCACTGAGGATCGCCACCCAGGTTGGCCTCGTCCGGGCTTTGGCGATGGGTCCGCTATATGTCAACTGCAGCGCCATAAGTATTCGGGTGCCCGCTCCCGACGCGTCCGGTACGCGATGATGGCGCCACGCCGCCGTAGCTCAGCTGGCAGAGCAGCGGACTTTTAATCCGAAGGTCGTGGGTTCGATCCCCACCGGCGGCATGTAGATCGCCCTGTAAATCAGGGCTTTCTTCGTTAAGGACGTTTCCGCGGAAACGTTTCGTGTCCCCAATATGTCCCGAGATGGGCGTAGGATTTGCAGCGTGAGTCCACTTCGTCCTCCTACTGGCCACGTCTTCCGGGTCGAACGCGCTTCCGGGGCGGTGTGGTACGCGAAGTACCGCCTGCCCGACGGGCGCCAGGTCCAGAAGAAGATCGGGCCTGCGTGGGGCGAGCGCGGCCGTCCGCCGGTCGGCTGGTTCACGAAGCGGACTGCGGAGGCTTGGCTCCGCGACCTGCTGGATCAGGCGCGGCGGGGAACGCTCCCAGGAATGATGCGCACCGGCGCGACGTTCGCCGACGCGGCGGCCGAGTGGCTGCGCTTCATCGAGGAGGATCGGGAGCGCAAGCCATCGACGCTGCTCGACTACCGGTCGGCGTTGAAGGCACACCTGCTGCCGGCATTCGGCGCCCTTGAGCTCGAGTCGATCACGCCGGAGCAGATCGACGCATGGCGCCGCGGGTTGACGGGGCTATCGAACCGGAGCAAGAACAAGCTCCTGATCCAGCTACACGGGATCTTCCGCCGGGCGCAGATGGTCTGGGGTCTGCAGGCGAACCCGCTGGTGCGAGTCGAGAAGCACCCGATGCGCGCGAGCGGCGACATCCAGGTGTTCTCGCCCGAGGAGGTGTGGGCGCTAGTCCGTGGGGCCGCATCCGAGGAGGACCGCGCGATCTTCCTGACCGCGGCCTTCACCGGGTTACGGATGGGCGAGCTGATCGCGTTGCGCTGGCGCGACGTCGACTTCGCCGGCGCCACCATTCGGGTGCGCGGGAGCTACGCCGCTGGCCACCTAACCACTC
>Ga0187777_10003179_pt1 | contig 10511 bp, 7 predicted proteins | sample 1015_Q2_SP5_10_M_FD_132416 | JGI IMG/M metagenome (GOLD analysis project Ga0187777, IMG submission 132416) | Tropical peat soil microbial communities from peatlands in Department of Meta, Colombia - 1015_Q2_SP5_10_MG | ecosystem: Environmental > Terrestrial > Soil > Wetlands > Peat | place...
GCCGCCACGACCAGGGTCAGGAGGTCCGGCCGGTCGAGGACGTGGGTCGCCACCAGCAGCGCGTCGGCCGAGCCGGGCATCCGCTCGAGCGCCGTCGCGCCGAGCCGCTCGCGCATCGCGGCCAGCACCGGGTGCACGTCGGGAAGAGCGGCGAACCGGGCGACGAGGTGCGGCAGCGGCATCGTTACGGACCCCTCTCGAGCGCGCCCGAGGCCACCACCGCCTCGAGCGCCAGCACGAGCAGCGCGGCGCCCAGCAGCCAGCCCGACAGGTCACTGCGGCCGGCGCCGCGGAACCGCACCGCCGCGTACGCGGGCGCGCCGGCGGCCACGGTCACCCGCGCGCCGGGGAACAGCGCGGCCAGATCCGGCGCGGTGGCGCGCCGCAGGTCCGACTCCCGCGGATCGGGCGCGACCACGAGCGCGCCCACCGTGTCCGCGGCCGCGAGCAGGTAGTACACCCCGGGCGCGGGCGGAGCCGCGACCGTCCGCTCGGCGCCCGGCCGTCGCACCGCGCCGCCCGTTCCCTCTCCCGCCGCCACCCAGCCCGTGACCGCGGGCGGCAGCGCCACCGGAGCGCCCGGCACCGCCTCGAGGATGCCCTCGTCGCCGCGCGCCAGCCGGTTCACCAGGGCCGAGACGAACGGCACGAAGCCACCCGTCACCGGCAGCGACGTCTCCTCCGGCACGAGGCGGCTGCCGACCAGCACCGTGCGGCCGCTCTGCACCAGCCACGGATCGCCCCCGGCGCGCGCGAGCACCGCTGCCTCCCCGTTCCCCGCGGCGACCGCCTCGAGGCGGTAGCGGCGCAGGACGCGCGCGCCGCCGGCGCCCGGCACCAGCGGCGCCGCCAGCGTGTCCTCGCGCTCGACCCGGGCACCGAAGCGCCACGGCACGCCGGCCGCGGCGAGCGACCGGTTGACGACGCCGAGCCGCACGGCGTCGGCCGGCGGGAAGACCACCGCGCCCGCGCCGGGAGCCGCGGGCGTCGTCCCCAGCCGCACGGCGCCGGCGGCGCCGCCGCGCGCCTGGCCCGCGCGCTCGAGGGCGCCGAGCGCGTCCGCGAGGAACGGCCCGACCTCGGAGGGATCGAACGACACGGCGGCGGGCGCCACGACGCGGACCGCGAAGGGGCGGTCGTCGTCCGCGCGCAGCTCGTCCGGCTCGAGCGACACCTTGCCGGCCGCCCAGCCCGCCGCCGGCGCCGGCACCGCCAGCAGGGCCACGTCCCGCGGGGCCACGAGCGAGCGGGCAGCCTCGCGCCCGCGCACCGCGACGGTGACGGCCACCCGGTCGCCCGGCGGCGCCGGCGCCCCGCCGATCGCCGCGGCCACGGTCCCGCCGCCCGCCAGCCAGGTCGCGGGGCTCGCGCGGGCCGAGACCACGGCGCGATTGGGCGGCGGATCCGCCGCGGGGTGGTAGACCAGCAGCGGCAGGCCCGCGGCCGCGCTGTCGGGCGCGCCGAAGGCGGTGCGCTGCAGGTCCGAGAGCAGGTGGATCTCGCCGCGCGCGTAGCCCGAGGCGCGCACCAGGCGCGCCGCCGTGGCGACGGCCGCCGACAGGTCGAGGCGCACCGGCTCCGGCCGCCACGCCGCGGCCGCCTGGCGCAGCTCGGCCGGAGCGCCGCGCCGGGCGAGGCCGTCGGCGCCGATCAGCCACACGGCGTCCGAGGGCCGCGCCGCCCGCAGCGTCTCGTCGGCGCGCGCGCGCAGGTCGTCGAACGCGCGCACGCCTCCCGACACGGCGCCCGAGGACAGCGAGTGGTCGAGGATCACGACCAGCGCCGTCGGCTCGTGGCCCGCGCCGAGGCGCGCCGGCACCACGGGCCGCGCGGCGGCGAGCGCCACCAGCGCGACCGCCGCGACCCGGAGCAGGAGCAGCAGCAGGTGCTGGAAGCGGATGGTGCGCTGCGCCTCCCGCTCGGTCTCGCGGAGGTAGCGCACCGCCGGGAAGACGACGTCCGGCGGCCGGTGGCGCTCGAACAGATGGAGCAGCGGCGGCACCAGGCCCAAGCCGAGCAGCAGGAGGGCGAGCGGCTGCAGGAAGACCATCAGCCCAGGCGGGCCCTCCGCTCCGCGGCGCGCCTGAGCGCGTGGCCGAACGGCGTCGCCGTGGTCACGTGGTGGTAGGCGATGCCGCCGCTCTTGAGCGCGTGCCGCCACGCGGACACCACGCGCTCGACGGTGGCGCGGTAGGACCGCCGCAGGTCGCGCGGCGACGCGACCACGCCCTCGCGCGTCTCCGGGTCCACGAACCGCGCCTGCGCCGGGGCCTCGAGCTCGAGCTCGGCCGGGTCCATCAGGTGGAAGACCATCACCTGGTGCCCGCGGTGCCGCAGGTAGCGGAGCGCCAGCAGCACCAGGTCGCGGTCCACCAGCAGGTCCGAGATGAAGACCACCAGGCCGCGGCGGCGCAGCAGCCCGGTCACGCGCGCCAGCGCCGCCTCGGCCGCGGTGCCGCCGCCGGGCTCGAGTCCGGCCAGCGCGCGCGCCAGCAGGTGCCACTGCCCCGCCCGCGCCCGCGGCGCGATCGCCAGGCGCACCTCGTCGTCGAACGCGATGAGCCCCGTCGCGTCGCGCTGCCGGAGCAGCACCAGCGCCAGCGCCGCCGCGAGCCGCGTGGCGTAGTCGTGCTTGGCGAGCCGGCGATCGGGGTCCCCGGACCACGCCATCGAGCGGGACACGTCGAGCACCAGCGTGGCGCGGAGGTTGGTCTCCTCCTCGTACTGCTTCACGTACAGGCGGTCCCGGCGGCCGACGACCTTCCAGTCGAGGTAGCGCAGCTCGTCACCGGGCTGGTAGGGCCGGTGCTCGGCGAACTCGACCGAGAAGCCGCGATACGGGGAGCGGTGCAGCCCGGAGAGGAAGCCTTCCACGACGCCCTCGGCCACCAGCTCGATGCCGCCGAGGGCGCTCACCTCGTGCGGATCCAGCAGGTCGGCCCGCGGGCGCGCTAGCGCGGGCGCGGAGGCCACAGGCTGTCACTTCCACAGGACACGCGCCAAAGGTACGGGGGCGGGGCCCGACGCGCCAAGTGCTTGACGCTCCGGCGGTTGGCTCCGGAGCGGCCGATGGCACGGTCCATGCTTTTCCATGGGCTCGGACCACGTGTCCGGAGGCCCTGATGTCGAGCCGCACTTGGATCAGCGCGACGTTCGCGCTCACGGGATTCCTGCTGGCGCCGGGCCAGGCTCGCGCCGCCGAGCGCGCGCACAACGAGCCCCCGGGCGTGCGGATCTGGACCGACCACGGCGAGGTGTACCGGCGCGGCGAGCGGGTGCAGGTGTTCTTCCGCACCGAGCACGACGCGTACGTCACGGTGCTGCGCGTGGACACGGACGGCCGCGTGCGGGTGTTGTTCCCGCGCGACCCGGGCGACCCCAACCTCGCGCACGGCGGCGAAACCTACGCCGTGCCGGGCATGGACGACCGCTACGCGTTCTCCATCGACGACGCACCGGGCGTGGGCTACGTGTTCGCGGTCGCGAGCGACGACCCGTTCAGCTACGACCCGTTCGAGACTAACGACCACTGGAACTTCGAGGCCATCGCCAGCCTGAGCGACGGACGGGTGCACGGCGACCCGTACGCGTCGCTCCAGGGCCTGGTGCAGCAGATCATGCCGCCGGGCTACGCGGACTACGACACGCACCTGCTGCCCTACGACGTCGAGCAGCACTACGACTATCCGCGGTTCCTGTGCTATGACTGCCACGCCTATTCCCCCTACGCCTACTGGGATCCGTACGCCGCGTGGTGCCCGCAGTTCTCGCTGGCGGTGTACTTCAACCCCTTCTACTACTACCCGAGCTACTGGTATCCGACCCGCTACTACCGCGGCGTGAACGTCGTGTACGTGCGCCCGGGCCTGGCGGGCCGCCAGTTCGTGTTCCGCAACCGCACGGCCGGCGCCGCCCCGTACGTGGTGTACCGCGACCGCGGGAACGGGTTCGCGGGCGGGACGGTCGACCGCGGCGTGCGCGGCGTGGACGTGGGCGGCGTGGGCAGCGTGCCGTCGCCGGGCGGCCGGCGGGTGATCCCCGGCGGCGACCAGGCGGGCGGGCGCCGCATCGTGGGCGGCGAGACGCCCTCCGGCGGCGGCGGGTTCGCGCCGCGGCAGGCACCGGCTCCGCAGGACGCGGCGCGCCGGTACGTGCAGTCGGTTCCCGAGCCCGTGACCAATCCCCGCGTCGTCGGGCCGTCGCCCGCGGCGCCACGGGCCGACATCGCGCCGACCCAGCCGCGTCAGCGCGGCGTGTTCATCGACGCCGGATCGGCGCCGGCGCCCGCGGCGGCCTCGGGCCGGCCGCAGGCGCAGGGCGGCCAGCGCTACATCCCGCAGGAAGCCCCGCGCCAGGACGTGCGGGGGACTCCAGGCTACGGGGCGAGCGAAAGCCCGCGGGGCGCGTCGGCCAACGCGCCGCGGGAGGCGCCCCGCGCCGCGCCGGCGTTCGCGCCGCGCGCAGCGCCTCGAGGTGGCGGCTCCATGGAGCCGGCCGCGCGGGCGGCGCCACGCGCCGCCCCGGCACCCAGGTCTTCGCCCGCCCTGGTGCGACGGCGTGGGTGACCGGTGGAGGCGCCGCTCTGGCGCCCCACCGAACGAAACTCCCGGATGCGCCCGAGCGTACGCTACGCCGGGCGCATTCTGGTCTTCGCCCCGCCCGCTCCTCCACCCGGAAACGCACATGATCCGTCGCACGGCACGTCTCCTCGCGGTCCTCGCCTCCGCCGCGGCCCCGCTCGCCCCGCTCGCGGCCCAGGCGCCCGGCGCGGACGCCGCCGCCGCGCGGCGGGCGGCCGAGTCCATCACGGCCGCCGACGTCCGCGCCCGGATCGGCGTCATCGCCGACGACTCCATGCTCGGGCGGGCGACGCCGAGCCCGCAGCTCGAGGAGGTCGCGGCCTGGGTGGCCGGCGAGTTCCGGAGCTTCGGCCTGCGGCCGGGCGGCGACAGCGGCACGTTCCTCCAGCGCTACCCGATCCGCCGGCTCCGCGTGGACACCAGCTCGTTCGTGATGGCGATGGGCCACGGCGCCCACGGGCACTGGCTGCTCGGCCGCGAGGCCGCGATCCTGTTCGGCCAGCCCCCGGCCGCGCCGCTGACGGCCCCGGTCGTGCTGGTGGCGGGCGTCCCCACCGACACGGCGCGCCCGTTCGGCGACGTGGCGATGCGGAACACGATCGTCGTGCACGTCCTGGACACGGCGCGCATCGGCAACAACCTGGTCCCGCTGGTGACGGCGGGCGTGGCGGCCGGCGTGAAGGCCTGGATCTTCGTGTCCAATCGCGCCGCCGCGGACTTCGCGGGGCTGGCGCAGGGGGCGCTCGCGCCGCAGTACGACGTTGCGGGCCGCGCCCGCGGGCCCCTCGACATCTCCATCTACGAGGTGCGGGACAGCAGCGCCGCCGAGGTGCTGCGCGCCGCCGGCGAAGACCCCGCCGCGCTGCTCGCGCCCGGCGCTGCACCCGCGGTGCGGCCGCTCGCCGGCGTCACCGCGACGGTGGACGTCCGGCGCGTCGTGGACCGCGAGGCCTCCGCGCCCAACGTGATCGGCGTGCTCGAGGGCAGCGATCCGCGGCTCAAGGACCAGTACGTGTTCTTCACCGGCCACATGGACCACATCGGCACCGCGAGCGGCGACGAGGGATGCCGCGCCACGGGCGCCGACACGATCTGCAACGGCGCCGACGACGACGGCTCCGGCACGGTGGCCGTGGTGGAGCTGGCGCAGGCGTTCGCGCGGCTCGACCCGCACCCGCGCCGCTCGCTGGTCTTCATGACGGTGTCGGGCGAGGAGCGCGGCCTGTGGGGCAGCGGCTGGTACGCGGACCATCCCACCGTCTCGCTCGCCGCCACCGTGGCCGACCTCAACACCGACATGATCGGGCGCAACCCGTCCGACGGCGTGCTGGGCATCGGCAAGGAGCACTCGTCCCTCGGCCCGCTCGCCGACAGCGTCGCCGCGAGCCACCCGGAGCTGCGGATCCGCGTGCTGGGCGACACCCTGCCCCGCGAGAACCTCTTCTTCCGGTCCGACCACTACAACTTCGCCCGCAAGGGCGTGCCGATCCTGTTCTTCACCACCGGCCTGCACCGCGACTACCACCGCGCCACCGACTCGGTGGACAAGATCGAGGCGGACCAGGAGGCGAGGATCGTGCGGCTCGACTTCTACCTCGGCCTCGCGGTCGCCGACGCCGCCGCGCCGCCCGCGTGGAACCCCGACAGCTACCGCCGCATCGTAGCTCCCGGCGGGCGGTAGCGCCGCCGCCGCTCCGCTCCCGCGCGATGGGCGGAGCCGCCCTTCCGCCGGGCGCGGCGTTTCCGGATATTCCCACTCATCCGCCGCCGCGGAGGCACGGATGACCGGCCCTCGCCCGTTGCTCGCGCTGCTCGGCGCCGTCGCGGCCCTCGCCGCGTGCGCCGGCGAGCCGACGTCGCCCTCGGCGGCGCGCGCCGAGAGCATCACCGCCGCCACGATCCTCGCCCGCATCGCCGCCCTCGCCGACGACTCGATGCTCGGCCGCGCCACGCCCAGCCCGCAGCTCGACGGCGCGGCCCTGTACGCGGCCCGCGCGCTGGCCGCCTTCGGCCTCGAGCCCGCCTTCGGTGCCGGCTACCTCCAGACCTGGAGCGAGCGCGGCTTCACCTCGCCCAACGCGGCCGCGGTGCTGCCGGGCGCGGACGCGCAGCTGCGCGCCGAGGTCGTCGTCTTCGTCGCGCACCTCGACCACATCGGCACGGCCACGAGCGGCCAGGGCTGCGCGGCCGACGGCGCGGACTCGATCTGCAACGGCGCCGACGACGACGCCTCCGGCAGCGCCGCGGTGCTGGAGCTGGCGCGGGCGTACGCGGGACTGGCGCCGCGCCCCCGCCGCTCGATGCTCTTCCTGCTGGTGTCGGGGGAGGAGCGGGGGCTGCTCGGCAGCACCTGGTACGTCGCCAATCCCGCCGTGCCGATCGCCCGGACCGTGGCCGCCGTCGCCCTGGACATGATCAGCCGCAACGCGCCCGACTCGGTGCGGCTGCGCGCCGTGGCCGTGACCGCGCTGGACACGCTCGGCCTGGCCGTCGCGGCCTCCCACCCCGAGCTGCGCCTGCGGCCGGTGATCGAGTACGGCGGCGGCTCCGACCACGTGCCGTTCGCGGAGGCCGGCGTGCCGAGCGTGGCGCTGTTCACCGGGCTGCACGCGGACTACCACCGCGCGTCCGACGCGGTGGATCGCGTCGACGCCGACAAGGCCGCCCGGGTGGCGCGGCTGGCCTTCTACCTCGGCCTCGAGCTCGCCAATCGGGCGGGCTCGTGATCCGGATCGGGCCGGCCGGCTGGTCGTACCCCGACTCGCCGGGCCACGTGTATCCCGCCGACGTGCCCTCGCGGTTCGACGCGCTCGGCTTCCTCGCCGCGTACTTCGACACCATCGAGGTCAACTCCACCTTCTACCGGCCGCAGCCCGCCCGCACCTACCAGTCCTGGGTCCGGCGCGTCTCGCCGAACCCGCGGTTCCGGTTCACGGTCAAGCTGTGGCAGCGCTTCACCCACGACCGCGGGACGCCGTGGACGCCCGACGAGATCCGCGAGGTCGCGGAGGGCCTCGAGGTGCTGCGGGACGAGAACCGGCTCGGGGCGCTGCTGGCGCAGTTCCCCTGGTCGTTCAAGCCGGGCAAGCCCACCCGCGAGCTGCTGGCACGCCTGGCCGAGACGTTCCGCGGCTGGCCGCTGGTGGTGGAGGTCCGGCACGGCGGCTGGGCGCGCGAGGACGAGCTGCCGCTGTTCCGCGACCTCGGCCTCGGCGTCGCCAACATCGACCAGCCGCTCATCGGCCAGTCCTTCACGCCCGCGGCCCACGCCACCAGCGCGACGGGCTACGTGCGCTTCCACGGCCGCAACTACGAGCACTGGTTCGGCGAGCAGGAGGACGCGGCGCAGCGCTACGACTACCTCTACACCGCCAAGGAGCTGGCGCCGTGGGTGGACCGGATCCGGTCGCTGGCCGCCGGCGAGGGCGTCGCGGACGTCTACGTCGTCACCAACAACCACTTCGAGGGCAAGGGACCGGCGAACGCCCTGATGCTGCGCGCGATGCTCGAGCGCGGCCGCGTCAAGGCGCCGCCGGTGCTGTTCGCGACCTATCGCCAGGCGCTCGAGCCCTACGCGGAGCCGTGGGAGACGGAAGGGGAGCCGAGTTTGTTCTGAGTCCTGCAGGCTGGCAATCACCGGCAACTTGGCGTCTGGCAACGAATCCGTGCCCTGATCGCTATCTTTCTGCCCTCTCATGGACGCCTCCCGGATCCGGAACTTCTGCATCGTGGCCCACATCGACCACGGCAAGTCCACGCTCGCCGACCGCCTGATCGAGGCGACCGGCACGCTGAGCCGCCGGGAGATGCGCGACCAGGTCCTCGACACCATGGACCTCGAGCGCGAGCGTGGCATCACCATCAAGCTCAACGCCGTGCGCATGGCCTACACCGCGAAGGACGGCCAGGCCTACGAGCTGAACCTCATCGACACACCCGGGCACGTGGACTTCACCTACGAGGTGTCCCGCTCTCTCGCCGCCTGCGAAGGCGCCATCCTGGTGGTGGACGCGGCCCAGGGCATCCAGGCGCAGACCGTCTCCAACCTGTACCTCGCCCTCGAGGCCGGGCTGGAGATCATCCCCGTCCTCAACAAGATCGACCTGCCCTCGGCGGAGCCGGAGAAGCGCAAGGCCGAGCTGCACGACCTGATCGGCGCCGACCCGGACGAGATCCTGCTCGTCTCCGCCAAGGAGGGCCGCGGTATCCCCGAGCTGCTCGAGGCGGTGGTGCGGCGCGTGCCGGCGCCGACGGGCGACCCGGCGGCGCCGCTGCGGGCGCTGATCTTCGACTCGTACTACGACCGCTACCGCGGCGCGATCCCGTCGATCCGGGTGGTGGACGGCGTGGTCCGCGCGGGGACCGCCATCGCGATGGGCTCGCACGAGGGCGGGTACGAGGTGGCCGAGGTGGGCTGGCTCCAGCTCGAGCACCGGCCGGCACCGGAGCTGTCGGCCGGCGAGGTCGGCTACCTGGTCGCCAACTTCCGCGACGTGAAGGACACGCGGGTGGGCGACACGATCTTCGACGCCGACCGCCGCGCCGCCGAGCTGCTGCCGGGCTACCGCGACGTGAAGTCGATGGTGTTCGCCGGCCTCTACCCGACGCAGCCCGAAGCGTACGAGGACCTGCGCGACGCGCTCGCCAAGCTGCAGCTCAACGACGCCTCGCTCCACTACGAGCCGGAGACGTCGGTGGCGCTCGGCTTCGGCTTCCGCTGCGGCTTCCTCGGCCTGCTCCACATGGAGATCGTGCAGGAGCGGCTGGAGCGGGAGTTCGGGCTCGACCTGGTGACCACGGTGCCGAACGTGGAGTACGACGTGTACCTCACCAGCGGCGAGAAGGTGGTGGTCGAGAACCCGAGCCGGATGCCGACCGGCTCCCAGGTGGACCGGGTGGAGGAGCCCTACGTCCGGGCGCGCATCATCTCGCCGGCCGAGTACATCGGCGCGCTGATGCGGCTCGGCCAGGAGCGGCGCGGCCGGTACCTCGGCATGAAGTACCTCGACACCGTGCGGGTCGAGTTCGAGTGGGAGTTCCCGCTCGCCGAGATCATCCTCGACTTCTACGACAAGCTGAAGACCCTGTCGCGCGGCTACGCGTCGCTCGACTACGAGTTCGCCGCCTACCGCACCGACGACCTGGTGCGCCTCGACATGCTCATCAACGGCGACGCGGTGGACGCGTTCAGCGTCATCATCCACCGCGACAAGGCGTTCGAGTGGGGGAAGAAGCTGGCGGGGAAGCTGCGCGAGCTGATCCCGCGGCAGCTGTTCGAGGTGGTGATCCAGGCGGCGATCGGCTCGAAGATCATCGCGCGCGAGACCGTGCGGCCGCTGCGCAAGAACGTGCTCGCCAAGTGCTACGGCGGCGACGTCACCCGCAAGCGCAAGCTGCTCGAGAAGCAGAAGGCGGGCAAGAAGCGGATGAAGCAGGTGGGCGCGGTCGAGATCCCGCAGGAGGCCTTCCTCGCCGTGCTGAAGGTCGAGTGACCGCGCCGCCCCCGCGCACCAGCGGCGCGGCGCGCGCGCCCGCGGAGGCGGAGGCGGCCCCGCGGCCCAGCGGCGCCCGGACCGCCGGGCGGGGCCTGGTGATCCAGACCGCGTTCTTCGGCGACGTGATCCTGACGACGCCCCTGATCCGCCGCGCCGCCGAGCGGCACGGCGCCCTGGTGGACGTGGTGGTGCAGCCGGCCGCGGTGGGGGTGCTCCGCAACCATCCCAGCATCCGCGACCGCATCCCCTACGACAAGCGCGGCCGGGACTCGGGGATCGCGGGGTTCGTCCGGCTGGCGCGGCTGCTGCGGCGCCGGCACTACGCCGCCGCCTACCTCGCGCAGTCCAGCGTGCGCTCGGCGGCGCTCGCCGTCGCCGCCGGCATCCCGCGCCGGATCGGCTTCCGCGACGCGCCGGGCGCGTTCCTGCACACCCA
>Ga0187777_10003180_pt1 | contig 10509 bp, 7 predicted proteins | sample 1015_Q2_SP5_10_M_FD_132416 | JGI IMG/M metagenome (GOLD analysis project Ga0187777, IMG submission 132416) | Tropical peat soil microbial communities from peatlands in Department of Meta, Colombia - 1015_Q2_SP5_10_MG | ecosystem: Environmental > Terrestrial > Soil > Wetlands > Peat | place...
GACGCGGCGACGGGCCTGCCGGTGGACGCCAAGCTCGACCACCTCGCGCGCGTGCTGGCCGACCGCGCGTCGGAGCAGGTCGGCCTGCCGTGCGTGGTCGTGATGCGGGACGCGGACGGCGGGCCGATCGCCATCGTGGCCGTCTCCGCCGGCTGCGATCCGCGGCTGATCGGCTACCCGGTCGACCCGGACTCGTCGGCGGGGCGGGCGATCACCGACGGCACGCCGACGGTGGCGCTGGCGACCGAGACCTTCGTGCAGACCGGCCCGCGCGACCGGCGCCGCCCGCTGCGGGGCGGGGTGGCCGTGCCGCTGCGGTTCGGAGCGCGGGTGGACGGCGCGGTGCTCGCCCTGGGCGAGCCGCCGATGACGCCGGGCACCGTCGTCGAGGAGCTGGAGAAGCTGGCGCGGCGGTTCACGCCCGTCCTGGGGCCGGCCCACCAGGTGGCGATCGCGGAGCGCCAGGCGGAGACCGACGAGCTCACGGGGCTGGCGAACCGGCGCGCGCTCAAGCGGTCCATGGCCACGGCCGACGCGGCGCGCTCCGCCCTGGTCCTGCTCGACCTCGACTTCTTCAAGCGGATCAACGACACGCTGGGGCACCCGGCGGGCGACGCGGCGCTGAAGCACGTGGCGAGCCTCCTCAAGACGGCGCTCCGCGGCGCCGACGTGGCCGCGCGCATCGGGGGCGAGGAGTTCGCCGTGTGGCTGCCGGGCGGCGACCTCGCGCTGGGGATGGAGGTGGCCGAGCGGCTGCGGACGGCGCTGGCCCGGCGGCCGTTCCGGCACGGCAGTGTGGACCATCCGCTGACGCTGTCGTGCGGCGTGTCGGCGTCGCCGATCCCCATCCCGAGTCCCGAGAACCTCATGCCGACGGCCGACCGCGCGCTGTACCGCGCCAAGAACCAGGGGCGCGACCAGGTCGTGGCGACCACCGGGTAGGGTGGTTAGATTTGTGAGGTCGCACGGGGGCGACTGGATTCGACGGGTATCGTGGGGTGGTGGCAGCGTGCCGAGGTTCCTGGATCCTCGCTAAACCTCTGGGAACGCTTCAAATGCCAACGCGAACCTTGCGATGGCCGCGTAAGGCTTAACCCGCCTTATGCACCTGCCCGAGATGGAGCCCGCCTGAGGCGACGCTCGGGTATCGAAAAGTCAGGCTGGTCGTGCGTGGCGCCACGGCGCGTACGGCGAGATGTCACCGGGGCGGGGCTGCAGGCAGGCTGCTCGTGAGCCGGCCGGTGGTCGCAGCGTGAATCGCGAGCTACGCACGTAGAAGCTGCTGCGGATCGCTGCTCGGACCGGGGTTCGATTCCCCGCGCCTCCACTCGCTGCGGCGCCCGATCGGGCGCCGCGCTTCGTTTCGGTCCCTGTCCTCCCGCGCCGAGCGTCCGGGCCCTCGCCCGCAGGTCCAATCCCGACCCCGGTCGTCCTTTTCGGGCGGCGGGCCGGCGTGCACATTGGCCTCCGGCGCCGCGGGGCGGCACGCCCGCGGCACGGCACGGCCCAGCGCGGAGGCGATGACCATGACCGGCTACGTCGGACTGCTCGAGAACACCACCAGCACGAACACGGACTTCCGGCACGTGCTGTTCACCGGCGAGCACCTGCAGCTCGTGGCGATGTGCCTGGCGCCGCAGGAGGAGATCGGCACCGAGGTGCACGAGCAGGTGGATCAGTTCTTCCGGATTGAGCAGGGCGCGGCGAAGTTCGTGTTCGGCAGCGGGGAAGAGCACGTGGTGGGTGCGGGGGGCGCCGTGGTCGTGCCCGCGGGCACGTACCACAACGTCGTCAATGCGTCGGCCACGAGGCCGGTGAAGCTGTACACGATCTACACCCCGCCCCAGCACCCGGGCCGGACGGTGCACCGGACGAAGGCCGAAGCGGAGGCGGCGGAGCACCAGCCGGCCTGACGCGCCCGGTGTCCGCCGCGGCGTGAGTCCCGGCCTTCAGGGGCTCGAGGCGGTCACCGGGAACGGGGACGCCGACGTCGAGCCGTCGCCCAGCTGGCCGAAGTCGTCGTAGCCCCAGCAGTAGACCGCGCCGGCGGACGTCGTGGCGCAGGTGTGATAGCCGCCGGCGGACACGGTCGCGAAGCTGAGCGTGGTGAGCACGGCGGTCGGCACGGAATCGTCGTTGAACGAGCCGTTGCCCAGCTGGCCGGCGTAGTCGTACCCCCAGCACCAGGCCGCGCCGCCGGTCGTCAGTCCGCAGGTGTGGAGCAACCCGGCGCTCAGCGACGCGAAGGTGAGGCCGCCCGCCACGGCCACCGGGGCCGTGCTGGCGGCCGTCGTGCCGCTGCCGAGCTGCCCGTAGCCGTTGGCCCCCCAGCAGTAGGCGATCCCGCCCGCCGTCAGCCCGCAGGTGTGATACCCCCCCACGCTGAGGGAGGCGAACGTCAGGCCGCCGGCGACCGCGACGGGCACGGCCGAGTTCGCGGTCGTGTCGTTCCCCAGTTGGCCGTCGACGTTGTAGCCCCAGCACCACGCGGCGCCGGCCGCGGTCAGGCCGCAGGAGTGGTAAGCCCCCGCGCCGATCGCGGCGAACGTGTGCCCGCCCAGCACGGCGGCGGGCGTCGCGTGCGGCGTCGTGTCCGCCGTTCCGATGCCCAGCGCGCCGTAGACGTTGTAGCCCCAGCACTGGGCGGCGCCGCCGGCGAGGGCGCAGGTGTGGAGCAAGCCCGCGCTGACCGCCGCATAGCTCGCTCCGCCCGACACCGCGACGGGCCGGCCGGTGTCGCCGGTCGCGCCGTCGCCGAGCTGGCCCCGGAGCCCGTAGCCCCAGCACCAGGCGCTTCCGGCGCCGGTCACGCCGCAGGTATGGTAGCCGCCGGCGCTGAGCGCCGTGAAGGCGAGCCCGCCGGTCACGGCCGCCGGCGCCCCGTGCGGGGTCGAGTCCGCCGAGCCCAGCCCCAGCTGGCCGTACCGGTTCCACCCCCAGCAGTGCAGGAGCCCGCCCGTCGTCGTGAGGCTGCAGGTGTGCTGCGCGCCCGCCGCGACTTTCGACGCGGCGAAGTGCTGCGGTCCGGCGGCTTCCTTGCCGCATCCCCATGCGCCGAGCATCCCGACGAGCACGGCGGCCGTACGGGCGGCCGCGCTGAGCCGGCCGGCGTCGCTGGTCGTCCTCACTCCGCGTCCTTGCGATGCATGGTCGAAACGTGGCGCGATCCTGCGTCGCGGCGCAAGCGCGCGCCGCCCGGGCGCCGCGTGAGCGCCCACGGCGGCGGCGCCCCGCCGACACCCTGCCTCTTTCGTTTCCGGGCGACGCATGTAGCTTGGTGGCGGACCTTTCCCCGGAGCGTGCATGGCAGCCCCGCAGCCTGAGGCCACATCGGCCCCGGCTTACACCCCGTTCGTCACCGACGTGTGGCGCCTGATCCGGGCGCCGTTCACCCCGCGCGCCGTGTTCGAGGAGCAGCGCGAGGCCCCGACGTTCTGGATCCCGTGGCTGGTGGTGGGCCTGGCGTTCGTGGTCCTCCAGATCCTGCAGCGGCCGTTCCAGGCGCGCGTGCGCGAGATCGTCCTCCAGCACCTGAACCAGCCGGTCCCGGCGGGCGGCGCCGGCGCCGCGGCCACGCTCATCGGCCTCGTGACGGGGCTGCTGACCGTCCTGATCCTCGCAGCGATCTGCGCCGGGATCTACTACGTCATTGTGACGAGCATGGGCGGCCAGACGTCGTACAAGAAGATGCTGACCGTGACGATCTTCGCCTGGCCGATCGCGATCCTTCAGCAGGTGCTGACGTTCGTCGTGCTGTCGATGCGGGGCGTGGATTCCATCACCTCGGTGTGGGACGTCTACGTCTCGTTCGGCGCCGACCAGCTGCTGCCGGCGGACGCCAACCTGGGCGCGTTCATGCGGTTCCTGCTGGCCGGCATCGGCCCGCTGTCCATCTGGCAGGTGACGATCACCGCCGTCGGGCTGCAGGTGCTGGGCAAGGCGTCGAAGGGCGCCGCGTGGACCGCCGCCATCGTGGCCTGGGCGATCCTGCTCGTGCTGCTCTCCGCGCTCGGCGCGATGGGCATGAAGGCGGCCGGGGGATGACGGGAATCGACTGAACGCGGAAACAGAAGGCCGGGCCTCCCCCCCCGGAAGGCCCGGCCTCCTGCCACTCACCAGCACCTCACCTGCAACTCCGCCAGCGCGCTAGCGCCAGCCGATCCACGCCCGGCGCCACGGCCTTCCGTACGCCGGCCAGGCACGGCGCCCGAACCTCCAGTCGGCGTCGCGCCGGATCCACGCCCGCCGCCACGGACCGGGCCGCCAGGCGGGCCCCGCCACCACCAAGGCGCGAGCGTACCGCGGCCGCCACCAGCGCGCCCTCGGCCAGACCCTGAACTGTCGGACGGACGCCTGGCTGCGCCCGACCCACTGGGCCGCGTACCGCATCTCCGCCCCGCGATGATGCGTCTGTGCGGCCAGCGGCGACGCGAAGGCCACGATGCCCAGGGCCCCGACCGCCGCGCGGATCCTCGATGTGATGGTGCTCACCGAAACCTCCTTCATCCCGTGCTCCGGTTACGCCCCATCTGACGGGCGGCGGCTGGCCCCGTTAAGGCAGGGAAGGCGACGGGCCGGACCCCGCGAGGAGGCCCGGCCCGTCGGTGCTGCGGCCGCGAGGGACTACGGGTGCGCGGGCGGCGGCGCCGTCGGCTGCTGCGCCGGGGCGGGCTGCGCGGGCGCCTGCGCTCCGGGGTGCGCCCGGCGTTGCATCCGCTGCCGGTATTCCTGGAGAGCGGCCTGCAGGCGCTGCTGCTGGCGCGGGGTGAGGATCGCGTCCACCGAGTCGAGCGCGGCCGCGTTGTTGGCGTGCAGCTGCTGCATGATCGGCTGCAGCTCGGGCCCGAGCCGCCGGCGCTCCGCGGGCGGGATCGAGCGCACCGGGCGCCCGCCGGTCAGCTGCTGCCACTGGGCGCGCGCCGTGGAGTCCGCGCCCTTCAGCCAGTCCTGCACCTTGTGGACCCGGTCCAGCTGCTTGGGCGTCAGGTTGAGCGCCCGGGCGTGCGAGAGCAGGTAGCCCGGCACGCCCGTGGGCGGAGCGAGCTGGCTGGTGGGGACGGGGGTCGCTTCCGCCTTGGTTACCGCGGACGGCGTCGCGGCCGGGGCGCCGGCCGCGGGGCGCATGGAGTCGGCCTGCGTGCGGCCGGAGTCGGCCTGGGCCGCGAGCGGCCCGGCGGCCGCGAAGGCGGCCAGCGCGAGGCCGGCGGCGGCCCAGCGGGAGGTGTGTCGGTTCATGAGCGCTTCCCTCCGAGAGAGTGTGGCGCGCCCGCGGTTCGCGCGGGCGCCGCCGTCACACGGTCGCGCCGGTCCGGTCCTCGGCGCCCTTCTCCTTCAGCGCGGCCTGCGCGGCCGCGAGCCGGGCGATCGGCACCCGGAACGGCGAGCAGGACACGTAGTCCATCCCCACGTCGTGGCAGAACATCACGCTCGAGGGCTCCCCGCCGTGCTCGCCGCAGATGCCGACCATCAGGTCCTTGCGCACCTTGCGGCCGAGCTCGATGCCGAGCTTGATCAGCTTGCCGACGCCGCCCTGGTCCAGCACCTGGAACGGGTCGTTCGACAGGATGCCCGCTTCCACGTACGCGGGCAGGAACCGGCCTGCGTCGTCGCGCGAGAGGCCGAACGTGGTCTGCGTCAGGTCGTTGGTGCCGTACGAGAAGAACTCCGCCGCCTGCGCGATCTCGTCGGCCGTCAGCGCCGCGCGCGGCAGCTCGATCATCGTGCCCACCAGGTAGTGCACCTCGCGCTTCGCCTTCGCGAACACCTCGGCCGCCACGCGGCGCACGATCGCCTCCTGGTTCCGGAACTCGGCCACGGTCGCGACCAGGGGCACTTCGACCTCGGGAATCACCTTGACGCCCTTCGCGGCCACGTTGACGGCGGCCTCGAAGATGGCCTGCGCCTGCATCTCGGTGATCTCGGGGTAGGTGACGCCCAGCCGGCAGCCGCGGTGCCCGAGCATCGGGTTGGCCTCGCGCAGCGACTCGACGATCGCCTCGAGCTGCTGCGCGCTGATCCCCATCTGCTTGGCGAGCGCGGCCACCAGGTCGGGCTCGTGGGGAAGGAACTCGTGCAGCGGGGGATCGAGCAGGCGGATGGTGACCGGGTAGCCGTCCATCGCGGTGAAGATCCCCTCGAAGTCGCCGCGCTGCATCGGGAGCAGCTTGGCGAGGGCCTTCTTCCGGCCTTCGAGGTCGCGGGCGACGATCATCTCCCGCATCGCCGCGATCCGGTCGCCCTCGAAGAACATGTGCTCGGTGCGGGTGAGCCCGATGCCCTGCGCCCCGAAGCCGCGCGCCCGCTTCGCGTCGCCCGGCGTGTCGGCGTTGGTGCGCACGGCGATCTTCCGCTCCCGGTCGGCCCACTGCATGAACTTCTCGAAGTGCCCCGAGAGCTTCGGCTCGACCAGCTTGACCTGCCCGTCGATCACCCGCCCCGTGGACCCGTCGAGCGTGACCCAGTCGCCGCGCTTGACGACGCGCCCGTTGGACCGGAACACGCCGGCGGCCTCGTCGACCTCGACGCCCTTGGCGCCCACCACGCAGCACTTGCCCATCCCGCGCGCCACCACCGCGGCGTGCGACGTCATGCCGCCGCGCGCGGTGAGGATGCCCTTGGCCGCCGCCATGCCCTTGATATCCTCGGGCGAGGTCTCGGCGCGGACCAGCACCACCGCCTTGCCGTCCTTGGCCCACTCGAACGCCTCGTGGGCCTCGAACACCACCTGGCCCGCCGCCGCACCGGGCGAGGCCGGCAGGCCGGTCGCGAGCACCGTCACCTTGGCGGCCGGGTCCACCATCGGGTGGAGCAGCTGGTCGAGCGCGTCGGGCGAGACGCGGAGCAGGGCTTCCTGCTCGGTGATCATCCCCTCCTCGGCCATCTCGACCGCGACGCGCACCGCCGCCGCGCCGGTGCGCTTCCCGTTCCGCGTCTGGAGCAGGAACAGCTTGCCGCGCTCGACGGTGAACTCGAGGTCCTGCATGTCCTTGTAGTGCTGTTCGAGCCGCTGGTAGGTCTCCACCAGCTGCTTGTAGGCCGGCGGGAACTTCTTCTCCATCAGGGCCACGGGCTCCGGCGTGCGGATGCCCGCCACCACGTCCTCGCCCTGCGCGTTGACCAGGAACTCGCCGAAGAAGCGCTTCTCGCCCGTCGAGGGATCGCGGGTGAACGCGACGCCGGTGCCCGAGTCCTCGCCGAAGTTGCCGAACACCATCGCCATCACCGACACCGCCGTGCCCAGCGTCTCGGGCACGTGGTGGATGCGGCGGTACGCCACCGCGCGGTCGCCCATCCACGAGCGCCACACGGCCTCGATCGCGCCCCACAGCTGCGCCTGCGGCTCCTCGGGGAATCCCGCGGGCAGCAGCTTCTTGAGCGCGGCCTTGTATTCGCCCACCAGCGCCTTCATGTCCTCGGCCGGCAGGTCGATGTCGCGCTCGACCTTCTTCGCCTTCTTCTTCGCCGCGAGCAGGGGCTCGAACGGGCTCCGGCTCCCCTTCAGGCCGAGCACCACGTCGCCATACATCTGCACGAAGCGGCGGTACGCGTCGTAGGCGAACTGCGGGTTGCCCGTCTCCTTGGCCAGGGCGGCCGCCACGGTGTCGTTCATGCCGAGGTTCAGGATCGTGTCCATCATCCCGGGCATCGAGACCGCGGCGCCGGAGCGCACCGACACCAGCAGCGGCCGCTCGGCGGCGCCGAACGTCCGGCCCATGATCTGCTCGACCTTCTTCAGCGCGGCCTCGACCTCGCCCTTCAGCTCCGGCGGGTAGGTCTTGCGCTCGATGTAGGCGTTGCACAGCTCGGCGCTGATGGTGAAGCCGGGCGGCACCGGAATGCCGAGGTTGGTCATCTCGGCGAGGTTGGCGCCCTTGCCGCCGAGCGTCGATTTCATCTGCGCGGACCCGTCGGCGCGGCCCGCGCCGAAGGAATAGACGTAGCGACTCATACCATGCCCTTCTGGGTTGTCTCCCGGCCGGCCTCGAGCCGCAGCTTGGCGGCCTCGAGCGGCACGGGCGTGGGATAGTGCCGGGTAAAGCAGGCGTGACAGAAACGGCCGGCATCGCGGGTCCCGGCGCCCACCATGCCCTCCAGCGACAGGTAGCCGAGCGAGTCCACGCCCAGGAAGGCGCGGATCTCCTCGACCGAATGGGTCGCGGCGATCAGCTCGTCGCGGTTCGGCGTGTCGATCCCGTAGTAGCACGGCCCCACGATCGGCGCCGAGGCGACGCGGAAGTGCACCTCCGCCGCCCCGGCCCGCCGGATCATGTCCACCAGGCCGCGGCTGGTGGTGCCGCGCACGATGGAGTCGTCCACGACGACCACCCGGCGGCCCGCCAGGACCTCGCGGACGGTGTTGTACTTGATCTTCACCTTGGCGTCCCGGCCCGCCTGGCCCGGGTGGATGAACGTGCGGCCCACGTAGTGGTTGCGGATGAGCGCGTGCTCCAGCGGGATGCCGGACTCGTCCGAGAAGCCCAGCGCCGCGGCGTTCGACGAGTCGGGCACCGAGAACACGCAGTCGCACCCGGCGGCGGGCTGCTCGCGCGCCAGTTGGCGGCCGAGGCGGCGCCGGAACTGGTCCACACTCTCCCCGAAGATCAGGCTGTCGGGGCGCGAGAAGTACACCAGCTCGAACACGCACCGCGCCTCGGGGCGGGCCGGCAGGGGCTCGAGGTACTCGATCGCCCGGCCGTCGATGCGCACGAACGAGCCCGGCTCCAGCTCGCACACGGCGCGTGCCCCCACGATGTCCAGCGCGCAGCTCTCGCTCGCCACCACCGGCGCGTCGCCCACCTTGCCCAGGAGCAGCGGCCGGAAGCCGCGCGGGTCGACGATGGCGTAGAGCTTCCCGTTCACCGTGATCACCAGCGAGTACGCGCCCTCGACGCGCCCCAGCGCCTCGCGGATCGAGTCCGCGGGATCGTCGTGGCGCGAGCGCGCGATCAGGTGGACCAGGATCTCCGAGTCCATCGTGGAGCTGAAGATGCTCCCGCCGTCCACCAGCTCGCGCCGCAGCTCGGCCGCGTTGGTGAGGTTCCCGTTGTGCGCCAGCGCCAGCGTCCCGCCGCGGAAGCGCACCAGCACCGGCTGCGAGTTGGCCAGCACGCTCGCGCCGGCCGTGCTGTAGCGCGTGTGGCCGATGGCGGTCGTGCCCTCGAAGCTGTCGAGCACCCCCTCGGAGAACACGTCCGACACCAGGCCCATCCCCCGGTGGGTGCGCGCCACGCCGGCGTCGTCCACGGAGACGATGCCGGCGGATTCCTGCCCGCGATGCTGGAGCGCGTACAGGCCGAGATAGGCGAGGCGGGCCGCCTCAGGGTGATTCGCGACGCCAATGATGCCGCACATCGAGCCTAGCTGCTCCGCGCAAGCTGTGTGCCGCCGGCCCCGTCGAGCCGCCGCGGCAGGGCGTCCTCGTAGATCCGCCGCAATCCCGCCACCGGCCGCGCCACCTGGACGTCGCCGACGCGGATGCGGATCTCGCCGTCCGGCGCGCCCACCGCCCCGACGACCCGGCAGGGCACGCCGTGGCGCCGCGCCACCTCCGCCACGGCCCCCACCCGCTCCGGCCGCGCGCTGGCCACGACGACGCCCTGGTCCTCCCCGAACAGCGTCGCGGCCGGGCTCGCGCCCGCCGGCGGCTCCAGGCGCACGTCCGCGCCCAGCAGCGCGAGCCCCGCGCTCTCGGCGAGGGCGACGGCGAGGCCGCCCTCCGACACGTCGTGCGCCGACGCCAGCAGGCCCTCCCGCGCGCAGGCGACGAGGCAGTCCACGAGGGCGCGCTCCGCGGCCAGGTCGACGCGCGGGGGCATCCCGAACACCTCGTCCGTGAGCAGGGAAAGATACTGCGACGCCCCCAGCTCGCCGCGCGGGCGGCCCAGGAGCAGGATGGCGTCGCCGGCGCGCTGGAACGGCGCCGGGACCCGGGCGGCGGCGTCCGCCAGCACGCCGACCATGCCCACCACCGGGGTCGGGAGCACCGCCCCGGCGGGGCTCTCGTTGTAGAAGGAGACGTTGCCGCCCGTCACCGGCGTGTCGAGCGCGCGGCACGCGTCGGCGATGCCGCGGCAGGCCTCGCGGAACTGGTGGAAGACCTCCGGCTTCTCGGGGTTGCCGAAATTCAGACAGTCGGTGATGCCGAGCGGCCGCGCCCCGGTCACGGCGAGGTTGCGGGCCGCCTCCGCGACCGCCGCCTTGCCGCCCTCGTAGGGGTCCAGCCAGACGTAGCGCCCGCTCGCGCCGCAGGTGACGCCGATCCCGAGGCTCGTCCCCCGCACCCGGAGCACCGCGGCATCGCCGCCCGGGCCGAGGACCGTGCCGGTCTGGACCGAGGTGTCGTACTGCTCGAACACCCAGCGCTTCGAGGCGATCGACGGCTGGGCCAGGAGCCGGAGCAGTAGATCGCCGGGAGGTGGGAGGCGCTTCGCGGGAGGCGACTGCGTGCGGAGCCGCGCGATGTCGGCGTCTTCCAGGGCCTCGGGCTCGTGCATCGGACAGTCGTCGACC
>Ga0187777_10003181_pt1 | contig 10507 bp, 9 predicted proteins | sample 1015_Q2_SP5_10_M_FD_132416 | JGI IMG/M metagenome (GOLD analysis project Ga0187777, IMG submission 132416) | Tropical peat soil microbial communities from peatlands in Department of Meta, Colombia - 1015_Q2_SP5_10_MG | ecosystem: Environmental > Terrestrial > Soil > Wetlands > Peat | place...
CAGTGGGTGGACGACGTGGTGGCCGTCGAGGAGGACGAAGTGGCCGAGGCGATGGTGTTCCTGATCGAGCGCGCCAAGCGCGTGGGCGAAGGTGCCGGCGCGGTCGGCGCCGCGGCACTGCTCTCGGGCGGGCTGCCCGGCTCCCCGCCGCCCGGGATGACAGTCGTGATTCTGTCGGGGGGCAACGTCGACGCGGGGCTGCTCGCGGAGGTGGCACGCCGGCACGAGAGCCAGGCGGGCCGGCGGCTGGTGCTGCTCGCGTCGCTTCCCGACCGTCCCGGCTCACTCGCGCGTCTGCTCGCGCTCGTGGGCGAGCTCCGCGCGAACCTGCTCGACGTCGGGCACATCCGCGAGGGGTTCGACCTGCACGTGCGCGAGACCGCGGTGCAGCTGGTGCTCGAGACGCGCGGTCACGTCCACGCCGACCGTGTGACCGAGGCGGTCCGCGCGGCCGGGTACGACGAGCCGCGACCGCTGCGGTAGTCCCGCCGGGAGCGGTACCGGCGCGCCTGCTCGACGATCGTGCCGACGACGCGGCTCTGCTCGTCGGCCTCGGGGTGCCATTGGACGCCCAGCACGAACTGGCGCCCGGGTGCCTCGATCGCCTCGGGCAGGTCGTCGATCGTCGATCGGCCGGTGACGACGAGGCCGTCGCCGACGGTCGCGACCCCTTGGTGGTGATGTGACTTTGTGCTGTGCAGCTCCTCGCCGGCGGCGCGCGCGGCGAGCGAGCCGGCGGCCAGCCGCACATCGTGGTCGGAGCCGTCGAAGCTGCCAGGGGTGCGGCGGTGCTCCTCGTGGCCGAGCTCTTCGGGCAGGTGCTGGCGCAGCGTTCCGCCGAACGCGACGTTGATCAGCTGCATGCCGCGGCAGATGCCGAGCACAGGGATGTCGCGCTCCACCGCGCGGGTGGCGAGCGCGAGCTCTGAGCCGTCGCGTTCGGGCACCAGGTGGTGGGTCTCGGGATGGGGGTCGGCGCCGTAGCAGGCGGGGTCGATGTCGTTCCCGCCCGCGAGGATCAGCCCGTCGAGGAGGTCCAGCATCTCGTCGGCGTCGTGCTCGAAGCGGCCGTCGGGCGGGATCATCACCGCCAGTCCGCCCGCCCGCTGGATCGCCTCGATATAGGAGAACGCCAGCAGCGCGGCCTCGCGCCGCTCCCACACGCCCCAGTTCGCCGGGGCCAGCGCGGTGCAGATTCCGATGACCGGCCGTTGTTCGCTCATCGCCTCCTCAGCCTAGCCCGCTGGATCTTTCCCGATGCCGTCTTGGGCAGCTCGTCGGCGAACTCGACGATCCGCGGGTACTTGTACGGCGCGGTCTGGTGCTTGACGTGCTCCTGAAGCTCGCCGGCCAGCGCCTGCCCGGGGGCGAACCCGTCCCGCAGCACGACCACGGCGCGCACGACCGCTCCGCGCTCCTCGTCGGGGGCGGCGACGACCGCCGCCTCGGCGACGGCCTCGTGCGAGACGAGCGCCGACTCCACCTCGAACGGGCCGATCCGGTAGCCGGCCGAGATGATCAGATCGTCGGAGCGCCCCTCGAAGTACAGATAGCCGTCGTCGTCGACGCTGACCCGGTCTCCGGTCTTCCACGGACGGTCGGCCGGCGAGGACGTGCCGTCGAGGTAGCCGACGAAGAACGTCGGATCGGTGGCCGGGTCGGCCAAGACCAGCTCGCCATCCTCGACTCGCAGGTCGACCCCGGGCAACGCCCGCCCCATCGAGCCGGCGCGGACGCTGTCGCCGGGCGGGTTGGCGGTCAGCTGACCCGTCTCGGTCTGGCCGTAGCCGTCGCGGATCGCGAGCCCGATCTCCTCGGTGAACGTGCGGATGACCTCGGGATTGAGGGCCTCGCCGGCGGCCACCAGCGACCGCAGCGCCGGCAGCGGCTTGAGCTGGACGCGCTTGGCGATCACGCGGTACTCGGTCGGGGCCATGCACAGGACATTGACCTCCTCGGAGGCGAGCACCTCGAGTCGCCGTGCCGGGTCGAACCGCTCGTCGTGCAGCAGCGCCGCGGCGCCCCGGAGCCACGGGGCGATGAACGTGTTCCGCGCCGACTTGGACCAGCCGGTGGCGGCCGTACACCACACGAGATCGCCGGGCCGGGCGTCGAGCCAGTGCTCGGCCTGGAGTCGCTGGCCGGGGAGGTAGCGCTGGCCGTGGACGATGCCGGTCGCCTCGCCGGTGGTGCCGCTCGTGAACGTGATCAGGCACGGATCGCGCGAGCCGAGATCGGCAGCCGGCGCCGGGTCGGCTCGGTAGAGAGACTCGTCGGGCACGGTCAAGACCGTGCAGGCGGGGCGCGCGCAGGATAGCTCGGACAGGTTGCGCTCGTCGGCGACGATCAGCTTCGGCGCCGCCGCCGCGATCCGTAGCTCGAGGTCCTTGGTCCGGAGCTGCTCGTTGCAGGCGAGCGCGACCGCGCCGAGGCGGAAGCAGGCGACCATCGTCAACACCCACTCGGGGCGGTTTCCGATCACGGTCATCACCACGTCGCCGCGGGCGGCTCCGTGGCTCGCGAGCGTTCCCGCCAGGCGCGCGCTGCGGTCGGCGACCTCGGCGAAAGTCCACTCCCGTCGGCTCCCGTCTGGGGCGAGCTCGATCAGCGCCGTGCGGTCCGGCGGGGCACGATCGACGACGTCCCGAGCGAAATTCATCCCGGCGGCCAGTGTGCCAGGATCGGGTGCAGTGACGTTCTGGAACGGAGTCCTGTGGCTGCACCTCTTAGCGATGGCGTTCTTCGTCGGCGGGCAGCTGATGCTCGCCGCGATCGTCGTGCCCGTGCTGCGGGGACTGGACGACCGGGGACCGCTGCGCGCGGCCGCGCGGCGGTTCGGGATCGGCACCGTGATCGCGTTCGCGGTGCTGATCGTCACCGGCGTCGCGATGGCCTCGCACGAGCACCTGTGGAGCGACTCGACGCTTCAGGTGAAGATGGGGCTGGTGGCGGTGGTGGTAGTCCTGATCGGGGCGCACCTTCACCGGCCCGAGTGGCACGCGCTCGACGGCGCGATCTTCATCGTCTCGGTGGCGATCGTCTGGCTCGGGATCGTCGTCGCGGGGTGATTGCTCTTCTTGTTTTCAAGCTCTCAAACATTTGTCCACCTTTGTGAACTTTGATGAAGATTCCGTCACAATCCCGGCTCGGCCGCCGGCGCAAGGGGGCCTAGACCGACAACATGCGGGTTCGGCTCCAGTGGAGCTCGTCAGCGGAGCTGGCGATCGGTCTGGTTGCGGCCGGCGGCACTTTTTAAGACGCTGTTTCTCGACCGAGGCAACCGCCTTGGTAAGCTCGCGGCCACATGGGGCTGATGACGGGAACCGGACCGTTCGGACGTAGTCCAGCTGGGAAGCACAACTTCGAGCCGCCGGCTCCCGGGCAGGCGATGTACATCGAGCCGTCCGATAAGTGGATCCGGGTGATCGTCGGCGGCGAGACGATCGCCGACAGTCGCCACGCGCTGATGGTGTCGGAATCCGGACACCAGCCGGTCTATTACTTCCCACCCGACGACGTCCGCGCTGACGTGCTCGAGCCGTCCGACCGCCACACGCGCTGTCCGAAGAAAGGTGAGGCGTCTTACCACACGATCCGCGCCGGCGACAAGGTCGTCGACGCCGGCGCCTGGTACTACCCCGAGCCGCTCGGGGGGGCGGAGCCGCTCAGAGGCATGATCGCGTTCTACTGGGACCGGATGGATCATTGGTTCGAGGAGGACGAGGAGGTGTTCGTCCACCCGCGCGACCCGTACCACCGCGTCGATGTGATCCCGACCTCCCGGCACGTCAAGATCTCGCTCGACGGCGAGGTCCTGGCCGAGAGCGATCAGGCGATGGCGCTGTTCGAGTCGAACCTGCCGGTCCGCTGGTACCTCCCGCGCGAGGACGTGTCGGCCGAGCTCGAGCCCACCGACACGGCCACGAGATGCCCGTACAAGGGCATTGCCGGCTATTACGCGGTCCGCCGGCAGAACGGCGAGACCGTCAAGGACCTGATCTGGTACTACGACGATCCGCTGCCCGCAGTCGACCGCATCGCGGGGCGGCTGTGCTTCTTCAACGAGCGCGTCGACGTCGAAATCGACGGTGGGCCAGAGGCCCGGCCCCAGACCACGTGGAAGCACGGGGTCAAATCCGAAGACGCCGCGGTCGCCGCTCGCGGCGGCAGCTAATCCGCGCCACCTGACCGCCGGCGGGCCCCGGCTGGGTATCCTCGGCTCCTCTCCACACCCTGAGGAGCAAGCACGACCATGGCTATCGCAACCACCGATAGGACCGACGAGCAGAAGGCGATCTGCGAGATGGTGCGCCAGTTCGCCGACGAGCAGATCATCCCCAACGCCGAGCACTACGACCACGAGGACGAGTTCCCCGCGCCGATCGTCGAGCAGATGAAGGAGCTCGGACTGTTCGGGGTGACGATCCCGGAGGAGTTCGACGGGATGGGGCTCGACCTGACCACGTACGCGATGATCGTCGAGGAGCTCTCGCGGGGCTGGATCTCGATCTCGGGGATCGTCAACACGCACTTCATCGGGTCCTATTTGCTGATGAAGTTCGGGACCGACGAGCAGAAACAGAAGTACCTCCCGAACATGGCCACCGGCGAGATGCGCGCTGCCTTCTCGCTGAGTGAGCCCGAGCTGGGGTCGGACGTGGCGGCGATCAAGACCAGCGCCAAGAAGACCGGCGACGCCTACGAGATCAACGGGACGAAGATGTGGGTCACGAACGGCCTGCTGTCCTCGCTCGTGTTCGTGCTCGTCCGGACCGACCCGGACGCCGAGCCCAAGCACCGCGGCCTGACGTGCTTCATCGCCGAGAAGGAGCCGGGCGCTTCCGAGAACACCGGCGAGTACAAGGGCTTCAACGTCCCGCCCAAGATCAAGAAGATGGGCTATAAGGGCGTCGAGTCCACCGAGCTCGTGTTCGACGGCTACCGCTGCCCGGCGAACAACATCCTCGGCGGCGAGGAGGCCGGCCTGAACAAGGGCTTCGCACAGATGATGGACGCGCTCGAGCTCGGGCGGGTCAACGTGGCCGCGCGCGGCGTCGGGCTCGCTCAGAGGGCCCTCGAACTCGCGCTGAAGTACAGCCAGGAGCGCCGCGCGTTCGGCAAGCCGATCGCCCAGCACCAGGCGATCCAGTTCAAGCTCGCCGACATGGCCACCCAGGTCGAGGCGGCGCGCCTCCTCACCCACCGGGCCGCCCGCATGAAGGACGCCGGCGAGCGCTCGGACATCGAGGCGGGCATGGCCAAGCTGTTCGCCTCGGAGGCCGGCCGCTTCTGTGCCGAGGAATGCCTGCGGATCCACGGCGGCTACGGCTACTCCAAGGAGTACGAGATCGAGCGCATCTATCGCGACGCGCCGCTCCTGTTGATCGGCGAGGGGACCTCCGAGATCCAGCGGATGGTGATCGGCCGCAAGCTGCTCGAGCGCAACAAGGTCTAGGCGGACGCCGCACATGGCTTCCGACACCAAATCGCTGATCGAGACGGCGGTGAAGCGGTTCCTCGACGAGGTGCCGGCGCTGGCGAATCTGAAGCTGGTCGCGGGCCTCGAGCTGCGCGCGCGCGGCGAACCTCAGCTGTACCGGGTAGAGCTCCCGGGGCCGAAGGTGACCAAGGACATCGCCGCCGACGCCAAGGTGAGGATCTCGGTGCCTCGCTCGCACTTCAACGAGCTCGCCACCAAAGGCCACGTGCGCGACTGGCGGGAGGCCTTCGAGCACGGCGACGCCCAGGCGACCGGGATCGATCAGGTGATGAAGCTGATCGTCAACGTGGTCGAGCGCCAGGAGGAGCGCTCGCGCACGCGCAAGGCGTCACACCACTAGGGCCGGCGCTTTGCCGCGAGCTCCTCGGCCTCCGAGAGCTGCTCCTCGACGAGCGCGAGCCCGGAATCCCAGAACCCGGGGTCGCCCAGGTCGATGCCGACGATCTCGGCCAGTTGCTCGGGGCTGCGCGAGCCGCCCGCCGACAGCAGCTCGATGTAGCGAGGTACGAACGGATCGCCTTCGTGCAGGTAGCGGCTGTAGACCGACAGCGCCAGCAGCAGTCCGTACGCGTACGCGTACACGTAGCCGGGCGTGTTGATGAAGTGCGGCACGTAGGACCACCACATCCGGTAGCCCTCGGTGATCTCGACCGAGTCGCCGAACAGCTCGGCCTGCGTCTCCACCCAGGCCTCGGAGATCCGGTCGACGGACAGCTCGCCCTCGGCGCGCCGGCGCGTGTGGACCAGATGCTCGAACCGGTTCATCGCCATCTGGCGGAAGACGGTCGCGATCGCGCCGTCGACCCGCTCGGCGAGCAGCCCGAGCCGGCGCTCGTCGTCGTCGACATCCGCCAGCATCCGCCCGAACACGAGCTCCTCGCCGAACACGGACGCCGTCTCGGCGAGCGTCAGCGGCGTGGAGTGGTGGAAGATGCCCTGAGGCTGGGCGAGCGCGGCGTGCAACCCGTGCCCGAGCTCGTGCGCCATCGTCAACACGTCGCGGCGCGTGGCGGTGAAGTTGAGCATCACGTACGGGTGCACGCTCGGGACGGCGTACGCGCAGAAGGCGCCGCCGCGCTTGTGCGGCCGCGTGGGCGCGTCGATCCAGTGCTCGTCGAAGAAACGGCGGGTGACGTTGCCGGCCACGGGCGAGAACGACTGGTAGGTAGCGAGCACCAGGTCGCGGGCGTCCCCGAACGAGTACGAGACGTCCTCGGCGAGCACGGGCGCGGAGCGGTCGTAGTCGGCCAGCCGCTCGACGCCGAGCAGCTTCGCCTTGAGCCGGTACCAGCGTTGCGGGATGTCGTAGCGTTTCCGGACGGCCTCGATCAGCGCCATCACGGACTCGTCGGACGCCTCGTTGGCCAGGTTGCGACTCGCCAGCCAGTGCGGGTAGCGGCGGAGCCGGTCCTCGACCGATTTGTCGTAGACGAGCGTGTTGTAGATGAACCCGCGGGTGCGCAGGCCGGGCTCGAGCGTGGCCGAGACCGCCTCGGCCGCGGTCCGGCGGACCTCCCGATCGGGCGACTGCAGCCGGCTCAGCGCGATCTCGAGCGTCAGCTCCTTATCGTCGACGTCGACCCGGAGCGCCGCGAGCAACTCACCGAAGAGACGGCCCCATGCGGCCTGGCTCGAGATCGATTTCTCGGCGAGGACCTTCTCTTCGGGCTCTGAGAGCAGGTGGGGTCGGTAGCGCCGCACGCTACGCAGGTGATGGCGGTAGTGGTGCAGGGCGGCGGAGCTGAGCAGCTCCTCGGCGCGGGCGTCGTCGACCGCGGCCCACTCGAGCTCGAAGAACAACAGCAGCGTCTCAATCTCGGTGGCGCGCTCCTGGACGAGTTGCAGGAGGGCTCCGCGCGGCGGGTCGGCGGTGTCCGTGGCGAAGCGCAGGCTCGCGTACGAGCCGGCGCGGCCGACGAGGTCGTTGATCGCCTCGAGTTCGTGCATCGCGCTGGCCACCCCGGCCGCGTCGAGCTCGGCGACCTTCCCGGCGAACGTCTCGGCGAACGTCGTCGCGCGCTGCTTGGCCTCGTCGAGCATCCGCTCGGCCCCGGAGCGGTCCTCCCCGTCAACGAGCGGGTCGAGGTCCCACTCGGTCTCGAGCAGCTCCGGGTCGGTGAGTGGATCGGCGGCAGTAGTCATATAAACGGAGCTTACCTTCAGCTCTGCGGGCACCTGGCAACGTCGAGTGGGCCGCTGAGACGGAACACGACGATCGGCTGGCCGAGCGCACGTTCGGTGAACACCGCGGTGGCGGCGGGGTCGGTCGCGGTCCAGCGGGTCTCGGGTGAGGGGGTCAGCACGCTTGGGTGCCACGGGTCGCGCGCGGGTGTGGTGATGATGTATTTCAGGTGGTCGGAGTTCACCTGTGCCCGCCATCGAGCGCAGGTGGCAACCTGAGTGAACGACCCGTGCGGGCCGCGCTGGGCCACGTAGGTGACGCGGTTCGAGACGTCCAGGCCGTAGAACGGATACGAGAAGAAGCCGCCGAACGTTCCCACGACGCCGACTCGCGCGTCGTGGACCGTTCGGAACAGCGCCCAGACCTTCGCCAGATACGAGACGTTCGGCTGGTACGCGTAGCGGCCGCGCAGGTAGTGGCCCTGGAGGCGGTAGCCGGCCGCGGCGCCCACGAGCAGCACGAACGCGATCGCCGCGACCGCTGGGATCGTCCGCGATGGGGGGTCTTGTCGGCCGAGCGCGAACAGCGCGAGAACCGCAAGCGCCGCGACGCCGAGTGCGATCGCCCCGGCGGCGTGCGAATTCGGCCACAGCGCGGGCTCCGCCACCGTACCGGCGAGGAGAATGGCCAGCGCGACCACGACGCCGGCCCGGACCTGCGGTGTCTCGGACAGCGCCGGCGCGAGCGGCGCCACCGCCAGCGCGAGCGCGAGTGCGGGCCCTAGGTATCGCAGGTTGAACGCGAACCCCAGCGGGTCGCCGCTCGGTCCGGCCGCCGTCTCTGGGGTGATCAGGTAGGCCGTGACCGAGAAGAGCGACACCCACCCGAGCATCCGGACGACCGCTTGGGAAGAAACGCTGAAATAGTCAACGCTTCTTCCCAGGCGACCGCGGACGAGGCACAGGAGCGGGCCGATGACCGCGGCGGCCAGCACGGCCCACCACCAGCGTCCGAGTCCCGAGGCCAGCGCCGGCTCGAAGAACCGGCTCCAGAGGTGCGTGGTCGTCAGGTAGTGCGCCACCGAAAAGCCGGTCTGCCGTTGTAGGGGCGGGGCCGGGGTCGGCAGGATCCCCGCGAAGCTCGTCCAGGGAAGGGGATTTCCGACCACGATCAGGTTGCGCAGGTACCAGAAGCCACCCGCAACGATCAGCGGCCCGAGCCACAGGACACAGGTGCCGAGCCGCCGGCCGCGCGGCGCGATCACCACCACTCCGACGCTGAGCGCGAGCACGGGTGCGAGCACGGTCAGCTTTGTTCCCACCGCGAGACCGGCCGCGATCGCCGCGAACACCCGCGCGGCCGGGCGCCCGGGGTCGGTGATGAGCAGCGCGACCGCCGCGAGCAGGAAGAACACCGCCACCACGTCGTTGGCGGCGGCGCCCGCTTGCGAGTAGTCCATCATCATCGTCCCCATCGCGAGCGCTGCGCCGATCGTCGTCGCCGCGCCGACGCCGCGCGAGCGGCCGATGCAGTACGCGGCCAGCAGCGTCAGCGAGAGCCACACCAGGTTGATGCCGGGCGACAGCGTGTCGCGTCCGAGCAGCACGATCCCGAGGCCGTGCAGCATTTCCGCGGTGGCGGGATAGAACGGCGTGAGGTACTCGAGGTCCGTGAACCGCAGCCCGGTGATGCTCCCGGTCTGCGCGAAGCTCGCGGCCCAGGGGAGGTGGTACCAGAGCGAGTCGAATCCGCGAATGCCGACGTCGTAGGACTGGATCGTCAGCGCGCCCCACTCGGCGAGCACGGTGGCGCCGGCGACGACCGCCACCCCGGTGAGGAGCCACACGCCCGTCTCCGCTCTGTCATGGCGGTGCCTGGCGACCTGCGTCTCGGTCAGCGATCGCACCCCGGCCGCACCGGCGAGGCCGCACGCGATCACGATCGGACCGAGCTCGAACAGCCCCAGCGCTCCGAGAACCTCGAGGATCCCAATGAGTACCGCCAGCCCGGTCACCACCTCCGCGAGCCGCGCCGGCGCCCCCGTCCATTCGGCGAGCCAGCGCCGCCGGATCGCGACTGCCGCGATCGCGAGCCCGCCCACCACGATGAGCAGCGCCCCGGCGCCGAGCGCGTAGCGGGCGACGCCCGTGTTTACGCTCGCCACCACAGGATGCGATCGGGCGCGAGCGACAGCACTGGGCCGCCCGGGGGCTGGTTGCGGTACGCGGCGTATCGCTCGGTCAGCGCGGCGATCGCCGCCGGCGCCTCGGTGGCCTCGAGGATCGTCACCGGGCCGAGTGCTTGGACCCACTGCAGTTCTGACCAGTCGTCGTCGTAGCGGTCGACGGTCAGCGCCACACGGGGGCGGGCGCGAACCCAGCGCACCCGCGCGAGCCGGTCTGCCGGGACCTGTTTTGGCTTGTGATCGATGGCGGTCACGATCGCGTTGTCGAGGACCGCGTAGGTGATCGGCAACACCCGGGGTGCGCCCTCGCTGTCGGCGATCCCGAGCCGCGCCACGCGCGAGCCCTCGACCAGCGCCCGGGCCCAGCCGGGGAGCTCGGCTACGCTTGCACTCTGTCCCATGACCGCCGGAAGACTAGGCGTCCCGACCGCACTGCTGTGCGCGTTTGCCCTCGCGGCGCTGCTCGGCGGCTGCGGCGCCAGCGCGCCTAAGCGCACGCCCACGGTCAGCGACATTCCGCTCCTGCCGGGCGCGCAAATCGCCACGCAAATGCGCGTCTGCGATGCGGGCTCGAGGGCGTTCTGCTCGATCGAGCTGGTCGTGCTCGACCCTCGATACGCGTCGTCCGACATCCTGGCCCACGACGAGAGCAAGCACCTGCGCAAGGCCGGGTGGTCGCTCGCCGACGGCGACACCGGGA
>Ga0187777_10003182_pt1 | contig 10506 bp, 7 predicted proteins | sample 1015_Q2_SP5_10_M_FD_132416 | JGI IMG/M metagenome (GOLD analysis project Ga0187777, IMG submission 132416) | Tropical peat soil microbial communities from peatlands in Department of Meta, Colombia - 1015_Q2_SP5_10_MG | ecosystem: Environmental > Terrestrial > Soil > Wetlands > Peat | place...
CGCCGGTTAGTGCACCAAATGTATCGGACACAGAGATGTCTCCGTTTACCTGCGCCGAGCTTCCGGAATACAAGGTAACGTCAGCGCCGCCTGAAATCGGACAGGCCAGAGTTAAGTTCGACTCGGACCCGCGCGCGTAAAAACTCAGGTGATCAATTCCGGAAAAGGCAATTTCCGATCCAAGATTGATCGAGCCGTTTTGGGTGATGAAATCCAAGTGGTCGATCCCGGCGAACGTCAGTGTTCCTCCGGGACCGCCGGAAGTGATTGTGCCAACGCTAACCAGCGCAAGATTGGTCGTTCCACCGGATGGAATAACGATTGTCGGATCACCGGTTAATTCGAGGTCCTGGAATTTAAATGCTGCCACCGGAAGGTTCTTGTCAGGATCCGCAAATACAAACTGATCAAAGGATGTCTCGGCTTCGCCGAATAGAAATTCGGTAGGCGTTCCATCCAGAGCAGTCCCGCGATAGAACGTCCCGAAATCGGTTACACCGTTAGTTGTGATCGACGGATCGGTTTGGATAACGGTGCCGGAAGTGATTTGGTAGGGATCGGGCGTGGTGATGGTTGGGGGTGTTCCGGTTTCGCCTGACGTGCCTGATGGCGGCGATGGCTGAACCGCAGGGTTGGCGGTAGTATTTTGCGACGTTGTGTCGATAATGTCTTTAGACGGCGGCGGGCTCGCGCCCGGGTTCGACTGATCTGTCTGTTGTTGATTCTGCACCTCCAAAATCAGAGGCAAGTTCGCAAGGTCGGGAAATTGAGTGATTAAGGGCGACGTTTCGAGAACAAGCTTTACGTTGAAGGTTTGGACGATCACATGCCCGTCCGGCCCGAGAGATGCCATTTCGCCACCATGAAGTGTGACTGCATCCTCGGGATGGCCCGGCGGATAAAACGTGCCGATGCCTTCCAGCACCATGAACTTCACGGGAGGGCCCGTTCCAAGAATCGCCGTACCACCACTGACCGCTGCCGTGACCGCGGTCGTTCGAATATTGGCGGCGGGCGCCCCTGACGGCACCTGGAGCAGAATCGAGCCGTGCTCGAGAGTCAGGTCGCGCGTCCCTTCTTTCAGACTGAAGATCGTGTTTTCACCCAGTCGCGTTATCGTTAAATCTTGGAAGGTCAGCTCGGCCCGCGATTTGATCCCGGTCCGTACCGCAGTTCCGGCTCCCACGTTGTCGTTCACCACCGCTGGTCGCGCCGCTGCACTTGAGGGAAGCAATCGCACATCTTGAATGACCTGTGAGACTCTGGCGCTCGAAAGCCCCGCACCGTGAAGCGAGGTCACCATCAAAATTAGAAACGAATTCATGATCGCCCAGGCACTGAATCGACCTGCCGTCGAAATTGAAGGTGTCTTTTTGTTAGGTTTCACTGGGCAGTTCCGGCAGGGGTTGCATTTGCGGCTGGATTACTGGTTCCGCGCCGACTTGCCGGTAACGGAGCCTTCGAATTCAGCAGCGATACGGTCGCGCCACCACCAAAAATCGCGGCGTTCGTTTCAATCAAATCTTTTTTCGATTTCTCTCGCTCTTGCTCTTGAACTGCATCGGCTATCGCTTTGCCGCCCGGAAGCGGGCCAAATTGGCAGAGCAGCGCCGATGTTTGGATGAAACGACCGATTGCGAAATCCACTGCATCGCAAAGGGGGGCGTCCGGCTTCCCGAAAACCATTTGGCCCGGTTTTGCCAGAACGGAATCGCCGAGACTGTGCGGGCGATAGAGACGTCCGGTTCCAGAAAGGACCAGGAATTTAAAGAACCCTGGTCGACACTCGAGTATCGCCGTGGCCTGTTCGATTTCTGCGCTAATGTCGCCCGCATAAATCGTTACCCGGCGTCCCGGGGCAGTCACATCGCATAAAACCGCGCCTTCTTTGAGCTCCAGATTGCCGGCAGCAGCCAGGGTCAAGGTGCTCCGAGAGGTCAAGCGCACTCGGCTTTGATCGGAAAACGTCAATTCGACGCGACCATCAGCACCGGTTGTGACGGTCTGCCCGACGCTCAGGCTTTCGTTCAGATTCGTACCAGGTCGGGCAGATATCGCGACGTTATGAGTGCGGGTAGTCACCCGCGCTTCAAAGTCTGCGCCGACAGCCACAGAAAAAGGTAGTGCCACCGCCACCAGCAAACAAAGAGGCGCGGCCCGGCTCAGAATAGGGGTTCCGGATTTTTTCTTCACGAGCGTGAAATCTTTGTGAAGGATTCAGCTCGTAAGGTCAAGCTTTTACGCTTGTCGTGAAACTAGTCTCGAGCTGAAAGTAAGTCCCGTTGCCAGGGCACGAGCAATTCAGTTGCCCGAGTTTCATCCGCCGCAATCGTTTCAATCGTGCTGCGCGATGCAATGAAAGTCGGCTCCAAATCATGCTGTATCGCCGCTCGATCGCGACGCAACTTGATCTCCTCAGTTCTTCGCAAAACGTCCGCCGTAGGTCGCTGCCCCGTTCTCCGCCGTATGACCGGCCAGGCCTTTTCCGGCAAGCACAGCCCGCGCTCAGCTGCTTCCCGGAAATCATGACGCCGGGCCGGCGAAAAATGTCTAAAATCAGGCGTTCCGCCGTTCGCAAAGCTTTCCGCAGCGCTGATTAACTCGCTGTTTTGCAAAATGTGAAATGGCGGACGGTCGACCGCTTCGGCCTGTCTTTCACGCCAATTCCACAGCTCGCGCAATACCGCCGCCGCCGGGCCACGCAGCGCTCCCGCCCCCGAAATGCGCCACGCCTCATCGGCCACCCGGGTTCGATCGATCGCACTTAGCTCAAGCGCGCGCCGGCACGATTGCCGAAACCATTCCACCCGCCCGCGTTGATTTAGTTCCTCTTCCAGTTTCGTCGCCAATCCGAGCAAATAATGCGTGTCATTGATTGCGTACGCCACCATTCGGGCGGACAAAGGGCGCCGCGCCCAGTTCGCCTTTTGCGAGCCTTTGGCAAGATCGACGTTGCAGAACCTTTTAACGAGCGCAGCCAGACTGAATTCGCGAATTCCAACTAAGCGAGCTGCGATCACGGTATCAAAAATTCGCTTCGGAACAAAATCAAGGCTGCGTCGGAGCAGGCGAAGATCGAAATCCGCGCCATGCAGGACGATTTCTTTGTCTGCCAACGCAAGGCAAAGCGGAGCGAGGTCAATTGTTGCCAAAGGATCGACCACAAAATCTTTTCCCGCCACGCTGACTTGCAGCAGGCAAAGCTTTTCTCGATAACAATGCAGACTGTCCGCTTCGGTATCGATCGCCACACGCTCGGCCGCCTTAATGTCTGAAAGCGACTGGGACAGTTGCGCAGCGTTCGCGATCACTTCAATCCCGCCAACAGCAATTCCGCATTCGTTTTCGTGGCCTGGAGGTTATCGAGCAATTTCTCCATCGCCTCGATCGGCGGCAGTGCGGCCATCGTCTTGCGCAACAGTTGCACCCGCTCCCACTCATCCGGATGATAAAGCAATTCTTCGCGGCGGGTGGCTGATTGCAAAACATGAATCGCCGGATACAGGCGCTTTTCCTGCAACGAACGATCAAGGTGTAGTTCCATATTTCCGGTGCCTTTAAATTCCTCGAAAATTAATTCGTCCATTCGGCTACCGGTTTCGATCAGCGCCGTGGCAAGAATGGTCAGGCTGCCGCCCTCTTCGACGTTCCGTGCAGAGCCGAAAAATTTCTTCGGCTTGGTCAACGCCTTGGCCTCGACTCCGCCGGACATGATGCGCCCTTTGCTCGGCTGCAAATTATTGTAGCCGCGCGATAGCCGGGTCAGGCTGTCGAGCAGGATTACCACATCTTTCTTCAATTCCACCAATCGCTTGGCACGTTCGAGCGTCAGCTCCGCGACCTGCACATGCCGATGCACGCTTTCGTCAAAATTAGAATGGTAAATCTGGCAATCGATCTCGCGCTTCAAGTCGGTTACTTCTTCCGGCCGTTCATCAACCAGCAGCAAAATCAGAACAATCTCCGGGTGGTTCGCCCGAATCGCTCTCGCAATTTCTTTTAGCAAAATCGTTTTGCCGACGCGTGGTGGCGCAACGATCAGACCGCGCTGACCACGACCAAGCGGGGCCAACAGATCGACTGCCCGCGCGCTGATCGAATTCGTCTTCGCGTTTTCCAGCATGATGCGGCCCTGGGGAAATTGCGGTGTCAATTTCTCGAAATCGGGTGGCTCACTCCATTGCTCAACTGGCTTGCCCTCAATTGAAACGATCTGGTCGAGGACCAGGCCTCGCTCGCGATCGCGCGGCAATCGGACCGTTCCGGAAATTTCCTGCGCCGGTCGCAAATGAAATTCCTGAATCGTAGCGCGGGACACGGATATATCCTCCGGAACGGACAGGAAATTTAATTGCGGCCAGCGGAGGAACCCAAACGATTCGCCGGCATAATCGAGAAAACCTTCGGCCGTCACCTTTGCACCGCGACCAAGCGCCGCCCGCACAAGATCAAGAATGTGATGATGACGGGTCCGCGCCGGCTGCAAATACAAGCCGAACTCGCGCGCAAGCGGCGCGAGCGATTCGGATGAAAGAAGCTCGTTCAAATCGAGATCGCGCGGCGGCGGAGCGGCGGCGACAACCGCCGTGGCAGTCTCGTCCGAGGTCGCCGGAGGCGGATTGGGTGCGCTTTCGTTCGTTAGGCCTTCGTCCATTTTTCCTGTTGCCAAAGATCCACCAGCAATTTCGCCTGTTCGGCCAGCACGGCGCGGCCGCCGTTGTTCCAGACAACGTGATCGGCCCGTTTCATTTTTTCTTCCAGCGGCATTTGTGATCTGATCATTGCTTCGGCCGTCGCGCGATCGAGCTTGCTTCGCTCGAGAAAATTCGCGAGCTGGACATCCGGCGAACACGCAACCACCACCACTCGGTCGCACAAGGTTTCACCACCGGTTTCATAAAGAAGTGGAATGTCTGCGAAGAAATAATCGGGAGATTGGCGATGCGTTTCCGCTTCCGCGCTCCATTGGCGGCGAATCCGCGGATGGAGAATTTTTTCGAGCGCGTTTTTCTTCGCGCTGTCTCCGAAGACTATCGCTCGAAGAGCCACTCGATTCAAGTGGCCGTTGGCAAAAATCTGATTTCCGAACGCGCCAACCAGCTCGCGCCTAACCTCTTCAAGCTCCACCAGTTCGCGCGCGGCCCGATCCGCATCGAAAAATCTCGCTCCCGGCAAAATATCGCCCAGACATTCGCAGAAGGTCGATTTCCCGGTTGAAATTCCACCCGTGATTCCAATCGCAGGCATGGGTAGTCATTTCGGACGCCGACCGTCGGAGATCCTACTTCTTATACATCGGCGTCTCTGGCAACACCGGAGGCGAAACGGTTTCCTGTTCCTCCTCCTCTTCGGACTGATTGGTCAGCTGGCCTCCCGGGTTCACAAGATGCGCCGTAACGAAAATGATCAGGTTGGTCTTGATATGCTGATCAGTGTTGGTGCGGAAAAGTCGCCCAACAATCGGGATATCGCCAATGATCGGCGTGCGATCCTCGACCTTCTGGACGTTCTCGCTCATCAATCCACCGAGGACGACGGTTTGACCGTCCCAGACACTCACGCTCGTCGTAACCTTCCGTGCGCTGAAAATCGGCTGATTGATTACGTTCGGAGTGAGAACGGTGCTCGTGGTCAACAAAGTCCCCGTGATCGGGTTAACTGCGGGTGGCGCTAAGATTGGACTGCCATAATTGATGAACCCTTCGAACTCGACCACTTGCGGCACCAGGTTCAGATCTATCGTGATGCCATCCGGACCGACGACTGGTTCTACTTCGAGAGTTACCCCGGTATTCCTCGTCTCAAAAGCGGTTGGAGTTGTCGGCGTGATTGGAACGGTGGTCGTGCCGCCGACCGTCCCACTCGTGCTGCCCACCGTCTGCGGAATTTGGGGCGGCTGAAATTGTGTGGGATAACGAAATTCGCGGACAATTTCAATCACCGCCCGCTGGCCGCTTTTGGTTGTGACACGCGGCGACGACAGGAGATCGACCCCTTTTTTCTGATTGAGCGCGCGAACCACCACCTGAAATTGTGGGTTCGTCATAACACCGGCGAGACTGAAGATGCCGGGCGCCACACTCGATGCACCCATCGACGGAAACAACAGGGCATCAATCGCGTTCGCCGTAATGGCGAGGTTGCCACTGCGATTGCCAGCGGTCACTGGGTATTGGCCGGCTATGGGAAACGGATAATCAGCCGGATTCGTTGCCGGCGCTGTGCCGGAGGATCCTCCTGCGCTAAAAACGCCGCTGTTGCCATACTGGAACGGACCGAGGAGCCAGTCGAAACCCAATTCCTTCAGATTATTCTGAGTGATCTCGACAAATTTCGATTCAATTTCAACTTGCTTCGGACCCGACACATTGGCCTGCTCAACCAGCGCATCCACCAATTCCAAATTGTCCTGGGTGTTGCGAACGATCAGCCGGCTGCTTTGCGGAAGAAAGTTCGCGCTCGCTCCAGGCGGAAACGGCACGCCTTGGCTCTCAAGAAAATCCTTCGCAGTTTCGCGTGTCACGAGTTGATGACCCCCAGTCGATTCCTGGGTGTCTTTGGCTGTGCCACCAGCAGTTGTCCCGCCGGTTTTATACGCTCCTTGCGACAGCGCTGAAGCGCCGACATTGACACTGCTGCTGATGAATCCGGGTGGGACGCGATATTCTTTAGTGATCAAGTCGTTGCTCTGCTCGCTCAGCGGGATAATCGAGACGGCATATGGTTCGACTTTTACCTTCAGTCCGGCCTGGCTCGCTATGTAACGAAGCGCTTCGCCCAGCGGGATTTGATTCAAGGTAATGGTAATTCGGGCGTTGGCGGGATTGATCGCCGGTGCTGCTACCACCGCCGGTGCAACAACAGGAGCGGGGGCGGCAACGGCAGGACCGCCAGCCAACGGGGAAGCGTCGGTCGTTCCCGCTGGAGCAACTGCTGCCGGTTGCAGCGGCTCAACCGGCGTTGCCGGACCCGAAACTTGTCCAAGTGGAGTCAGACGCAAAACGATATCGACCCCTCTGCGGCCGTCGCTTGTCGGATCGTTGGCAGCAGCTTGTTGCCGCAAAAAGTCGATTGCTTCGCGAATGCTTGCGTCGCGAAACTCCACCCGCGGAATGATGATCGTATTTAATTTAGTGGTGATCCGCGCCGTGCCGGTCGCATCGCGTTGAAACGCCTCCGCTAGCGGACCGACGGTCTGCCCATATTGACGGACCGGCTCCTCCCAGCCTTTCTCGACCTGCCAAAGCGCCCGAGCGCGCGTCTCGTTGTAAGCTTCCTCGTTGTATTGGTATTTGGTGTTGTCGATCTTCTCCTCACCGCGACGGGCGGCAGTGTTATACGGATCCAAGGCGAGCACCTGCTCGTATTTTTTGAAAGCCAGATCGTAGCGGCCCGATTTGTAATAGCCCTCGGCGTCAGTCAAAAGTTTTTTAACTTCTTCGACCTTGGCGATGAACTTCGGTCCCATGGTACGGTTGTAGTAACCGGGCGTTTGCAAGTGCGCCAGAAGCTCCAGGGCCGGACGGCAGTTCGGATTATATCGATCGTCCAAAACTTCGCGGACAATCGCTTCGGCCTCGGCGTATTTGGCTTCCGCAATTCTTTCTTCGGCCAATCTCACCCCACTTTCGCAAAAACCGCTAAGCGCGTCATCATGTCCGGCGCTGGGAAGGTAGGTGACTGCGATCCGGAATTGCTCGTGTGCCAGGGTGTAATTCTTGTCGGCCATCGCCTGTTTCCCCGCCGCCAACGCTTCGTCACCATGCGGTATGGCGGCTTCGCGCCGCTGAATTTCGCGGGTCTCTATCCGGTCCACATTTTGCCCAACGCTCGTTAGGCAGACAAAGAGCGACACTGAAATAAACCCGAAGTAAGCGAACGAATCAGGCAAGAAAGAGGTCTTCATCAGGAGATCATGGAGTAACCAAACCGATCTCGATTCGCTCGTTAGGCTTTTGCAGGTTCACGATCACGGCCTTGGTCGGCTGAACGTCAACCAGTTTATACCTGACCTGCTCCTGCGGTTTCAATGAAAATTCCTGGTCTTTTCGGACCTCAAATTCACGCCGCCCGCCCCAGCTATAAACAAATGTCGCAACCGATTCGGGCGAAATCGCGACCTGTTCCTTGGTCAATTTCAGCTGTTCGTCCGTCTCCTGGTGCTGGAGGGTTAGCTCGCTCACATCGATGTCGGTGCCATACTGATTCGGCTGGTGTTTTTCCTCAAATTTCACAATCTTGAACTGCGTCCCGGCGATCGCGTCGCCGAGCTTTAAAAACTGGGTCGGCTGTTTCAAGTCGATTGTGTTGATGGCAAACGTGTCGCCAACCCAGGATGAGAAAACCAGCCGAAAGGGCTCTTGTGTGAACGATTTCAATTTCAGCTTCGTCGCATAATCCGGATGCGAGTTGCGATCGGTCGGGTTGGTATGCCCGGCCCATTCGTCCAGATTGGTAAAACCGTCACCGTCTGGATCCTGATCCAGCACATCGGCGTCTTGAATTGGCAAACCAAACTGCTCGAGCCACTCGTTAGGCACAGGCGGATGCACCATCGTGGTTTGGAGCGTCGCCGGCAGCCCGTTCGCGCCGATAAAGTGTTTCTCTGGAACAAATAATCCCGAGCGTCCGCCGAAAATCCATTGCGGCGGCTGGTGCAATTTCTCCACCGCAAGCTGGAGTTCGCTTGCTTTGCCGGGAGGCGCCGCGCTTTTCACCGCCGGAGCCGCTTGCACGACTGGGAAATTTTCACTGAATCCGGCTGCGCTTCGCCAGATCGATATCGCACACAAGAATAATATCAGCGCTGCCGCAATCAGGAGCACACGATCATAATACAGGCGAACCCAATCCATATTTAATAGGTGAAGCGCACAATTTCGATCCACGCCGCCGTTTCAATATGGTCGTTACCGACGATAAATTTGAGTCCGCTACTCGGACCCGACGCTGCTCCCGACGCATTTCCCGCAGGCGGCGGTGTGCTTCCTGGCGTCTCGCGCGGTGGCCCTTTCTCCTGTTCATCTCGAACGTGCAAAGTGCGAATGATAAAAAATTGCTGATTCGAACTGGCGATCTGATTCAAAACTTTGCGCGCGGACGACGGCGAGGCGGTAAAGTCGAGTTCCACGATCGCGCGTTCGAGCATCCTCAAACCATTGGTCGTCGTGCCGGCGGGCTTTCGTCCGCCAGCCGGAACAGGCGTTGCGGCAGCGGTGGCCTTTTCCTCAGGCAGCGGTGTCCGCTTGAGGGCGGTCACGCCATCGACATGCGCATCTGCAAGGATATTTATGAGCAGCTCAATCTGATCAAGCTCCTGACCAAGCAACGGTGCGGCCGTTGTATTCGGAAGCGCGGCTGTATATTCGTCAAAGCCGAGGTGAAAATTGTCCGGTAGTTTGACCTTATTTGCCCGGGTTTTGTCCCCGACTTGGATCGTTGCCTGACGCAAATGCGATTGGAACTCATTCGGTGCGATCGGCTGGATTGGGATCACCTGGGTTTTGAGTTCATCCTTCGTTTTATTCAAGGCCGCGCCGTACTCTGAGAGGTCTCGTTTCATTTTTTGAAAATTTGCCTCGTTCGGAAACGGATTGAGATGTTCCAACCGGGCGCGTTCGGCTGACACTTCGCTGAATTGGCTGGTGGCCGCCTCGAACCCGCTCTTCGCGCTCAAGAGAAAATAGAGCGCGGCGAGGGCGCTGATCCCAAAAACAATAAAGAACGTGCCCAGCCATCGGTTCTCGCGAAACCAGTTCATGGTAATTTGACCGGTTTTTTCAGGTCGAGCCGCAACTCGTACGGAAAAGCCCACTCGGTATTGTCGGGTGTGGTCGGTTTGATGTAACGCGCCTGATTGTTCGGATCGAGATTGTAGAACGGCGAGCCGACGAGATTGCGAAAATAATCGACCACCACTTCCTGTTGCTTTGGATTGAACAGATAAAGTCCGCGCACAAAAATTCCGTCGATCGCCGGTCCGGCTTCCGCGCGCGCGCCCGGTCGGGCTGAGGTCGGCGCAGGCGTCGGGGTCGGGCCAAACGCCGCGATCGCTTTTTCGTCTACTCCAATCGGTTTTCCACCCGACGTTGGAAGAAGGTCCGTGATCCAAATGTCCTCTTTTGGAAGCCGCGCGTTAAGATCTTCCAGGACTTCGACCCAAAAGAAACGATCATTGATCGCTGAGATGAGCGGAGTTGCGAAACTATCGAGCGAATTGGCTTGCTTGCGCAAATTGTCGATCTTGGCCTCGGCCGCACGCATCGGGGCGTTGATCCGGTCCTGTAATTCCGCCGTAGAGCGGCGCGCAACTTGCGCGCCGCGCGCGTAATAAAATCCCCAGCCGAGTAGAGCAAAAATGAAGCAGGCCGCGGCCATCACGAAAAATGGGCGCCGCTTTTCCAATTCCTGCCGCCGCACCACGCTGGCCGGACGCAAACTCAACTCCATCGGACAAGCACTCGTCGTCCGCAAAGCCAGACCGACCAATTCGCCTAACAAGTGACC
>Ga0187777_10003184_pt1 | contig 10496 bp, 8 predicted proteins | sample 1015_Q2_SP5_10_M_FD_132416 | JGI IMG/M metagenome (GOLD analysis project Ga0187777, IMG submission 132416) | Tropical peat soil microbial communities from peatlands in Department of Meta, Colombia - 1015_Q2_SP5_10_MG | ecosystem: Environmental > Terrestrial > Soil > Wetlands > Peat | place...
CCGCCGCCGAATCCGCCACCGCCGAAGCGGTCACCGCCTCCGAATCCGCCGCCACCGAACCCGCCACCGCCGAAGCGATCGCCGCCGCCGGAGCCGCTGCCTCCCCCGAAATTGCCGCCGCCGCTCCAGCGGTCTTCGCCGCTGCTGCGCGCCTGCGATTCCTTGTCGCCCCACGACGAAGCGCTCGACGCGCTCTGCCAGCCGCTCGAACTGTGCTGCTCCCAGCCGTTGCCGGTGTTCTTGTAGACGTTGCCGTTTACGTCGGCATAGTGGTTGTTGCCCATGCTTGCGGTCGCCCACGTATTGGTCTTTCCAGTCGCAGCGTTGTAGGTCGATCCGCCGCCGACGTGGGCGTTGCCCTCGGGCCCCGCCGTGGTCGCGCCGGCGCGATTGTAGGTGCTGCCGCCGGCGCCGGTGCCGGACACGGCGTTGGCGGTCGAGCGCTGCCCGGTATAGGTGTTGTAGTTGGCGCCGCGCGCCACGTTGCCCGTTCCGCCTGCGGCACCGTTCATCGTGCGGTCGTAGCCGCGCGAGTAGTTGCCGGTCCACGCGTTGTATTGCCGGCCCGCATTGATATTGCCGGTCGTGCCCGTGCGAGCGTTGCTGTAGGAACCGCTGAATGTCGTGCCTGCGACGCCGCCGCCCGCGTACCACGTGCGCGTGCCGGAGTAGGTCGCATTGCCCCAGTGACCGTAAACGTTTGCGCTAGCCGAGGCGCAGCACCCATACCCGCCCCAGTAATACGGGTGGTAGTAGGCGCCGTAGTAGCCGTAGTAGGGCGTGTACCACGCCGCGGTGGCGAGACCGAGTGCGAACCCGAACGTGAACCCGACGTACGGGTTGTACACGGGCGCGGCTGCGACGGTGTAGGTTACGGGCGCGGGATAGTAGACGGTGCCGATCCACGGCGTGTAGACGTAGCCCGTGCCGTAGACGATGGTCCCGGAGGGTTCGACGACCACGCCCATGTAACCCGGCGTGTAGCCCTCGTAGATAGCCGTCGGCGTCGCCTCGTAGATTTTCACGTAAGTGGCGTAATACAGAGGCGATGACGGAGGAATCGTATAGATCACGCCGGGGACGGAAGTCGCGATCACCCACGGTCCCGTCACTTGCGGCGCGGTGAACCACACGCCTGCCGTCACGGCGTAGTAGCCCGTCGGGCTCACCTGAATCAACGGCACCGACGAGTTGACCACGTAGGTAAGCGGCGTTCCCGTGATCGGCGAATATTGCGGCGGACCGTCGAAGGTCGGCGTGAACGTCGGTCCGTTCTTGAGCGGCACGGTAGCCGTCTGCGGAATCGTGTTGGCGATGACCGCCTCCTGCGCCTGCGGCGTGCCCGCCACCGAGGGGAGCACTGCGCCCGCGAGCGACTTCGGCGGGATCCTGGCGAAGTCCGACGGCAGCGCGTTGCTCGCGACGAAGGTCCACGGCCCGTTAAGCGAAGGCGAGGTGAACCAGCGCCCAGCGAGCAGCACGTAGTAGTTGTTGTTCGCCGTATTGATGAGCACGTCGTTCGTCGTGTTCGATGCCCACAGGAGCTGCGTGCCCACGATCGGGACGAAATCGGGCTGGCCGTTGAACTGGATCAGCTCGGCGGGAACCTGAGTCGTATAGATCGTCGGCACGCCATTCGCGAGCGAGGGCTTGGGATTCGCCTTGGGCCCGCCATCGAGCAGGTCGACGGTGTTGCTCTTCACGAGCTCCTGCGCGATCGAGTTCATGGCATCCTTCATCAGCGGACCCGGCAAAGCTTCTGTCCAGGGCCCGTCGATCGACGTCGAGGTAAGCCAGCCGTCGTAGACGTGGATGTAGTAGCTGTCGCCGAAGCCGCCCTGCAGGATGAGGGCGCGCGTGTTGATGACGCGCTTCGCGCGTGAATGATTGGGAACCGGCCGCAGCACCGGCGGACCCTCGATCGGAACGAGGATCGCCGGCGAGTAGCTGACGAAGACGCGCGGCGGCGCGTTGTTCACGGGGACCGTCGGCGGCTTGATGCCCGCCGCCGCGAGCGAGGTCTCCAGCCGGTCGAGCGAGATCGCCTTGAGGTCGGAGCCGAAGCGCTTTTGCAGCTCCGCCGTGTACTGCGCGCCGTGGCCGGGAAGGGTCGGGAAATCGCTCTTCGTGATCCTCAGGTCCTCGAAGACCACCATGCGTTCCACCTTGTCGACCTGCGTGCGCGCCGTCGCGAACACGACACCGAAGGTCTCGTCCTTCGCGCCGGTCGGCTTGATCGCTACGGCGGCGCGGAAGTCGATGCGGTTGTCGACCCACGTGTTGATCTGAGGCTGGTAGACGAGCACCGCCGCGCTCGGGATGCTCAGGTCGCGCGGCCACGGATCGGCAGGAAGGGGCGCTGCACCGCCCGCCGGCGCTTGCGCGAAGCCCGTGGAGCACAGCGCGAACGATGCCAACGCGATGATGCCCGCCGCACGGACGAGCGCCCGGGATACAGCCTGTGCATTGCGTTTCATGATGTCGGCCTTTTGACCGCCTTGCGGCGGCAACTCGCGTGTACGATGCCTATTTCGGAAACATGAATTGAACCTGCGCGCGGATCTGCCAGTTAGGCCCGAAATCCGGCCTGACGACATTGTAGTAGCCGCCGATCTGCGCGTTCACCGGCAGCTTCCCCAGATGGAAGATGTGACCCAGCGCGATCCCCAGCGGAACGGTCCACTGGTTGCTGCTGTCCGCCTTCCAGTTCGCCGTGATGACGGGCGAGGACGAGAGATAGGTTCCGTCGGGGAAGTTGTAATTGACGAATGGCTGCAGCAGGAAATTGTTGTACGAGCCGCCCGCGCCCGTTCCTACGGACCAGACGTTGTTGACCAGGAAGCCGTAGACCCAGGGGTTTCCCTTCTCCATCTTGAGCATCACGAACGTCGGTCCGAGACCCCAGCGATACGATCCCAGCTCGGAACTCGACGTGGTCGGCAGCTGCACGATCGGACCTGCGCCCCAAATCGTGCCCTCTGCGTTGGCGGGCGAGAAGAACCCGGAGAACTGCGCGGGGCCGATGCCGTTGGTTCGACCCTCTCCGGCCGCAAGCCCCGGCTGCGAGATCACCGGGACGATGGTGCGCGTGATCAGGTTCCAGTCCTTGGATAGTTCGAACGGAACGACCGGTTGGATGTTGAGGATGTTCTGGGTTTTCTTGTCCGGCCCGACGTTGAGGTTCACGTTGTCCTGGAACGGGACGCTGATCAGGTTCGCGACCGGGTTTTGCGCGAGCTTCGCCAGCTCCTCGCTGCTTAGCTCAGCGGCCTTCGCTGGCGGTGCGCCCGCGGCGACAGCGAGCAGCGCAACGAGTACAAGGGATCTTGGCATCGCGGACCCTCGAGGCAACGACGTTCGACAACGCGCGATTCTAGCCGAAGGCGACGAGCCCGGCCAACCAGATCACCGGTCCCGTCGACGGGCTCGGAGGGGTCGATTCACATCGGTGCGCGCTCGAGCGCGCGCACCGCATCCGCGATATCCTGGCTCATGCGCGCGACAGCGCGGCTGTGCGCGGCTGCGAGCGCATCGTAGCCGCTGTCCGTGATCGCTTCGCGCACGCTGGAGCGCCCAGTCTCGGATTTCCCGTCCTTCATCCGGCGCACGGTCCATACCGCATCCAGCAGCGCGTATTTGCCGGGTGCGGATTCGAAATTCCGCACCTCGACCTGGACGCGAAAGGCGACGTCCGCGGCAAGCGTCGGGTAGAGCGTCACCCGCGGCGTGCCGAGCAGCGCCACGAGATCCTCCGCGATTACGCGTGCAAGATTGTCCTGCACGGGCGAGGCCCAGCGATTGAACTCGTCGATCGAAACCTCGTTCGCCCCGGCGCTGACGACCATTTGCGGCCGGTCGACTGCAGCGGGCACCGACACCGGGCCCACCGCCACGCTGAGCTTCGAAGCGCTCGCAGCGGGCGCAGCGGTGGCGCTCAAGGTGTAGAAATGCGCAGGGGGCGAGGAGCAGCCCGTCACGAAGGTAGCGAGCGCAATGCTGATCGCCAAGGCGCGAAAACGGCTCATCATTTCCCTCCGCTCGGTTCGGTCTTGCCGCGGATCAGCGAGCTCGGCTGGCGTTCGAGCTCGTCGGTGAGCACGCGCAGGCTCCGCGCCGCCCGTGTAAATTCGTTGAGCGCGTTGCGGAGGTCCTCCTGTATGGCGGCGTTCGGCTCGAGCAGGCTCGCATTGGCGTTGTTCATCGCGCGCTCGACCGCTTGGAGCGTCCGTTGCAGATCCTCGATGCCGGCCTTGAGCCCGGGCATGAGCTGCTCATCGGCGTGGTTGATGAGTTTCTTCGCGGCGGTGAGCGTCTCATCGAGGTTCTCGAGGTCCTTCCTGATGTCCTTGCCGATTGCCTCGAGCGGCATCCTGTCGATCTTGTCCACGATGCTGCCGACTTTCGCTTCGAGATCCGCGAGCGGGCTGGGCACGGCCGGTATCTCCGGGATCGGCTTGTCGAGGTCGAGCTTTACCTTCGGGGCGCCAGGGTGGTAGTCCAGGGCGATGTAGAGCTGCCCGGTAATGAGACTGCCGCTCCTGAGCTGAGCGCGCAGCCCCCGCTCTTCGACGAGCTTCCGTATGAAAGCGCGGCGCTTCTGGTCGTCCTGGACTGGAAGGACCCCGCCCTTCGCAGCCCCTTTGTCGTTCCCGAGAGTGATGATGCGCTCGGGATACCAGACGACCTCCACGCGCGGGCGGATGTCACCCTTTGCCGTGTCGATTTCGAGCCCGATGCTGGTCACTTCCCCCGCCGTCAGGCCGAGCAAGGCCACCGGTGCGCCCACGGCGAGCCCACGCACCGACTCGTTGAAATGCAGGACGTAGCGTTTGGCGATCGGATCGGGAGCCTTCATCGCCAGCTCCTGATTGGGGAAGAGGGTGAACGCTGCGTCGACCTCCGCCTGCTCTCCCGGCGCCATGAACGGCGGCACGTCGAAGGCAAGCCCGCCCACCAGCACCGCCACCAGCGACTGGGTATGCACGTTGATGCCGTCGGCCCCTACAGAGACGTCGATCCCGCTCGCATTCCAGAAGCGGGTGCCGGTCGTCACGTACTTGTCATACGGGGCGTGCACGAAAGTCTTGATCTGAATCGACTTGCCGTCGGGCTGCAGCTCGTAACCGGTGACCTGGCCCACTTGCACGCGCCGGTAGTAGATTGGCGAGCCGATGCTCAGAGATCCCAGGTCGCCCGTGCTCAGGATGAACTCCCTGCCCGCAACCCCGGAGACAACCGGAGGCACGTCGAGCCCGATGAAGATGCGGGTGCTTTCCGCCGACTTGCCGGGCTCGAAGCCGATGTAATTGCCGGACAGCAGGGTGCTCAGGCCTGAGACGCCGCTCAGGCTGATCTGCGGTCGCACGACCCAGAACTTGGCGTCCTCCACCATCAAGCCGGCCGCGTGCTTGTCGATCTTGGCGGTAATTTCCACCTTGGCGTAGTCGTTGGTGAGTCTCACGGCCGTGACTTGCCCGATGTTCACGTCCTTGTATTTGATCGCCGTCTTGCCGGCCTCGATGCCCTCGGCGGCCGTGAACACGATGACGATTGTCGGACCCTCGGCGAGGTAGCGCTGCACGGCAATGCCGATCGCGACCACCGCGGCAAGCAGAGGAATGATCCAGATCACCGAGATGCGCGAGCGCTTCGGCGGCACGACGGTAGCCTGTGGCAGGTGATCCATTCCCGGGGGCTCAGCCACCGTGGGCCTCCCGCTCCGCCGCAGAGTCCCAGATCAGGCGCGGATCGAAGGTCTGCGCCGCGAGCATGGTGAGCACGACGACCGCCATGAAGAACACGACGCCCAGACCGGGCTCGACCGACATCAGCGGCGAGAGCTGCACGAGCGCCACGGTGAACGCGTCGACGAAAACGTCGAGCATCGACCACTTGCCGATGAACTCGACCAGGCGATAGAGGCGCGCGCGGTCATGCGCATTGCGAGCCTGGCCGCGCTGCACCGTGATCAACAGCCAGGAAAGCGCGAGGATCTTTCCCAGCGGGATCATGATGCTCGCGACGAGAACGATGAGCGCCAGCGGCCATGAGCCGCTCTTGTAGAGGAAGATCACGCCGCCGATGATGGTGTCGAATTCGGTCGAGCCGAGCGCGGTCGTGCCGAGCACCGGCAGGGCGTTGGCCGGGATATAGCAGATCGCGGCGGCGACCAGGAATGCCCACGTATATTGGACGGAATGCTGCTTGCGCCAGACGAGCTTGCCGCCGCAGCGCCGGCAAAATCCCGGATCAGCCGCCGCCGGCCGCGAGAGAAGACCGCAGGTCAGGCACGAGACGATGCCCGCGCGGGCGGCGCTCAATGCGGCGGCGCTCATCGGACGGCTCCGGCTTGTCCCGCTCCGATCGCGTCGACAGGCAAGAGTGGTTTCGTTCCATCGGCCCACTCGATCCTTGACCAAATCTCATGCGGCTCGAATGTGACGGTGATCGCGGCGATAAGGAAGATGAAAGCACCAGCCGCGAACATGCCGATCCCGGCGGTTACCGTTGCCAGCTCGGCAATCTTCACCAGCGCCACCAGGATGCCGAGCATCATCACCTCGGTCATCGACCAGGGTTCCATGAAGTGCGCCGAGCGCAGCAGCTCCCCCACCCAGCGCGGCGCCGGGGGCCGGCGCACGGCGATGAGCACGACGAGCAGGAAGGCAACGTGACCCGCCGGCGCGATCACCGCGCAGAAGGCGACAATGACCGCAGTGATCTCGCTGCCCTGGAGCCACATCTCGATCGCGCCGCCGATGATCGTCGTGCTCGCCGAGCGCCCGACGGCCTCGAGGCCCATCAGGGGCATCGTATTGGCAACGATGAGCGTGAGCGCGGCGGCGATCGTGAGCGCGAGCAGGCGATCGAGTCCGTTCGGCCGGTGGCTGACGAGCGTCTCGCCGCAGCGGGGACAGCGCGCCTTGCCGCCGGGCGGCAGCGGCGGAATCTCCTGCAGCAGATCGCACTCGCGACAGGCGAGCGTCTCGTGGCTCAGCGGAACCTCCCCCAGTGCGAAATGGCGCCCTTGGAAATCAACAGACCAGGGAGCCCCGAATCTTACCTGACGCAGCGGCTCGCAATAGCGCTGATCATCAAGGCGTCGGCACGACCGTGTAGAACACGCCATTCGCGCCATACGCCGGCTTGAACCACGTGTTCCCGTTCAGGTAGTAAGTCACGCCGTCCTTGTTGATGATTGCGGCGCCGGGCGGCAGCGTCGCGTAGCTCATGCCCATCACCCACGTCCCCGAAGCGGGAACGACGACGGGCGCAGGAGCCGCCGCTGCGACCACCGTGCCTCCCGCGGCAGTCGCGCCGGCCGTCACGCCGGCGCTGTAAGCAGCGCTTGTGGCCGCGGCCGTATTCGCGCTTCCAGTCGCAACGCCCGCGGCGTACGCGCTCTGAGTCGCGGCAGTGGTATTTGCCGATGCAACCGCTGCGCCGGCCGCCATCCCGACCACCGCGCCCGCGGCAGCGGCGCAGCCGTAACAGCCCGCCGAGTAGTACGGAACGGCAACCGGCGGCGCATAAGCCGGATAGGTCGGGTACGCGGGATAGCCCGGAGGGTGGTAGGCGGTCGCGCCGGAGGGATACGTGTGATAGGCGCCCTCACCGTACTTGCCGTAGGTGCTGCCGCCGTACATGTTGGTGTGCTCGGTGCCGCCGCCATAGGCGTGCGCCGTGCTGCCACCATAAGCATTCGTGTGCTCGGTGCCTTCGCCCGCTTCGTGCTCGCTGCTCCCGCCCCAAGCGTTGGTATGGCTCGTCTCGCCCGGGCTGTGGCTCGTGCTGCCGCCAGCTCGGTTCTCGTGACTCCCGCCGCCCCCGGAAAACCCTCTGGCAAGCGCGTCGATCGGGTTTGTCGCAAGCGTGACGGCCAGGAGCGCCATGGTCGCCGGAAGGATCGTCTTCATGGGATATCCTCGCGCTAGTTCGTCGTCTTGGCTGGCGCTTTGGCCGGCGCCGGCGACTTCGATTTCATGGTCAACGGCTTCACCCCCTTGGGCGGCGGCGCCGGCGCAGCGAACGCCATGCGTCCCGCTGTCTTCGCCTTCTCCGACACAAACGTGTCGGGCGAAACCGGCTGGTCGATCTGCCAGTTCGAGAACACCACCTCATGGCGCAGCGCCAGCGGGTCAGCGGCGTACATTGCCCGAATCCTGCGTGGCAGCTTGTCGTCCGCTCCGATCCAGATCTGGAGGTGGACGTCCTTGTTGGCCCACGCGACCATGTCGGTCTTGACACCGCCCACGACGTTCGATGGGCCGATGTAGTAGGCGAGGATCGCGCCTTCGGTCATCGCCGAGTACGGGTCCGCGACGAGCAGGTCCTCGAACGGAAAGAAGATCGCCGCGTTCTTGTAAGCGCGTTCGAGCGCCTCGTCGATCGTTGGCGGCGCGTCGGCCACGGCGGCGAGATTCTCGACCGGCGCATACGCCGTCGCCGTCTTGCCGTCGTAGTAGTACTCCGACGCCGGACCGTCGCCAGGAATCAGGATGCGCAGCTTGTCGGGCCGCTGCATCGTGACGTCGTAGCGCGTCGAGTAGACGAGCGGCGGACCGAGCTTGCTCGGGTACTCGTAGCCAACGACCGCCGTGAACGACATCGTCTTCGCCGCAGCGAGCTTCGCGCTCGTCGCCTTGAGCAGCTCCATCGCCCGCGGTTCGAGGATCAGCTTGAACTTCTCGACCACGGGCTTCTTCGCGGCAGGCTTGGTTGCCTTGGCTGCGGGCGCAGACTTCGCGGCTGGGGCCGCAGGCGCCGTGGTCTGAGCGCCTGCGTGCGGCGCGAGGAAGACGCCTGTCGCGAGCATCCACGCGGCGCGCATGAACCAAATTGATGCTGAGCTAGGTTTCACGGGTCTCCCTCACTGGTCGATTGAATCACACGCCGAATGCCAACCGCCTCACGGAATCATTCCGCACTCGAACATCTTGTTGGCGATGGGCGCGGCGACCCGGTTGATGAATTCGGTGCGCATGGCCGGATCGCTCTTCAGGAGCCCAATGACCCGCTGCTCCTCCGGCGACTTCGGCTGGCCTTTCTTCTGCCACAGCTGCTCGCAGCTCGAGCTCTGGTATTTGTCGACCACCTTGCCGGCCACCCGGTCGAGTATCGGGAACTGCTGCGCATAAACGGCGCCGGCCACGACCACCGCCACTGCTGCGAACCCCCACGACTTCTTGCTCATCGCGATCTCCTTCGAGTGAAATGCCGGCGCCGAATGACGGGATCTTGCGGGGACTGAGGGGAGCCAGGCTGCGCCGCGCCCGGCTCCCCGTCTAGTTTACGCCCCAGTCGCAACCGCTTGCCGCTGCGCTCTATCGCGTCGGCGTGTCCTGCGCAGCCGCGACCGCCCGCTGCATCGCCTCGCGGTCGGCCTGCGAGAGCTGCTCGTGACCAAGCTTGTACGTCAGCTTGTTGATGGTGCCGCCGAACTTGAACGGCAGCTTGTAGCTCTCGTCGACCGGCGTGCGGGTGTCCATGCCGATGTCGAACGATTCGTCTAGCGCCATGAGGAACGGGATCGTGTGGTCCATCTTCTGCTTCGAGACGAGCTTGCCGTCGACCGTGAGCACGCCGGTGCCGCTCTTGCCAAGTCCCGGACCGTCGTACTTGAAGTCGAACACAATGGTGTGCTTGCCGGCCTTGAGAGACTTGCCCAGCCAGTCGTCGGCGCCGACGCCTCCCTCGAACCGGTAACGCTTGACGTCGAGCAGGTTGTAGACGAACACCGGTTTGCCCTTCTGCAGGTAGAGGCCATATCCGCCGAAGCGTCCGCCCATCGTCGCGATCATGCCCTCGGTTCCTTCCTTCGGCACCGTGATCTCGGCGGTGATCGTATAGTCCTTGTTCAGCAGGCTCGGCGCGTTGCCCACCGGGATGCCGACGTTCTCGCCGACGTAGGTGAACACCGTCTTGCCGGCCGTTGCGCTCGGACGAGGCGTCAGCAGCCGGGGCAGGACCGAGTTGTCGATCGGCAGGACCTGGTATTTCTGCGCTTCGGTGAGGAACAGCGCCTGCATCTCCTTGAGCTTCTCGGGATTCTTCGCCGCGAGGTCGTTCGCCTGGGAGAAGTCGTCGGCGATGTTGTAGAGCTCCCACTTGTATTGCTCGACGGGCGGCAGCGCCTTCGCTCCGAGCAGCCACGGCGGCTCGGGCGGCGTGGTGCAGGCGTACCAGCCGTCGTGGTAGATGCCGCGATTGGCGAACATCTCGAAATACTGCGTGTCTCGCTTCGACGGCGCATTGGCGTTCGCCTTGCTGAACGTATACACCATGCTCACGCCCTCTATCGGTTTCTGCTTGATCCCGTCGACCATGTCGGGCGCTTTGACGCCCGACGCTTCGAGGATCGTCGGCACGATGTCGATCACGTGGTGGAACTGCGAGCGGATGCCGCCGAGGTCGTCGATATGGCCGGGCCAGGAAATCACCATCCCCTGCCGCGTCCCGCCGAAGTGCGAGGCGATCTGCTTCACCCACTTGAACGG
>Ga0187777_10003185_pt1 | contig 10495 bp, 10 predicted proteins | sample 1015_Q2_SP5_10_M_FD_132416 | JGI IMG/M metagenome (GOLD analysis project Ga0187777, IMG submission 132416) | Tropical peat soil microbial communities from peatlands in Department of Meta, Colombia - 1015_Q2_SP5_10_MG | ecosystem: Environmental > Terrestrial > Soil > Wetlands > Peat | place...
ATTCGCCGCGCCGAGCGTGCCGTCTTCGCCGACCAGCTGCTTGGAGACGAGGAAGAGCGAGATGCCGCGGCTGCCGGCCGGCGCGTCGGGCAGCCGGGCGAGTACGAGATGGACGATATTGTCCGTCATGTCGTGGTCGCCCCAGGTGATGAAGATCTTCTGGCCGGTGAGGCGATAGCGTCCCGCGCCGTCGGGAACGGCGCGCGCGGTCAGCGTGCTGAGATCGGAACCCGAAGCCGGTTCCGTCAGGTTCATCGTGCCCGTCCACTCGCCGCTGACCAGCTTGGGCAGATAAAGCGACTTCTGGCGCGCTGTCCCGTGCGCCGACAAGGCTTCGGCGGCGCCGCGCGTCAGCATCGGACACAGTCCGAAAGACATGTTCGCGCTGTGCACCATTTCGAAGACGGCAATTTCGAGAGTCTTGGGAAGTCCCTGTCCGCCGAATTCGGCTTCGGAGGCGAGCGCGCACCAGCCGCCGTCGACGAAGCGCCGATAGGCGTCTGCGAATCCGGGAACGGGACGCACGCGCCCGTTCTCGAACTGCGCCCCGATCGTGTCGCCCGCGCGGTTCAGCGGCGCGAGAATCTCGGCGGCCAGCTCGCCGCCCGCTTCGAGGATCGCCGCGACGGTCGCGCTGTCGCAGTCGGCATATCTGGCCGTGGCCTGGAGCCTGGCGAAGTCGACGATCTCGCCGAGGGCAAAAAGAATGTCCCGGACGGGGGCTCTGTAAGACATGTCGATGCTTTCACCAAAGGCCCGCCGGAGCGCCGGCCGCGCGGCATGATAGCCGAGGGTCGAGGTCCGCGCCTCCTTCTTCCTCCGGCGCCGATTCACCTGCGAATGTTGCCCCCCATCCAAAAAAATCTGCGCTAGACTGGCCGCAGAGAAACCGGGAGCTCGACGCATGACCGATACCTATACGCCGCCCAAGATCTGGACCTGGAACAAGGAAAGCGGCGGACGTTTCGCCAGCATCAACCGGCCGATCGCCGGTCCGACGCACGACAAGGAACTGCCCGTCGGGCGACACCCGTTCCAGCTCTACTCGCTCGCCACGCCGAACGGCATCAAGGTCACGGTCATGTTCGAGGAGTTGCTGGCGGCCGGCCATCGCGGCGCGGAATACGATGCCTGGCTCATCCGCATCGACGGCAACCAGTTCGGCAGCGGTTTCGTCGCGGTCAACCCGAATTCGAAGATTCCGGCACTGATGGACCGCAGCGGACCCAAGCCGTTCCGCATCTTCGAATCCGGCGCCATTCTCCTGCATCTCGCCGAGAAGTTCGGCGCTTTCATTCCTAAGGAGGCGGCTGCGCGCGCGGAGTGTCTCTCCTGGTTGTTCTGGCAGATGGGCAGCGCGCCCTATCTCGGCGGCGGGTTCGGCCATTTCTACGCCTATGCGCCGATCAAGATCGAATACGCCATCGACCGCTTCGCGATGGAAGTGAAGCGGCAGCTCGACGTGCTCGACCGTCGCCTGGCCGAGAGCAAATATCTCGCCGGCGACGACTATACGATCGCCGACATGGCGGTGTGGCCCTGGTACGGCGCGATGTCGAAAGGACTGCTCTATGGCGGCGGCGAGTTCCTGCAGGTGCAGGACTACAAGAACGTCGTGCGCTGGACCGACATGATCGCCGAACGTCCCGCGGTCAAGCGCGGACGCATGGTCAACTGCGCCTGGGGCGATCCGGCCGGCCAGCTGCACGAACGCCACGATGCGGCCGACTTCGACACCAAGACCCAGGACAAGGTCGCGGCCGCCTCCTAGACGTGCGCTTCGGCTCAGGCGCGCTCGCGCGTCGCACGCTCGCGCCGCGCGGCGAATTCGAACACGACCCAGGCGCCGCAGCGGCTGCAATCGACGTCGTTGCCGTAGCAGCAGAACGGCGTGGTGAAGTGATCGCCGTCGAGCCAGAGCGGCAGGAGCGATTTGCGCGTGGGACAGTCGGCCGTGACCGCTTCGCAGTCCGGCGGAAGCATCAGTTCGAGGCTGCGCGTACCGTTGCGGATGAACGCCCCGTGCAGCGCCTTCAGCCGCAGCACCTCGTGCACGGCGACCGCACGGTCCTCATTGGTCGGCCACGCATTCTCGCCGGCATCGCCCTTCGTCGGAACGTAGAAGCTGAAGGTCATCCAGCCGACCGGCGTTTCGCGCAGCGCCTCGACAAGTTCGCCCAGCCGGTGCTGGTTGCGGCGCGTCACGGTGCATTGCACCTGGACCGTCGAGGAAAATCCGGGCGGCAGCTCGCACAGATTGCGCAGCACGCGCCGGAAGGTGCCGGCGCCGCGTATCGCGTCGTTCAGGTCTTCCGGTCCGTCGAGACTGACGACGTAGTGCACGCGTGGACCAAAGTCGGGAAGCGGGATCGTGCCGTTCGTCGTGATCGTGTTGCGCGCGAACAGCCGAACACCCTTGGCCAGAAGCTTGCGCTTGAGCAGCGGCTCGCCACCCATCCACAGCATCGACGAAAGACCGTGCCGGTCGCGCAGACCCTCAAGCGTCTCGAGCATATCAGCGTCGCTCATCTCGGCGCGGATCGACTTCGGCGCGGCGTTCGGATTGCCGTCGCGGTAGATGAAGCAGTGCTCGCAGGCGAGATTGCAGTGATTGGTGACGTTCACCGTTGCGGAGGTGTAACGCGCATCTTCGCGATAATGCCCGGTCAGCGTGGCGCGGATCATGACGTCGGCCTTCGTTCCGGCCGCAAGCATCGGCGCCCGGCGGCGCGCGAGTTTGATCTGCGTCAACGATGCGGTGCGTCAGACCGGGCTGTCGCCGGGCCAGACAGGCGCGCGCTTCTCCTTGTGCGAGGCGACGCCTTCGCGCGGTTCGTCTCCGGCAAAGCCGAGAAATTCGAGCGCCAGCGAAGCGTCGAACGTCGGACCCATCTGGCGCAGCCAGTTGTTGAGCGCATGCTTGGTCCAGCGGATGGCGCTCTGCGCCCCGGTCGCGAGCCGCGTGGCCACTTCGAGGGCCCTGGCGTCGAGCTCGGCATCGTCGACCGCCAGGCTGACGAGACCGATCTCGGCCGCCTCCCGGCCGAGAAGCTGGTCGCACAACAGCAGATAGTACTTCGCCCGCGCCATGCCGATGAGCAGGGGCCAGACGATCGCGGCATGGTCGCCGGCGGCGACGCCGAGCCGCGTATGGCCGTCGATGATCCGGCAGTCCTTGGTCGCGATCGAGATGTCCGCGAGGATGCCCGTCACCAGTCCGGCGCCGACCGCGACGCCGCGCATGGCGCTCACGATGGGCTTGTTGCAGTTGATGATGTTGTAGACGATGGCGCGCGCTTCCTTCCAGCCGCGCGCGCGGGCCTGCGCGTCGTTCATCAGATCCTCGACCATCGCGAAATCGCCGCCGGCCGAAAACACGCGCTCATTGCCGGTGATGATCACGGCATTGACCTCCGAATCGGAATCGACGTCGTTCCAGATCTCCGCCAATTCGCGGTGCAGGACGTGGTCGGCCGTGTTCATCTTGCCGTTGTCGAGCCGTATGCGCAGAACCTTCGGGTGCGGGCGGTCGAACTTCAGCTTGGTGTATTTCGCGTAGCGATCCGTGGCGGGCATGGCGCGTCTCTTTTCTCTGCGTGAATGGCCAGGCGTGCAGGGTAGGGTTCGATGGGCCCGGGAGTCGAGCCGGACGCGATGGCGAACGGGGCGGAAACCGGGCGCTGCGGCGCTTGCCGGGCCGGACCTCCCGCCATAGGCTCCCGCACATTTCGAGCCGCCGGCCGATCGGACGCCGTTCATATCCAAAAAATCATTCAGAGGGGAATCGAGATGCGCGCAAGGAATTTGACACTGTGCATTGCACTGACGGCATTGGGACTGACGCCGGCGCTGGCGTCGGACAAGACCGACATTGCCGCGACCATCAATCAATACAACGACGCGTTCAACAAGAACGATGCCAAGACCGCGAACGCCTTGTGCACCTCTCAGACGGTCATCATCGACGACTTCGCGCCGCATGCCTGGCAGGGCGCCACGACCTGCGACGATTGGTGGAAGGCGCTCGGCGTCAGCGACAAGAATCAGGGCATCAGCAATGAGATCGTCACGCTCGGAAAAGCCTGGCACCTGACGGTCACCGGCGACCGCGGCTACGCGGTCTACCCGACCCACTACAGCTACAAGCTCAACGGCAAGGCGGTCGTCGAGCAGGGCGTCTGGACCTTCGCCATGAAGAAAGAGGCCGGCGGATGGCGTATCGCCGGCTGGGCCTGGGCGCAACACTGACGCGATGGCTCCGCGCGGCAAAAGTCGCCGGTGCGAACCTGTGACTTTTGTTCGCCAGCCGTGAAGGTGACAGACTGGCGGGATGAAAAGCCCTCATCTCGCGCCGCTGCCGCTCGCCAAAGTGTATCAGCTCATCGAGCCCGGACCCGTCGTCCTCCTGACGACCAGCGCCGGCGGCCGCGCCAATGTCATGACGATGTCCTGGCACATGATGCTGGATTTCGAGCCGCCGCTGCTGGCCTGCATCGTGAGCAATCGCAACCATAGCTTCTCGGCCCTGCGCAGGACGAAGGAGTGCGTCATCGCGATTCCTGCAGCCAGGCTCGCGCGCCTCGCGGTGAAGATCGGCAACTGTTCCGGCCGCCGGGTCGACAAGTTCGAAAAATTCGCGCTGACGCCGCTGCCGGCGCGCCGTGTCTCGCCGCCGCTCGTCGCGGAGTGCTTCGCCAATCTAGAGTGCCGCGTCGTCGATGCGGCGCTCGCCTCCAGGTACAATCTCTTCGTGCTCGAAGTCGTGCAGGCGTGGCGCGATCCGCGGCAGAAAAATCCGCGCACCATCCATCACCGGGGCTACGGCACGTTCGCCGTCGACGGCCGGGTGATACGCATCGCATCGCGCATGCGATAGCCCTTGCCCGATCTTTGATTGTCGGATGTGATGCGCGTCTGCCATCGGGGGACGCCATGTCGTTCGGAAGGATATTGTTCGCCGCCATCGTCGCGTCGTCGCTCATGCATCCGGGAACGGCCGGCGCGACAGCGGCCGCGACGTCCACTGCGATCAAGCAGGAACGCTGGGCCGTCGACGGGCTCGAGAAACCGGCGCGCATCGTCATCGATCATTGGGGCATTCCGCACATCTTTGCGGCGAGCGCCCGCGACGCCTTTTTCGTACAGGGCTACAACGCGGCGCGCGATCGCTTGTGGCAGATCGATCTGTGGCGCAAGCGCGGGCTGGGGCTGCTGGCAAAGAGTTTCGGCGCCGCCTATGTCGATCAGGACCGCGCGGCACGGCTGTTCCTCTATCGCGGCGACATGACGAAGGAATGGACCGCCTATGCGGCCGGCACCCAGGCGGCGACGCAGGCGTTCGTCGCGGGCATCAATGCTTATGCCGCCGAGGTGCGCGCCGGGAAGAAGCCGCTGCCGCCGGAATTCCGGTTGACTGGCACGCTGCCGGACGACTGGCAGGCCGACGACGTCGTGCGCATCCGCAGTCATGCGCTGGTCGCCAATCTGACGTCGGAGGTGGCGCGCGCGCGCGTCGTCTGCGCCGGCGGAGTCGACGCGGACCGGTTGCGGCGCAAGCTCGAGCCGGCGCATGCGCTGACGGTGCCCGAGGGCCTCGATCCCTGCGACGTCACCGACGATGTGCTCAAGGATTACAAGCTCGCGACCGAGCCGGTCAGCTTCGCGCCGCCGGCGCAGAAAAGCGCCGACGCTGCGGCGCCGCTGCGTTTTAGCGACGCCGATTCCAGACCGCCGGAAGAAGGTTCGAACAACTGGGTGATTTCGCCGTCCCGTTCCGCGACGGGCCGCGCCATCCTCGCGAACGATCCGCATCGCCAGCTCGGCGTGCCGGCCCTGCGCTACATCGTCCAGTTGAACGCGCCGGGGCTGTCGATCATCGGCGCCGGCGAACCGGCGCTGCCGGGAGTCTCCTTCGGACATAATGACCGGATCGGCTGGGGTCTGACGATCTTCGGCATCGATCAGGAAGACCTCTACGTCTACACGCTGAAACCGGGCGATCCGGATTCCTATCGTTACGGCGACGGCTATGAAGCGATGCGCGTCGTGCACGAGACGATCGAGGTGAAGGGCGAAGCGCCGCGCCCCGTCGATCTGCGCTTCACCCGCCACGGGCCCGTCCTGTTCCTCGATGCCGCGAAGGGCCGCGCCTTCGCCATCCGCACCGTCTGGAACGAGCCCGGGGTCTCCGGCTATCTCGGAAGTTCTCGCATGTGGCGGGCGACGTCGTGGAATGATTTTCGCTCGGGGCGCGACGCCTGGGGCGCGCCGCCGCTCAATCTCGTTTATGCCGATGTGAAGGGAAATATCGGCTGGGCTCCGGGCGGCATCACGCCCGTGCGGCCCAATTGGGACGGTCTGATGCCGGTGCCTGGCGACGGCCGCTACGAGTGGAAGGGATTCCTCAGGGGCGATCTCTTACCCTCCAGCTACAATCCCAAAGAAGGCTGGTTCGCCACCGCCAACGAGATGAATTTGCCGCAAGGCTATCCCGCGGAGGAACGCCGGATCTCGTTCGAGTGGTCCGATCCGACGCGCATCACGCGCATCAAGCAGGTGCTCGGCGGCACGGCGCACGTCAGTCTGGCCGATTCGATGGCGCTGCAGACGGACAGCCACAGCGCGCAGTCGGAGCGCGTGACGCGGCTGCTCGCGCCCTTGTCTTCGCCCGATCCCGCGGTGAGCCAGGCTTTGTCCCTGCTCAAATCCTGGGATCACGATGAAACGGTGTCGAGCGCGCCGGCTGCCATATATGAAGTGTGGCTCAACAAGCATCTCGGTCCGATGCTGGTCAACACGGTGGCGCCACCCGCCGCGCGCAAACTGATCGACGCGCCGTCGCCCGACGCCGTGATCACCTATCTGGAGCATCCCGATGCGGCGATGGGCGCCGATCCGGCCGCGGCGCGCGATGCGCTCCTGCTGGCCAGCCTGGCCGAAGCCCTCGCCGAGCTCAGAGCGTCGCTCGGTCCCGACATGGCGGCCTGGAGCTGGGGACGGCTGCACCATGCGACGTTCGAACCCGCGATCGCCGCGCGCGCCGATCCCACCACCCGGGCGCAGATGTCGATGGGTCCCTTGCAGGTTCCGGGTTCGGCGTCATCGCCGCGCGCCGCCACCTATCGCATGTCGGATTTCGCCGTCACCGCCGGCGCATCGGTCCGCATGGTGCTCGACGTCGGCAACTGGGACAATTCGGTCGCGATCAATTCGCCCGGACAATCCGGCGATCCGTACAGCGCGCACTATCGCGATCTCTTTCCCCTCTGGGCCGCGGGCGATTACGTGCCGCTGCTTTACAGCCGTTCGGCAGTCGAACGGGAAGCGGAGACCGTGCTCACCCTGACGCCGTTGCCAAAAGCGAAGTGATGCTTCTAGTCTCGCCGGTCTCGGAGCTACGACATGAAGCAATGGATCGGTCTCGGCGCGATCGCCGCGCTCTCTTTCCTCTCGCCTGCGCAAGCCTCGGACAGTTCGCCTGTCGGACGCTGGGTGACGATCAGCGACAAGACCCACAAGCCTAGCGGCGTGATCGAGATCAGGCTGGATCACGGCGCGCTCAAGGGCATCGTCGTCGAGCAGCTCAATCGCCCCGCGTCGGCGCCGCCGTCTCTTTGTCGCAAATGTGAAGGCGCGCTGAAGGACGCTCCGATCATCGGCATGACGATCATGTGGGGTCTTACGAACGACGGCGGGGCGGTGTGGGACAATGGTTCGATCCTCGATCCCAATTCGGGCGACATCTACAGCGCCAAGGTCGAACTCGAGGATGGCGGCCAGAAGCTGCTGGTACGCGGCTATCTCGGCATCTCGCTGCTCGGCCGCTCGCAGGAATGGGTTCGCCAGAACTGATTAGCGGCGGAAACGCAGGTCCCAGCCAAGCGCCTTCCAGTTGGCTTCGATCCGGTCGATGTCGTGAAGACCGGCGGGATTGGCCCTGGACGGCGAGTTGCCGAGGAATGGCGCGCGCTCGCGGCGCCAGATGCCGAGCAGCCGGCGCAGTTCCGGCAGCGGTTCGCCGTGATCGTCGACCCGGACGCTGAGATCGGGGAAATCTTCGGTCGTCACCATCACCATCGCCGCCGATTGACGTCCGCGCCGGTCGCCGCCCGCCGCTTCGCCGCTCTCCAGCGCCTCCAGCATGCGTTCGGGCAGCGGCGCCGACGGATCGCCTTTGAAGCCGGACAGCGTCGCGGTTGCGACATGCTCGTTGCTCAGCATGTTGCCGGCGACGCTGACGCCGCTCTCGCCGACGCTGCCGCACCATTCGACGCAGTGTCGCCCGGTCCAGGCGGCGAAGCGGCCGTGTTTGTCGACGGCGTGGATCTGGCGAATCTCTCGGCCCTCATCGCCCGCCACGGCCGACCTGATCGCCAACTCCGGAGACAGGCCGCGCGCCAGACCATCGAGCACCACCGGCGCCAGATAGCGGTTGGTGAGCGATTGCGTGCCGACGGCGCCGACGCCGGCGCGAACGAAAGGCACGAAAGAGCCGGACGCGAAAGCCTTGGTGGCGACGGCGGCGCCGAAAGCGCCTGTCTTGGAATCGAACGCGACGATGGACCAGGTCATTCGGCCGGCTTCCCTTCGAGACGAGCGGCCTTCAGTCTGCCGCCCCGCTGGCCTGGACTGAAGTCATTTACGCACGAACGCGCACAGCTTGTTGCCGTCCGGATCGCGGACATAGGCGGCGTAAAAGACGGGATTCATCCCCTCGCGCACGCCCGGCGGCCCCTCATCGCTGCCGCCATGCGCCAGGGCCGCCGCATGGAACGCGTCGACGGTGCCGCGGTCGGCAGCCAGAAAGGCGAGCATGGTGCCGTTGCCGCCCGTGGCCGCCTTTCGGTCGAACGGGCGCGTCAGGAAGAATTTGGTCTTGTCGCCCGGCGCCGAATAGCCGGTCCAGGTCGGGCTCGTCGTGTCGCGGTTGCGGCCGAGCGGGGCGAACACCGCGTCGTAGAAGGCGATGGCCCGATCCATGTCGTTCACGCCCAATGTCGAATAGGAAAACATCTTGCTCCCCGTCATGTTCACCGCAGTGAACGACGCTGCGAAGTCCGGCGCAATCGGCGCGCGATCGGCTATTCTGGCCGGCGCCAAGAAGGGTCCTTTGGGGGGACGCATGACAGCTTTTGCGACGGCCGGCGCCGGATTCCTGCTCGCCGTGCTTTGGTTCGACCTGATGTTCGACGTTCAGACGCGCCGCAGCAAGGATCCGATCCTGTCGCCCGAGGTGCTGCGGTCGATTTCGGCTTATTACCGGCGCGTGACGACCGATGCGAGCCCGATGAGCCGGCTGGTCGCGGCGATGATGCTCGTCACCGTCGTCGCCATCGGCGGCGAGATCGCGCTTGACCGGCGATCGATCTGGATGCCGCTCCTATCGCTCGGCTTGACGCTTTGCGCCGTCGGTCTGGCAGGCGCGCGTACGGTCCGCAACGCAGTGCGGCTCGGCCGCGCGGAGGACCTGGCGCGGCAGCAAAGCGCGCTCGCCCGCTCGATCTTCCGCGATCATGTGTTCTGTTTCGCGGCGATGGCCGGCGTGCTCGCGCTGCAACTGACCGAAGCGGCGCTGCGCTGAGCGGCGTCAGGCGACGGGCCGGGCGTCGGAGGACCTGGCCTCGGCGTCCTCGGAGCGGAAACCGATGCGCGAATGACTGCCGTCACAGAACGGTTTGCTCGCCGAGCCGCCGCAGCGGCAGAGCCGCACGTTCTCGACTCGCGATACCGTTCGTCCGGTGCCCGAGCAGATTTCGAGATTGCCGAGGACTTCGAGCGGTCCGTCGACCAGCGGGGTGATCGTAAGCCTCCCGTTGCGTCGCTCCAGCGGGTCGGACTCGACGGTCTCGGGTTCGCCCGAGGCAGCGAACTTCGCCGCGCGATGGCTGTTGTCGCAGAACGGCTTGTTCGCCGACTTCCCGCAACGGCAAAGCGTCGCGCGCGTCATTGCGCCGTGAGCGGCGATGTCGATCTCGGCATGCACCGCATAGGGACCGTTCTCGCGGAGGCGCAGCACGTTGACCGCCGGCGGGCTTTCCTGCGGCCCGCCGTCATGGCGCTCGTAGCGGATCGCGCCCGACGGACAGGCCTGCGCGATCGCCACCACCTGCTCGACGGCGACGGTCTCGGGATGCAGCCAGGCACCTTGAACGTTGGCCAGGAACACGCTCGGCGCGCCGAGCACGCAATGGCGCGAATGGATGCAGCGCGTGCGGTCGAAGCGCAGCGTGACGTCTTTGGTATGCGCGACATCCGGATCGCCTCCCGCGGCCGGCGGCGCCGGGCCGGCCCGCGCGACGTTTTCCACCGCGATCAGCAGATGCCCCTCGAACCGGTCGTGCAGTGCGCGAAATCTCTCCGCGACCCTGTCGAGCCGGCCGGCGACATCGAGCAGCGGAACGCTCGTCGCCAATTTGCGTGCCGCGTTGGCGAGTTCACTGGCGCGCTCCCCGAGGATTTGCGCTGCGCAGCGCTGCACGAGCTGGCCGGAGGACAG
>Ga0187777_10003186_pt1 | contig 10495 bp, 8 predicted proteins | sample 1015_Q2_SP5_10_M_FD_132416 | JGI IMG/M metagenome (GOLD analysis project Ga0187777, IMG submission 132416) | Tropical peat soil microbial communities from peatlands in Department of Meta, Colombia - 1015_Q2_SP5_10_MG | ecosystem: Environmental > Terrestrial > Soil > Wetlands > Peat | place...
CATCACCGGCGGCGGATTGAAGAAGTGCATGCCCAGGACGCGATCGGGACGCTTCGTCGCCGACGCGATCTCGACGATCGGGATCGAGGACGTGTTCGACGCGAGGACCACCTCCGGGCGCGTCACCTCGTCGAGCCGAGCGAACACGCGCTGCTTCTCGTCGGGGCGCTCGACGACGGCTTCGACGACGAGGTCGCAGCCGGCCAGATCGCCGAGGTCGGTGGAACCCGAGATGCGCTCGAGGATCTGCGTCCTGCCCGTCTCGTCGAGCTTGCCCCGCGCCACCGCCCGGCCCAGCGACCCGTCGATCAGGGCTTCCCCGGCGGCGACGCGACCGGCGTCGGCCTCCACGAAGGTCACCCGCAGGCCCGCCTTGGCGCAGACCTCCACGATCCCGGACCCCATGAGCCCGCAGCCCACCACGCCGACGTGTGCGACTTCCCCCGCCTTCATCGGACCTCCATGACGATTGCGTGCCACCGCTTCGCTCCGGCCGCAAGACTATACGGAGGGATGCTTGCGACTCTCCTCGACCGGCTGCTCCAGTTCCTCGAGCCCCTGTACGCCAGCTTCGGGTACCTCGTCATCGTCGTGGGGGCGTTCTTCGAGCGCTCGGTCTTCGTCGGGCTCATCGTGCCCGGCGACGTGATCCTGGCTCTCGGCGGCGTCTACGCGAGCCAGGGGAAGCTCTCCGTCGTCGCGGTGGCGACGCTCGGCGCGCTGGCCGCACTGGCCGGAGAGTCGACGGGCTACTGGCTCGGGCGCACGCAGGGGGTCAAGCTGATTCGCCGACTCCCCTACCTCAACCGCTTCGAGCGGCGCTTGGGCGAGGCGGAGGCGTTCTTCGCCAAGCGCGGAGGCTGGACGGTCGCGATCGGGCGCTACGCGACCGCCGCCGGCGCGTTCGTGCCGTTCGTGGCCGGCGTCAGCCGGATGTCGTACCCGCGGTTCCTGCTGTTCGACGTCCCGGCGGTGATCGTGTGGGCGGTCGCCATCACCTGGTTCGGGTACGCGTTCGGCAACCACCTCGAGCTCATCGACAAGGTCCTGTCGCGGTTCGGTCTCACGATCCTGGTCCTGCTGGTGGCCTTCTTCGCCGGGCGATGGCTCCTCAGGCGCTTCCGGGGGGCGCGACGCGCGGGCGAGGCGGAGGCGGGGACGCGGTCAGGGCCCGACGACCGCGATGCGGCCTGATCAGCAGACCGAGTTCAGGTACGGGTAGGCGTCGATCGCGGTCCCGACCTGGCTGTAGCCGTACGGGCTGGTCCACGGGTGGGGTGGGATGACCTTCGGGTGCCACTCGAAGTGGTCGTGCGGCCCCGTCGCATCGCCGGTCGCACCGACGTAGCCGATGACCGTTCCGGTCTTCACGTTCCCCGTAGCGCCGTAGGCGGACAGGTGCGCGTTGAACGCGTAGCCGAGGGCGCCGTACACGAAGACGTCGTTGCCGCCGCCGGGGTCGTAGGACTGCACGACCCGTCCGGGGAAGGGCGCGACGATCGGCGTTCCCTCCGCGGCCTGGATGTCGATGCCCTCGTGGATGTGGCCAGGACGCGGCGCGCCGAAGTCGTCCACGTACGCATGGGGTCCGTCGACGGGACACGTGAGCAGGACGCCGGGGATTGCGGGGCCGTGACTGCCGCCGCCCGGCGAGAGCACCGGGATCTGCGTCTGCAGCTTCAGCCGGTGGACGAGCGACTGCGCCTGCTTGATCTTCGACGAGATGCCGTCGACGAGCGTCTTCTGCGTCTCGAACTTCGCGCTCAGCGCGTCCTGCTGCTTCTGCAGTCCTGCCTCCTGCTCGCCGAGTTGATCCTGCTGTTGCTGCAAGTGAACCTGCTGGACGTGCAGCTTGTTCTTCTGATCCGTGAGGGCGTTGATGATCTCTTCGTCGCTCTGGGCCGCCGCGTCGAGGAGCTCCAACCGGTCGTTGAGGTCGGCGGCCGAGGTCGCGCCGAGGACGAACTCGAGCGTGCTCCCGGGACCCTCCTCGTAGGCCATCCTCGCCCGCGTGTTCAGGGCGTTCTGTTGGGATGCGATCGCGCCCTGGGCCGCCTGAATCGCGCCCTGCGTGCTCGTGATCTGAGCCTGCGTCTCGGCCATCTGCGTCTGCACGTTCGCGATCTTGGACGCGAGCGCGTCCAGCTGCGCCTGCACCTTGGCCTGCTGTGCCCGGGCCGACTTGATCTGCGTCAGCAACGAGTCGAGCCGCGCGCGCGCGGAACTGAGCGACGCTGCGCCGGCATTCGGAGCGACAACCGCCACGCAGAGTCCGAGCACGGCGACGAGTCCCGCGAGCCTGCGCGCTCTCATCGGTGAGATTGAACGATGCACGTGCCCTATTCCCTAACCGAATCCGGGTGGCGATGTCAACGACGCTCGAACAGATGTTCCCAATTGACATCGACCCTCGAGCACGGCCGCTTGAGGCGCGCGTGCTCAGCAGACGGCGTTGAGGTACGGATATGGGTCGACGGCGCCGTCGATCACCGTGTAGCCGTAGGGGCTCTTCCACGGGTCCGCCGGAATGACCCCCGGGTGCCACTCGAAGTGATCGTGCGTCGGTCCTCCCTGCGCGTCGCCGGTGTTGCCGACGTACCCGATGACCGTGCCCGCAGCGACCGCCCCGAGGGTCCCGTAACGGGACAGGTGCGCGTTGTAGGCGTAGCCGAGGGCGCCGTAGACGGTCACGCCCATGCCGCCGAGCCCGTTGTCGGTCTCGACGGCAGTCCCCGGGAACGGGGCCCGGATCGGCGTGCCCATCGGAGCGAAGATGTCGTTGCCCATGTGCGGGTGCGGCGGCGGACCGTTGCGGGGGGCACCGAAGTCGTCTGAGTACGCGCGCGGCGCGTCGACGGGGCAGACTTGGAAGACGCCACCGATGCCGCCGCTCCCGCCGGAGCCGCCCCCGAGCGATCCCCCCAGCTCCTGCTGCAGCCGGGCCGACAGGCGGCTCTCCAGGCGCTCGGCCGTCGCCTTGGCGCGCTCGAGCGAGGAGACGACGCGCTTTTGCGCGGCAAGCTTCGCCTGCAGCTGCTTGCTGCTCTTCGCGAGATTCTCCTTCGTCGTCTCGAGGCTCCCCTGCAGCTCAACGAGCCGCGACTGCCTGGCGCGCAACTCGTTCTGCGCGTCCTGCAGCTGTGTGATGATGCGCTCGTCGTTGGTCGCGGCCGCGTCGACGATCTCGAGGCGGTCGGTCAGGTCGCCGATGGACGTCGACCCCAGCAGGAAGTCGAGCGTCGACGCCGGGCCCTCCTCGTAGACCATCCTGGCCCGCGCGTTCAGCGCCCCCTGCTGACGGCTCACCTTCGCCTGGATGGCAGCGACCTGCCGTTGCAGTGCGGCGATGCGGACGCCCGTCTCGGAGATCTGCGACTCGAGCCTGCTGAACTGCTCGGCCATCGAGTCGAGGTGCGCCTGCAGGGCAGCCTGCTCGTGCTCCGCGCTATCGATCTTGTCGACCAGCGCCTGGACGCGGCCCTGCGCGCCGTTCAGGCGCGTCCTGGTGTCGGCGCGCACGGGCGTCCCGCCGGCAAGCGGAACGAGGGCGGTCAATGCCACAAGGACCGCGACCACGCGGGCCGCCGAGGCATGCCGCAACGGCCGCAGCCTAAGGGGAACTCGGGGAAGGCGCACCACGATCGATCCTCCCCCGGTCCGGGGAGGGATTCAATCACCCCTCGGGATCTCGAAGCCCGAGGTCTCGCGCCAGGATCGCCCGCATGATCTCGCTCGTTCCCTCGCCGATCTCGAGAATCTTCGCGTCTCGGTAGAACCTGGCGACGGGGAGCTCCTCGATGAACCCGTAGCCGCCGTGGACCTGCACCGCCTCGCGCGCGCACGTGACCGCGATCTCGCTCGCGTACAGCTTGGCGAGAGCGGCCTCCGCGACGAAGCTCCGTCCTCGGTCGCGCAACCACGCCGCCCGGTAGGTCGCGAGGCGCGCAGTCTCGACCGCCACGCGCATGTCGGCGAGCTTGAACTGGATGGCCTGGAAGCCGGCGATCGGACGGCCGAACGCCGACCGCTCCTTCGCGTACGCGACCGACTCGTCCAGGCACCCCTGCGCGAGTCCCACCGCGAGCGCCGCGACGGCGATCCGTCCGTCGTCGAGGGCCGACAGCAGCTGCGCGAACCCGCGACCCCGCTCGCCGAGCAGGTTCCCCTCGGGGACGCGGCAGCCGGAGAAGGTCAGCCCGTGCGTGTCCGACGCGTGCCACCCGACCTTTCGGTACGAGGGCTCGACCGTGAGCCCGGGCGTACCCGCCGGAACGATGATGGCCGAGATCTCCTTGCTTCCATCTCGTTCGCCGGTGACCGCGGTGATCGTGACGCATCCCGTGATCTCCGTGCCGGAGTTGGTGATGAACGCTTTGGAGCCGTCGATCACCCACTCGGCACCCTGCAGCCGCGCCGTCGTGCGCGTCGCCCCGGCGTCCGAGCCGCCGCCGGGCTCCGTCAGCCCGAACGCGCCGAGCATCTCGCCGCGACACATCGGCGCGAGCCACCGTTCCTTCTGTTCCGTCGTGCCGAAGCGTGCGATCGGCCCGGCCCCGAGCCCGACCGCTGCTTCGAGCGTGATCGCGACGGAGGAGTCGACGCGCGCGAGCTCCTCGACCGCGATGCAGAACGTCGCCAGGTCGCTCGCCTGTCCCCCGTATTCCTCGGGGAACGGAATCCCGAAGAAGCCCAGCTTGCCCATCCGACGAACGATGTCGAGGGGGAAGGCCTCGGTTCGGTCCATCTCCTCCGCGCGCGGACGCACGACCTCGGTCGCGAACTCGCGAACGGCCGCCCGAAACTCCTCCTGCTCCTGCGTGAAGTCGAAGTCCATGCCGCCTCGTCCCGGTGATGCCGCGGCGCCAGGCCGGTTTCAGCGCCCGGCGCCAGACACGTACTCGATGATCTGCAGCGTGTTCCCGTCCGGGTCGACGAAGGACGCGAACCGCGCGAAGCCCTTCACCTCGGCCTCGTGGCCGAACTCGACACCGCGGGCTGAGAGCGCCGCCTTGGCCGCGTCCAGATCGTCGACTTGGAAGACCGCGGTCGCCCCGCCCGCCACGTGGCTCTGCCCCGACATGTGCGCGTGCAACGCCAGCCGGGTGCTGCCCGCGTCGAACTCGGCCCACTCGTCACCGTCGCGCCGCACCAGCGCCAGCCCAAGGACCTCCCGGTAGAAGCGAGTCGACCGGTCCATGTCGGTGACCCAGTAGTACACGTGGTCCAGCCCGCGCAGCGGCGAACCTGCGCCGTTCGCGTCGTCGCCGGGGTCTGGCCGCATGGCGGGAGTGTAGCCCAGGCGGAGGTAGGGCCGATCGGTCTATTGCCCTCCCGAGAAGCCCGGTGCTAAGAAGGAAGCTACCTTTCTGGGGGAGGGAACGATGAAGGCACCGACCACCTGGGTTCGGGCACGCCTTCGGCGAGTCCGGGCCGCAGGGAGAACCCGCCTGCGCGGCCTCGCGGTGGCCGGGCTCGTGGCCCTGCCGCTGACGATGCTCGGATCCTCGGCCGCAGGGGCGGCGTCCGTCGGTCTCGCGTCGTCGCCGAAGAGCGCCGCGCTGGCCGACATGGCCATCTCGATGACGGCCAACCCGCCCAGCGTGTCGCCGGGTCAGAACGTCGACTTCAAGAGCATCGTGACGAACAACGGGCCCTACGGAGCGACCGGGGCCTTCTACGCGCAGGACACCCCAGAGGGCGGGTCCTTCGTGTCGATCGGCGCGTCGCAAGGCACGTGCTCGACCGATCTGCCGGCGGTCGAGTGCGACCTCGGCTCGATCGCGAGCGGCGGCTCCGTCGTCGTCGACTTCGTCTGGGCCACGCCGGCGGAGTCCTCGTCGGTCGAGAACGACGCCCACGTTGGGGCGTTGCAGGAGGATCCCAACCCCGCCAACAACGAAGCCTCGGCCACGTCCAAGCCGTGCGGGACGGACTGCACGGGCGGCTGGATCTCCGACGGGGGCCGCGTCGACGGCCCGCCGGTCGGCGGCGACGTGACGCAGTCCGCCGACATCCTCGCTCCCCCGGGAGTCTCCGGTCCGGTCTCGTCGGTGAACACGGCGGAGTCGCCGTGCCAGGAGCCGCCGGGGTTCGATCCGTACGGCGAAGTGTTCGTCCTGCAGGTCCCCGCGGCCACGGGCAAGCGCGCCTACATGTTCCGACTCACGCTCGTCACGAGCGAGGATTCGGCGGTGGGCGTTCCGCCGGGCGAGCCGCTGAACGACATCGAGGTGGTCCGTGCGTGCGTGGAGATTCCGCGCTGCCTGACACATCAACACAAATTGAGGGCGATCCCGCCCGGGGCCGAGGGCTGCATCTTCGGGGTCCACCGCAACAAGCACACGCAGAACGTCCTCATCACCACGCTCGACACGGGACAGGACCCACCGATCCGCGGCGGCGGCTGAGCCCCGACGTAGACTCGGGCACGTGCAGGTCTGCCCCGGGTGCGGCGAGGAGAATCCTGACAAGTTCCGCCTCTGCGGCTTCTGCGGCACGCCCTTGCGCGCCGCGCCGCCGCCCTCCGAGGCGCGCAAGACCGTCACGATCGTGTTCTCCGACCTGAAGGGTTCGACGAGCCTCGGCGAACGGCTTGACTCCGAGGCGCTGCGCGAGGTCATGACGCGTTACTTCGAGGAGATGCAACGCGTCCTCGAGCGCCACGGTGGCACGGTCGAGAAGTTCATCGGCGACGCCGTGATGGCGGTGTTCGGCCTCCCGAAGCTGCATGAGGACGACGCGTTGCGCGCCGTCCGGGCGGCCTTCGACATGAAGACGTCGCTCGCGAAGCTGAACGGTGAGCTCGAGCGGCGATGGGGCGTCTCGCTCGCCAATCGAACCGGGGTGAACACCGGTGAGGTCGTCGCCGGCGACGCGGCCGACCAGCGCCTGGTGACCGGTGACGCGGTGAACGTGGCGGCGCGACTCGAGCAGGCGGCGCCGGAGCTCGAGGTGCTGATCGGCGAGCCGACGTACCGGCTCGTTCGCGGCGCGGTCGACGTGGAGTCCGTCGAGCCCCTCGAGCTGAAGGGCAAGTCCGAGCGCGTGCCCGCGTACCGTCTGCTGTCCGTTCGCAGCGGCGCGATGCTCCCACGGCGGCTCGACGCGCCGCTCGTCGGGCGCGAGGCCGAGCTCGCGCTGCTGGGGGACGGCCTGGCGCGCGTCACCGCCGCCGGGTCGGCCCGCATGGTCACGGTCGTCGCGCACGCCGGCGTGGGGAAGTCGCGGCTGCTCGCGGAGTTCCTCGGCTCGGCGTCACGCGTTGCGACGGTCCTCCGTGGGCACTGCCTGCCGTACGGTGAGGGCATCACCTTCTGGCCGCTGACCGAGATCGTCCACGGGGCGGCCGACATCGGCGAGGAGGAGTCGCAGGAGCGCGCGCTGGCGAAGCTTCGCGCCGTCGCCGGCGACGAAGGCGACCTCGTCACCGAGCGCCTCGCCTCGGTGTTGGGACTCGGCAGCCGCGAGTTCCCCGTCGAGGAGCTGTTCTGGGCGTCGCGCAAGCTGCTCGAGTCGATCGCGAGCGAGCGGCCCGTCGTCGTGGTCTTCGAGGACATCCACTGGGCGGAGCCGACGCTCCTGGCGTTGATCGAGCACCTCGTCGACAATGCCGACGCCCCGCTGCTCGTGCTGTGCACGGCTCGGCCCGAGCTGCTCGAGGCGCACCGCGAGTGGTCCGAGTCGGCGTCGGCGCAGCGCGTGGAGCTGACGGCGCTCTCGGCAGACCAGACCGGCTCGCTCGTCGACAACCTGCTCGGGTCACAGCTCGACGACGCCGCGCGCCGCCGCATCGCCGACGCGGCCGAGGGCAACCCGCTGTTTGTCGAGCAGATGGTGTCGATGTGGATCGAGGCGGGCCTCCTCGTCCAGCGCGACGACGGATGGGCGGCCTCCTCCGACCTGTCGGGCGTCGACGTCCCTCCCACGATCCAGGCGCTCCTCGCCGCGCGACTGGACCGCCTGAACCGCGACGAGCGCGGCGTGATCGAGCCCGCCTCGGTGGTCGGCCGCGTCTTCTACCGGGGCGCCGTGGCGTTCATGACCCCGGACGAGCTTCGCGGCGAGCTCGACGCGCTGCTCGGCTCGCTCATCAGGAAGGAATTCGTCGGGCCGGGCCACGACACGACGCTGCCCGGCGAGGACGCCTTTCGCTTCCACCACGTTCTCATCCGCGACGCCGCGTATCAGGGCCTGCTGAAGCGAGCGCGCGCCGACCTGCACGAGCGAGCCGTCGAATGGCTCGCGGAGGCGATGGGACCTCGCGTCGCCGAGGTCGAGGAAATCATGGGCTACCACCTCGAACGCGCGTTTCGCTACCGCGACGAGCTCGGCCCGTTGGACGATCACGCGCACCGCGTCGGCGTCCGCGCCTCGCTGCTGCTCGGCGCCTCCGGTCGCCGGGCGCTGGCGCGCGGCGACATGCCCGCCGCAGCGAACCTCCTTCGTCGCGCCAGCGGCCTGCTGCCCCGCACCGATCCCCGGCGGCTGAAGCTGCTGCCCGACCTCGGCGAGGTGTTGCTCGAACTCGGCGAGTTCCAGGAGGCCGAGTCTCTGCTCTCGGAAGCCATCCTGGAGGCGGCCCGGGCAGGCGATCGTCGCCTGCAGACCGAGGCCACGCTCGTCCGGCTGGCCGTTCGCTTCGCCGGGTCGCCCGACGCGCTCGGCCCGGGCGCCGTCCGCGACGTGGAGGCGGCAATCGCGGAGTCCGAGAAACAGGGCGATCACCGGGGACTCGCCAAGGCGTACCGACTCCTCGGCACGATCCATGGAACCGTGGCGCACTACGAGGAAGCCGAGCGCGCGGCGCTGCTGACGATCGAACACGCGCGCGAGGCCGGCGACCAGATGCTGGAGGTCCGCAACTTCCCGCCGTACGCGATCGTGGCGGCGTACGGCCCGCGGCCGATCACCGAGGCGCTGCAGGTGTGCGAGGAGCTGCTCCCCGCCGCCCGCGGCGACCGGCGCACGCAGGCCGTCGTCCTCTGCGTCATATCGCACTTGCACGCGATGCAGGGCTCGTTCGAGGAGGCGCGGAGCGAATACCGCCGCGCGCAGGTGATGCTCGACGATCTCGGCGTCAAGGTGCTCGCCGCGTCGACGTCGCTCGACTCGGGCCCGGTCGAGATGCTCGCCGGCGACCCCGCTGCGGCGGAGCGGGAGCTCCGTCGCGATCTCGACCAGCTCGAGGCGATGGGCGAACGTTTCCTCGCGTCGTCGGTGACGGCCTATCTGGCGCAGGCGGTCGCGGCGCAGGGCCGGATGGACGAGGCCGAGGAGCTGTCGCGCAAGTGCGAGGACGTCGTCCTGGCCGACGACGCGGAGGCGCAGAGCATCTGGCGCCGGGTGCGCGCACTGGCCATGGTGGCACGGGGCGACGCGCGGGACGCCGTGAAGCTCGCGCGCGACGCCGTGGACATCATCCGGCGGACCGACTCGCCGGTCCTGCAGGGCGACGCGCTCCTCGACGCCGCCGAGGTCCTCGAGCGCGCGGAGGGCGGCGGTGAGGACGTGCCCCTGCTCGCCGAGGCGCTGGAGCTCTACGAGCGAAAGGGGGACGTGGTCGGCGCGGCGCGCGCTCGCGAAGCGCTCGAGCGCCGTGCCGCCCTCGGCACTTCCGATCGAACCGGAGGCTGACGGTCCCGCCGACGCGTGACCGTCACCGAATGCGCTCGACCTCTCCCGACGAGACCACGACCTCCTCGCCGCGAGAGGGACCGATCACGAGCCGCCCGCCGTTGTCGACGTCGACGGCTTTGCCCACGATCGTCCTGCCGTCTGACATGATGGCCCGCACCTCGCGCCCGATCGTGTCGGAGCGCGCACGATAGGCATCGAGTGCGCGGCCGGCGAAGCCGGGGGCGTCCGGATCGCTTCCCGCGCGAAGCGCGGCGAGGTAGGACCCCAGCAGCGCACGCTGGTCGGTCGAGCCTCCTTCCAGCACAACGCTCGTCGCCGAGCTGCGAAGCTCCTGCGGGAAGTCGTGTCGCCGCTGGCGGACGTTCACCCCCGCTCCGATCACCACGTGGCGCAAGGCGCCTCCTTCGATCCTGCTCTCCGGAAGCACGCCGGCGATCTTGCGGCCGCTCCCCTCCGCGATCACGTCGTTGGGCCAGGTGCAGCGGGCGCGAACGCCCGCCTCGCCCAGCGCCTCACACACGGCCACGGCCGCGCCGAGCGAGACGAGCGCGGCCAGGTCGGGCGGCGCGGCCGGACGGAGCAGCACCGACACGAGCAGGCTCGACCCCTGGCCGGCGATCCACGTCCGGCCGCGCCGCCCTCTCCCCGCGTCCTGCCGGCCGGCGACCAGCACCGACCAGGCGGGCGCGCCCGCGTCCGCCGCCGCGATCAGGTCGTCGTTCGTCGAGCCCGTCGCCGTCACGTAGCGAGCGACGCCACCGAACCCCGCTGCGCGCGCGGCCTCGTCGACACCCCTCGCGTCGATGACCCCTTCCCCTCGCCGGGGCCGGCCACCCGCCGTCATGCCACGACCCTACCG
>Ga0187777_10003188_pt1 | contig 10490 bp, 10 predicted proteins | sample 1015_Q2_SP5_10_M_FD_132416 | JGI IMG/M metagenome (GOLD analysis project Ga0187777, IMG submission 132416) | Tropical peat soil microbial communities from peatlands in Department of Meta, Colombia - 1015_Q2_SP5_10_MG | ecosystem: Environmental > Terrestrial > Soil > Wetlands > Peat | place...
CCCGACCCGTTGCCGGTGTGCCCCGACGTGGATTGACCAGGTACCAGATGCCGGGAGGGCTGGTCACGGGATCGTCCAAGTTGGCGCCTTGCGTGTCCCCCGCCGCTTTGTCCAGGAAGAACCGGTACAGCGGATAACCGGCGTAGGTCACCTGCTTGACCGACGACCCGCCGGTCAGGAAGTCGAAGTCGGTGCGGGTCACCGTCCCCAGAAGCCTGGGGTTGACGCCCGGCCCCGCGATCGGCGCGCCGTTGGTGAGGAGCGCCGGCCACAGGTCACTGTTGCAAGCCATGTTTAGGGGGTTTGCGTTGTCGCTACACGCGAACGGCGCGCCGGTCAGCGCCTGGAGCTGGTCTGAGGTGAGCAGGTATAGAGAGCAACCGGCGTAGGCGCCCGAACCGACGACGAGCACCCTGCCATAGGACGTCGTCGACGCGGCCGACACGGTCGCCGGGCCGGTCGGAGCGCCCGTCACATCGTCAGAACAAGCAGGACCGCCTTGGGCGCTCGCGGAGGAGCTGAACATGAGGGCCACGGCAACCAGGCCCAGCGTGAGCGCGGCGGCTACGGCACGACCCGCACGGGGCCTCCCGAGCCGATCAAACATTGTTGTCATAACGACCTCCAATCGTCTTCCCGGGGGGCCCGCCGGCCCGACCACCAGCGACCAGGCCTCGCTTCGGCACCCCGAGCGGAATCACGGCGACACCGCGCCGACGGACGCCGGCGCGAGCCTTCCTCATCTGCGCATCACACCCCCTCACCTATAGAAGTAGGGGTCGAGTACTTGGACTTGAGTGATCTGATCGACGGGCAGGTCGTTGCGAGCGCCGGTCTTGCGGATCGCCTCGGGCGTGGGCGCGTCATAGACGCAGAACGTGGTGCGCTTGTCGGCGCTCACGTATGAGTGCACCCACGTGACGCCGTCATCGGCGTTGCGCTCGATGACGGCCCGGCAGATCTCGGCGCCGCCGTCGCCGAGCGGGATTTCGAGCCCGTCCGGGAAGGTGCGCTGCACCATGTATCGCGGCATGTGGCGCCTCCTGATCGGTTGGCCTGTGGCATGCGGCGAATCTACGAGCGCCTGATCGGCGCCGCATCGGTAGGAGCACCCATGTTGGGAGGCGGTGTTCCCTATTTTGGCCGGCAAGCGCCACGCCACACGCTTCGAACGCCTGCGCGAAATCACCGGTCAGATACGCGTCCCGGGCTTGCGAGGCGAGAAGATCCGCCCGGGCAGAGGCGTCGTCGGCGAGCGGGGCTGACCACCAACCGATGCCGGCCCCACGGCTGGCTCAGGTGCGCTGATGGGCCCCCGTTCCGCTCGACGAAGTGATCCAGCGATCCTTGATCCACGCTACTTGCGGTCGTTAGGCTACCGAGCAAACGCCCGCTGACGACTCGAAGGAGAGGGGCATGGTTCTTGACTGGGAGCTTCGAGAGGGAGGCCCACCCGATGGCGAGGCCACGGTGTTGCTGCTTCCCGGCGGACTGTGCAGCGCGGGCTCGTATGCCGAGCTGATGGCCGAACCAGCCCTGGCAAGGACGCGGTTGGTCGCCGCGACGCTGCCGGGCCACGCCGGTGCGCCGCCGCCGGACGACTACAGCATCGAGAACTACGCGCGGCTAACAGTCGAGCTCGCGAGGAGGGTGGGGGCGGACGTCGTGGTCGGATTCAGCATCGGTGCGTCCGTCGCACTCGAGATGGTCACGTCGGGCGGTTTCGATGGGCCGGTCGTCCTGCTCGGCATCAGCCTATCGGCGAAGGACGAGCCCGCGTTCTTCCATGCGATTGTCCGCCTGGGCAGCGTGCTGGGGAGTCTCCCGGTCACCGTCATGGCGAAGGGAGCGGCCTCGATGGTCAAGCGCATCCCGGTGTCAGCCGAACGCCAAAACGAGTTGCGCGAGGACTTCCGCAAGAACGTGCCGCAGCACATTAGGCGCGCGCTGGCTGAGTACGCGCGGTGGCTCCACCGGGATGAACTTCGCGCGCAACGGCTGTGTCACGCTGGCGTTCCGACATGGATCGTCCACGCGGAGAAGGGCGATGGCGGACTGACCGACAGCGAGCGGCGCACGCTGGAGGCGTGTCCGAACGTGCACCTGGTGACGATCCCGGGCAATGTGCTCTTTCTCCCGAACGAGGTACCCGAACGGATCGCCGGCGTCGTCCTGGAGGCCACCGTCCAAGCTCGGCGTCAAAGCCCGTCGGCGTCGTAAGCACATCCGGGCCTGTTCCCCGCCCAAGGTCCCGCCCGCCACTAGATACGGATCGGTCACCCACGGATGCGGCGGAGCTGGGAGGCATACGATCTACGCGGACTGCTGAGGGATTGCGCGCGCGGGACTGAGTTCGCGTTCTACCTCGTCGACCAGGTCTAGGTGTAGGTTGAGGTATTTGCGCATGAAGCCGGTCACGAGCCGCAGGTACTTCTCGCGGTGCGGGAGATCCTTTGCAGTGCCTTCGGCGTCGTCTAGCCGGGACTGAAGGTCGGCGATGTCGTCGCGCAGCGTGGCCATGCTCTCGCGGGTCACCTCCTCGCCGACAAGATCGCCGATCAGCAGACGCACCAGTGGCTCGCTCTTGAGCGGGGTGAACGCGACCGAGGTTGCTGCGTAATCCCGGAGCGCCTGCAGGCCCTTGTTGGTGAGGGTGTAGACGGTCCGCTCTCGGGTCTTGCCGGGCTCCTTGCGCGCGGATAGGTAGCCAAGCCGGGCTAGCCGCTTGGGCTCGGTGTAGTACTGGCTCTCGCCCGCCCAGTTGAGGAACCGTCCGCGCTTGGCGAGCCGGAGCAAGTCGTGCGGGCCGACGCCCCGGCGACCGACGAGGCCGAGGATCTCATACGAGAACAGGCTGAGCTCGCTGGTGGGCATATCAGAGACTCGACCCCTCCCTTGACAAAGCTTTGCTCCATAGTTTACGTTAGCTACGATACATAGTTTAGGCGAGGAGTCAGACATGCCAACCACGAGCGAAACGACCGCGATCGCCGGCAGCGCAGAACGGTGGGGCCCGCTGTGGGGCGCTCGCCCCGCGGACTGGGAGCTCAGCGAGGGCCAGCAAACGCCGACCTACGAGGCCGGGCTTGCACGAGTCGAGGTCCGCGCGGGTCAGCGCGTGCTCGACATCGGCTGCGGCGTCGGGACGTTCCTGCGCCTGGTCGCAGATCGTGGGGCGGACCCGTTCGGCCTGGACGCCTCCGAAGCGTTGATCGAATTCGCGCGCCAGCGCGTTCCTCGTGCTGATCTACGCGTCGGCGAGATGGAGGCGCTCCCGTACGAGGGCGAAACGTTCGACCTTGTCACGGGATTCAACTCGTTCTTCTTCGCAAATGACGTCACCGGCGCCGTTCGCGAGGCGGGCCGGGTCGCGAAGCCGGGCGCGCCGGTTGTGATCCAGGTGTGGGGCCAACATGATCGAAACGACCTCGAGGCGATGAAACAGATCGTCCGACCGTTCATGCCGCCCCGACCACCCGACGCACCCCCTGAGCCCGACTACTCCAAGCCAGGCGTGCTCGAGGACATCGCCACCAGGGCCGGCCTCACGCCCGAGCAGACCTTCGATACCGCTTGGTCCTACCAGTTTCCCGACGAGGCGACGCTGCGCCGTGCGCTCGTCGCGCCGGCCGGGATCGCGACGCTCGTCGGAGCCGCTCACGAGGAAGCGGTCAAAGACGCGATCGTCGCCGGACTCGCACGGCACCGCACCGCCGACGGCAGCTATCGCCTGAAGAACCAGTTCCACTACCTCGTCGCGCGCGCCTGAAGACCGTCCTGCGACTGGATCGAGGCAAGTCGGCACGGCCCGCGTGCGTAGCATCCTCCTGGGCTGGCATACGCCGGACGCGGCGCATGCTGCGCCGAGTTTGGCGCACGTTAGCCGAGTGGTGCGAGGGATCGTAGGTACCGTCGCAGAAGCGGGTTCGAGAACCGCCAGTCGGCTCGGCCTTCGCTGTCGATGATGCCCGCGTCGCGAAGCGCCTCCAATGCGCGCCGGACTGCGCCTCGAGGGAGGCCGGGGTACACGGGCTGACCGCGGGCGAGGCGCTCGGCGACAGCGAGGCCGAGCTTGTGTGAGCGACGGATCCGCTCCACGATCTGCTCGTGTGCGATCCGGTCGCCCGCCATCGCCGCCCCCAGGCCCTGCTCGACGACGGTCAGATCGACCTGGCGGGTCTCGAGCTCGATCGTGGTCAGATGGCTCTTCTGGGCGATCAGCATGGTGGCTCGTGGGTGGCCCTCGCCATACTCGATGATCCGGTCCAGGGCCGCCGGCTCGAGCTCGCAGTCGTCCGCTGCGAAGCGCTCACCTAAGCCGTGGCGCCATGCCTCGGCATCGATCCGGCGCAGGTCGTGGAAGCCACCGAACTGGTGAAGAGCGCGATGCGCCGGTGTGAACAGGTCGCGCATGAGGTGCTCGAGGCTGCCCGCAAACAGGTAGCTGACCCCGGTGGTCCGCTGGAAGATCGCCCGCATGCGCTTGGTCAGTTGGTCGGGATCACCGTAGGGATGATGCGCTGCGCCGATCTCCTGGAATTCGTCGAAGAAGACGACCATCTCTTTGCGATCCGCCACGGCGATTCGGCCGGGCAGGCCGAGCGCGTAGTCGAGATAGCGAGTCGGGTCTCGCGAGGCAAGGCCGGGGGCGAAGACGATCTCGAGCTCCTCGCCGAGCTGCGCTTTTGATTTGAGGACGGCCGAGGTCTGGACAGCGTCGGCGAGGAGACGTCCCGTCCGCCGCGTTTGATGGATGACGCGCCGCAGCGCAGATCGGTTGGAGAGGGTTGCCGCCACCAGCGTCTCGGCGAACTCCGCGGCGCCGGCGATCCGGAACAGGTCGACACTCACCGCGTAGAACCCGCGCCTGACGAGCCGCCCCACCGCGGCGTCGCAGACGCTGGTCTTCCCCGTTCGTCGAGGACCAGCGACCACGAGGTTCGTTCCGGCCGCCAGCGCGGTCGTGATCTCGCGGACGTCCGTCTCCCGTCCGATCATCTGACTGGCCGGGATCGGCTGGTCGGTCGGGAAGAGATCGCTGCTGCGCTGACGCGGCACGGTGCTCTATGATACGCCATATTCGGCGCATCATGCGCCAAATTTGGCGCATCCGTCCGCTATCGATGCTTCTCGTCGCTCGGGTCGGCGTGGATCTGTATCCACAGCAGAGTGGCGTGAGTCGCACCCCCGGTACAGCATCACCAGAGGTGACGTCAAACGGCTGTGCGCGCGGCCACCTCGGAGATTTCAACCCATCGTCGCTCGGCCGAAGCTCGCTCGATCGCCTCGCAAACTGCCTGAACTTTCAGCCCGGTCATCAGATCCGGTGCCCAGGGCCCGTCGGGCCACTGCTCGAGCAAGTCGGCGGCTTGGTTGACGAAGCTGGCGCCGTAACCGATCCCCTGACCGATGGGCCACCAGCCCGCGGTCTCGGGTTGCGCCGGGTGCTCGGTGCGGATGCGGAGCATTCCGTACAGCTCCGGCGGCGCGTCGGCGGTGCCGTACCAGAGCTCGTTCAGCCGCGCGTACTCGAACCGCAGCGTTCCGAGCGACCCGCTGACCTCCAAGGTGAGGTCGCACGGCCGGCTCGGGCAAACTTTGGCCGTCTCGAACACGCCGAGTGCACCGCCCTCGAATTGCATCAGCGCCGCGCACGCATCCTCGACGTCGACCTCGCGGTCGGCGTCGGTGACGGGATCGCGCCGGACGTGCGTGAATATCTCAGACTGGGCAGCGACCGCTGTGACGTCGCCGACCATCCAGCCGGCCAGGTCAATCAGATGCGCCCCGAGGTCCGCAGCCGTGCTGGCTCCCTGGCTGCGCTCAAAGCGCCAGTCGAACATGATCTCTGGATCGAGGAACTCATCCGACAGCCAGCTCCCGCGCCAGAGACGGACGGCGCCGACTCGGCCCTCATCCACGAGTTGCTTCATCAGCGCCAGCGCCGGCAGCCTGCGGTAATTGAAGCCGACCGCGGCCAGCGCGCCGACGCTTTCAACCGCGTCGGCAGCGCGCCGCGCGCCCGCGTAATCGGCTGCGAGCGGCTTCTCGCACACGATCGCCTTGCCCGCCTGCGCCGCCGCCTCGACGATCTCGGGGTGAGAACCCGGGGGAGTGCAAATGTCGACAATGTCGACGTCCGGCGAGTCGATCACCTCGCGCCAGTCGGTCACGGCGCGATCGACCCCGTACACCCCGGCGGCTCGCTCGACCGCCGCGCTCGTCCGCCCGCTGATCATCCGCAGTTGAGGAACACATGGCAGCTCGCGCACGCGGGGCGCGACCGTGTAGCCATAGCTGTGCGCCTTGCCCATCAGCCCATAGCCGACGATGCCGATGCCCACCTCCGGCTTCACGTTTCCACCGCCGAAGGCACGCGAGCGGCTCCGCCGGCGAGCGACTCAGCCACGTGCGCGGCAATGGTGAGGGCGGCGACCGCGTCATCGCCGCCCGCTCCCTCGCACGAACCGCCGCGGACCGCGCGGGCGAATGCTTCCGCCTGCGCCTGCATCGCGCCCACGAACACCTCATCGCTGGCGTCGCTCCAAACGTCGGCATCCCACATGAACGGCACGCGCTCGTACCCTCGGCTGCCCCAAAGCTCAAGCCAGCACGAATCCGCGTAGGGGAAGCGGCGACCGAGCGAGACCGTTGCGGCCGTAGCGCCCGAGAGCTTTGCGATCACTACCGCCGCATCCGGATCGGCGGCGGATGCCGCCTCGGGCGGGAGCCGGCCGGCGGCGACGGCCGCGACCCATATGAATTCCTCTCCCAGCAGCCAGCGGATCTGATCTATCTCATGTACGCCCATGTCGATCGCGATCCCACCGCTGCCAGCCCGAAACGAAGCCGATGGCGGCTCCTGGTCCCACTGCATGCAGGACAGCTGGTAGATCTCTCCTAGATCACCGGCTTCGATTCGCGCCCGGAGCTCGCACAGCTGCGGCACGAACCGCCGCCAATACCCGACCTGAAGCACTACATCGGCGTGCAAGGCCGCATCGCGTGCTCTGGCGGCCTCCTCGGGCGAGACCCCGACCGGCTTCTCGCAGAGCACGGAGATGCCGGCCGCCGCAAACTCGCTGACCAGCACGGCGTGCATGGGCGATGGGGCCGCGATCAACACTCCCTCGGCGGTACCGGCCTCGATTAGCTCTTGCGGCGACGCAAAAAGCGGCACACGCTCGCCCTCGAGATTCGCGCGGACGGCATCGGCCGGCTCGACGATCCCGGCCAGTGAGATTTGGTCGGAGGCTTTGAGCGCGGCGAGGTGCACGCGACCCATGCGCCCGGCTCCCACGAGCGCGATACGAACGGGGCCGCTCACAGGCCGTGGGCCCGCAGATACTCGCGGTTGTGCTGCTGGTCGACCACCGGCTGATCAGGGGCGTCGGGGTCAGGGAAGATGTCCTGCTCAACGACCAGCCACCCGTGGTAGTGCCGCGCGCGCAAGTTCTCGAGGACATCGCCGAGCGGGATGTCTCCGGTCCCGAGCCGGCAGAACGCCCGGCGCTCCCAGATCGCCCGCACTGGAGCCCGGTCATTCACGATCCCCTGGATCACGTCGAGTTTCGCGTCTTTGAGATGGACGTGATTGAGCCGATCGCCCCAATCGCGGACCGCCTGTACGGGATCGCCCCCGCCGAGCAGCAAGTGCCCTGTGTCGAGGCATAGCCCGACGTCGGTGACGGAAAGCAGTCGCTCGATCTCCCACGGCGCCTCCACATACGTGGCGGTATGCGGATGGAACGTCGGCTCGTATCCCCTGTCCCGACAACGCTCCACCACCCGCGCCATCGAATCGGCGAACCGAGCCCAGCCGGCGTCGTCCCACCCCAAGCTGCGGTCGGCGTGGGCACGACCAGGTTGGGCTTGTCGCGTCTCCGATCCGGCATCGGCCAGCGTTGGCCGCGCGGGTGGTCCTCCGTCGGCTGCAGCATCGAACACGTCGAGGAGCCGATCGAGCTGCACCAGCTCGTCTGAAAGCCGAGTCGGATCGTCGAACTCGATCTGGAAGTAGCCCCCCGCGAGTGCCAGCCCTCGATCGCGCAGACGCGCGGGCAGCTCGTCGACACCCCCCAGATAACCGAGTGGGCCGAGGTCAACCCCACTGTACCCGGCCTCCGATACCTCGTCCAGCAGCGTCAACGGCGGAGGTACGTTCGGGTCGACGCCGACTGTGATTTCAAACGCACCGTAGCTGCACGGGGCGTTCGCCACCGCCAACTCCCCGCTGCTCATATCTGCACCGCGCTCGCGAGCTGGCTCGGAGCGACCGCTGCCTCGCCGCTCAAGTGGACCCGAGCGATCGAGTGGCAGAGGGTGACGTCGTGGAGTCCGTCGATTCCGTCGGTGCGCGGCGCGCGCTGCTCGTGGATCGCCGCGTGAAACTCGACCAGCTCGCGCTTGAAGGCTTCCTCATGCGAGACGATCTCCACCCGCGACCAGGAATGGGGGCCTCGAGGATCACCTCCCTCGATCGTCAATTCGCTTGGCATATTGCGTAGATACGGCGAGGGCAGCGTCAGCGTCAGACGCTGGTCGGGGGCTAGAAACATGAACTCCTGCCGGTAACGCGCGATGCCCGGCAGGTCGACCCACGACAGGTGACACTCGACGCCGCCAAACGTCATGTTGATAGCCACGACCCGGCGCGACAGTTGGGCGAACGTCACGCGGTCAGGCTCACCGAGCGCGCCGCGGAGGGCGTTGAACTCGTGGACCAGATTGTCGAGCAGCATCCATCGATAGCAATAGCGAGTCTCCTCGTCCGCTCCCGGCAGGGCGTCCTGGAGCCGGCTGTCGTCATCCTCCCGAAGCGCTTCGAGCATCGAGGCGGGGACGCCGTTCGGTGGTGCAAGCGGATAGTGGCGGACGTAGGGTTCGAACGGCGACTCAAGGGTGGTTACGCGCACCAGCCGGAGATCGTCGACCTCGGGTAGCAGCTCGAGCAGGCGCTGATACGCGGGGTCGTAGCGCTTCATCGTTCCCACCATCAGCTGCACTCCCGCGCGGCTGGTGGCCTCAATCATGGCTCTGCCCTCGGCAGGACTTAGACACATCGGCTTTTCCACGAAGACGTGAGCGCCGGACTCGGCGGCGCCGATCGCGATCGGCGCATGGCTACCGGACGTCAGCACCAACACGGCGTCCAACCGCATATCCAGCAGCTCCTGCCACTGGCTCACGGCGCGGGCGGCGCCGAACTCGCGCATACATGCCTCGGCGACGGTCGTGGAGATATCACAGACCGCGGTCAGCTCATACTCATCCTCAAGCTCTCGCAGGTGAGGAAGGTGCATCACCTGCGCAATCACCCCGCACCCTACGACGCCGACCCTGAGACGTTGTCCCACGTTTACGACCTCCCCCTTGCGCTCGTTATGAAACGTATGGCGCTCACGGCTGGCCCGCCCTCACGCGGGACTCCGGGCAGCCGGCGCGGTGTGTTGGATCTTCTGGGCACGTCTGCTGCGCACGTGGCGGACCGGCACTCGCAGCAAACGTGGGATGACCAACCCGAGGGCAGTTATCCCGAGGGAGGTGACGATCAGCAGCGTCGCGACCGCATTGATCGCGGGCGTGATGCCAAACTTGATCTGTGTATAGATGTAGATCGGCAGCGTGACCTGCGCGCCGATGATGAAGAACGTGATCACAAATTCATCGAGTGAGAGCGTGAAGACGAACAGGGCGCCTGCGAAAACCGCTGAACCAATGAGCGGCAAGATCACGTAGCGGAACCGGCGCACGGCATTCGCACCAAGGTCGCTCGCCGCCAACTCGAGTGAGCGATCGAAGCCCTCGAGGCGGGCGGCGACAATCAACAGGACGAACGGTGTGGTGTAAACGGACTGGCCAATCACGACCGTCTCCGTCGACAGCGGAATCCCCAAGCCTTGCCGCAAAAACGTAAGCAGGCTGACCCCGATGAGCACGCCCGGGATCATGATCGGCAACGTGAACGCGATCCGGAATCCCGTCCGGAAATGTAGGCGGCTCCGCACGAGTGAAAATGCGGCAGCCGTTCCCACGACGGTGCTGATCAGCGTGACCTCCAAGGCTACTCGGATCGACGTCTTGATCGCAGATTGCAAGTCTGGGCTGTTCGCGATGCTCGAGTACCAGTGGAACGTCCAGCCGGTGATCGGGAATGAGCCGTACCGGTTCTTGTTGAAGCTCAGGAGTATGAGCAGAACGATTGGACTGAATAGAAAGATGTAGATCAGGCAGGCCCATCCGGAGAGCGCGCGTCGCACCAACCGGCCGTGGCGTGCCACGATCTCGACCCCTCCTGCCTCAACGGCCATACATCTCACCCACCTCGAGCGAGCGGCGGAAGATGACGAGCAGGATAATTACGACGACCGCGATCAGGATCGCAATTGCTGCGCCTATCGCGTACTGTGCCTCCTGGAAAAAGTTATCTATGAGGTTGCCGATCATCACGCCTCTTGTCCCGCCGACGAGCTCCGGGGTGAGATATTCGC
>Ga0187777_10003190_pt1 | contig 10487 bp, 12 predicted proteins | sample 1015_Q2_SP5_10_M_FD_132416 | JGI IMG/M metagenome (GOLD analysis project Ga0187777, IMG submission 132416) | Tropical peat soil microbial communities from peatlands in Department of Meta, Colombia - 1015_Q2_SP5_10_MG | ecosystem: Environmental > Terrestrial > Soil > Wetlands > Peat | place...
AGGTGAGCCCGGCGGAAACTGCAAAAATTGCAAACATCTCGACCAGATTGCTGAACGGAGTTGGATTTTCAAACGGATGCGCACTATTGGCGTTGAAGAATCCGCCACCGTTGGTGCCCCATTCTTTGATAATTTCCTGCGAAGCGACCGGTCCTTGTGCGATGGTTTGCGTGGTTACGGTCTCCATCACGGGCTTGCCGCTTGCATCCAACATCGGTTTGCCGTCAGAGCCGGTTTTTTGGACCTGCATCGGTTCGACCAGCTTTGCCGTGTCGTAGGCTCTCAGGTTTTGAACCGCGCCTTGCGATACCAAAACCAGCGCGCCAACCACACAGAACGGCAGTAATACCCATAAGCAGCTTCGAACCAAGTCGACCCAGAAATTCCCAATGGTTTGCATCTGCCGCCGGGCAATGCCACGAATGAAAGCGATGGCCAGCGCGATGCCGGTCGCGGCAGAAACAAAGTTGTGATACGCCAGGCCGGCCATCTGGGTGAAATAACTCATCGTGGTTTCACCCGCGTATGCCTGCCAGTTCGTATTGGTAGTAAAGGAAGCCGCAGTATTGAAAGCTAAGTGCGTGGGAGTAACGCCCGCGAATTTCTGCGGGTTAAACGGCAGATATCCCTGCAGGCGCTGCATCAGGTACAGGACGACCATGGAAACCAGGCTGAACAGGAGCATGCACACGGCGTACTCCGTCCAGCGCATTTCGTGATCCTCATCAACGCCGGTCAGCCGATAGACGAGCCGCTCGATCGGTCGCAGCAGCGGATCCAGAAATGTTTTCTCTCGATTGAATACATGGGTCATGAAAATGCCCATGGGCTTGGTGACCAGAAAGATCAACAGGAGATAAAACAAGATTTGAAACCAGCCGTTAGTCGTCATCAGAATTTCTCCGGCCGCAAGAGTGCGTAAATCAGATAGACCATGGTCAGCGCACTCACTGCGAGCATAATGATGGATTCCAGATTCATATCGCTCTCCTCCTCACTTCACCCGCTCACAGAAGTGCACATAGGCGATGGATATTGCAAAGAACGCGATCGTAACTGCTATCCAAAAAATGTCCTGCATGACTTATCTCCTTGCGACCCCAAAATCGCCGTCCCAACGATAGTTGGCGTCAAAACTTCACCAGAATCGCCAAGTCCAGTCGGTTTTCGTCCTTCACCAGGTCTGGAGTAAATCCCGGCACTTTTACCGTCGGATTGCCCGTGTTCCCGCCAGCTGGCGTAATTCCACCGCGCCCGGTAAAGTACGGGACGTTGGCGGCGCGATGATCGTATTCCCAGCGAAAGGTAATATATTGGCTGGGCATGTAATCAAAAGTTGCCGAAGCGTCCCAGGCTTTGTACGGATCGCCCGGATTTTCCGTGAAATAGGGCGTACCAGTTGCGGCGGTTGCTCCGTTGATGGGTGGCAACAGCACCAGATAACGTCCAGGGTTGTTGATCTTTCCGCCACCGAGCGTGAAACCAAACAAGTCTCTGTGGAACCAGAGGCGGTTGTACAGCATGAATCCCAAAAAGTCCTGCTTGGGCGCGATGTATTTCACTCCATTGACTACTTTCACGCCATTGGTGTCGCAACTCACTGCACTCCCCGCTACGGGATCGCCGCCGTGCTCGCATCCCAAATCACCGGTAAGTGAAAACGCAGCCTTGCTAATAAATGTTTGTGGATTGTCGTAGTACTTGTATTCGATGCTGTCGTCGGTGTGGTAGCGGATGCGGCCAGGAACACCGAGAGCATCGGCGCCAAGGAGATACTGGTTACCCAAAATTTCGAATTTGCCATTGGGACGATAGAGAATCTGTGCACCAATGCCCGGGCGATGATTGAAACGTCCATAGGACTGCCAGCCATTGATCAGCCACGGTTCGATCTTTAAATGCTCGGTCGGAAAAATCTGTACGCGCATTCCATTAAAGAACCACGGCGTGTTGGAAGAAACATAGGATGGTTGATATGCCCAATTATCGGCGTTGTAGTAACTGAAGAGGCCAACATAAGACATGAAAATTCCGGCATCGACGTTGATTCCATGCAGCGCATTGAAGTGATACCCGCCATAGGCCTCGGAAACATAGCGATAAGCGGTATCCAAATCCCATTGACCCCGTGCTGGGCTGGCATCATTGCGCGGAGTGGTAAATGAATACATGCCGAACTGCGTCATAAGCCGACCGCGGACGTTGTCGTAATGAAAGTCGCCGCCGACACCGAGTTGGGTGACTTGGAATTCATAAGCGCGAAACACTTCGCTGGATCCACCGATGGTATCGTCCGCCGGATGGTTGAAATCCACGATATAATCCACGTCTGCCTGCACCTCTGGCGTGAAGAACTTGGTATCCAGCGGAACGTCCTTCACCCGACTATTGCCGTTCAACCAGGTAAAGTCGGCGAAAGCGAAAGGCTCAGCTTTTTCTTTCTTCTGTGTAGGAGTTGGGGCCGGTGGCGTTTGGGTCTCAACCGCTGCCATCACTGGGACGGTCGGAGATGACACGGCCGGCGAAACCTCAGCTGGAACTGACGCCACCGTTGCGGCTCGCGCATTGGTTGTGGCGCCTTCATCATTCTTCGTCTGCTGTTGCTTCAGTTCCGCTTCGAGTTGCTCGATCCGCTGCTTCATAGCAGCCAGTTCTTTGGCTACCGCCGGCGGAATCTGCTGATCGGAAGCGCTGGATTGTGAATTTGCGGAGGGGTTGGAATTCTCTGTTTGTTCTGCATGCAGCGGCCAACCAATAAGAATCGCGGCCAACACCAGGAGAGCTGCACGCTTGCCGCCTTCGATCGGTAGTTTGCGTTTCAGAATTTCTGGATTCATGACTATGAGTTGTCCCCTTTTGCTCGACGACGGATTGAACTTCGCGAAATAAACTTTTAGAGCCGAAGCAGGGCCGATCTTCAACTCCCTGGTCAGGGCAACAGCGACATCGACAAAAAAAGCGACCGTGCTGCCGCACAGCACCGCCAATACGACTCTGGTAATCAAGATCGCAGACACAGTCTTTCCTGACCCGGCTAAAGCAGATTTAACTCCTCACCTCATAAAACTAGGGTTAATAGTTCATAAGGAATTCGTAAAGGCCACTACTTTGTTATGGGAGGTTTAGTGCTTTTCGTGTTCGCTATGCGGGTCGAACCGGTAGACCAGCCATGGCTCGGTGCGGATGTAACGAGTACATCCCAACGCTTCCAGCTTTTGGCGCAACTGTGACAGAACTCGCAGAACGTCGGCTTGATGAACCGGATTTCTTCCCCAACGTGTGCTCAGACGCGTGTGGGGAGTGATAATGCTTGTGGGATGCCTTACCAGGAAAACGAGTAACTCGAACTCCTGTTCGGTGAGGCGCAATTCCTTTCCGCTGATTTTTACCGCGCGGCTGCCCAAGTCAATGCAGAAATCGCCTGCTTCGATGGTCTCGGATGTTTTTCTGGAAGACGTGTCGGCCAGAAACGTTCGCGTTAATTCAGCCGCATTGACCCAGGTTGCCATTCCATTCCCCTACGAAACCGCTGTCAGCAGCCCCAATCCGCCTCACCCGGCTTCGCAAAGTATTTGCGGCTCGGGTGATCTGGCGAAGACGTCGCGCCCAATTCCTCAAGTGTCAAACGAGCTGCCGCTAACAGTAGATCCTTTTCATTCTTGGGAGTTCGGTCCCAACTTGAAGTTTTGTCTTTATTATTCGTGCACTTGTAATCTTGGGCCAAAGCTTCCTGGTAGTGATGGAAAACCTTGGCCAATTGTTCTGCAGACACATCTTGAATAGCCATAGTCTCCTAACCCTGTTGTGTCTTGGCGAACTGCTTTGCAGGCAGCTCGAGTTTTTGTTCAATGGTGGTGATTCGCTTTTGTTTGCGTAATCGCATCAGAAACCCAAGTAGCAGCAAAAGCATGTTTATGATCGCGAGCATCCCCATGCTCACCTTCCCCAGTCGCTCAGATGATTGGATTACGAAACTCGTAAAGATTCGATAAAGAGTTCGTAGAATGTTCGTAAGGCAGGAAACTGACGAGGAACTAAAGACATACAGCTCTCGGCTATCACGTGCCCGGCTCAAACCGATAGCCGACCCACGGCTCCGTCAGAATATAGCGTGGTGAAGAAGCTTCTGTTTCCAGTTTCTTGCGTAGTTGTCCCACGAACACCCGCAGATATTCCACCTGTTCGGTACTTTGACCGCCCCAAATCGCGCTTAGGAGAGCACGGTGAGTGACTACCTTCCCGGTATGCCGTGCTAAGTAAACCAGCAGATCGAATTCCTTCGGAGTCAGATGGACTTCGCGGCCATGCACGACGACTTTGTGTGCAGCCAAATCGATGTGAAAATCGCCAACTTCGATCAGCGGGCTTGCCTCTTCACTGGCGCGATTTCGCCTCAGGTTTGCGCGCACGCGTGCCAGCAGCTCTTCGATGCCAAACGGTTTTGTGACGTAATCGTCTGCTCCAGCATCGAGCGCCTGAACCTTCGTCCGTTCCTCGCCACGCACAGAAAGCACGATGATCGGGATATGCGAGGACGACCGCAACTTCCGGCAGAGCTGAAGACCATCCATGTTGGGCATGGCAAGGTCGGTGATCACCAGATCGGGAGCCCAGTCTTTCATGATCTCCAAAGCTGTCTCGCCGTCGTTGGCAACCCGAATGTCGTATCCGTGAGTAGAAAGGCTGGTTCGGAGCACCCGCGTGATCTGCGGCTCGTCATCGACTACGAGGATGCGCTGGTGTTCAGTCAAGAAAGATCACTACCGTTCTTGCGTGACGATATGAACGTCAACAGCAGGCGCATCACGCAGGAATCTGTGAATCGCATTTAGATAGAAATACTTCTTCACGCCGGTCGTAGCCGACCGCCCAAAGACCACCTGGGTAATATGTTTTTCCCGCACCAGGTTCGCAACCGCCTCGGCCACGGTCTTGGCTTTCACTTTCTCGATGTGCGCCCCAACATTCTCCGCGAACTGCAAATTGGCGGCCAATGTCCTCTGGTTATTTTCAGTTGTATCCTGACCCATGTCGACATAGATCACGAACAGCTCACCATCCATCGCTTGTGCCATGCGGGCGCCACGGGCAATCAAGTATTGGGCGGAGGGATTCGAACTCACGGCGACTCCAATGCGCTCGCGAACTGGTACCGCACCTGTACTCTCGTCCTTTTCGCGATACGACTCCAGGCTGCGATCCACCGCATGGGCAACCTGTCGCAAAGCCAGCTCACGCAGTGCGATCAGATTGCCGGGGCGAAAGAAATTCCCCAGGGCGCGCCCGACCCGGTCGAGCGGATAAATGTCTCCGCGGCGCATTCGATTTTGCAGGGCCTCGGGCGTGAGATCCGACATGACAACTTCATCGACACGCTTAAGGACCCAGTCAGGGACGGTTTCGCGCACCGTAATTCCGGTGAGACTCTGAACTGTAGGGGTAACACTTTCCAGGTGCTGGATGTTCATCGTGGAAAGCACGTCAATTCCGGCATCGAGAATCTCCAGCACGTCTTGATATCGTTTGTGATGCTTACTGCCTTCGACGTTGGTATGGGCTAGTTCGTCGATCAATACCACCCGCGGATGACGCGCCAGAATGGCGTCAACATCCATTTCTTCAAAAACGGTGCCTTTGTAGACCAGTTTCTTACGCGGCACCGATTCCAATTGGGCAGCGAGATCGGCAGTCGCCTTACGGCCGTGCGATTCGACGACTCCGATCACCAAATCTTCGCCGCGGGCATGGCGGCGAATCGCCTCGCTTAGCATAGTGAACGTTTTTCCCACCCCTGGGGCGTAGCCCAAGAATAATTTGAATGCACCCGTTTTCTTAGAAGGCGCAGTTTCTTCCAACCATTGCTCTGGCGTTTTTGCCATGGCCGTTATTTTCGTCGAGGACGCAGAAATTGTCGATGATCAGCTACAATCGCGCCGTGAAGCCTGCGATCGCCCGACTCGTCCTGCAGTACACGGGAGCGGTGGTCATCGTCGTTGTGGTGGTGTTTGCATGCCATTTTGTGGTCCACGTGAATCCCACCACGGTTGCGCTCGCCTTTGTGATTGCGGTCGTCGTTGTTTCCGCGAATTGGGGCCTGCGGCCCGCTATATTTCTCGCGCTACTTGCTACTCTGGCGTTCAATTACTATTTTCTCCCGCCCATCGGTACATTAACCATCGCCGATCCTCAGAACTGGGTTGCCCTGTTCGCGTTCCTGGTGACCGCGATCATTGCCAGCCAACTGGCTGAACGGGCACGGCGCGAGGCACAAAGCGCCAATGAGCGGCGCACTGAAGCCGAAAGGCTCTACAAGTTCAGCCAGCAGCTCTTGTCGAGCGAGAACATCGCCGAGCTTCTCAACGCCATTCCCCATTACATCGTGGAATCGTTTGGCGTGGATGCTGCTGCCATCTCGTTATCGAATCGCCCCGACGTTTACCGCTCCAGTGCCGAACGAGACGTTCTTGACCGCCACGATTTACATCTCGTGGCGATGCGAGGGGAACCGCAAATCGATCTGGAACATCGGGTTGCTTTCCTGCCGCTGCGTATGGGTCTCCGAGTGGTGGGCAGTATGGGACTGGCGGGGGCTCAACTATCGCGTGAGACTCTGGAATCCATGAGCAGTCTTATCGCAATCGCAACGGAACGTGCTGGCGCAGTCGAAAAGCTCGGTAAAGCCGAAGCTGCGCGGGAGAGCGAACAACTGCGTTCGGCACTGCTTGACTCGGTAACTCATGAGTTTCGCACCCCTTTAACGGGAATTAAGGCTTCTGTCACGACCCTGCTTTCGAATCCACGCCTTGAGGATGGACAGCGGCAGGAACTGCTAACCGTCATCAATGAGGAGAGTGATCGCTTAAATCGTCTGGTCGGAGAGGCTGCAGAAATGGCGCAGCTTGAGGCACATCAGGTGGAGTTGCGGCTGGGGCAGCACCAGATGCAAGAAGCCGTGGCCGATGCAGTTGGAAAATCCAAGGCGATCCTGGACAAGCGTCCGGTTACCATACAGCTGCCGCAAAATCTGCCCGCCGCGCGAATCGATGTCGGACGTATTTCTGAAGTTATCGCCCAATTTCTGGAGAATGCAGCGAAGTACTCCCCAGCCGAAACTCCGATTCACATCACCGGCGAGGTGAAGGACCGAATGATCATGGTGAGCGTGGCGGATCGCGGCCCTGGGATCGACGATTTCGAGCAGTCCCTAATCTTCGAGAAGTTTTATCGCGGGCGAAATCAACGAATGCAGGTGCAAGGAACAGGCATGGGTCTGGCGATTGCCAAAGCCATTATCGAAGCTCATGGCGGACAACTCGGAGTCACCAGCCAACTCGGACGCGGGTCAGTCTTCTATTTCACCGTGCCAGTCGCATAGAAGATTACTTAGTGGTAGCCCCCGAGATCTTCTCGATGACGATGGCGTTGGATCCACCGCGCTGGAAGAGGGTACCGCTTGCGGTGACTCTCTCCCCGGCAAAGGGCAGCAGCTTGTCATTTTGTCCGCTCGCGGGCGTGGTGTCGGCGATAGGCCAATAAATGGTTCCATTGTCAGCCAGGACGACCAGCGGAGAGCCTCCTCGAGCGCAAGCTCTGGCACAATCTGGGCTAACAGGTTTGCTCAGGTTTTTTGTGAAGGCGCACGCCGAGTCCAGAACAAAACCGTTGACCGTAACAGGTTTTCCCTTATCGGCGGCCACCGCAGCGACAAGAAAAATTAACAGCAAACCACTAAGTTCCAGAATCGAAAGGCGAGACATGTCCCCTCCGCGAGATATCCATGTGCGACTGAGAACGCAGTATAGGATAGTCTCAGAGATTCGTCGAATCAATGCTAACCACCGGGACCTTTCTGAGTCGATTATCTGCGACCAGATCGAAAACAGATAGATATGTCCAGGGCTCGCTCATTGGGTACCGTGCTGTTAGTGACCTTTGCAGCGGTCGGAACCTTTCAGCCGCAGAACTGGTGGTCCTATGCGCAGCAGACCGAAAATCGTAAGGCTAGCAAGCCGTATACCGGCGACTTATCTATCTTCGATTCACCTGGGCGCGACCAACGGTTGCAGATCAATCGTGTGATGGACATCCTGGAGATCAGCAAAGGCAAGAATGTCGCGGACATCGGCGCGGGATCTGGCTGGTTCACCGTGCGAGCTGCGGCCCGGGTAGGTGAGGCCGGAACAGTGTACGCAGTGGATATCAACCCGGAATCAATCCGTTATATAGATAATCGCATCAAGGAGGCACACATGGGGAACGTCAAGACGATTCTCAGTCGCAAGGACGATCCTATGCTGCCTGGGAACTCGATTGATGCTGTGCTATTGCTGAAGACCTATCACGAGGTGGAAAGACCAATCGCTCTCTTGGAAAATCTTCAGAAATCGCTGCGATCCGGCGCCAAGATTGGCATTATTGACCGGAACGGCAACGGCGAAAACCATGGGGTTGGAAAAGGTGTTGTGCAACAAGAGATGTCAGAAGCTGGCTACCAATTGGTGGGGCAATACGACTTTGTCAAAGCCGACGGAATGGATTACCTTCTGGTATTTCAACTGAATCTGGGCGCTCAAAATTGATTCCTACACTCCAGTCACGCGTCGGGTTTCCTGCCCGAGATTGTCTTGCTGAACGTTGTGCCGCACATCCGCGCCGCGTACCCAGAAGATGACATCCTCAGCGATGTTGGTGGCGTGGTCTGCAACGCGTTCCAGATTGCGTGCAATCAATAGAGCATCGACGGCCTGCTGCGTGACATCGGGATGGTCATTCATGGTCTTAACGAGGGTGATGAACGCCTCATCACGCATGCGATCGACGACATTATCCATTTCAAGGACCGCCTGGGCCAGTTCAGCTTTTCCCTCGATAAACGACTCGAGAGCACGCCGCACCATGGCCGAAACCGCACCCGACATGCGCGCGATATCAACCGGTAGATCGGCCTTCGGTAGCTCGACCATGTCCATCACGCGCTCAGCAATGTTCACTGCCTGATCGCCGACCCGTTCAAGGTCCGAATTGATCTTAGTGACTGCGAGTATGAAGCGTAGGTCGACGGCCATGGGTTGCTGCATGGCGAGTAAATCGAACGCCAATTCATCAATTTCGCGCTCCGCGGCATTAATCTGCGACTCGCCCTCGAGCACCATGTGACAGCGTGCGAGGTCGCGATCGATGTACGCCTGGCAGGCGCGATCTACCGCTTGCTCGGCCAATCCGCCCATGCGAAGCAATCGCGTTCGCAGTTCGTCAAGTTCCTGCTGAAATCGGGTGCGCATTATCCGAACCTGCCTGTAATGTAATCTTCCGTGCGTTTGTCTGAAGGCGTAGTGAAGATCTTCTCCGTCCGGTCGAATTCCACCAATCTGCCCATGAGAAAGAATCCCGTAAATTCGGCGACCCGCGATGCCTGTTGCATATTATGGGTCACAATCACGATCGTGAACTTCTCTTTGAGCTGGAAAATTAATTCCTCTATTTTACCCGTTGAGATCGGATCCAGAGCTGAACAAGGCTCATCCATCAGCAAGACCTGCGGTTCGACGGCCAGAGCGCGGGCAATGCACAGCCGCTGCTGCTGGCCACCGGAGAGACTGGCGCCGGATTTCTTACGCAGATTATCTTTTACCTCTTCCCACAGCGCAGAAAGTTTCAGCGAACGCTCAACAACCTCATCCAGGCGCCGGCGATCATGAAATCCGTTTAATCTCAATCCGGCAGCAACGTTGTCGTATATCGACATGGTTGGGAAGGGATTCGGTTTCTGGAAAACCATGCCGATGCGACGGCGAATCTGCACGGCTGCCGTGCCGTTGTACACCTCTAACTCGCCCATCCGCACTCGGCCACTCACGCGCGCATCGGGGATGGTTTCGTGCATGCGGTTGAGGCAGCGCACAAACGTTGATTTGCCGCAACCAGATGGGCCAATAATTGCGGTCGCATGACTCCCCTGAATATCCATGCTGATGTCGTGAAGCGACTGGGTCTTGCCGAACCACGCATCCAGATGTTCGACTTTAATGCCAACTCCCATAGATCAACTCGTTCCCTTCAGCATGCCGCGGCCGGCGGCGAATCGCACCGCGCTGACGGCCAGCACAATCAGGATAATCAAAATCAGGGCGCCTGCCCAGGCCTGTCGATGCCACTCATCAAACGGCGATATGGCGTAGGTGAACACTTGCAGAGAAAGCGCTGCTGTCGGCTGGTTAATTTTCCAGTTCCAATACTGGTTTCCAAATGCGGTAAACAGCAGTGGTGCTGTCTCGCCCGCCACCCGGGCAAACGCCAGCATAACTCCGGTAATCACACCAGAGCTGGCGGTGCGAAGAGTAATCGAAAGAGTAGTGCGCCAGCGCGCAACGCCCAAGCCGTAAGCGGCTTCGCGAATGGTCTGCGGGACCAAGAGAAGCATCTCTTCCGTGGCCCGGGTGATGGTCGGAATCATCATGATGCCTAACGCGACCCCGCCCGCTAATGCC
>Ga0187777_10003191_pt1 | contig 10486 bp, 7 predicted proteins | sample 1015_Q2_SP5_10_M_FD_132416 | JGI IMG/M metagenome (GOLD analysis project Ga0187777, IMG submission 132416) | Tropical peat soil microbial communities from peatlands in Department of Meta, Colombia - 1015_Q2_SP5_10_MG | ecosystem: Environmental > Terrestrial > Soil > Wetlands > Peat | place...
GCATCTCGCCGGCCACCGCGGCCGACACGCAGACCACCCGCGCGACGCCGAGCACCGCGGCGACGCCCTTGATCCCCGTCATGCCGAGGGCCACCATGAGCAGCGCGGCCACGACCAGCGTCGAGAGCGTCAGGCCGCTGATCGGGTTGTTGCTGGACCCGATCATGCCCACGAGGTAGCCGGACACGGCCGCGAAGAAGAAGCCGGCCACGATCATGACGATCGTCGCGACGAGCGCGGCCCCCACGGCGTTGCCGGTGAAGAAGTTGTAGATGAAGAAGGTCAGGACGCCGGTGGCCAGCACGCCGATCATGACCCAGTTGAACGGGAGGTCGCGCTCCGTGCGGTCGCCGATGGGAGTGCCGGCCGCGGCCTTCTTCACGTCCCCGACCGAGCGCTGGATGCCCGCGATCAGGCTGTTGCGCATGCGGAACAGCGTGTACGCCGCGCTCATGAGCATGCCGCCGATGGCGATCGGCCGCACGATCGTGAACCAGACGTTGTTGGCGAGTCCGATCCACTGGCCGATCGTCGGCTCGGGCCCGCCGGCGGTGAACACCGTGGGCGCGATGAAGTACGACAGGATGGGCACCATCAGGCCCCAGGCGACGACGCCGCCGGCGAAGTTCAGCGACGCCAGCTTCGGGCCGATGATGTAGCCGACGCCGATGAACGCCGGGCTGATCGAGGGCGAGCTGAGCAGCATCCCGCTCTGCCCGGTGGCGCTGCCGCTCGAGCGGAGGCCGATGCTCGTCCGCGCGAACGCGACGAACTTCTGCCAGGCCGAGGTGAACAGGTTGATCTGCGACAGCCCCTGGATCACGGCGCCGATGCCCATCGCGCCGAACAGGAACTTGGCGCCCGTGCCGCCGCTGCGTCCCGCCTTGTGGATCTCGGAGGCCGCCACCGACTCGGGGAAGGGCAGCTCCCGGTCCTCGACCAGCACCCGCCGGAGCAGCGCCACGAACATGATCCCGAGCACGCCGCCCGCGACCATGATCAGCGTGGACTGCAGGTAGTGGCCCGTGGACGCGAAGTCGGTCCAGATGCCCGCGATGTAGAAGGCGGGGATCGTGAAGATCGCGCCCGCCGCGACCGACTCGCCGATCGAGCCGACGGTGCGCGCGAAGTTCTCCTCGAGGATGGAGCCCCGCATCGTCCGCAGGACCGCCATGCCGATCACGGCGGCCGGGTAGGTGGCCGCGATGGTCATGCCCGCCTTGAGACCGAGGTAGGCGTTCGCCGCGCCCAGGACGACGCACATCACCAGGCCGATGAGCAGGGCCCGGACGCTGAACTCCGCCATGTCGGTCTTCGCGGGCACGTAGGGCTTGAACGGTTGGGTCATGGGGGCTCCGGGCGCGTCTAGTAGGGGAGAAACGAGGTGCCGCTCACGAGCCGCCGCACCCACGCGGCCAGCAGCCCCGCGGCGCGGTCGAGGTCGTCCAGGTCCACCATCTCGTTGGGGCTGTGCATGTAGCGGCACGGCACCGACACCACCCCGGTGGCGATGCCGCGGCGCGCCGTGTAGATCGCGTCCGCGTCGGTCGACGTGCCGCGCGGCGCCGCCTCGATGCCGTACGGGATCTGCTCCGCCTCGGCCGCGGCGACCAGCTGGTCGAACACCACGGGGCTCGCCGCCGAGCCGCGCGAGAGGACCGGCCCGCCGCCGAGCTTGAAGTCGCCGACCTCCTTCTTCTCGACGCCCGGCGAGTCGGTCGCGTGGGTCACGTCCACCACGATCGCCGCGTCCGGCTCGAGCCCGAAGGCGCTGGTGCGCGCCCCGCCGCCGGTGTAGGCGATCTCCTCCTGCGTGGTGCCCACCGCGACCGCGCACGCCGCCGGGGGCTGCGCCGCCAGCCGCCGCAGCGCCTCGAGGACCACGAACGAGCCGACGCGGTTGTCGATGCTGCGCGAGACCAGCCGCCGGTTCGGCAGCTCCGTGATCCCGGAGGCCAGCACGCCCGCGTCGCCGACCCGGATGCGCTCCAGCGCCTCGGCCTTGGTCCGGGCGCCGATGTCGATCCACAGGTCCGAGATCTTCGAGGCCTTCTCGCGCTCCTCGGCCTTGATCAGGTGGATGGCCTTCTTGCCGACCACCCCGGCCACCGGGCCCGCCCGGCCCTCGAGCCGCACCCGCTGGCCCACGAGCACCTGGGGATCCCAGCCGCCGATCGGGGCGAAGTACAGGAACCCGTCGTCGTCGACGTGGACCACCATCACGCCGATCTCGTCGAGGTGCCCGGTGAGCATCACGCGCGGCTTGCCGCCCGGGTTCACCGTCGCGTAGCAGTTGCCGGCGACGTCGGCCTCGACCTTGGCGAAGGTCGCGGCCTCCTCTCGCCACAGCCGCGCGGGAACCCGCTCGAACCCGGAGGGCCCCGGGGCGTCGAGCAGGCGCTTGAAGAAGTCGAGCGATCGGGCGTCCATCATTCGCGGTCCGGTCCGGGCGTCGGGTGGCCCAACGTACGCCGCCCCCGAGCCCGTGGCAAGCGGGTGAGGGAGTCGGAGATCGTGCGGAAATGCTCCATCGTGGCCGCGGAATCGGGCCCCGCAGCCAGCCGGGGCTGCATCCCCGCGACGACCGGACGCACCACCAGTGCGCGGCCGCCGTCCGGCGAGACGGTGAACGTCGCCCACAGTCCGCGGTCGGTCCACGGCCGGTGCTGCGCGAACACGAAGTTGCCCAGCGAATACAGGATCGGCTTCCCGTCCGCCCAGCCGAGTCCCTCGGGCACGTGGGGATGGTGGCCGAACACCACGTCGGCGCCGGCGTGGATCAACCCCTTGGCGATCGCGACGACGCTCGCCGGGGGCACGTCCTGGTACTCGACGCCCGCGTGCAGCATGACCAGCACCAGATCGGCGCCGCCCGCGCGCGCCGCCGCGATCGCGGGGAGCAGGGCCAGCGTGTCGGCCCACGCGACGCAGCACTCCGCCGCGTGGCCCCGCACCGTGAGGTCCGGCTGGTTGAAGATGGCCGTGACCGAGAACAGCGCCACCGTCCAGCCGCGCCGGTGCAGGATGGCGGGCCGCAGCGCGTCGGCGGGCGTGGGGCCGGTGCCCGCGTGGGCGACGCCGGCGCTGTCGAGGTGGGCCAGCGACTCGAGCAGCGCGGCGTGCCCCATGTCCCAGGCGTGGTTGTTGGCCGTCGAGACGAAGGCGAAGCCGGCGTCGGCGAGCAGCCGGGCGGCGGCCGCGGGCGCGGCGAACACCGGGCTCAGCGCCGTGTCCGCGAAGCTGCCGCGGTCGAAGATCAGGCTCTCGAGGTTGCCGATGGCGAGGTCGGCCGCCCGCAGGCTGTCGCGCACCGCGGCGAACACCTCGGCGCCGCGGCCGGGGATCAGGTAGGTGCGGGCGACGATCCGGGCCAGGTTGATGTCGCCGACCGCCACGATCCGCAGCGGCTCGCGCGGAGCCTGCGCGACGGCGGGGCCCGGCGCCAGCACCAGGGCCAGCGGCAGGGCGAGGCACAGGCCGCGGGGCGTCACCCCGGAAACATAGGTCCGCGGCACCCTCGCCGCGCGCCGCGGGATGCGGCTAGTCGCCTTCGGCGGGGAGCAGGCGGGCCGTCGCGGTCCCGAGCAGCCGGGTCGCCGCGAGCGCCATCACCACGAGCATCACGGTCGTGAGCGGGCTCCAGGTCGCGTAGGCGGCCTGCAGGAAGAGGTACCACAGCAGCCCGCTCCCGACCTCGAGCGGGCGGCTCATCACGATCAACGCCACGACGAGCGGGACCGCGCTCGCCGCGACGATCAGCAGGCTGGCCGCCCCGGTCAGCGGGCGCCGCGTCGGGCCGATCCACGGCCACAGCCACGCGGGGAGCACCAGCAGCCAGACCGCCGCGAACGGGTTGTGCACCAGGGTCAGCACGACCACCACCACCAGGGTCGACAGCGCGGCGACCCGGCCGGCCAGCGGGTGCGACACCACCAGGCCCGCCCGCTTGCGGAGCGACGTCAGCAGCAGGCCCACCAGCACCATGACCACCGCGGTCGTGAGCACCGGCAGCCACCGTGTCGAGTAGAGCAGTGGATCGCGCACCGTCGCCGGCGACGCGTGGTATTCCGGCAGCAGGTCCACGGCCACCGCGGCCCACAGCGCGAGCAGCCCCGCGATCCCGATCAGCCACCAGCCGCCGGCCCGCACCAGCTCGGAGCGGATCGCGGTCCTCGAGGCCGGATCGGCGAGCGCCGCGGTCCAGGCCTCCCAGGCCGCGAACGCCAGCGGCACGAACAGGGCGAGCGCCGCGAGCAGGATCCAGAACCCGCGCACCATCCGCTCGTCGCCCAGCCCGAGATAGTGGACCGGCCCGTGGGGGATCGTCGTCACGGCGTCGAGGGCGAGCACCAGGCGCTCGGCGCCGTCGCCCAGCAGCGCGAACGACTGCGGCCGGAGGGTCTCCCACCGGTCGCCGGGCGTGTGGTAGAGGAACCGCGCGTACTCCGGCCGGCGCGACTCGACGTCGAGGTCCACGGCCGGCACCTCGGCGTCGATGAAGGCGCCCTGGTCGGTGAGCGACACGCCCAGCACGCGGTGGATCAACTCGTCCAGCGTGCCGGCGTCGGTGGTGCGCACGCCGCCCGCGGCGTAGGCGTCGGCGCTCGCGCGGCGCAGCCACACCGGCGCGTAGTCGTCGTCGTCCTGGCCCTCGCCGTTGATCCGCACGGCCTTCCCGACGCCGTTCTCGACGTGGTCGAGCGAGATCGCGGCGATCACCTCGGCCGGATCCCGCAGCGAGGCGGCGAAGGTCTGCGCGCCGACGAGGCCCCACTCCTCCGCGTCGGTCGCGACGTAGGTGATCGCGTGCCGGTGCCCGTGGCGCTGGAGCACCCGCGCCAGCTCGAGCATGGTCGCCACGCCGGACGCGTCGTCGCCCGCCGACTGGTCGGACGTGGGCTGCCCGTCGTAGTGGGCCACGAGGAGGATGCTGCCGGGCACCGTGCCGGGGCTGGTGGCGACCACGTTCCGCCCCTGCAGCAGCCGGTCCTTGACCACCAGGGAGAAGTCCTGGGTGGTCGCCTGCAGGCCCAGGGTCCGGAACTGCGCCGCGAGGAAGGTGGCCGCGTAGCGCGCGCCGTCGCTGCCGGTCACGCGGTTGGCGAAGCCCTCGCTGAGGATGCGGGTGGTGAGGAACGCGGAGTCGGCGTTGAAGTCCACCGTGACGGCCGGGATCGGCACGTGCACGGCGTGCGCGCCGGCCAGGCGCAGGAACAGGAACGCGGCGGCGAGGGCGCCGACCAGCGCGGAAAGATCGATCGCCGGGTGGCGATGCAGCCGGATGCCGCGGATCTCCATGCGCCGACCAATGTACGGTCCCGGCGTGGCCCCCTCAACCGCGCCCGGGACCGCGCCCTCGGGCCCGACTACATTGAGAGCCCATGACGTCGCCCTCGGCCGGTCCTCCGCCGCTCCCGCGCCGCGCGGTCGCCGCGTTCGTCGCGCGCGTGCTGGCGATCCTCACGGCCTGCTGGGCCGTGACGGGGTTCCTCGCGGCCCCGGTGCTTCCGGGCGGCGGCTGGACGGCCGCGGCGGCCTGGGCGCTGCTCACGCTCGCGCCGCTGGCCGCGTTCATCCTCACCCGGGTGCGACGTCGCTACCCCGGCGGCCTGGTCCGGGTGGCGGTCTTCCGGCCGATGTGGTACGCGCAGCTCGGCGTGCTGCTGCTGGCGCCGGCCGGCGCGGCGGCGGCGCTCGCGGGCGCGCCGTTCGGCGCCGCCGGGACGGCGGGCCGCGCGGCCATCGCGGCGGCGGCCGCGGTGCTGGTGCTCGGCTCCGTGGCGGGCTACGCCGGGAGCCGGCGCCTGGCCGTCCGACGCCTCGCCGTGACGCTGCCGGGCCTGCCCGCGGCGGCCGAGGGGCTGGTGGTGGCCCAGATCTCGGACCTGCACGTCGGGCCGCAGACGTCGCGCCGGTTCCTGGCGCGGGTGGCCGCCGCGGTCGAGGCCGCGCAGCCGGACCTGATCGCCGTCACGGGCGACCTGGTGGACGACTTCCCGCCGGACGCCGCGCACTACGCCGCGGCCTTCGGCGCCCTGCGCGCTCCCCTGGGCGTGTTCGCCATCCCCGGCAATCACGAGGTGTACTCGGGGTGGGCCGAGCTGCGGCCGCGGCTCGAGGCGCTGCCGCTGACGCTGCTGGTGAACCGCAGCGTCGCGGTCCGCCGCGACGGCGGGAGCTTCACCCTGGCCGGCACCGGCGATCCCGCGGCCGCGGCCGGCGAGCTCGCGCCCGACCTCGACCGCACCCTCGCCGGCGTCCCGGCGGGCGGCTTCGTGCTGGCCCTCGCCCACAACCCCGCCCTGTGGCCGGCGCTGGCGCGGCGGGGCGTGGCGCTCACGCTGAGCGGCCACACGCACTGGGGGCAGCTGGGCTTCCCGCGCTGGGGCTGGTGCCTGGCCAGTCCGTTCCTGGAGCTGGCGATGGGCTGGCACGAGCGGGGCGGCGCGCTGCTCTACATCCACCCCGGCACGAACTACTGGGGCATCCCGTTCCGGCTCGGGCACGCGGCGGAGGTGGCGGTGCTGACGCTGCGACGCGGGGAGAAGGCGGAGATCAGCGAGGAGAGTGCAGATTAGTTGCCAGACGGCAAGTTGTCAGTGGTTGCCAGTTCTCAGTCGGAAGAAGACGGAACGTGCCGCAGCGTTTCGGTTCCTGGTGCGGCGACCGGCGGTGCTAGCATCGCGCCGTGGGGCACTTCAAGCAGCTGAAAGCATGGCAACATGCCCGCACGCTGGCCGTGCTGTCCAAGGCGGCGATCGGCCGGCTGCCGTCCTCCGAGCGTGACGGTCTGGCGGATCAGTGGCGGCGGGCAACCTACTCCGTCGTCCTGAACGTCGCCGAGGGCGCGAGTCGCCGCGGTACCCGTGACTTCCGAAGGCACCTTGGGATTGCCCGGGCGTCCCTCGACGAGATCGAGGCGAGCATCGATCTCGCGGTCGCGCTCGACTACTTCAGAGCCGAGGAGCTGGCCAAGATAGAGGCCATCCGGGACGAGTGCGCCAAGACGGTGTACGGGCTGATCCGGAAGTTCGGGGACGGACCGCCCTCTGCCGTCTGACGGCTGGTAACCACTTCTCCCTTCGCCGTCTGGCAACTCTTCTGACGTCTGAGGTCTTCACTCTCCGGACTTCGGCGCCACCTCCGCCGCGAACAGCCTCCCGAACCGCTTCTCGGTCCGCGCCCGCCACGCGCCCTTGTGGAACGCGTAGCCGGCCACGAGCGGCAGGGCGACCGTCGCCTCCGCGAACACCATCTGCTCCTCGCCCAGCTTCACCTTGCCCCACGAGTTGGCCTCGCGCAGCGTCGAGCCCGACAGGGCGCCGTCGCGCTCGTCGGCCACGGTGATCTGGACCGCGTAGCGGTGCATCTCGACGTCGTGCCCGAGCACCTCCGCCGCCACCACGATGTCCTGGGCGAAGTTCTTCGGCACCCCGCCGCCGATCATCAGCAGGCCCGTCGGCCCCGCCGCCAGCTTGAGCTGCGTCAGCTCGCGGAAGTCGGCCGCCGAGTCGAGCGCGAGGTACCCGTCGGGGTGGTGCACCTGGTGGTGGACCAGGCCGAAGCCGGCCGAGCAGTCGGAGAAGGCCGGCACGAACACGGGCACGTCGGCCCGGTAGGCGGCGGAGACGATGGAGCGCGTGCCGGGGCGGTGGCGCTCGAGCCAGGCGCCCATCTCGCGGATGAACTCGCGCGAGCTGACGGCCCGCGGCCCGCCGGCGGCGAGCATCTCGTCGGCGATCTTGCCCACGGTCTCGTCGCAGATCCGGAGCTCGTCCTCGTCGATGTAGGTGTCGTAGATGCGGTCGATGGCGAGGCGGCGCAGCTGGTCGTCGTCGGCGCGCACCTCGCCCTTCCAGTGCCGGAAGCCCAGCGCCTCGAAGAAGTCCTGGTCCACGAGGTTGGCGCCGGTCGACACGACGGCGTCGGCCATCCGGTGCTCGATCAGGTCGACGAACACGTCGCGCAGCCCGGCCGAGCACAGCGAGCCGGCCATGCACACGATGACCGCGCAGTCCTTGTCGGCCAGCATCGCGTCGTAGATCCGGGCGGCGCGGCCCAGGTTGCGGGCCTGGAACGCCATGTCGGCCATCGCGTCCACCAGCGGGCGCACGTCGTGCTGCTTGATGTCGATCGAGCGGACCGGCGTGGTGAGGATGTCGCGCTTGCTCGGCGTCGCCATGGATGCCTCCCTGAAATGGAACAGCCACCCGACCCGGCTACGGTCCGGACCGGACCGCCATCGCGCGGGTGGGTGGCGTGCTGTCCGAAAGCTAGGGGGCCGCCGCCGGAGGTCAACACCGGGGGCGACGCGGCGCCCCGGCGCGGCGCTACTTCAGCAGCAGCTTGGCGATCGTCTGCAGCTGCATGTTGCTGGTGCCCTCGTAGATCGTGCCGATCTTGGCGTCGCGGTAGTACTTCTCGACCGGGTACTCCTTGGTGTACCCGTAGCCGCCGAGCAGCTCCACGCACAGCGACGTCACCCGCTCGGCCACCTGCGAGGAGAACAGCTTGGCCATCGCGGCCTGCTGGGTGAACGGCTGGCCGGCGTCCTTGAGCCGCGCGGCGTTGTACACCATCAGCCGCGCCGCTTCCAGCTCGGTGGCCGCCTGCGCCAGCTGGAACTGGACCCCCTGGAAGTCCACGATCGGCTTGCCGAACTGCGTGCGCTCCTTGCCGTACGCCGTGGCCGCGGCCAGCGCGCCGGCCGCGACGCCGATCATCTGGGCGCCGATGCCGATCCGCCCCTCGTTCAGCGTCTCGATCGACACCTTGTAGCCCTGGCCCACCTGGCCGAGCACGTTCTCCTCAGGCACCTCGCACCCGTCGAGGATCAGCTCGGTCGTGCTGGACGCGCGGATGCCGAGCTTGTTCTCCTTCTTGCCCACCGCGAAGCCCTTGAAGGTCCGCTCGACGATGTAGGCGGTGATGCCCTTGTAGCCCTTCGACGGATCCGCGTTGGCGAACACCACGTACAGCGACGCCTCGGCGCCGTTGGTGATCCACAGCTTCCGGCCGTTGAGCACCCAGCGGTCGCCGCGCCGCTCGGCGCGGGTCTCGAGGCCGAAGGCGTCCGAGCCGGCCGCCGGCTCCGACAGCGCGTACGCGCCCACCCATTCGCCGGCCAGCTTCGGCAGGTAGCGGGCCTTCTGCTCCTGGCTGGCCCAGCGCAGCAGGCAGTTGTTCACCAGCGTGTTCTGGACGTCCACCAGGATGGCGGCCGAGGCGTCCACCTTCGACAGCGTCTCCACCGCGAGGACCGAGAGGAAGAAGGTGCCGCCCGCGCCGCCGAGGGCCTCGGGGATCTCGATCCCCATCAGCCCCATCTCGAAGCACGGCGGGATCAGCGACGGATCGAGCGCCCCGGTCTCGTCCATCCGCGGGGTGAGCGGGCGCACCCGCTCCTCGGCGAAGCCGCGGACGGCTTCGCGGAACATCTCCTCCTCCTCCGAGAGGACGGTGAGCGGCGGCACGCTGGTCATGAGGGGAGCGCTCCGTGCGGCGGGCGAGCCCGCCGGGTCAGTACGTGGTCCAGGTGTCCGCCCACGCGTTCTTGAGCGGCACCAGGGCGGACAGCGAGTTGACCGAGGACTGGGTGTAGCACCACGTCCACTGCAGGTTCGTCGCGCCGGGCTGGATCGTGTCCGGGGGCACGGCCTGGCCGAGGGCCTGGTTCAGCCCCGTGACCACCATGCCGTGGACGATGGTGCCGGCGTTCGGGTAGATGGCGCCGCCGGCGAGGATGATCCCGTCCCAGTGCGCGCTCGGCGCGAGCGTGACGTTGCCCGTGACGACGAGCATCCCGCGCCGCTGCCCCGCGGGGATGGTGACGTCGCCGGGGGCGTAGCCGACGAGGTAGTTGCTGCTCACCAGCGGCGGCCACGGGCCCGGCGGAACGGTGTAGTCGGGCAGGAAGTTGCCCGAGGTCAGCCCCACCCAGTCGATGTGGGTCGAGTCGTAGAGGTTGCTCCACGACGGGTACCACGTCTCCACGCCGACGCCGGCCGGCGCCAGCACGTTGGTCGGCTGGTACCGCCCGCTCGGCGCGCTGATCGCGAACGTGTCGGCCGCCAGCCCGCCCGGCGACGTACAGGGAGGGATCGAGCCGAGGTCGTGCCCGCTCACCGGGTTGGCCGGCGCCGGCGAGGCGCTGCCGCCGTTGATCACCACGCCGTTGAGCGCCACCAGCGCGGCGCGCGCGGGCAGCACGCCGCCGTTGAGCTGGGCGAACTGCGCGATGGTGCGCGAGCCGCGGGTCTGGCCGGCCATCACCGGGCTGGTGGCGACGCCGGTGGACCGCACGACCCACAGCGACAGGGCGCTGCCGTTGGCGGCGCCGCTCGCCCGGAGCTTGACCGCCACCACGTCGGCGTAGCCGAGCACCAGCGGGATGCGGACCGAGTCCCAGCTCATCGAGTCGGTGAGCCCGCGGTTCTGCGAGAAGTAGTTCTGGAGGCCGGCCTGCGCCAGCGCCAGCGCGCGCGCC
>Ga0187777_10003193_pt1 | contig 10485 bp, 22 predicted proteins | sample 1015_Q2_SP5_10_M_FD_132416 | JGI IMG/M metagenome (GOLD analysis project Ga0187777, IMG submission 132416) | Tropical peat soil microbial communities from peatlands in Department of Meta, Colombia - 1015_Q2_SP5_10_MG | ecosystem: Environmental > Terrestrial > Soil > Wetlands > Peat | place...
ATGGGGCTCCCGCCCCGGGACTACCAGAAGCTGGCGGCATCGATCCTGCTGGAGCGCGGCTTCCTGCTCCTGGCGGACGAGCTTGGGACGGGGAAGACCGTGTCAGCGCTCGCGGCCCTCACCGACAAAAGGACGCTGCCGGCCATCGTGGTCACGCTGACCGGGACGATGCCGATGCAGTGGCAGAGCATGACCTGGCGCTTCATGCCGTCGCTCACCACGCACGTCGTGACGAAGGGGACGGCCTACGAACTGCCGAAGATCAAGGGGAAGGGCCCGGACGTCGTGATCATCAATTACCACAAGCTCGACGGCTGGGCCGAGACACTGGCCGCTTATGGAAAATCCATTATCCTCGACGAGTGCCAGGAATTACGTCGGGCGGGATCGCAGAAATACGAAGCCGCAGTCCACGTTGCGCGGCAGATGCGCTTCCGCCTGGGCTGCTCGGCCACGCCGATCTTCAACCTGGGCGGCGAAATCTGGAACGTGGTGAACGTGCTCTCGGAGGACGCCCTGGGGACCTGGGAGGAGTTCCTGCGGGAGTGGTGCTATGGGGACCGGGGCTACGCCGGCCGGGCGCCGGCCGTGCGGGATCCGAAGGCCCTGGGATCCTATCTCCGGACGGAGCACATCATGCTTCGGCGGACCCGGAAGGACATTGGACGGGAGCTGCCGCCGCTCACGAAGGTCCCGCAGTACATCGAGAGCGACGAAAGCGCGCTCAATTCGGTGGCGGACTCGGCCGCGCAGCTTGCGAAGATCATTCTCTCGAACGAGAAGACGGCCGGCTGGGACAGGATGAAGGCGAGCGAGGAGTTCAGCCAGGTGATGAGGCAGGCGACCGGGGTGGCGAAGGCGCCCTACGTTGCCGACTTCGTGCGGATGATCGTGGACGGCGATGACGAGCCGGTGGTGGTCTTCGCCTGGCACCGGGCGGTCTACGACATTCTCCTTTCCAAGCTCCGCGAGCTGGCGCCGGCGATGTATACCGGAACGGAGTCGGCAACGAAGAAGCAGGAGGCTCTCGATAGATTCCTGAAGGGGGAGACGAAGGTCCTCCTGATGTCGCTCCGGTCGGGGATCGGTGTGGATGGTCTGCAACACATTTGTAGGACAGCGGTTTTTGCGGAACTGGACTGGACACCAGGAGTCATGGACCAGTGCATCGGCCGCGTCTTCCGGGACGGCCAGAAGGAGCCGGTGACGGCGGTATTCCTGGTGGCGGAGCGTGGGGCGGATCCGGTGATGGCTGAGACACTGGGGCTCAAGACCGCGCAGCTCGAGGGGATCCGGGATCCCGACAAGGCTATCGTCGAAACCAAGCTGGACACCGACCATATCCGGAAGCTTGCGGAACGATATCTTCAGAAGGGGTCGAAGAAGCAGGAGATCCAGATTCCGAAGGAAGAGGCGGAGAAGCCGGAGCCGGAAGAGGAAGCTGAGGAGGAGGAAGTCGACGAGGCGGAGAGCGCATGAGGATCCTGGAAGCAGAAGGCGTCCGGATGGAACTGGTTCCGTGCGGTTGTGGAGCGGTCTGTACGGATGAGCAGGCGGTGAAGCATCTTCGAGACTGGGACGAGCTTCTCAAGATCTGCGCTTTCTGCGGGAAGCCCATTCGGATCACCGAGATGCGCCTGAATCACGTCCATAAGAGCAATATCGATGAGGAAGGCTGGGGCGTGACCTACGACCCGATGGAGCATGAGAAGTCCTATGATTGGTCGGGCCACGGGCCGTTCGGGTGGTTCGAGATCGTGGCTCATCCGGAATGTGCGAAGAAGGGGATGCCGTACGCCAATCTCGAGGTGGATGAAGAGCGTCCCAAAAGGATTCCGGATGGAGTTCCTGCTCCTCGTGCGCGCCTTGGGAAGTGCAAGACGTGTGGGGATCAGTCGACGGCAGATGATCTGGCCGAGGTGCTTGGTCAGATCTATTCCTACTACGGGCCCTGTTCATATTGCGGAAAACCGATCGAGGTTCTTGAGGTCGAGCTTGAACATGGACCTCGGATCAAGACGGACCCCCATGTGGATTGGTGGCACTGGAAGAATTACATGAGGGAAGCTTCCCTCAACTGGTGGGGATGGGATTTCGAGTCGAAGAGTCACCGTCAGATCAATTTCTACGGTCACCTGACCTGCATGATGAAGAAGATGCCTTACTGCAAGTGGTTGGAGTTGCAGCAGGTGTTCCATTCGGTGACAAAGGGGCGTCCGGAATTGGCGGATCGGCAGTTATGGAGATATCTTTCGAGAAAGGTGGCCGAAGGGGCTCGGAAGTGCCAGATACTGACTCCCGAGCAGATCGCTCATTTGGTGCTGAGTGCTGTTCAAGATCTGGAAGGGCCGCGGGAGTGGGTTCCGGGGCTCGTGAAATGACCATCTGGAATAAGGTCTGGCCGACGAACAAGGCTCCGATCAAGGAAGAGATCGAGCGGATGTACAAGTGCGCCTACTATTTCGACTCGTCCTTCTTCAAGCCGACGGATCTGGTGGACTTCGGGATCGACTTCCATCGCCTGAAGGAGTTCGGCGAAGTCGACATGAAGAAGGATCTTCCGAAGCTTCGCCAGCACGTCCAGAAGCTTTGGGACCGGATGGGGCAGGCGCAGCGGACCATCTTTCTCTACAGCTATTTCAACCAGGGCTGCCAGTATCTGAGCTCGCTGCTCGAGGATCTGGAAAGGGCACTGGGTGGAAAAGGTGGAAGTGAAACGAAGGAGCAGTATATGCTGGGGCGGCTGCTGGAGGTGGTCCGGAAGAAGTTTCCGGAAGATCTTCAGGATAAACTGGACAAGGGCTTCGGGAAGGAGTGGGCGAAGTAGTGTGGACAGGAGAGGGGATCGTGGACGAGAAGAAGAGCCATAAGCAGATGGCGAAGGAACTCGACGGGATGAACCGGGACGTGACCACGGAGGAAGCGGACTTCCTCGAGGAGGTCCTGGAGACGTTGGGCGCCGGGAAGAAGCTGAAGCCAAAGGTGGCGGAGAAGCTGGGGGAAATGTACGGGAAGTACCTCGTCGAGCGCGAGGATGCAGAGGAAGGATCCGAGGACGAAGAGATCGATTCCGACGATCTGGAGTGAGCGATGGAAGTCATCGAGACGCCCGAATATCTCGCCGGCTACGAATGGGCCGGAACGCACCTGAACGAGTTTCGGGAGAAGTTCTCCTCGTCGAACATCGGTTCGGAACTGCGGGGTCATCTTTTCGACCAGGCGATGAAGCTCTATCCGTCGGTGCCCGGGGACATGGAGCGGGAGTGGAAGCAGACGCTCTGGGTGGCCGGCGGCCTCCGCTTCGTGGTCGACAAGATGCCGCTTGAGCGGGAGTCGATGGTCGCGATCTGGGATATGAGCCTCGAGTTCTCCAACATCCTGGGGGCCGAGCGGTGGAAATACGAGTGCTGGAAGCAGCTTCGGGCGAAGCCGGAAAGCTGGTGGCGGAAGAAGATCGGGGATGCGACTCCGAACGACGTCGTCTCGGCGCTTGCGATCGCCTGGCGCGCCCGGGAGGGGAAGGAGAAGAAGCGGAACGCCCTTTCCCGCTGGGAGGTCCTCGTCGACCGGACCGGGAGCCGGGAGATGTGCATTCTCGCCGAGCTTGAGGAGATCGAGCTTGTTCCGGACGGGAACTACTGGTACTACCGGGTGAGCGGGAAGGAATATTCGTTTGAAATGATCATGCGGCCGTACTATCACGACGGCCGACTGATTTATGGCGCTGGAGACATCATCGGTTGACGTGTTGCCGGGGCGACGGGACAGGGAGGAATTTCGAGGAGGATTTCATGGAAGGCAAGGGTCGGTTCGTGATCGTAGGCGCGGCGGTGATCGCACTTCTCATGGGTGCCTTCTTCCTGGGCCGCGCGGTGGGGACGAAGGAGGGGGTGATCCAGGAGCAGGTGGAGGCCATCAAGAGCGGTCACGCGAAGTACGTGATCGTGGATGAGTTCGGCCGCACCGAGTTCCACTGGTTCGACCGCGGGGATCAGAAGCTCAAGGACGAGGAAGCCAAGAAGTCCGAGGAGAAGAAGGACAAGCCGTAAGGATTAAAGATAGCAGGGGCGCCCGGCTAGTGCAGCCGGGCGACCCCGCTACGAGAGAGGGAGGAAAAGGACAAGTTAAAATCAAAGAGCAAATTCAATCATACGCCAACATTGGCATCCTTTCAAGGGGTGTGAAGATAGCGTGAAGGGTGTTGAAGTGAAGAAGCAGGAAGAGGGAGCGCAAACTTTCATCGTCACGGTGCCCAGGGAACTGGACCAGGTGGTTTTTACCGTCAGCGCGAGCGCAAGATCCCCGTACGTCCCGGCCGGGAACATCTTCTGGCTGCGGGCGCGTGAAGTCGGGACGGAGGCCTGGAGCCAGACTTTCTGGGCCGAGATGGAGGACCAGGAGGGAGGGCTCTTCGTCTCGAAGGAGATCACGCCTTCCGCGCTATGGCTGGTGCCGGAGACGACCTACGAGATCGAAGTGGCGCCGGAGACGCTCCGGCCTTATGATTTCAGTTTGAACGTTCAGGTGAAGGAGAGGGCGGTGGAGGCGGAAGTGGTGGAGAAGAAGGGGTCGGCGCTGGACAATCCGGTGGTGTGGTTCTTCGTGATGATGGTGGTCTTCGTGGGAATCCTGGTCTGGCTGATGGGGAGACGATGATCAAGAAGCTGGTCATTGAAGGGGATCTGAAAGAGGACGGGGGCGAGCTTTTTCTTCACACGAAGCCGCCTAAAGGGAACACCCTGTTCGGGAGCACTCCGGACGCGCTCATGGAGAAGTTCGTGGGGAAGCGGATCCGGGTGACGATCGAGGAGATCGAGGAAGAGGACTGTCCGCCGGCCACGGGTGCGGATGGCAGGCGCCCGGCCGGAAAGGGAGACTGGTAATGGCCTGGTGCCGGTTTCAGGACGGGCGCCTGGCCTACCCCTTCCATGGGAGAGGGGGATGTTCCGGGAAGGAGATCTTTAGCGAGACGGATTTTCGCCTTCAAAACGGGAGCATCGTCACTCTGGAGGACTCCGAAGAAAAGGATCGGCTTCCCGTCGGGAGCCCGCGGGTGGGGGAATGGTGGGCGCAGGACCGGTGCAGCGTCCACGAGCCTTTTCATCCGTGCCTGTTCGAATGGAAGGGACAGCTAAAAGATCAGGACGTGGCCAAGCGCTTGAACTGCGGCTGCATGAGGCCGACGTTCGACCCTGCATTTCTCAAAGGGCCTCACGGCGTTCAGGGATGAGGAGCAACCGATGAGCTTGAGGGATTTTCAGGCGGCAGAGAAGGAGTTCGAGGGGAAGAAGAAGGCGACGGCCGAGAAGCTGATCGCCATGATCGATAAGCGCCTGGCCGCGATCCGGAAGCTGGAGCCCGGGGCGAAATTCAGCGACGCCATGGGCGCGACCTTCTTCTACACCGAAGGGCTCCGGAACAACAGCCAGGATCCGATGTACATCGCCGGAGAGTACGTCCTGGGGCACCGGAACATCGAGACGGCGGACGGCTGGGGCGGCGAGTTCCCTCCCTACTTCGAGATGGCCAACCGGATCTATGAGAAGTACGGGGATGAACTCAAGGAGATCGTCCGGATCGCCGAGTTCCTCTACGACGAGGTTGGCTACAGCTACGGCTAGAATCCCGGCCGGTCTTCGGTTACAATTCCCCTGAATGAAAGTCGAGATCTCGGTCCCTGCCGGGCTCATGAACTGCTATAAGGCAGGGGTGGAGACCAGGGATCTGGATCAGGCCATCCTGGATACCCACATCTGGATGGAGTACCGCGGAGCGAGCTCGGTCCGGACGGGCCTTCAGTCGATCGCAAGACACGCCTCCAGCCTTTCTTCGACGATGACGGGGGAAGGTCGAAAAGCAGCCCAGGATCTTTCGAAGTACGCCAAGAAGGTCCGGGAGAGCGTAAAGGGGAATGGGGTGATTGCGAAGAAGAAGATGAGGCCGCTCGAACTGAAGATTTTCGAGATGAAGAGCATGGCTCATTTCCTGAGCGTCTCCGGGAAGGCGCAGTGCGGGGACGAGGTTTCCAAGGGTTCGCTTGTGAAATTCAGGCCGCCCAAGCTCGGGAAGGGTCAATGAGGACGATTTCGGTCACGCAGAGGAGCTGGCGGCCATGGCTGGGCCAGGTGGCGATGGCCGGCAGCCGCCGCGCGCGCCTGGGCGACATCCAGGATCTGAACGACAGCACCTTCAGCCAGATCCTGAGCGCGCAAGCGGCGGTCGTCGACTTCTGGAGTCCGACCTGCCTGCCGTGCCTCAGATACAAACCGACTTTTCTTGAAGTCGCAGGTCAGGTTCAAAACGTCACGTTTGCCACGGTGAACGCCGACGAGTCGGCCGACACGATGGCGAAGTACGGGATCCAGTCGATTCCGGCCACGCTCTTCTTCTTGAATGGGACTCTGGTCAGTCAGACGTCCGGGCCCATGACGAAGGAGGATCTGACGGCCGCGATCCGGAACATGATGATCGCGCCGGTAGGGACGACTCCGCCCGCGCCGCCGCCTCCGGACCAGGTGACGCCGCAGACACAAGGTCCGGTGACGCCGCCTCCCGATCAGACGGCTGCGCCGGCTCCGACACCGGCTCCCGCTCCGGCTCCGTCCCCGCCGCCGGCGGCGAGCCAGACTCCAAAGCCGACGCAACCATCGAATCCTTCGACCCAGGCACCGGCGTCCTCGCCGGCGCCTGCCGGAGCCGCCCCTGCCGACTCCGGGATGCTGAAAACGATCCTCCTTGTCGGCGGCGTGGGAATCCTGGCGGTAGGAGCGATCACGCTGCTTGCGGGGGGCAGATGACCTGGCGGACGTCGCCCAGGCAGCCGCTCCAGTGGAACTGGGCGATCGTTCGGACTCTGGACGGGAAGTCGAAGGCGGAGAAGAAATGGGAGCCCGGTATGGACGAGAAGCTTTCGGAACTGAAGAGGAAGTGGTACTCCGACGAGTCGCCGGTCTATCCGATGCAGGAACTGAGCGTCATGGCGCCCGAGGACGTCCTCTACATCGCCCATTATGAGGAAGGGATCGTCCTTCGTCTCAACGACGACCCCGAGCAGGTGACCTTCCTCACGCACGAAATGGCCGACGAGCTTGCCAGGAAGATCCAGAAGAAGCCTCAGGCCTGAAGAAAAAGGTCAAACTCCCTTTGACTTTCGAAGTAGCTCTGGTACACTTCACGGGATGAAGAAGAAGGCGAAGGTCACGAAGTTCGCTGATTTCAAAAAGAAGGCCACGCCTCCTTCGATCGAGCAGGTCCTGGGCATGATGAAGCCGCTCCAGGTCCCGTCTGAAAACGAGATCCTCGACCAGATGCGGAACTCGGGCCACCCGGTGTTCGAGGCCTTCGCGAAGGAGGTCGAGAAGGAGAAGAGGGGCGAGAAGGCGGACTTCAGGAAGTTCAGCGATCTCTGAGAGGGGACGCTTAGCGATCCTGCGGGAGGCCCCGAGGGGCCGTCCGCCAGGTAGTGAACGTCCCCGAAAAATTATGAGCCTCTTCGCTTGCAGCAAGTGCGGCTGCGTCGAGAACACGGCCCTTTGCCACTACTGGTGGGAGGTATGCCAGGAGGGGAAGAAGCCGCTCTGTTCGGAATGCGATCCGGGGATCGGACTGTGGCACGGGGCTTTCGAGAAGGCGAAGCCGGAAGCCTGCGGGTACGTGCAGGGGCCGGACGGGTTCCTCTACGTTCCGGATGACAAGTACCTGAAGAGGCTCCTGGATATCGAGGCGAAGAAAGCCAAAAGAAAGGCTTAAGTAAGGCTAAAGAATGGCCAAAGAATGCTGCGAACTCTGCGGGAAGAAGTTCAAGCGCACCACGCAGAGCATCGCCTTCTGGAACTGGTGCCTGAAGTGCGTGAGGCTGGTATGCGGCAAGTGAGTCACAAGAAGTCGGATCAGCATCCATTTCTCGGGACGCTGCCGCCGGGCCGTGAGGCTCGCAAGCGGAAACTTCCGGAGCACAAGCATCGTTGGGAAGTCACCTATTCGATCGGGATCGTCACCCTTGGCCTTGAATGCCCTTGCGGGGAAAAGATGGAACGCCCTGCGACCAAGGCCGAGTCCAGGAAGCTGAAAGCCGATCAGGATTATCGTGAGGCCGAATCCGCCCAGATGCACAAGGCGAACTGGGACTTCGATAAGAACTTCAAGGATGAGAAGGGCTGGAAGTACAAGAGCTACGATCTGATGACGCGGGTTCGGAAGTGGGCGAAGAAGTGGCCGAAGGACGTCATCGTCTGCCGGATCGACGACTCTCACAACGCAAATTCCGATCTCGTCTTCGTGCTCCATCGGGTTGGCCGGCGGCTCTGGGGAACGACGTGCTACACGATTACCCAGTGCGATGGACAGCCACCGAACGAGTGGTTCATGTATCCGGGGCACCGGGCCGGGATCCAGAAGGCTCTCCAGGTGATGGCAGGCTTCAGGAAATTCTACAAGGACTGGTGATGAATCCAAAGGTCAGGCTCGTCGGCGATCGCTGTCCCCATCAGGTGGGAAATTCCTACCTGATCGCTGTCTCCGAATCGGAGAAGCTCAAGGTTACGATCTACGAGGTGAACAGGGAGACCGGCGCCGCGCTCTGCCAGTCCGACGACGGGCGGAAGTTCAGGGCCTATGCCTATGGCTGGAGCGAGGAGACGATCTCCAGGTTAGGAAGGACCACGGTTCCACTTCGCTGGGATACCGAGATCATCGTCTACAAAGATCAAGGGTTTGAGGTCATGGATTTTCATCGTGTGGAAGGCGGAGTGGGCTCCCGGTGACGAAGGCCGAGATCAGGAAGATCCGAGGGACGATGGACCTTCCGGACTTCGCGATGCTGCTGGGCGTGAGCCCGGTGACCGTGTGGAGGTGGGAGAAGGGGGACATCAGTCCGGAGGGGGCGACCAAGGTGCTCCTCGAGCTGATGAGGGATCATCGCCGGGAGACGACGAAGCTTCTCTGGAAAAGAGCGTTTCGGGTACTGAACCGGAATGGGAAGGGGAGATAGCATGCTGAGTTGGAAAGAACGTGCGGACATCATCCACCGGACCGTGACGGCCGGCCTCAAGCACTATACCAAGGAGGATGCCCGTTTCATGGCGGTCTTCCTGGCCGGGGAAGTGGGGGAGCTCTGCAACCTGATCAAGAAGGAGTGGATGGAGGAGTTCGGGGTTGCGAAGTCCCAGGGGGACAAGAAGGATGCGATCAAGTACGAACTGGCGGACGTCCGGATTTCGCTGGAGATCCTGGCGAAATGCTTCGACGTCAACCTCGAACGGGCGTGTAGCGAGAAACTGACGATCTGTGAGGCCCGCTGGCCGGAGGCCGGCCAGGCGGTGATGAAGGCCGAAAGGGCGAAGACTCCTGCAAAGAAGGCATCTCCGGAGGAGACGCGGGAGGTCCTGAGCGCGGCCTGCGGGCTGCTCTCAGACTGGGTCGACGCTCACAGTTCCGGGAACAGCCATCTTGCTTACGACAGCATGGGGATCGTGAAGCGTTGGCAGCGCGGAGACTTTTTGGAGTAAGGCCATGGGCATGGGAAATACGATGCGGTGCCTTCGGACCACCGTGGGAGCCTTGGAAAAGACGTGGCAGAGATGGTTCGAGCAGCCGGATCCCAAGATCAGGAAGAAGCTCGAGGGTAACTTCGAGTATCTCCTGAGCGAGGTTGAGATCTGGTTCGGCTACGTGAACGAAGAGTGGCGCTCGGCGTTTAAGAAGCCGAAGAAGAAGCCTGTCTTCGACCAGGACTTCCATGACCGGTACGTGGCGAACTTCGTGCCGTCCTGGGAACGGGAGATCACCAGGAAAAAGAATGGCTGAAGAAGCGCCGGCCGTGGAACGGGGCTGCGAGGCGCTCATGAACGGCTTCCGGAGGGTGGGCGCGCGTTGCGGCCGACGGGCGGCCTGGGAGGCCGAATGGTCGAACGGGAAGGTGTACTACTGCGGCCGCCACGCCCGGTTTCGGAAGGCGGAGCCGGAGTGGAAGAACTGGAAGAAGCTTTGATGGCGAACAAAGGCCGGGTGATGAACGTGGGCGCGACCAAGAGGGGGCGTCCATGGTCGGAAAAGAAGGAGACGCCGACCAAGTTCCGGTCCGGGGTCGCTGGGCCACACTGCCGGTGCTGTGGAAAGATGCATGGGCCAAAGCTTGCGGTGAAGAAGCAGATGAGGCGGCAGATCATCCGGCGGCGCGAGAAGATCGAACTTCGGAAGGAAGCGAATGGAAACGGCGAGTGAACTCCAGAAGCGCTTGGTGATCGAAATGGCTTCTAAGGCGCTTATGGGAAGCGTCCTTGGGTACAACGTTCCCATCGCGAGCGCGCCCATCCTGGAGGACGAGGTCCTCGAGGAGATCGCCAACCAGTGTCCCAAGAGATCCTTCGTCGCCTGCTACGTGGACTTGCCGGAAGGCCGGCGCTGGAAAATCCTGGCCAGGAAGAGCGGCATCCATTGCGGGGAACTTTCGAGGCTCGCGATGGGCGGAAGCGGGGACCGGGATCA
>Ga0187777_10003195_pt1 | contig 10484 bp, 8 predicted proteins | sample 1015_Q2_SP5_10_M_FD_132416 | JGI IMG/M metagenome (GOLD analysis project Ga0187777, IMG submission 132416) | Tropical peat soil microbial communities from peatlands in Department of Meta, Colombia - 1015_Q2_SP5_10_MG | ecosystem: Environmental > Terrestrial > Soil > Wetlands > Peat | place...
GGTGAACAGATAGTCCTTGAGCTCCTTCGAGAACGTCGGATCCTTGCGGCGTATCCATTCGAGGACCATCGATGCGTGTTCCTTCTCCTCGTCGCGGTTGTGCGCCAGGATCGCCTTGAGCTCGCCGTCCTTGCAGGCATCGGCTCTCTGGTTGTACCAATCGATCGCCTCGAGCTCTTCCATCAGCGAGACGATGGCGCGATGCATGTCCCTCGTCTCGTCGGACAGCTCGCCGATGGGCTCGTGGTAGCCGACGCTGGACATCGCTTCTTCTCCTTTGGTGCAAGGGTCAGTTGAGATCGAGCGCCGCTTGCTTGAGCGCGTCGAGCGGCACGACGGCGAGGGCTTCCTCGTGAGTCGCCGAGAGGACGACCGGCGCGACCACGCCCGCTTCGAAGGCCTCGCGCCAGCGGCCGGCGCAGACGCACCAGCGATCTCCGGGCTTGAGCCCCGGGAACCCGAACTCCGGCGCGGGCGTGGAGAGGTCGTTCCCGTGTGCCTTGGAGAAGGCCAGAAATTCCGCGGTCACCTGCGCGCACACGACGTGCAGCCCCAAGTCCTCGGGTCCGGTGTTGCAGCAGCCGTCGCGATAGAACCCGGTGCGTGGCTCGACCGAGCAGGCTTCGAGCCGACCCCCGAGCACGTTAGTATCCTCGGGCATGCCGGTCAGGGCGCGAGCGCCCGATAGAGAAAGGGCAAGCTCACGTCCATGCGGTAGTCGACGTCAGAATGATTGTCGTCGAATTCCTCATAGCGATGGGTAATGCCGGCCCGCGCCAGCCGCTCGGAGAGAAGCCGCGTGCCGTAGTGGATGTGGTACTGGTCGCGCCAGCCGCAGTCGATGTAGATGCCGCGAAGCTTTCTCAGATTCGCCTTATGGCGATCGACGAGCAGGACCGGATCGTGGTCGAGCCAGCGCCGCCAGCGTCGCTCGAGGCGCTGGCCGGTTTCGAGGTTGACCGGCAGGCGGAAACCGAGGGGTGCTCTCGGGTCGGGATCGTACGTCGCCGCCATGCACAGGTTCATGATGCAGTGCGCCTCGGCGAGCGAGAGCTTCTCCCTGCCCCACACATGCTCGAGGAAGCGCTTGACCCGGCCATCGTCGCGCCCCTCGGCCATGGCACGTCGCGAGGCTGCGGCAGGCGCCCGATAGCGCCCCGGCTTGAGCTTCGGCCGGCGGTACTTGGCGAGCTCGTTCAAGGTGTGCGGCCAGTCGTGCCAGTACACGAAGTCGAAATAGGAGTCCCCGGAGTGATCGGCGATCGCGCCCCAGAACTGCGTGTACCTCATTCCGTGGATGATCGCTCCGTATCCGCCCGAAGACTTTCCGAAGCAGCCGCGATGCTCGCGCGAAGCAAGAGTGCGGAACTCGCGATCCACCAGAGGGATGAGCTCGAGCGTGATGTAATCCGCGTAGCGGCCCAGCGCGGAGGAGTTGATGTACTGATTGCCGCCGAGCGCGGTGAAGCAGTCGGGGAAGACGACGATCACCGGCCCCATCCGGCGCTCGTCGATGAGCCTTGCCACCCGGTCGGGCACGTTGTCTCCGAACGGCCGCCACCCGGTATGGCCCAGGCCCGAGCCGGTGAAACCGACGAGATCGTAGAGCACGGGGAAGCGTCGCCCGCGGCCCCTTCCCGCGCCCTGGTCGTACTGCGGCGGGAGCCAGATTCCGAGCTTGCGCACGTGCGCGTCGCCGAGCGGATTGCCGCGCAGCACCCGCGAGTCGTGATCGAGCGTTACCAGCGTGCCCGTTCTCCCCTTGAATCGTTTCAGTGTCATCGGGTCCTCTCGAGTCGCGGTGGCAGGATTGTAGCGCGGGAGCCGATCCGCATTGCCGGATCCGCTCGCGGCCCCGCGAGCCCACGCCGCGGTTAGAGCACGCTCTCCCAGCGGCGCGACAGCCGCGTCGCGCCGTTGATGATCCCGACCATGGAATAGGTCTGCGGGAAGTTCCCCCACAGCTCGCCGGTCCTGGGGTCGATGTCCTCCGAAAGCAGTCCCAGAGGGTTGCGCGCGGCAAGCAAGCCCTGGAAGAGCTCGCGCGCCTCGCCCGCCGCTCCGGCGCGCACGAGAGCATCGATGAACCAGAAAGTGCAGGCGGTGAACGCAGTCGTCGGCACGCCGAAATCGTCGGGTGCCACGTAACGGCGCAGGTGGTTGCCATACTTGAGCTCGCGGCGGACCGCGTCGAGCGTGGCCCGCCAGCGCGGATCGTCGGGGGCGATCAGCCCGACCTCGCTCATGAGCAGGACGCTCGCATCGAGGTCCTCGCCGTCGAAGCTCCCGACATACGCCTGCCGCTTCTCGCTCCAGGCGCGTGCGAGCACCGCAGTCTTGATCGCATCGCTGCGCTGCTGCCACGCCTTCGAGCGCTCCACGTATCCGAGGTGAGCGGCGATCTTGGCGAGCCGGTCGCAGGCCGCCCAGCACATCACGGACGACGAGCTGTGCACCGCGCTCCGGGTGCGGAATTCCCACACCCCGGCATCGGGCTGATCGAACAGGGCGTACGCACGCTCGCCGAGCCATTCGATCTGCTGGAAATCGTTGGCGGTCGCGGGCCGAAGCAGCCGCCGATCGAAGAAGGCCTGGGTGCTCGCCAGCACGGCATGACCGTAGACGTCGTGCTGCTTGTGAAAGTACGCCTCGTTGCCTACGCGCACCGGGCCGATTCCGCGGTAGCCCGGCAGCGTGTCGATCCGCCGCTCGACGAGCTCGCGCTCGAGGCCGATGCCGTACACCGGCTGCAGGTGGTGCTCGGCGGCGGCGGCCTGCGCGACGTCGATCAGGTAGCGCAGGAAGCTTTCCATCGTGGCGACCTCGGAGAGCCCGTTGAGGGCCCGCACGACGAAAAGCGAATCGCGCAGCCAGCAGTAGCGATAGTCCCAGGTGCGTTCGGTTCCCGGCGCCTCGGGGAGGCTGGTGGTCATCGCCGCCATGATCGCGCCCGTCTCCTCGTAGGTGCAGAGCTTGAGCGTGATGGCCGCACGTATGACCGCGTCCTGCCATTCCAGCGGCACGGCCAGCGCGCGCGACCAGTGCTGCCAGTAGTCGGTCGTGCGCTCCTCGAACTCGCGCGCGGTCTCGGCGATGCCGGCGCCGAGCGTCTCGTCCGACCCGAAGATCAGGTTCACCGGCTGCCCGAGAAGATGGGGCGTCTCCTCGAGCACATAGGTGATCGGGGTATCGGAGGTGAGGCGCAGCGCCTGGGTCGAGTGCACGAAGCGCGCGTGGTTGCTGCCTCGCGTGACGGTCGGCGTCACGCCGCCGTAGGCGAACCCGGGACGCAGCACAAAGCGAACCCGCGGGCGGCCCGAGATCGGCGTTACGCGCCGCACGAGCACCAGCGGTCGGAACATCCGGCTGCGGTCGCGGAAGCGCGGCGCGAAGTCGGTGACGCGCACCGCGTTGCCCTCGCTGTCGAACAGCTCCGTGACCAGGATCGCAGTGTTGTCGATGTAATGCTGCCGGGACTGCGCCAGCCTTTCGAGCTCGATGGCAAAGACCCCGCGAACGGGCACCGGTCCTTCGTCGCCGGCGAGCAGCGCGTGGAACACGGGGTCTCCGTCCGGGCGAGGGAAGCATGACCAGACGATGCGGCCGTCGCGGTCGATCAGCGCGTTGAAGGCGCAATTGCCGATCACCCCGAGGGCGAGACTCTGGCGCGATGTGCTCACGCGGCGGCGCCCTTCACGCCCGGTACGCGGCCGAGCATCCGCTCCATCGTTCGCAGGAAGGCTGGAATCTCGCCCTGGTGCCTCAGGTAGAGCTCTGCCGCGCTCGCTGGGTCGCGCTCCACGCGCACCGTCAGCACGGACGGCGAGTGCAGCCGGAACGCCGTTTCGTCGGATACGTCGTCGCCGACGTAGAGCGCGCGCTTGCAGTGCGAGTGCTCGAGCAGCGCACGCAATGCGTCGCCCTTGTCGGGCGAGCCCGGCGGCACAAGGTTGAGCACGTGCTTCCCGTCGAACAGTGTGGGCGCGGGGTCGAGCTTGCGCGCGCGCTCCAGCAGAAGCCGGTGTGCACCGCGCGGATCGGGCGCGTGGCGGAAGTGAAAAGCGAGCGAGCAGGTCTTGTCCTCGAGTGCTACGCCGGGAACTCCCTGCCAGAGCTCCGTCGCGGCAGATAGCTCATCGAGCCACGCGCGGCATACGCGTGCAAATGCCTCCGCCGACTGCTCGAATCCCGGCACGCCCTCCGCGCCGTGGTTGCCGATGAGATAGCGCGGCGCGAAGCCGAGCATCGGCCGCGCATCGTTCACCGCCCGGCCTGTCACGATGGCGACCAGGGCGCGCTCGGCGAGGGCCCGCAAGCCCTGCTGGACTTCGTCCGGCACTTGCGCATCCCACGGCAGGTCCACGATGGGAGCGAGCGTGCCGTCGATGTCGAAGGCGAGCAGGGCACCGTTCGTCGCGCACGCCTCGATGCGCTGCAGGCCCGCGGCGGAGAGCGCGTACCTCACTTGAGCTCGAGATCGACCATGTTCCGGTGCTCGTCGATGCGCTCGGAGACGCGCTGGCGCTGCCGCAGGCGCGCGGCGTCGAGGAGCATGGCGCCCGCCCAGCGGTAGACGTTGAATTCCTGCACCAGCCGCCGCATGCTGCGCATGCGCACCCGTTGCTCGTCCTTGGGCATGGTCAGGGCGCGGTAGAGCGCCTGCGCGCACTGTTCGTTGTGATACGGGTTGACCAGCAGCGCATCGTGCAGTTCGCGGGCGGCGCCGGTGAACTGCGAGAGCACGAGCACGCCCTGCTCATCGTCCCTTGAGGCGACGAATTCCTTGGCTACCAGGTTCATGCCGTCGTGCAGGCTGGTGACGATGCACACATCCGCCGCACGGTAATACTCGTTGACGATGGGCGCGTCGTGGTGCTCGGCCTTGAGCAGTATCGGCTGCCAGCCCGCGCGGCCAAAGCGCGCGTTCACGCGCGCGGCCAGCGCCCGGACGCGCGAGTCGAAATTCTGATACTCGTCCAGCGTGGAGCGCGAGGGCGCGGCGATCTGGACGAGCACGAGCCTGCCGATCAGCTCCGGATGCAGCTCGAGCAGCCGCTCGACTGCGGCGAAGCGCTCGAGAATGCCCTTCGTATAGTCCAGGCGGTCCACGCCGACACAGAGCAGCACGTCGTCGGGCAGCTTGTCGACGCGCTGAACCTTGGCCCGGCACAGCGGCACCGAGAGCTGCGAGTCGACCCACTCGGACGGCCACTGGATCGAGATCGGGTAGTGTTCGACGCGCGTCAGATGTCCGCCGTGGAAGATGGTCGACGACTCCCGCTCGATGCGCGCCTCGAGGTAGCGATCCACGGTCTCCACGAAGTTCTGGCAGTGGAAGCGCGTGTGGAAGCCGAGGATCGTGCTTCCGAGCAGGCCGTCGAGAAGTTCCTCGCGCCACGGGCAGATGCCGAACGATTCCGAGTTGGGCCACGGAATGTGCCAGAACGTGATGATCGTCGCCTTGGGCAGGATTTCCCGTACGATGCGCGGCAGCAGCGCGAAATGGTAGTCCTGGACGAGGACGACCGGGTCATCGGTGCGCGCTTCGGCGCGCACCGCCAGGGCGAAGCGCTGGTTGACGCGCACGTATTGCTCCCAGTCGGGGGTGCGGAACACGGGGCGCACGTGGGCGATGTGGCACAGCGGCCACAGCCCCTCGTTCGCAAACCCGTAGTAGTAGCCCTTTTCCTCGTCCTCGGAGAGCCAGACACGGCGCAGCGTGTAGGCGGGCTTCTCTGGAGGAACGCGGATGCGATTGTGCTTGTCGACGGTGTCGCGGTCGGCATCGCCGCTGCCGTGCGCGATCCAGGTGCCCGAGCAGGCGCGCATCACCGGCTCCAGCGCGGTCACGAGGCCGCTTGCAGGACGCCGCACTACGATGCCGTCGCCGCTGCGGACGTGCAGGAAGGGCTCGCGATTGGACACGACGAGCACCTCATCGCCGAGGAGCTTCTCGCGCAGCACTCCGCGCAGCATGTCCGGGCTCCAGATCGTGCTGCGGTCCGGGTTGCGCCGCGACAGATCGATCTCGCGCAGCAGCGCCCGCAGGTCGCTCGCGAGCGGGTGGAGCTCCGAGTTGTTTCCCGGCTGCGAGAAAGGCTGCACAATGCCTTCCCCGCGCAGCAGCGCGCGCGCGCCGGCGACCCATCCTCGCCAGGACAGCTGCGCGATCAGCACCGTCACCAGGGAGATGACCACGCCCAGTACGACGAACAGGCCGATGAGGTAGCGTCGGGTATCGGCGCTGCGCCGTTCGACGAAGCTCATGTCATGGACGAGGATCAGCGAGCCGATCCGGTCGTTCCCCTGGTAGACCGGCTGCGCAACCACGTGCAGCGGACCCTGCGGCAGCTGTACTACGGAATGATCGCGGCCGGACGCGTCTTTCGGCGGAGTGCAGCCGAGCGACTTCGGATAGGTCGGCGTCTCGTAGCGTATGTCGCCGCTCTCGTCGCAGAAGGCGAGCGCGTAGAGACGCTCGTCCTGCAGCGCGCGCATGAACAGCGAATTGACCTTGGCTCCCGCGCCCTGCTCGACGAGGTCGCCGAGCTGCTCCTGCATCGTGTTCGCGATGAGCTGCGAGCGGATGTCGAGGTCGTTGACCCACCAGCGCAGCGTGAGGCGGTCGACGAGCGGCACCAGCGCATAGCCGAGCACCGCGAGCGTTACGACGAGCGGGCCGATGAAGCGCAGCGACAGGCGGATCGAGCGGATTTGATCTTGAACGCTCATTGATATCCCCTTGGCCGGTTGCGTGAAATCAGGGCTGCCGCTGCCTGCTTTTGCCGGGCTCCGCATGCAAATTCTACAAAGCGCGGAAAAAAGCGCGTTGTCGCGCCCGGCAACGCGGGGAAAACCGCCCGCAAACAACGGACAAGCACACCCTGCGTCCGATGACGCAATGACCGTGCCTGTGAGACCACGTCGGTCTGTCAAGCGTTCAGCACGGTCTTCAGGGGTGCCCGCCCTCCGGGCTAGCGTTCGAGGATGGCGGTGACGCCCATGCCGCCCGCCGTGCAGATCGAGATCAAGCCGCGTCCGGAGCCGCGCTGCGCGAGTTGCCTGGCGAGCGTGGCCACGATCCGCGTGCCGGTGGCAGCGAACGGGTGGCCAAGCGCCACACTGCCGCCTTTAGGGTTGAGCTTCGCGCGGTCGATGGCCCCGAGCGGCGCGGCAAGCTTCAGCTTCTCGCGGCAATACGCCTCCGACTCCCATGCCTTCAGCGTGCACAGAACCTGCGCTGCGAACGCCTCGTGGATCTCGTAGATGTCGAAATCCTGCAGCTTCATGCCCGCGCGATCCAGCATCGCCGGTACGGCATAGGTCGGCGCCATGAGCAGGCCCTCCCGCGGCCCGGTGAGCCCGGCGTAGTCCACGGCCGCCACGGCGGAGTGTGTCAGCCACGCCTGCGCCTGCAGCCCGCGTGCGCGTGCCCAATCCCCGGATGCGAGCAGCACGCACGAGGCGCCGTCGGTGAGCGGAGTGCTGTTGCCCGCGGTGAGCGTGCCCGCCGGACTGCGGTCGTAGACGGCCCTGAGCGCGGCGAGCTTGGCGAGGCTCGTGTCGCTGCGCACGTTGTTGTCCGTCGCGAGGCCGGCGTAAGGCACCACCTCGTTGTAGAAGCCTTCACGCCACGCGGCGGCCGCCTTCATGTGGCTCTGCAGGGCGAGCTCGTCCTGCTCGGCGCGGCCGATGCCCCATTCCTTGGCCATTAGCTCGCAGTGCTCGCCCATCGACAATCCGGTGCGCGGCTCAGCGACGGTCGGGCCCGAGGGCTTGAGGTCGCGCGGCCGGAGCCTGAGCCAGGGCCGGAGGCGCTGGCCGACGCTCCGGCCGCGGGCACTCGCCAGCGCGATGCGGCTGAAGCCGCGGCTCGCGACGATCGGCACATCGCTCGCCGTGTCCACGCCGCCGGCGATCGCGCAGTCGATCTCGCCGCGCGCTATCCGCTGCGCGAGCTGAACCGTGGCGGTAAGGCTCGTGCCGCAGGCACGCTGCACGTCGTATGCGGGCGTATGGGGATCGAGCCCTGCGCCCTGGGCCGACTCGCGCGCCAGGTTCCAATCGCGCGAATGCTTGATCACCGCCCCTGCGGCGACCTCGCCGACCGTCTCGCCCCGCAGGCCGAACCTGTCGACCAGCGCCTTCAGCGCCGCCGTGAGCATGTCCTGATTGCTCGCCTCGACGTAGGCCGTATTGCTGCGGGCGAACGGGATGCGGGCGCCGCCGAGAATAGCGACGCGGCGAAGCGAGTCGGTCATGCGACCCTCCGATAGCTGAAGGATGCTGCGGATTATCCCATTCGCGGCCGCACCGGAATCGAGGGCCCGCGCTAGTTCCCGGCGTGCACCGCCAGCGTCAGCACCAGCGGCGTGCTGATCGCCGCGAGAACGGTCGACATGACGAGGCTCGCGGCTATCGGGCCGCCGAGGGTATCGAACTGACGCGACATGAGATAGACGTTGGCGCCGACCGGGAGCGCGGCGAGCAGCACGATCGACTGAGTCTCGAGCGGCGGCAGCGCCAGCGCCCTGGCCAGCAGCCAGACGATCGCCGGCTGGACCGCGAGCTTGAGCGCGGTGATCACCGCGCTCACGCGCCAGCCCTCGCGGATCCCGTATTCCGCAAGGCCCATGCCCAATGCGATCAGCGACAACGGCACCGCGGCCTGGCTGATCAGGGCCAGCGTTTCGTCGACGAACCCCGGGAACGAGACGCCCGAGAATCCCCACAGAGTGCCGAGCAGGATGCTCGCCACCACCGGGTTGCGCAGCACGGCCTTCGCGGCTTGCAGGTATCCCGGCCACGACATCGCGCGGTGGCGCGCCCACTCGACCGATACGGTGACGAGCGTCCACAGCAGCAGCGAATTGAAGACGAGAACGAGCGAGACCGCCGGCAGCGATGCCTCGCCGAGCGTAACCTGGGCGAGCGGCACGCCGAGGAGCACGTTGTTGGAGAAGATGCCGCCGAGCGCGAACACCGATTGCGCTACGCCGTCAAGCGCGAACATCCGCTGGGCGATCAGTCGTCCGAGCACGAACACCGCGACGCAGCCGCCGAAAAAGGCGATGAGCAGCCGCGCGTCCACGGGAGGAAGGCGGGAGACGCCGCTCATCATTCGGAACAGCAGGGCGGGTATCGCAACCGAGAACACGAAGCGCGTCAGCGCATCGGCCACGGCCTTCGGCCAGCGCCCCCAACGCGCAAGCACGTAGCCCAGCAGCACGAGCAGGAACAGCGGCGCAGTCAGCCCGAGGATGCGCGCGAAGGTCTGCATGAGCGCCCGGGTCGCCGCGCCGGCGCGGCCGGCACCTGCTCAATCGACGTGGCGCGTCCCGATCAGCGCGAGAAACTCCTCGCGGGTGGCCACCGAGTCGCGAAACGTGCCGAGCACGGAGGAGGTGACCATCACGGAATTCTGCTTCTCCACCCCCCGCATCATCATGCACAGGTGGCGCGCCTCGATCATGACCCCGACGCCTGTGGCGCCCACCGAATCCATGATCTCCTGCGAGATCTGCTCGGTCAGGCGCTCCTGCAGCTGCAGCCGGCGCGCGTACATGTCCACCAGCCGCGCGAGCTTGGACACGCCGAACACCTTCCCAGTGGGGATGTAGCCGATGTGGCAGCGCCCGAAGAAGGGCAGAAGGTGGTGCTCGCACAGGCTGTAGACCTCGATGTTCTTCACGATCACCATGCTGTTCGTCTGCTGCGTGAAGATCGCGCCGTTGATGAGCTTCGCGGCGTCGGTCCGGTACCCCGAGGTGAGGAAGGACAACGCGGCGGCCACGCGCTGCGGCGTCTTCACCAGCCCCTCGCGTTCCGGATCCTCGCCGATCTCGCGCAGCATCTCGCGAACGAGCACTGTCACTCTCTCCTGGTTCATGCCTGCCTCGCAACGCCCCGCGCGACCTGCGCGGCGAGGCAAATTATCCCATGTCATTCCCGGCGGGCGCCGGTGCAGGGGAAGAAGGTGCGATAATGCAGCCTATCCCGGCATCGGCACACGCATCGAGGGAGGGCCAAGAGATGGGCCAGTGGTTGAATCTTGCCGCGGCCGACGGGTTCCACCTGCAGGCATACCGCGCGGATCCGCCGGACGGCCGGAGGGCGCGCGGGGGGCTCGTCGTCGTGCAGGAAATCTTCGGCGTCAACAGCCACATCCGCGCGATCTGCGACAGCTACGCGGCGGACGGCTACGCGGCCATCGCGCCGTCGCTGTTCGACCGCTACCAGAAGGGCGTGGCTCTCGGCTACGGGCCGGAGGACGTCGCCCGCGGCCGCGAGCTCAAGGGCCGCGCCAAGACCAACACGGCGCTTTCCGACGTGGCGGCGGCGCGGGAGTCGGTCGCCGCCACGGGACGCGTGGGAATCGTCGGCTACTGCTGGGGCGGCTTCGTGACGTGGATGGCCTCCGCACGGCTCAACGGCTTCGCCTGCGCCGTCTGCTACTACGGCGGCGGCATGACCGAAGCCATCGA
>Ga0187777_10003196_pt1 | contig 10483 bp, 8 predicted proteins | sample 1015_Q2_SP5_10_M_FD_132416 | JGI IMG/M metagenome (GOLD analysis project Ga0187777, IMG submission 132416) | Tropical peat soil microbial communities from peatlands in Department of Meta, Colombia - 1015_Q2_SP5_10_MG | ecosystem: Environmental > Terrestrial > Soil > Wetlands > Peat | place...
TCTATTTGCCCTCAAGTGCGACATTATCCGAGCAAACAATTCGCCAGATTGCCCAAGCTATTTCCACCAGTGCTCCATCGCGCACAACGAAGGTTACGGCGTGAGGGTCGGGATTCTATCGCCCATCGCGCCGGAGCAAATCGGCGGCGGCTACACCTTTGAGCAGGAAATCTTTGGCCAAGTTTTGGAGCTGGCGCCAGCATCGGGTCACGAATTTGTCATTTTCGAAAACTTTCGCGGAGCCAAAGCGGGAAACCGATCGTCGAATTTCAAATACGTTTCTCTCAAACGGCCGTTGATCGATCGTCTCGTTCTGCGCAAACGCAGATTTTCATGGGAACATCGTTGGATTGACGAGACACTCCGAGCTGAGAAAATCGCGTTTTTTCTCAACACGACATTCGAAGCGGTGACGCTGAGCATCCCGTTCCTGGCGATTGTCTGGGATTTGGAACATCGGGTGCAGCCCTTCTTTCCCGAGGTCAGTGCCAACGGAACATGGGAGCACCGGGAGAGTTATTACACACAAGTTTTGAAACGTGCGGCCTTCGTGGTCGTTGGCACCGAAGTCGGCAAGAACCAGGTTCAGGCGTTCTATAACGTTCCGGAAGGCCGAATCAAAATTCTTCCTCATCCCACTCCGGCCTTCGCTCTTAATGGAGCTCCGGCCGATCCCAATGCTCTGGTCCAATACAAATTGCCCCCCGGTTACGTTTTTTATCCCGCCCAGTTCTGGACTCACAAAAATCACGTCGCCATTCTGCGCGCCTTGCGACATCTGAAAGACGAAGATGATCTGCGTTTGTCGGTTGTCTTCACTGGTTCCGATCAGGGAAACGAGAAACACGTCCGCGCGATGGTGGATAATCTTCATTTGAGTGATCAGGTATTCTTTCTCGGACACGTCTCGCGCGAAACACTGAAAGCGCTGTATCAGAATGCGCTCGCCCTTTGCTACGTCAGCTTTTTTGGGCCTGAAAATTTGCCGCCGCTCGAGGCGTTCGGGCTCGGTTGTCCGGTCGTTGCTGCAAATGTTCCCGGTGCAAGCGAACAGCTCGCCGATGCCGCATTGCTGGTAAACCCTGCTGACGAAATCGAGATCGCACGTGCCTTGAAACTTTTCCACGATGACAAGCAAACGCGGGAAGATTTCATCCGCCGCGGCAAGCAACGGGCCCGTCGATTTACCGGACGCGATTTCGCCAAAGGCCTTTTCGATCTGCTCGACGAATTTGAATCGGTCCGAAGCACCTGGGCTGCCAAAGCATAGTGGCCAGCGCTTCGAAAGTTTCGACATTGTCGCCATCGCTCAATGCGCGGAAATTTCTGGACGCACGCGCTGAGTCCGTCTTCAAACAAACGGTCACCGATTGGGAGGCAATTGTTCTCGATCGCCATTCGAACGATGGAACCGCTTTCAGTTCTTCAGTTTCTCGACTTCCGCTTCCACCATTTCCCTAACCAAGTCCTCAAATCTTTGGCTTGATTTCCAGCCTAGCGTTTTTCGAATCTTGTCCGAGCATCCAACCAAACGCGCCGGCTCAATCGGCCGGTCGAACGCTGCGTCGTGCTTCACGTACTTTTTCCACGGCAAATCGACTACTTTGAATGCCGCTTCGACAAACTCACGCACCGAATGCGTCTCACCGGTTGCGACAATATAATCGTCCGGCATGGAATGTTGCAGCATTAACCACATCGCCTGCACGTAATCCTGTGCGCGCCCCCAGTCCCGCTCGTTCTCAAGGTTGCCAAGAGCCAGATCGACATCCAACCCGCGCGAAATTCGCGCGGCCGCCCGCGCGATCTTGCGCGTGACAAAATTCTCACCGCGACGCGGTGACTCGTGGTTGTAGCAAATTCCATTACAGACAAAAAGTCCGTAAGATTTCCGGTAAACTCGACAAAGTTGCGTCGCGAACGCCTTCGCGCAGCCGTACGGACTTGTGGGACGCATCGGGGTCTGTTCGGTCTGCGGCGACTCAGTCGCATCGCCGAAGATCTCCGACGTCGAGGCGTGATAGAACCGCACCGGCTCGCCCTGATCACGCATGATCTCGAGCAGGTGCAGCGTCGACATCCCCGCTTCGTCGCAGGTCGATTCGGGAAGCTCGAAGCTCAGGCCAACGTGACTTTGTCCCGCGAGATGATAAAGCTCGCCCGGCCTAATTTCGTGAAAAATGCGGCGCAGGGTGGTCGTGTCTGACAAATCGCCGTAATGAAGAAATAAGGTCCTGTCGTAAACGCTCGGATCGCGTCGCAGATGCTCGATTCTCGAGCGCTCCAGATTACTCGTCCGCCGGACAATTCCATGGACGGTGTAGCCCTTCTGCAAAAGCAACTCGGTCAAGTAGGAACCGTCCTGGCCGGTGATCCCCGTGATTAGCGCAACCTTCTGATTGCTCACGACGGTGATTTAAGCAGGAAAGATACAAACGCAAAGTGTCATGGGCGCCAGATAGCGGCCGCGCCGAGCTGAGGTCTTTCTGCCAACAGCTCAATAACCAACGCCTTAGGGTTTTTCAGACTTTGCGGCCGAATTTCTTTTCCAGTTCGGTGTTTGAGATCTGGATCATGGTTGGCCGGCCGTGTGGACAGCAGTAGGGCAAATCGCAAGCGAGCAAATCCTGGATGAGCTTTTCCACCTCCAGGTCACGCAGCGGGTCGTTCGCCTTGACCGCGTGCCGGCAAACTGTTTTTGCAATCATTTCTTCGCCCAATCGCAACGGTGAGCTGCGGTCGCTCGCGCTTTTGAGATCGTCGATCACTTTGCGCATGAACTGCGTGCCATCGCTCACGTTTAGAAATCCGGGCAGACTGTCGATCTTGTATGTGTTCGGCCCAAAGCTCTCGATTCCAATGCCCATTTTCTGCAAGACTTCCATATTCTGCTCGATCCAATCCGCATCACGCGGCGGCAATTCGAAGGTTTGCGAAAGCAGCAGTTTTTGCGACGGGACCCCCTGCTCTTCCATTCGCCGCCGCAGCTCTTCGAATAAAATTCGCTCATGCGCCGCGTGTTGATCGACCAGCACGAGCCCTTCGGCGTTCTCCATCAACACGTAAAGTTTGCTGAGAATACCGATAATTTGGAATTGTTGCGGTGGGCGCGACGTCCGTTCGTCGTTCCCGGGCAATTGCTGGCGATTGACCTCAATTGTCGGTTCGGACTGCGTCGCCGTCCGACTCGCGGTAATTTCGATGGAACGCTGACCGCGCAACGCGAACTCCCGTTCGAGTTCCGGGAGCTCGCAGGGCGGACTACCGCCCTGTTCACTTTGAGGTACAATCGGCATCGCGCCGGCAGTTGAAGGAACCGGCGCTCGGAATTTCTCCTGCCAATCGGTGCGACCGCCAGCCAGCGTTTCTTGAATCGCACGCACGATCGTCTCGCGGATCCCATTCGGATCCCGGAATCGAACTTCGCGTTTGGCCGGATGCACATTGACATCCACGGCGCCGGGATCGAGTTCGAGAAACAAAAACGTGACAGGATACTGTCCTTTCATCAGCGCCGTGTGATAACCCTCGCGCATCGCGGCGGTAATCACCGGACTTTCGATTGCTCGACCGTTTACAAAAACAAGCTGCTGCGATCGCGCTTGTCGACTCAATCCGGCGCGACCGATCAACCCGCTGATCCGAATCCGCGATGCATCTCCGGAATTGAGCGAAAGTAACTGCTCGAGCAATTCCTTGCCGTACAGATCACGGATTCTATCGCTGAGCGTCGCGGTCGAAGGGAGTTGGAGGACGACTCGATCATCGCGCGCGAACGTAAACGCGATTTGGGGATGACCAATCGCCTGCAAATGCAATTGATGTTCGATGTTGCGGCTCTCGGTATTTTCCGTGCGCAAAAACTTGCGACGAGCTGGAACGTTGTAAAAAAGCGAACGCACTTCAACCTGCGTGCCCGGAGCTTCCCCGCCATCGCGGACGATATCGATCTTTCCGCCGTTAACCACGATTTCCGTTCCCGCGACCGCTTTTGGCTCGCGAGTCGCAAGTCGGAAGCGCGAAACACTGGAAATGCTTGGCAGCGCTTCGCCGCGAAATCCAAGTGTGCCCACCGCCTCCAGGTCCGCGACCGAACGAATTTTGCTGGTCGCGTGCCGTTCCAGCGAAAGCAACGCGTCGTCCCGGTCCATGCCGCATCCATCATCAACCACCCGAACGAGCGAGATTCCACCGCGCCGAATGAAGACGTCGATCTTGCGCGCGGCTGCATCGATGCTGTTTTCGACTAGTTCCTTAACTACCGAAGCCGGCCGCTCCACCACTTCGCCGGCGGCCACCTGACTGGCGACGGTTTCGGGAAGCAAACGAATGCGAGACATGAAGAGGTTGAGAGGTTGAGCAACAGTTGAGGAGTTGAGAAGGAGTTAATCCGATCTCGCGCGTTGACTGCGGTAAAGAGCGTTCAATTGCGCCGACACCTGTTCGATCGTGCCGCGGAGATCCGCCTCCAAGTTATCCGACAAGAGGCCGACATCTTTGGCGAGTATAAGCAAGCAAGCCAGTTCGGTCAGGGACGCGTATGCAATTTCCGAGAACCGGGCCTGGTCTTTTCGACTTTGGCGAGAAGTCCCTTCGGCCAAATTAGCAGCCACGGAAACCGCCGCGCGATTAGATTGGCTGGTTAAGCCGTAGAGTTCATTGTGAGGAAACTTAGCAGTAGCTAAGTAGACTTGCTTTGCTAGCGCGCGAGCGGCCTGCCAAACTCGTAGTTTTTCAAACGGATATTCTTGTTGGGGGTTCATTTTTGCAGCTTGCCAGCAACGCCTCAACTTCTCAACCACTCAACCACTCAACCTCTCAACTCCTCAACCTCTTTTGACTTACCCGCGTGAGATCGTAATTTGCGTTTCCATGATTGACGTTACCCAGAACGCGGCCAGACAACTGCGCACCCTTCTGGACGAGCAAAAGCAGAACACCGGCAAGGGTCTGCGCGTCCAGATTACCAAGGGCGGCTGCTCGGGTTTGCACTACGAAATGACGCTCGACGAAAGGAAAGCGGGCGACGCCGTTGTCGAACGAGACGGGGTTCAGTTTTTCATCGACAACGAAAGCGCAACCTATCTGCAGGGCGCGACTCTCGATTTCCGCAATGGGCTCACCGGGACTGGATTTCACATCGTTAATCCGAACGCGAGCCGGACGTGCGGCTGTGGCACATCATTCGAGGCGGCGAAAGAACCGCCACTCCGGCACGGGCCTTGAACGCGCAACCGGTAAGTTAGATGGATTACGGCCTTTATCGTTACGACGAGCCTTATGCCCGGCCGGTTCGGCGTCGGATCAATTATTTCGCGTGGACGGTCGCGATCCTGTTGCTGACGGGTCTCGCGTTCGCGGCCTGGCTCGGTAGCTTCTACATCTTCAGCCAACCGGAACGGCCGGACAGTTATCGCGTCCTCCAGAAATTGCACAAGATCGAGCCGCCGAAGCGCTTTGAATTAACGTCAGGGCCGTCTGGCGAATTTCTCAGCGCCAAACAACTCTACGATCGTTACAACGCGATGGGCTCGGCCGAGTTGACCAAGACGAATGCGGATTTAGTGAGAAATTACATCCGCAATTTCCAGGGAACTCGCGGCCTTGTTCCCTATGTTGTTGGCCGTTACGTGATCGAAGAAGCCCGTGAGCTGGCTTCGAGCGACATTTTCACTTCCGGAATGGTGGCCCTGACGGATTCGGTTGAGAACCCGGAGCTCTTGATGGAACACATCTACCCGGCCGAACTGCAAGCCGTCCCATTAATCAAACAAACGCTGACCACTGGTTTGGAGCTAAAGCTCGACCGCGCACACGATCTTTCGGCAGTCATTCACGTTGAACGATTCAATGACGGACGAATCATGCTAACCGCGATCCCGTTGCTTTACGGAACTTACACCGTAATGCGTGGCACGGGAACATTCAGTCTCGAGCCACCGCTCACATTAAATCTCGAAGCAGGCTGGCCGCTGTTTAAGGAGCAAGCCCGATTGCGCGGCGAGATGCATTACGCCCAGTTCAAGGAAGGCCGGGGTCAGCCGCAGGTGCCGACTCAGGTTGCCATTCCTGGTTTTGGTCCTACTGGAACGCCGCCGCCGGCGGATAACCAACTCATCCGTGTCGAAGCCGCGACCGCGGTGACACCGCCGCCAATCGTCCAGACGAAAAATAAGTCCGCAAAGGCAACTCCAACACCGAAAGGCAAACTCGCAAAAGGAAAGCCGACACCGAAAGCCTCGGCTTCGGCTTCACCAATAGTGCTGGCCGAAAACGCTACGTCGCCTCCCCCGGCGCCGGTTTCGACTGCTGTCGCACAGACATCACCTGTTCCTGCGCTTCAGAAAGCGCAGGCCTCGAAGATTCTGCCTTCGCCTTCGCCCGCCGCCACGCGATCGATACCCGAAGCGGCAATGGCGCAGGCAGTGCCAAGTCCCGTCCGTGCTCAACCCGTTCAACCCGCTGCTTCCGACGTGGGGACATTGGCGTCGACTACGGGAGGCGGCACTTGGAAAACATTTCCGGCGGGAAGAATGCCGATCGGGCGGCTTATTGGCACAAACGATCTTAAGGAAATCGCAGATCAGGGAACTGGAGGCGAGCGAATTTATCTCAAAGGGCAATTCGTCGTAAACTTTTCGGACGCAAACCGTGCAGTCCTTCGTCCGCGCGGCAAGCTAACCGATTCCGTTCTTCATTTTGGGGCAGCTCCGACGCGAATCATTGTCGAATTTCCAGCCGGTTATACGCCACCGGCGCAGGGATCGACCATCAATCGCGACGAAGCGCGGCCGCTCGAGATTACCGAGGTGCGCAAACAGGACGATGGTCAGCTCAACGTTTTTGCCCGCGAGATCATGCAGTAGCCGCGGTTAATCGCCGCCGTTGCTTGGCGATGGCTCGGGGGTTTGAGACTCCAACTGCAACGTCGGCGTTGGCGATGGTGACGCAGCAGGCAATGGGGAAGCGAATGGATCGTCGCTGCTCGCGCCGGTTTCCAAGATTACTTTTCCGTCCGCGATCTCGAATCTCTTTAGATTTGTTTCCCCAGTCCAATCGGTGACGTAGCGCTTGAACGACCATGAGCCGTATTGCCAGGTCAGAAACTCTTCCCCGACTGGGCGTCCGTTGACGACAATGCTGGTGATGCGTGCGTCTTCCGGTTTTCCACTTGGCGCGGATTCGATGGTACACTGAGCGTTGATATAACGGCCGCGCAGCCACCAGCTCGTTCCGACTGGGATGCTGACTTGCAGGCGAGCGCTGTTGTCTTCGATAGTCACGTAAGCGTCGCCGCGCAGCTTGCGATCGGAGGCAATGACTGCGTTGAGATCGTCAGCGGTCATTTCAATTCGCGCGGGCTCGTGCGCGCGAGCAGCTTTTTCGAATGCGTCCCATCGCTCGTGCGCTGCCGTTTCTTCCTCAACCGTTGCCTGGCTAATCGGTAATCGTTCATGCTCGGAGGAGAAATATTCGCTACGAACAAATTTTGCGGCATAATAGGTGCCGGCCACAAATGCGAGACCGAGCAAAATGAAAAAAACGCAGAGGATCAAACAGCCCTTGGCAAAACAACCAAGGCCGCGCTGCGGCGGCGGCGGTTCGATCCATGATGAGCTTCCGTTCATCGGGCACGCTCGTTTTCCATCCTAGTCTGCGCGTCAACCAGCTTGTCGTAGAGGGCGTGCAATCCTTCCGAGATTGTTTTCGTCCCGGCAATAACCGGCATGAAATTGGTGTCGCCACGCCAGCGCGGCACGATGTGAATATGCAAATGATCGACAACGCCCGCGCCCGCCGCTTCGCCCAAATTCAGGCCAATATTGAACCCCTGCGCCCGGGTCGCAAACCGGAGAAGCGATTGCGCGTGAACCACCAGGTTCCACAGATCTACGATTTCATTTTCACCTAACGACGCCAGCTCAGCGGTTTTCTTATAAGGCACGGCCATTAAGTGCCCGACCGAGTATGGATAGCGATTCATCATCAGAAACGCAGTTTTGCATCGAGTGATAACGAGGTGCTCGGCGTCGTTACTGGCCCGGGCCGCGGCCGATAAAAATTCCATGTCCCGTGGCTCCTTGGTGAAATATTCCACCCGCCACGGCGCCCATAGTGTTTCGATCTGCTTTTTCGGGAACTCCTCGTTCGACATTTGCCAGAGGCGCGAGACTAAAAGGCCTCGGCCGAAAGTCGAGCTACATTTTGTCAATGCGTGATAAAAATGTAGCCAACTTTGTGATTTGTAGCGCCTTCGAAACGCGGTGTCGTGGCAACGTCGTGCAGCTCCTGGGCCAATCGGGACCATTCCGTTTCCGGAGCCACTAACGAGTCAATCGTGCCGTCATTCCAGGCTTTGATTGCCTCCTCGTCCGTAAAGAAATGGGTGCGGTCGAGATACAGCAACAACACGCCATCCTTAAATCGAGAAGTCGCACCTGTCGGTTTTGGGATTCTACGGCGCAATCGCCACTCTGGCGCTACCGAATGACTGCCTTTACCGGGACCGGTTGCGCGCCGACCGAGAATTTCGTAGTGCAGATTCTCAGCCGCGGCCTGATGGCGGACATTGTATCCGAATACCGCCAACTGACGATGCCGCCACTCCTTGATTGCTTTGGCAACGGCGTACTCGCCTGTGATCACTACTCCCACCACAACCGCAATCGCCGACCATCGCCGAACGCGTCGAGACAACTCGCTATCGACCTTACTGGACCCAATTTGCGCCGCGACTAAAAGACACAACGGCGCAATCACCGGAAAGATTCGGTCGACGCGCTTGGACGGAACGATCGACATCACGAAGATTGCGCCAACACACCAGCAAATCAGCCACAACGTCGCCGGAGAAATTGATTTAAAGATTTGTCGGAATCGGAGCTTTGATTGGAGAAAGCATGTCGCGGCGAGTGCGATTAACAGAATGCTCCATGGCGCAAACTTGTGCAGAAGATGCAGGATATAAAAATAAGTCGGCTGCGGACGATGCATCGTCTGACTAAAACGCGCGGCGAACTCGCGTACGACTACCTCGTCGTAAAAGTTTGGTACCAAAAAAATACCGCCCATGACCCAGAGCAGAAACACCGCGAGCGATGCGATCCACGGCCACCATCCCGGCCAGGCCCGAGCGTCCTCACCATTCTTCCGCATCGTCCATTGAAAAACGATGATGCCCGGGAGCAAAAATGCATAGACGATCGGTCCTTTGATCAACATCGCGGCGGTCAGCAATAAAAAGAAAATTAGCCGGTCCCGCCGCGTCCATGGCTCGCGTCTCCGGACTTTCTCCCAGATTTGCAGTCCGAGCGCAAAGATCACCAACGCCAGCGGCATGTCGGTCCTGACAAGGGTTGCGAGCCTCGGCGTGAGAAGATTCAAACAGAAGGCGCTCATCGCAACAAGGGCGGCAAAATTGCCAAACGCTCTTCGCGCTGCGCCGATCAACAAGATCCACATCGCGAAGGCCGCAGCCAAAGATGGAAGGCGCCACGCGATGCCCCACGAGCGAGTCACTTCGAAAATCCCGGCCGAGATCCAGCCGACTAGTGGCGGCTTGGTCGCAACTTTTCCATTTGGCGTGTCCTGATAAAGCCAATGGCCCTCTTTCACCATCTCGAACGAGGTAAACGCCTGTTTCGCCTGGTCGTACTCATCCAGCGTCCACGGAAAATTCGCGAGTGAAAGCAACAACGTCGCGAGGATTGCCAACGTTACAATCGCCCATCGTTGTTCGAGAACGGCGGGCCAACCTGATTCTTCCACTAAAGGTTCGCCGGTCATGTCGCCTGACGGATTTCCGCTAAAATCGCCTTGGCAGCGCGCTCGCTTGCGCCGGTGTCGCCCAGTTGCTTGCGAATACCATCGAAGCTGCCAAGCATTTGCCTGCGCGCATCGGCTTCAAACAAACCTGAAACCGCCTTGGCAATCGCAGCCGGCTGTGCACGATGCTGAATAAACTCCGGAACGATTTCGCGATCCGCCAGCACGTTGGGCATCCCGAGATATTTCACTTTCACCAAAAGTCGTCCGGCCAGGTAAGTGATCCAGGAAACCTTGTAGATCAGAACAAATGGCATTCCAAAATAAGCCGCCTCGAGAGTGGCACTTCCCGAGGCCACAATTCCTGCGAAAACCCGCTGCATGATTTCAGCAGTTTGACCGGGCTTAATCTTGATCGCCTGGCGGTCTGGCGCATCAGTCATTTTTTCCATTTGCCGCGCCAGCTCCTCCGAGGCAGCGGCTACTTCGAAACGGAGATTCGGTCTGGCTCGCTGCAGTTCGCGCGTGGTTTCGAGTAGAATTGGAAAAATCTTTCGAATCTCGCGCGATCGACTGCCTGGAAACAATCCGATCAGATTTGATTCACGCTCGATGCCGCACTGGCGCGATTCTAGCCGTTCAATCATCGGATGGCCGACGAAGATCGTGCGCAGCCCGCTTTCATTATAGAGATCAGCTTCAAACGGAAAAATACAGA
>Ga0187777_10003197_pt1 | contig 10481 bp, 11 predicted proteins | sample 1015_Q2_SP5_10_M_FD_132416 | JGI IMG/M metagenome (GOLD analysis project Ga0187777, IMG submission 132416) | Tropical peat soil microbial communities from peatlands in Department of Meta, Colombia - 1015_Q2_SP5_10_MG | ecosystem: Environmental > Terrestrial > Soil > Wetlands > Peat | place...
ACCGCGGGCGCGCCGGCGCGGTGCGCGGCCTTCACGTCGGCCACCGTGAGGACCCGCCGCACCCCGCTGTACGCGCAGAGGTCGTCGGTCCAGTCCAGCCTATCGAGGTGGTACCGGTAGAGGGCTCCGGGCTCCGGCTGGCGGAGGGCCCGCAGGACGCCGCTGGCGTCGCGGCCCAGGATCGGCCCGTCCGGCACGTCCGACAGGCACAGGACCGCGATCCGTCCGCTTCGCATCGTGCGCGCGATGCTGCCGCTCGGGCGACTGTTCGACGTGATGCCGAAGGGGCCGGCGTGCGTGTGGACGTCCACCGAGGCGTTCTCGCGCAGGAGGCGGAGCGCGGCGGCGAGCGGATCGTCGTCGGACACCGCCGATTCCTCCGGGCGCCCCGCACTCGCGCAACCCGCGATCACGGCGGCCGCGGTGGTGAGCAGCGTGCTCCACATCCACTCCCGACGGCTCGGCGAATGCCCACAGCAGTGCATGGCCTCTCCTCAGGGCCGCACGGCCCCGTGCTCGCGCAGGAAGCGGAGCCCCTGGTGCGCGTCCTCGATCGAGATCTCGAGTACCCCCGGCAGCTCGGCGAAGGCCTCGTGCCGCGCCACCGAGACCACGCCCATGCCGATCGTGCCCGTGCCCGGCGTCGCGTGGCGATCGCGGTGCGCGCCGCAGGGGAGCTGGCAGTCGTTGAGGTGAAAGGCGACCACGCGCTCGAGCACGCCCTCGGCGGCGAGCGCGTCGGCCAGGCGGTCGCCGGCGTCGTCTCCCGAGAGATCGAAGCCGGCGGCGTGCAGGTGGCAGGTGTCGACGAGCAGGGCGAAGCGGTCGGCGGGAGCTCCCACGTCGCGGACCAGGCGCGCCAGCTCCGGGATGGTCTGGCCCAGCTCGCTCCCCTCGCACGAGTTCTCGAGCAGGAGCCGCGGCCCCGCCGGCATGCGCTCGATCAGCTCACCGAGCTTGCGGGTGGCCAGCGTCAGCGCCGCGTCGGGACTCTCGTGGCCCTTGGCGTAACCCACGTGGAAGCACACCGCGTCGAGCCCGATCTCGGCGGCGACCTTCAGGTCGGCGAGGAGGCTCGAGACCGACGAGTTGCGGATGCGGCCCTCGGGGCTCGCCAGGTTGACGAGGAGAGAGCCGTGGGCCAGGCCCCACGCCCGGCGCCCCGCCAGGCCCGAGACGAGCGCGGCGCGATCGGCGGGCTCGGGCACGCCGTAGTTGCCGAAGCGCCCTGGGTCGCGCAGCACCGTCTGGTACACGCTCACGCCTTCCTGGTCGAGCAGCGCGGGGATGGCGGCCAGCGGCGGATCGATCGAGATGCCGACGCGCATGCGGGCCATTGTACCCGGCCCGGCGCCGCCCCGGCGGTCCTTGACGCGGAGACCACCCCACCCCTACGCTCAGGGCACCGTGCGCCAAGACGCCGGATCGCGCGCGGCTTCCCGAAGCGTGAGAGTTCCGATGATGGCGCGCGTCGCGCGCGGAGGGCCTGCCATGAAGAGGATTCGACTGGTCGTCGGTCTGCTGCTCCTGCTGCTGCCGTCGTCGGCGACGGCGCAATCGGCGGCTCCGACGCCCGAGATCATGCTGCTCCGCGATATCTACAAGGAAGTCGTGGAGATCAACACGACCGACTCCGCGGGCGACACGACGGTCGCCGCGCGCGCGATGGCCGCGCGGCTGAAGGCGGGCGGGTTCACCGACGCCGAGATGGAGATCGTCGTTCCGCCCGGAGCGCCCAAGAAGGGCAACCTGGTCGCCCGGCTCCGCGGCACCGGCGCCAAGAAGCCGCTCCTGCTGATCGCCCACCTCGACGTGGTGGAGGCTCGCCGCGAGGAGTGGGAGCGCGATCCGTTCAAGCTCGTGGAGGAAGACGGCTACTTCTACGCGCGTGGCTCCTCCGACGACAAGGCGATGGTCGCGATCTTCGTCGCCAACATGATCCGCTACAAGAAGGAAGGGTACGTGCCCGACCGCGATTTGATCCTCGCCCTGACCGCCGACGAGGAGCTGGGTTCGACCTCACCTTGGAACGGCGCGAGCTGGCTGCTCAAGAACCGTCGCGCTCTGATCGACGCCGACCTCGCCATCAACGAGGGCGGCGGTGGCGAGATGACGCGGGACGGCCGACCGGTGGTGCTGCGGCTGCAGGCGGCCGAGAAGGTGAGCGTGAGCTTCCGCCTCGAGACGAAGAATCCGGGCGGGCACAGCTCACTGCCTCGCAAGGACAACGCGATCTACCAGCTCGCCGAGGGGCTCGTGCGCTTCTCCCATCACGAATTTCCGGTGAAGCTCAACGAGATCACGCGGGGCTACTTCGAGCGGAGCGCCCAGTTCTACCCGGCCAACACGGCCGACGACATGCGGGCGGTGGCCCGCAGCGGCGGGCCCGACCTGGCCGCGGCGGCCCGGCTCTCCGCGGCGTCGCCCTTCGCCAACTCGGTGCTGCGGACGACGTGCGTGGCCACGCGGCTCGACGGCGGGCACGCCGGCAACGCGCTGCCCCAGACCGCGCGGGCGACCGTGAACTGCCGCGTGCTGCCCGGCGAGCCGATCGACGAGGTGCGGGAGGAGATCGTGAAGGCGGTCGGTGACGCTGGCATCACGGTGACCCGGACCAGCGAACCGGAGCAGAGCCCAGCCTCGCCGCTCCGCCCCGATGTGGTGCAGGCGGTCGAGGCGAGCGCCGCGGCGCTCTGGCCCGGTGTGCCGGTGGTCCCGAGCATGAGCACGGGGGCGACCGACTCGCGCTTCCTCCGGAACGCGGGGATCTCCGCCTACGGCGTCTCCGGGATCTTCCTGGGGCCGGACGACGCGCGGGCGCACGGGCTCAACGAGCGGATGCCGGTCAAGTCGCTCTACGGCGGATACGAGTTCCTCTATCGTCTGGTGAAGACGCTCGGGGGAGGGCGCTGAGGAGGCGACTCAGGCGCGGGCCACGCGCGGGAGCACCGCGCGGCCGAACAGCTCCACGGTGCGCACCGGGTCGGACGCCAGGCTCACCGTGAACATGAGCTGGGTCACGCCCGCCTCCCGCGCGGCGCGCACCTGGGCCAGGCAATCCTCGGGCGTGCCCGCGATCGCCAGCCGCCCGCGGAGATAGTCGAAGAGCCCGAGCCGGCGGGTGAGCGCGGGGTCCATCTCGCGCTGGCGTGTGGTGTAGGTCGCGCGCAGCTCGCGCACCGCCGGGATCAGCTCGCGCGGCACGCCGCGGCCCTCGGGGTTCGGGCCCAGGATGTAGGCCGCGACGAAGCCGAGGATGTTGCCGAGCGTGGCGAGCGCGGCCTCGCGGCGCTCCGCGACGTCCAGGCACGCGATGGACCAGACGTCGACCGCGTCGGCTGGGCGCCCCGCGCCCGTCGCGCCCTCCGCGATCAGCACGGAGACCTGACGGACCTCGGGCGCCCCGAGGCCGTAGTTGACGAAGGCGCCGTCGGCGGCGGCGCCCACCGCGCGGAGCGCGCCCGGCCCCGACGCGGCCGCGTACACCGGCACCGCGCGGGTGATCCACGGAAGATGCGTGGTCGCGCCGCGCCACGTCGCGGGCTGGCCGGCGAGGGCGGTCTTGAGGAATGCGATGCCCTCGCGGAGGTCGCCGGCGCGAGAGGGCGCGCCGCCCACGTTGGCGACGCCGCTGTGGCCGGCGCCCACGCCCAGGATGGTGCGGCCACCGGAGGCCACGTCCACCGAGGCGGCCGCCGAGGCGGTGATGGACGGATGCCGGGTGACCAGGTTGGTGACGCAGGTGGCGAGGCGCACGCGCGTGGTAGCGGAGGCGGCGAGCGTCAGCGCGACCCACGGGTCGAGCGCGTTGCCGGGCGTGTCGGCGATGCCGACCAGATCGAAGCCCAGCTCCTCGCCCAGGCGGGCCAGGCGCGCCGTGTACTCGGGCGTGTAGGGCCAGAAGAAGAAGCCGAAGCGCATCGCCGCGCTACGGCTTGACCGGTGGATAGTCGCGCGAGTAGGGCGGGCTCTTGAGGAACTCCTCGGGCTTGTACGTCCAGAACTGCGAGACCGCGGGGTAGGTATGGATGACCGTGGTCACGAGCTTGCCGCCGGCCTTCTCCACGCGGAGGATGTAGACGTTCTCGGTCGGGTTGCCCCACTCGTCGAGCTTGATGGGCCCGCGCGGGTCCGGCGTGGTCTCGATGGCGCGCCGGATCGCGGCCACCAGCTTCTCGCGATCCTCGACCTGGCCCTTCAAGGCCTCCGCGGCCTCGGCGATCCAGCGGCCGCTGCTGTACATCACCGCGTGGAAGTACGCGGGGGTCCGCCCGAGCTTGGCCTCGGCCAGCTTCATGAAGGTCTGGTTCGCCGGCGTCTGGAGCGTCGGGCTCCAGAGCAGCGCGCCGACGGTGCCGATGGCCTCGTCGCCCATGCTGCGCAGCGCGCTCTCGTCGATCATCACGCCGGTGCCGATCAGCGGGAGCTTGCCCGCGAGCCCCGCCTCGCCGTACTGCTTGACGAAGCGCACGGCCTGGCCGGCCACGAACACGCCGCACACCGCGTCCACGTCGCGCGCCACCTGGGTGAGGTAGGGCGCGAAGTCCAGCACGTTCAGCGGCACCCAGAGCTTCTGCACGACCTTGCCGCCGCCGTCCTCGAACACGCGCTGGAAGCCGCCGGCCTCCTCGTGACCGAAGGGGTTGTCCATCGCGATGATCGAGACCTTCCGGTAGCGGAGCGTCTTCGCGGCGTAGTCGCCGAGCGGGTGCATGATCTAGCTCGCCGCGAAGTTGGAGCGCAGGGTCCACTTGGCGATCTTGCGCTTGGTCAGGTCGTCGGGCGTGGTCAGGAACAGCGTCGGGACCTGGTCCTTCTCGATGAGCGGCACCAGGCCGTAGCCCACGTTGGCCAGCAGCACGCCGGTCAGCACGTGGATGCGGTCGTGGCTCACCAGCTTGCGGTACTTGGCGATCGCGGTGGCCGGGTTGCCCTCGGTATCCTCCTCGATCAGCTCGATCTTGCGCCCGCCCGCCTGGTAGCTCGCCTGCTCGAGCGACATCCGGAGGCCGTCGAGCATGTCCTTGCCGGCCTGCGCGAAGATGCCGGTGAGGGGGCCGAGGTAGCCGATGCGGATGCTCTCGGCGGCCGCAGCCGGCCCGACGCAGACGACGAGCATCGAGAGCAGCAGCGCGAGGGCCAGGGGCACGCGCCGCACCGCTACTCGCAGAACTTGCAGGCCGGGTAGTTGCGGTCGTAGACCGGCTGCTTGAGGAAGTCCTCCTGCTTGTAGGTCCAGAACTGCGACACGTTCGGGTAGGTCTGGATGACCGTGTTCTGCAGCTTGCCCCCGACCCGCTCCACCTTCCGGACGTAGACGTTCTCGACGGGATTGCCCAGATCGTCCATCTTCAGGGGCCCGCGCGGGTCGTCGGCGATCTCGACCTTCCGTAGCGCGGCCATGAACTTCTCCTTGTTCTCGGCCTCGCCGTTGATGGCCCGGAGCGCCTCGTAGTAGAAACGGGCGCCCGAGTAGCCCTGCGCGGAGTAGAGCGAGGTGCCGCGGCCGAAGCGCTTCTCGTAGGCGGCGGAGAACTTGCGGTTCGCCGGGGTATCGAGCGCGCTGCTGTAGATGAGCGAGGTGATGATGCCGAGCGACTCGTCGCCCATGCCCTTCAGGATGTTCTCGTCGGTGAGGGTGCCGATGCCGACGAGGGGGATCTTGCCCTTGAGGCCGGTGTCGCTCCAGGTCTTGATGAAACGCGGCGAGAGCCCGCCGGTGTGGCAGGCGAACACGCCGTCGATGTCCTTGCGGAGCGAGGCCAGGTACGGCGCGTAGTCCTGGATGGTCAGCGGCGTCCACACGCGCTGCACGACCTTGCCGCCCAGATCCTCGAACACGTGCTGGAAGCCGCCGCTCGTCTCCCACCCGAAGGCGTAGTCCATGCTGACCGTGGCCACGCGCCTGAGATTCAGCTGCTTGTAGGCGTAGTCGCCGAGGGGATGGGTCGCCTGGCTCCCGGAGGCCGAGGTGCGCACGATCCAGCGCGCCGGCTTGCGCTGGGTGATGTCGTCGGGCGCGGTCACCGGGTAGACCGTCGGGATCTTGTTCTGCTCGATGTAGGGGACGAGCGCGTAGCCGGTGGCGGCCAGGAGACCGCCGGCCAGCGTGTGCACCTTCTCCTGCTCGACGAGCCGGCGCACCTTGGTCAGCGCGCCGGTCGGCTCGGGGTCGGAGTCCTCCACGATGACCTTCACCTCGCGGCCGGCGACCTTGTTGCCCACCTCTTCCCAGAACAAATTGAACCCGTCGGTCATGTCCTTGCCGGTCTGGGAGAAGTTTCCGGTGAGCGGACCGAAGTAGCCGATGCGGATCGGCCCGCTCTCGGCCGCGCGAGCGGGCCGCACGGCCGCAGCCGCCACGGCTCCGCTCATCGTCGCCAGGAACTGTCGCCTGTGCATGGAGAAGGCCTCCTCTTCGGTGAGAAGATCGTCGGGAGCCGGGGCGTCGGGCGTCGCTAACAGTAGGGAGCGCCGCGCGATTTGTCAACCGCGATGGGCTTGACACCCTCGCGGCGAACGATAGAGTCTGGGCCATGCTCGTCGCCACCCGCGACCTCGTCCTCCCCACCACGATCACCGGCTCCTACCCGCGGCCCCAGTGGTTCGGCGAGGAGCTGCGGGGCCGGGGGTTCAAGGACGCGCTCGGCGACTCGCGGTTCCGCGAGCAGTATCTCGACGCGGTGAGCTGTCTGGTTCGGGAACAGGAGCTGGCCGGGCTCGACATCGTGACCGACGGCGACTCCCGCTTCGATCTCACGGTCGGCGGCAAGTCGTGGTTCTACTACGTCATCGAGCGGCTGCGCGGCATCACCGGGGCGCAGGACCGCTCCACCGGCGGCGGCTGGCGAGCGCTGCGGCCGGGCCACATCCTCTACGAGGTAATGGAGGCCTACCAGCCCGCGGTGGTGGGCGGAGCGCTGGCGGGCCGCGAGCTGCAGTACGCCGCGCTCTTCAAGACCGCGCAGCGGCTCAGCACAAAGCCGGTGAAGTTCGGCGCGATCACCGCGCAGTCGCTCGCCAAGATGCTGGTCAACCGCCACTACGCCTCGGACCGCGACGTGATCCTGGCCCTGGCCGACATCTTCAACGCCGAGCTGCGCGAGGTCGCGGCCGCCGGCTGCGCCGTCATCCAGGTCGAGGAGCCTCAGCACCACATCGCGGGCGCGGCGGGCGCCTCCGACAAGGATCTGGAGTTCTACACCGAGGCGGTGAACCGCGAGATCGCCGGCGTGAACACCGAGATCTGGCTGCACACCTGCTGGGGCAACCCGAACCAGCAGCCGCTGCACTGGGAGCGGCCCTCGTACGAGCGCTCGCTGCCCTACCTGCTGGCCACCGACGCGGACGTCATCACGCTCGAGTGCGCGTCGACGAACGGGCGCGACCTGCCGCTGCTCGCCCGGCACCGCACCGACAAGAAGATCGCGATCGGGGTGGTGAACCACTCGACCGCGGCGGTGGAGCCGCCCGAGGTCGTGGCGGACCTCATCCGGCGCGCGCTGGACTACGTGCCGCCGGAGCGCCTGGTGCTGAGCACCGACTGCGGCTTCGGCCGGGAGGGCCTGGCCCGCCGCATCGCCTTCTACAAGAGCGTGGCCATCAATCTGGGCGCCAACATCGTCCGCCGCGAGCTGAAGCTGCCCGAGACCGAGATTCCCGCGGCGGACCCGCGATTCACCTTCGCGGGCTGAGAGAGGAGATCACGATGCCGAGGATCAAGGTGCGAGACCTGGCGTTCGCGCGGATGCGCGCCCCGGACCTGGACGCGATGGAGGAGTTCCTCACCCACTTCGGCCTGATCCGGGCGGCCCGGACGCCGAAGGCGCTCTACATGCGGGGGACCGATCCGGCGCACCACATCCACGTGACCGAGAAGGCGGACGACGCGAGCTTCGTGGGCTTCGCGTACCACGCGGCGAGCGAGGCGGATCTCGGTCGCCTGGCCGCGGAACCCGGCGCCTCCGCGGTGGAGTCCGTCGACGAGCCGGGCGGCGGCCGGCGGGTGCGCCTGCGCGAGCCGAACGGCTACCAGATCGAGGTGCTCTGGGGGATGGAGTCGCTGCCGCCGATCACGGTACCGGAGACCCCGATGAACACCGGCGCCGAGCCGCTGCGGCGCGCGGGCACCCTGATGCGGTTGCGCAAGTCGCCCACGCCGATCAAGCGGATCGGCCACGGGGTCATGGGCACCCCGAAGGTACGGGAGACCGTGCAGTGGTTCCGTGACACGCTCGGCTTCATCGGCTCGGACGATGTCTATGCCGGGCAGAAGGACAACCTGATCGGCTCGTTCAACCGCTGCGACCGCGGCGACGAGTACGTCGATCACCACACGCTCTTCTGCGTGCGCAACGAGCACGCGGGGATGAACCACGTCTCGTTCGAGGTGCCGGACGTGGACGCGGTCTTCAAGGATCACGAGTACCTGGCCCGGATCGGCAAGTACGAGCACATGTGGGGCGTGGGACGGCACCTGCTGGGGAGCCAGGTCTACGACTACTGGTGCGATCCGTGGGGCCGCGTGCACGAGCGCTGGGCGGACACCGACCGCCTGAACGTCCACAACGGGACGAATCTCCTGTCCGCGGAAGAGGGACTGGTCAGCCAGTGGGGCGAGGATCCACCGGAGCGGTTCATCCGGCACGTGACCCGCTGACCCGGCCGGCGCTGGCGCGGCTGCGGGCGATCTGCCGCGACCTCGGCGGGACGGCGGAGAAGGTCTCCCACGGCGAGCCGACGTTCTGGGTGGGCGGGAAGATGTTCGCCCAGTTCGACGATCACCATCACGGCGCCGCGCACGTGGGCGTCTGGCTCGCGATGCCGCTGGGCGCGCAGGAAGCGCTGGTCTACGCCGATCCGAAGCGCTACTTCGTCCCGCCCTACGTGGGCAAGCGCGGCTGGGTCGGCGTGCGACTCGACGGCCGGCCCAGGTGGAAGCAGGTGGAGAAGGTCGTCCGCGAGGCGTATACCCTCGTCGCGGCTAGGACCAGACCTCCTTCGGAAAGGGGAGCCCCTCGAGGTCCGCGTCGGTGAGCGGCGCGTCCTTCGCGACGCCCATCTCGTCGAGGAACCAGTAGATCTGTCGCAGATGCTGGGCGCAGTGCCACGTCGTGCGCTCCATGAAGTCGGGCGCGGTCTGGGGGCCGTAGTACGTGCTGACTAGGCCGTCGCACCAGCCGGGCCGCTCGAAGAAGGCGGCGAGGCGCCGCCGCACCGTCTCGCCGTAGCGCGCGACCGCGTCGCCGTCGGCCATCGCGGGCGGGGCCTTCTCCTCGAACCAGTCCGAGGTCAGGTGGCCCTGCTCGCGGGTGTCGGCGAACGAGGCCGCGACGCGGAACACGTGGAAGCCGAGCTGGTGGACCGTCCGGTCACGCCCGGGGTATTTCATGCCGAGGCGCTCGCGGGGCACCTGACGGATCGCCCGCTGAGTCGCGGCCAGCACGAGGTCCATCCGCTCGGCCAGCTCGGCCGGGGTGAGCTTCTCGTGCGCGCGGTAGCGCACGCCCACCAGCTCGGCCAGGGCCTCCGGGTTCCACCCGTGCACGATGCGGTCGCCCACGATGGTGGCGGGCACCCGCATGACGCCGAACGCGGTCAGGTCGGCCTTACGAGCGGGCTCGGCCTCGACGTCGAAACCCTCGAACGACACTCCCCATGACGAAAGCAACTCTTTCGTCTTGGCGCAGGAGCTTCAGCCCTGACGGTAGTAGACTCTCGCCGGCTTGTCGGCCACGTGGCCCCCCTGCTCGGTCATGCCGCTCCTCCTCACCCCTGAATCAAGAGCTGGCGTCAGTATGCCTCAGGGCGGGAGCGGGCGCAGTGGAGCTTTTCCCGCGAGCAGGAGGGTGCTAGAGTCGCTCGGCCCAACGCGCACTCGAGAGCGAGGGAAGGCTCATGCGGAAGACCATGATCGGAGCGTGGATGGTCGTGCTCCTGGCCGCCGACGCGGGAGTGGCGGGCGCCCAGGAGCTCTACGTATACCCCGCCAAGAACCAGACGGACCAGCAGATGGCCGGGGACAAGGAGGAGTGCCACACCTGGGCGGTGAAGGAGACGGGCGTGGATCCGGAGAAGCTCGCCGCCGAGGCGGCCAAGTCGCCGGCGACCGGTGAATCGTCGAGCGGGGCGGGGAGCGGTCTCAAGGGCGCCGGACTCGGAGCCGCGCGCGGGGCCATGTCCGGCGACGCGGCGGGCGGGGCGGTGCGCGGCGTGGGCATCGGGCGGCTCGTCCATGCCGTCAAGGCGCGACGCCAGATGGAAGAGGAGCACCAGGCGAGCGTGCAGGACCATCAGCAGCGGCAGACCCAGCTCCAGGGCTACGACCGCGCCTTCGGCGCCTGTCTCACCGGCCGCGGCTACTCCGTGCGCTAGCAGCCGACGACGCCTCTCCGGCCTCTCAGTGTCGCTGGACGCGAAACCCCTCGTCGGGTCCGGGCGGCACGAAGTGGGCGGTCACCGCGTGAAAGGTCTCGTCGGTG
>Ga0187777_10003198_pt1 | contig 10478 bp, 9 predicted proteins | sample 1015_Q2_SP5_10_M_FD_132416 | JGI IMG/M metagenome (GOLD analysis project Ga0187777, IMG submission 132416) | Tropical peat soil microbial communities from peatlands in Department of Meta, Colombia - 1015_Q2_SP5_10_MG | ecosystem: Environmental > Terrestrial > Soil > Wetlands > Peat | place...
CAGATGCGCGCGACGATCCCGGAGGAGATCAAGCAGGCCCGCTGGATCGTCAAGGAACGGCAGGAGATGCTCGCGGAGGCGAAGCGCGAGACGGACCGTCTGCTCGGGGAGGCACGGGAGCAGGCCGTCCGCGAAGCGTCGCAGACCGAGATCGTCAAGATCGCCGAGCGCCAGGCACAGGACATCGTCGACGAGGCGCGCCGTCAGGCGCGAGAGACAAGGCTCGAGATGGAGGACTGGGCCGACTCGATCCTCTCGACGCTCGAGGTCAACCTGGAGAAGTTCCTGACGGCGGTCAAGCGCGGTCGCGAACGGTTGCACGAGCGCTCTCAGGAGACGGTCGTCGCCGGAGTGGGGCCCGTGTCGTCGAACGACGACGGGCCGTACGTCGCGGCCGAGTAGCGGCTACGCGGCTGCGGCTTCGCGTTCCAGGTCGGCTGAGACCGCCTGGGCCGTCTCGACGAATGCGCGCGCGGCCGGCGTGCGATACCGGTCGCGGTGCCAGGCGAGCGCGATCACGCGCGGCGGCACGCGCGGGAGCGCGATCAGCGTCGTCGTCTCGTCCTGCGGGTCCATGGTCAGCTGCGGCATCAGCGCCACGCCGACGCCCGCACCGACGAGCGCCTGGATCGTCTGGTTGTGGTCGGAGCGGAAGACGAATTCGAGCGGCTGCCTGAACACCGCGTCCAGCTGCCTGATGCTTCGGCTGTGGCGGTGCCCGATCAGATCGAGCTGTGCGACCTCGCGCAACGTCGGCGGCGTCTCGCGACAAGCGAGCTCGCAGTCCGCGGGGACGACGAGGACGTAGGGATCGCGTAGGAGCTCGACCGACTCGAGCGGCCCGTCCGTGAGCGGGAGGTCGGCGAAGGTGAGATCGAGCTCGCCCCGCTCGACGAGCCCGAGCAGCTTCGCGTCGTCGGCCGACTCGGTCAGCTGCACGTCGATCTTCGGCCACGACTGCAGGAACTCCCGCATCAGCTCCGGGAGGATGCGCTGGCCGACGCTCTGGAACACGCCGACGCGCAGCGCGCCGGCCTGTCCGTCGACGAGTGCCGTGAGGTCGGCCTGCGCCGCCGAGATGCGCGCCGCGATCGCGTCGGCGTGCGTGAGCAGGAGGTGCCCCGCCTCGGTGAGCGACACCGGCTTCGGCCCACCGGGACGCTCGACGAGCTTCTGGCCGACGAGCCGCTCGAGCGTGGCGATCTGCTGACTCACCGCCGACTGCGTGTAGCCGAGCGCGATCGCTGCCTTCACGAAGGAGCCCTCACGGCCCACCGCTTCCAGCGCGAGGAAGTGCCGCAGTTCGACGCCGAGCCAACGATCAGGTTCCATGATTGAACTGGATTGTATCTTGATTTGTCCTAATCGCTGTGCATGCCGATCATGAACGTCATGAGCTTCACCGCCCAGTTCGTCGTCACGCTCTCGCGACCGACCGCCCCCCGTAGCGGCGTTCGCCGCTAGAACCCATGGCAGCGGCCTTCTCACGCCGGTCGCCGGCAGCGATCGCGCTTGCCCTCGGGACGATCTACCTCATCTGGGGCTCGACCTATTTCGGAGTACGGATCACCGACCGGACGATGCCGCCACTGCTGATGTCGTCGGTGCGCTTTGCAATCGCGGGCGCAGTCCTCTACGCGGTGACGGCCCGGGGCGGCCGCGCGTCGCTGCGTGAGTGGCGCGCCGCCGCGATCACCGGTGGTTTGCTCCTCGCCGTCGGCAATGCCGGCGTTGCCTACGCCGAGAAACGGATCGACTCCGGGCTGGCCGCATTGATCGTCGCCGTCATGCCGCTCTACGTCGCTGTGCTCGACCGCGCGCTCTTCGGCCGCTCGCTGTCGCCGCTTGCGACGGCGGGCCTGCTCGTCGGGTTCGGCGGCGTCGCGTTGCTCGTCCGACCCGGCGGCTCGCAGACGGGCGCCGCGGTGATCCTGCTGGGGACGACCGCCGCCTGGGCGATCGGTTCGCTGTACGCCCGAGGGGCCCCGCTGCCTGCGAGCCCGCTTCGGTCCGCGTCCATGCAGATGCTGTGTGCCGCCGTCCTCCTCGGCGTTGCCGGTACGGTCAGCGGAGAGAGCGCCGACGTCCACCCGAACGCGTTCTCGCTCGAGCCGCTGCTCGCCTTTGCCTTCCTCGTCGTCTTCGGCTCGCTGGCAGCGTTCTCCGCGTATGCCTGGTTGCTGAAGAACGTGCGCATCTCGATCGTCTCCACGTATGCGTTCGTCAATCCGGTCGTCGCGGTCGTGCTCGGGTCTGCCTTCCTCGGCGAGCCGCTGACGCGGACGACGCTGACCGCCGGCGCGGCGATCGTGGTCGCAGTCGTGCTGATCGTGTCGGCGAAGCCGAAGCCTGCGGTGGCCCGCGCAAGACTCGGCGCGCGACCCGCTACGCTGGCTCCATAAGGAGCTTCAACCTCAGATCGGTCAAGCTCCGGTCCGGGGAGCAGTACCGCGACGAGATCGAGCTCGAGCTCGAGCCGTTCGAGCTCTCGGGCGAGCGGTACGTTCCCGTTCCGGCGACGGTCCCTGCCGACTTCTCGATCACGAAGGCGAGCACCGGCTTCGTCCTCGACCTCCGCTTCACGGCCCGCCTCCACGGGCCGTGCTTTCGCTGCCTCGGTGACGCGGTGCTCGAGCTGCCGATCGAGGCGCGCGAGTATCAGGCGTCCGACCCGGGCGGGTCGGACGAGCTCCGCGTCCAGTACGTCGTCGAAGGCGTGCTCGATCTCGCGACGTGGGCGCGGGACTCCGTCGCGCTCGCGCTGCCCGACAAGATCCTCTGCCGGCCAGACTGTGCAGGCCTGTGCCCTGTGTGCGGCAAGAACTTGAACGACGAGCCGCACACGCATGAGCAAGAGCCGGGCGATTCCCGCTGGGCCGCCCTCGAGGAGCTGAGAGAGCGGCTGTAGCTTGCCAATGGTCGGAGAATCCCGTATGGTCGGGATTAATGGACCATTCGGCCGCGCTCCCGGACTACGAAGCTCCAGACGTCCTCGTCGTCGCCGAGCCCGGACGGCAACGCGCGCTCGCCCACGAGCTGCGGGCGAAGATCGTCATGCTGCTCAGGGAGAAGGCGCTCTCGACGAATCAGCTCGCGTCGGAGCTCGGCTTGCCGAAGGGCACCGTCGGACACCACATGAAGGTGCTCGAGCAGGCGGGACTCGTCCGAGTCGTGCGCCGCCGCCGCGTGCGTGCCGTGACCGAGAAGTTCTACGGCCGGACGGCGCGGCTGTTCGTGCTCAAGGGCGAGGAGGAGCAGCCCGTGGACCCCGCGCTTGCGCAAGTCATCCTCCGGCTGGCCGCCGACGAGCTCGGTTCCGGGGCGCACGACGAGACGACGACGCAGGCCCTGCTCAAGGCGCGGCTGAGCACTGCCGACGCCCGGCGCTTCCGCCGCAGGCTCGAACGGCTGGTGGACGACGTTCGCGCCGCCGACTCGCCCGACGGTCGGCCGTACGGGCTCGTCACCGGTCTCTATCGGACGAGCCTTGGCTGACTGGCGGGGGCGTCTGCGCCCCGGCGGGCACCTCTGGCGGCACCGCGACTTCCTCCTCCTCTGGACAGGGCAGTCGATCAGCGAGCTCGGATCGCAGGTCTCGGGACTTGGGATTCCATGGGTCGCCGCTGTCGTGCTACACGTCTCGCCGCTCGTCTTCTCGCTGCTCAGCGTGCTCGGCTTCCTGCCGTTCATCGTCTTTGCCCTCCCTGCCGGCGTCTGGGTCGACCGGCTGCGCCGCCGGCCGATTCTGATCGCCGGCGATGCGAGCCGCGCCGTGCTGCTGACGTCGATTCCTCTCGCGTATGCGTTCGGCGTGCTGACGGTCTGGCAACTCCTTGTCGTCCAGCTCCTCGTCGGGATCTGCACGGTCTTCTTCGACGTCGCGTACCAGTCGTACCTCCCGTCGCTCATCGAACGCGACGATCTCGTGGAGGGGAACGCGAAGCTGCAACTGACCGTCTCCGTCGCGCAGGTCGCGGGACCCGGCCTCTCCGGCGGGTTGATCGCCGCGCTCACGGCCCCGTACGCGATCGTCGCGGATGCGGTTAGCTACGTCATCTCGACCGTGTTCATGACGCGGATCAGGAAGCACGAAGAGCTTCCCGAGCGTGCGAAGGGCGCTCCGAAGCCGGCGATGCTCCCCGAGCTGAAGGAGGGCCTGAGCTGGGTGCTGCGAAACGCGTACCTTCGACCGATCGCGGCGTGCACCGGGTCTTCGAACTTCTTCAACGGCATCGTGTTCGCGATCCTCGTCCTCTACGCAGTCCGGATCCTCCACCTCTCGTCGGTGAAGGTCGGGATCGTGTTCGCCGTCGGCTCGGTCGGGGCGATCATCGGCGCGCTCGTCGTCGATCGGATCCAGCGGGCCATCGGAGTCGGCCGGGCGATCGTGTGGACGGCGGTGCTCTGCTCGTTCGGCGGCCTCGCGTTCCCGCTGGCGCCCACCTCCTCACCACTGCCGCTGCTGATCGGCGGCCTGTTCGTGCTCCAGTTCGGCGCGGTCGCGTACAACATCACGCAGGTCAGCCTCCGTCAGGCGATCACGCCGGAGCGGCTGCAAGGACGGATGACCGCGGCGATGCGGTGGATCGTCTGGGGAACGATCCCGCTCGGGACGCTCGCCGGCGGCGTCCTCGCGTCCGCATTCGGCCTCCATACGGCGCTGTGGATCGGCGCGCTCGGCGGCACGCTCCCGTTCCTGATCGTCGCGCTGGCGCCGGTCCGCAAGCTGAGGGAGATGCCGGCGCTCGTCGTCGAGCCCACGGCCGCCGAAGCCGAGCTCGCCGGTGGGCTGCTCGAGCCGGCTCCGATGATCGCGGAGCCAGGCCCGCCCGCAGCGTGAGGAGGCGCCGGCCTGGAAGAGCGCATCCCGGCTCGGCTAGACTGGCGCGCTCATGGCCGTCCCCAAGAAGAAAACCTCGAAGGCGAGACGCGACAAGCGACGCGCGCAGCACAAGCTGGAATCGCCACGCCTGAGTCTCTGCCCGCAGTGCGGCCGGCCGAAGCGTCCCCACCGGATGTGCCCGACGTGCCATACGTACCGCGGCCGAGACGTCGAGCCTTTCACCCCGCAGGCGTAGCAGCGTCGTGACGGTCCGCGTCGCGGTCGACGCGATGGGAGCGGACCACGGGCCGGCGGAGGTCGTCGCCGGGGCAGTGCAGGCGGCCGGACCGGGCCTCGAGGTGGTCGTCGTCGGGCCGCCCGGGCTCGAGACGCACGGCCTCGAGCTCGTCGAGGCGCATGACGTGATCTCGATGGACGAGAAACCGACCGACGCGGTCCGGTCGAAGCCCGACAGCTCGCTGGTCGTCGCCTGCCGTACGGTCGGCGAGGGTCACGCGGACGCGGTCGTCTCGCCGGGCAACACGGGCGCGATGCTCGCGGCGTCACTCCTGCACCTGCGTCGCGTGCGCGGCGTCCTGCGGCCTGGCATCGCCGTCGTCATTCCCGCCCGCAACGGCCCATCTGTCCTGATCGACGCCGGCGCGAACGCGGATGCGCGCGCAGAACACCTCCTCCAGTTCGCTCACATGGGCGTGATCCTCGCCGAGGACGTCCTCGGCATCGTCCGTCCTTCGGTGCGGCTGCTCTCGATCGGCGAGGAGCCGGAGAAGGGGAGCATGCTCGCGCTCGAAGCGCACGAGTTGCTCGCCTCCTCCGGGCTGCGCTTCGCCGGGAACACAGAGGGGCGGGACCTGCTGGTCGGTGCGGCCGACGTGGTCGTGACCGACGGCTTCACCGGCAACGTCGCGCTCAAGCTGCTCGAGGGGACGATCGCGAGCTTGCTCGACGCGCTGCGTCAGGAGATCGAGGCGACGCCGCGCGGCAAGCTCGGTGGCCTGCTGATCCGCCCCGCTGCTCACCGGCTCCGAATCCGGCACGATCCGGACAGCTACGGCGGCGCGTACCTGCTCGGCCTGCGTCGGCTCGCGGTGATCGCCCACGGCGACTCGTCGAGCCGGGCGATCGCGAACGCCGTGCGCCTCGCGGCGCGTGGCGTCGCGCACGACGTCGCCGGCCAACTCGAGCGGCGGCTGCAGGAGACCGTGGTAGAGTCGGCGCGCTCCACGACCCCGACCCCCCAAACGAGGTGACATGACCGCGTCGCGCGAGGAAATCTTCGAGCGAGTCAAGGAAGTGCTGACCGAGCAGCTCGGTGTCGACGAGAACGAGATCACGGAGGAGGCGTCCTTCCAGGAGGACCTCGACGCGGACTCGCTCGATCTCGTCGAGTTGATCATGGAGCTCGAGGATCGTTTCGGAATCAAGATCTCCGACGAGGACGCGCAGAAGATCCAGACCGTCGGCCAGGCTGTCGACTACGTCGCCGCGCACCAGTAGCGTCCAGCCCGAGAGCGTCGGCAAGCTCGGTCGCCTGATCGACGCTCTGCCGGCCGAACGCGCCGCACAGGTCTACACCCACGCGTCGTGGGCTTCGGACCGCGCCTCGTCGTACGAGCGGCTGGAGTTCCTCGGCGACAGCGTGCTCGAGCTGGCGATCGCGCGGGCGCTGTACGAGCGCTATCCGGACTTCACCGAGGGACGCCTGGCGAAGGTTCGCTCGCACGTCGTCTCCCGTCAGAGCTGCGCCGTCGTCGCACGCCAGCTCGGTCTTGGTCAGCGGCTTGCCGAGCACGGAGTCGAGACGTCGCCCGACGAGCTCGAGCGGCTCTCGCGCAACCGCAACGTCTTGGCCGCGCTGCTCGAGGCCGCGCTCGCCGCGCTCTTCCTCGAGCACGGGTTCGCGCGCATCGAAAGCCCGATCGTCGCCGCGTTCGAGCCGCGGATCGAATACGCACTGACGAGCCACGTCGACTTCAAGACCGAGCTGCAGGAGGCGCTGGCCCGGCGCGGCCGGTCGGTCTCGTACTCGGTGCTCGAGGTGGAAGGCCCGCCCCACGACCGAACGTTCAGGTGCGCGGCGACGATCGACGGCGAGCAGGCGGGCGTGGGCGTCGGCGCCTCGAAGAAGGCGGCCGAACAGGAGGCTGCCAAGCACGCGCTACACGCGATGGGCGTGGAACCGGCCGCGTAGGCTCGTCACGAGGGTCGCGCGCGGGGCTCCCACTCGTCGCGGAGGATCGCGTAGCCGATGCTGTCGATCCAGCCTCCGTCGCCGTCCGGCCAGGACGCACGGTAGTGCGCCTCCTGCGTCCAGCCGCATCGCTCGAACGCTCGCCGCATCGGGACGTTGTCGATCCGCGTCTCGCCGCTCAGTCGATGGCGAGCCGTCTCGGTGAAGACGTAGCGTGCCGCCCAATCGAGCATCGCGGTGCCGATTCCTCGACCGCGAAACCGCGCCACCACCCGCACGTCCACGTCGGGGCTGGTCTCGTCCAGATACCGAAAGCGCAGGAGCCCGACGCGGTCAGCGCCGGAACGTGCCCAGAACGACCTGTTCACGCCCGTGAAGTCGCCTGCGGCGACAGCGGCCACGACCTCCGCCTCGGTCCATGTCTGCCGGACCCCGTGAAACGGCCATGTTTCCGCGGCGAGCCACGCCGCGAGCGCATCCACGTCGTCGGCGACGAAGGCGTCGAAGACGAGATCCACGGCCGCAGGATACGAGTGCAGTGTGCTCTCTCGCCGGCCGACGCTCGGCCCGCCCTTTGGGGATTGCCCCGGCTCGGGGCCGTATGTCCGGGCGTGGACGTCGCACTCGCTATCCGTGGCGCACGCTAGCCTCACGACTGCGTGCACCTGAGCGCGATCAAGCTGCGCGGCTTCAAGTCGTTCCCGGACCCGGTCGAGGTACGTCTCGAGCCGGGCGTCGCCGTCGTGGTCGGGCCGAACGGCTCCGGCAAGTCGAACGTGGCCGACGCGCTCGTCTGGGCGGCCGGCTCGCTCGCACCGTCGGAGCTGCGAGCGGAGAAGCCGGACGACGTCCTCTACGCCGGCTCCGCCGGTCGCAGCGCGGTCGACTTCTGCGAGGTCGAGCTGATGTTCGACAACGCAGCAGGCGACGGGCCGGTCGACTACTCGGAGCTCGCGATCGCGCGACGGCTCCACCGCGGCGGCGAGGGCCAGTACCTCGTCAACCGGACACCCGTGCGGCGGATCGACCTGGTCGAGCTGCTCGCCGACGTGGGGCTCGGCGGTTCGATGCACTCGATCATCGGGCAGGGCCGGGTCGAGGAGATCCTCGCATCGAAGCCCGAGGAGCGTCGCGAGTTCATCGAGGAGGCGGCCGGCCTCGGACGGTTCAAGCGCCGCAAGCACCGGGCCGAGCTCAAGCTCGCCCGCGTCGCGGTCCAGGTCGAGCGAGCCCGCGACGTGGAGACCGAGGTCCGCAAGCGGTTGCGTCCGCTCGCGCTCCAGGCGACCGCGGCAGAACGGGCAGAGAAGCTCCGCGGTGAGATCGCGGCGCTGCACGCCCGTGTCGCGCAGCTCGATCTCGCGGACCTGGAGCGGCAACTCGGCGAGGGCGAGGAGCGAAGGACGGCGCGCCAACTGGCGCGCCGCCGCGCCGACGCGCAGCTCGAAGCGCTGCTCGGCGATCGCGCGCGCGCCGAGGAGGAGCTCGCGGACGCGGCCGGGCGCCGAGAATCGGCGACGGCGATGCTCTACCGCCTGCGCAGCGCGCGCGAGCGCGTCGAGCTGCGGTGCGAGAGCGCGCAGTCGCTCGCGGACCGCCTCCGAGCCGAGCTCGAGCGTCCGCGTCGCCTGCTCGACGGCCGGGTCCGGGCCGAGCGCGGCGCGCTGCGCGAGCGCGCCCGGCTCACCCGCGACCGATTGACCGCGCTGGAGCAGGCACTGGCCGAGCGGGAGGGCCTGCCGCCCGCGGCGCGCGCGCTCGCCGAGCAGGGCGAGCCGCTCGCGCTCTCTCGGCTCGACGTGGCGCCCGGACAGGAGCGCGCGGTCGCAGCCGCGCTCGGTCGGAGCGCGTCGGCGCTGCTGGCGGTGACGGCCGAGGCGGCGTTCCAGCTGCTCGAGCGGGCGCGTGCGGCCGGGCTCGGCAGCCTCGTCGTGCTCGTCGGGCGCGATCCGGCCAAGCTCGTCGACGCGCTGCCCGTCGTCTCGAAGGAGGAGCTGCTGGCGTCATCCGTGCCTGCGGTGACCCCGGAGGGGTTCGGCTGGGATCCGTCGCGCGGCGAGCTGTGGTTCGCCGGCGAGACTGCCGAGGCGGTCTGGCTCGAGCTCGAGGCGCGGCGCCGCGCGCTCGCGGCGGAGGTCGCCGAGCTCGAGGCGCAGGCATCGGCCCCGATTCCCGACGACGCCTACACGGTCGCACGCGATCCCGTCACGGGACGGCTCGCCGAGCTCGCCGAGCGGCTCGCGGCGTCGCTCGACGTCGCAGCAGTCGAGCGGTTCGAGACGCCCTTGCGCGCTCGGGCCGACGTGGGTTCGTCTCGGACCGGCGAGCTCGCGGAGGAGCTGCGCCGGCTCGGCGCGGCCGAGGTCGAGGCGCGGCGTGCGGCGGCCGAGGCCGGCGAGCGACTGAGCGAGGTCCAGGTCGAGCAGGCGCGGCTAGAGACGGAGGCCGACGAGGCGCGGCGGAGGCTCGAGGCGGCGGCCGCGGAACCGGCGGACGGGGACGACCGCGACGAGCTGGCTGCGCGGCTCGAGCGGCTCGACCGCCGCCGCGAGACGCTCGGCCAGGTCAACCCGCTGGCAAAGCAGGAGTACGAGCAGGAGAGAGAGCGGCTGATCGAGTTGCAGACGCAGCGCGAAGACCTCGAGCGCAGCCTCGATGAGCTCGCCACCCTACGCGACGATCTCCAGCAGACCGTCGAGCAGCGATTCGCCGAGACGTTCGCGAGCGTCCAGGCGCACTTCGCCGAAGTGGCGTCGACGCTGTTCCCGGGCGGAGAAGGGCGGCTGCGGCTCACCGAGCCGGACGACGGCGGAGAGGACGCGTTGCCAGGAATCGAGGTCGAGCTGCGACCGGCGGGCAAGAAGGTGACGCGGCTGTCGCTCCTGTCCGGTGGCGAGAAGGCGCTCGGGGCGATCTCGTTCCTGTTCGCGCTGTTCCTCGCCCGACCGTGCCCGTTCTACCTGCTCGACGAGGTCGAGGCTGCGCTCGACGATGCGAACATCGGACGCTTCGTCGAGCTGCTGCGTCGCTACTCGGATCGCGCCCAGTTCATCGTGATCACGCACCAGAAGCGCACGATGGAAGCCGCGGACGTCCTCTACGGCGTGACGATGGGCGGAGACGGCATCTCGCAGATCGTGTCGCGTCGGTTGCCGCGCGAGCAGGCCGAAGCGGTTGCCTCGTAGCTGGGCGCAGCTCCTCGGTGAGGAGGCTGCGGAGCCGGATGCCGAGGTGGAGCGCGCGGGTCTCTTCGCGCGGCTCAGGGACTCGCTCGGCAAGAGCCGTCGCGCGCTCACGCAGGAGCTTGCCTCCGCCGCCTTCGATCCCGGCGACGAGCTGGCATGGGAGCGACTCGAGGAGGCATTGATCCGAGCGGACGTCGGCGTACGCGCGACCGCCGAGCTCGTCCGCAGGCTCGAGGCGCGCGGCGAGCTCGGTGACCTG
>Ga0187777_10003199_pt1 | contig 10478 bp, 10 predicted proteins | sample 1015_Q2_SP5_10_M_FD_132416 | JGI IMG/M metagenome (GOLD analysis project Ga0187777, IMG submission 132416) | Tropical peat soil microbial communities from peatlands in Department of Meta, Colombia - 1015_Q2_SP5_10_MG | ecosystem: Environmental > Terrestrial > Soil > Wetlands > Peat | place...
CGCAACGCCGCAGCCGTCCGGATGCCCGGGGAGTGAGCATCGATATTCGTACGCGGCGGGAACGTGGCGGAACCGGCCCAGCCACGGCTCGTAGGGGCGCCGGAGAGGCTCGCGGCCCGAGGCGTCGAGCGCGCCGAGCGTGTTCCCGTGGTAGGAGCCCGACCGGCCGATCACGAGTTCCCGCGTGGGCTCTCCCCGCGCCAAGTGGTAGGTGCGGGCGAGCTTGATCGCCGTCTCGACGGCCTCGCTACCTCCTGACACCGGATAGATGCGCGGCTCGTCCATCGGCAGCAAGGGAGCGAGCTCCTGCGCGTAGCTCTCGAGCGCGTCGCTCGAGAACGCGGTCGGGTGCGCGTACGCGATCCGTTCCGCTTGGCGGGTCATCGCCGCGACCACGCTGGTCCGCCCGTGTCCGACCCCGACGACGACGGCGCCGCCGGCGCCGTCGATGTAACGACGGCCGTCCGCGTCCCAGAGGACGGCTCCCTCCCCGCGCGCCACGAGCGGGAGTTCGCGGTCGAGGACGCGGGGGAAGACGTTGCTCACGGCTCCATCCTGTCAGGAGCCGGCGGGGGACGGCTATCCTCGAACCGGGCCAGCGCGTCGGGAAGCTCCGCCAGCGAATCGATCCGGACCTCGGCGCGGGCCGCCTCCGGCCGGCGCGCGTGCGCGCACCCCCACGGCCCGCGCCGCAGGAAGACCCCGAGCATCCCGGCCGCCTGCGCCGGAAGCACGTCGTTGTCCAGGCGGTCACCGACGTAGGCGACCCGGGCCGCCGGGACGCCGGCCTCGGCCGCCACCCGCGAGAAGAACGCCGCCGACGGCTTCTCCACGCCCCAATCGGCTGAGGTGGCGACGACGTCGACGGGCAGGTCGAGCGCCCGCAGCATCGCCGTGACGCCGGCGGGTTGGTTCCCGCTGATGCCGACCGTGTACCCGTCCGCACGTAGCCGCTCCAGACAGAGCCGCACGTCGGGATAGAGGTCCCGCGGCTCCACGGTCCAGAGCTTCCCGGCCGCCGCCCGGGCGGCGCGCTCCGCCTCCAGGTCGAAGCCCGGCCGGAACTCCTCGAACACGGCCGTGTGCGGCTCGCCGCGCTCGATCATCTGCCCGAGAACCGCCATGAAGGTGAACCGGGGGACGCCGAGCCAGTCGGCCCACGACTCCCACACCCGGGTCTCGTCGACGATCGTCTCGCCGACGTCGAGGAACACGGCCTGGATGCGGTCCCGCCTCATGACGGGTCAGCGTGTATAGACACCCTCGGGATCGAGCTCTTCGCGGATGATGCGGAGCTCTTCCTCCGTCGGAGGGTCGGTCTCGCGCAAGTCGGGCGCGACCTTCATCTCCCAGCCGGTGTTCTCCTGGACCTGCTCGATCGTCACGCCGGGATGCAGGCTCTCGAGCGTCATCTCGCCGGTGGCGCCGTCGAACCCGTACACGCCGAGTCCGGTCACGACCACGGTCGGTCCCGCGCCCTGCCACTCCTTCGGCCGCTCGCCGCCGAGGTGGCCGGGGCTCGTGACGAAGTCGATCGTGTCGACGAACGAGCGGCTCGTCTGCGGCATGATGACGAAGATCTTCTTCGCGTTGATCGCGATCTCGCACGCCCCCCCCGAGCCAGGCAACCGCACCGTCGGCTTCGCGTAGTCGCCGATCACGGTGGTGTTCAGGTTGCCGAACCGGTCGATCTGCGCGCCGCCGAGGAAGCCGACGTCCACGAGACCGCGTTCGAGGAAATACGCGAACAGCTCGTACATGTTCGTCACCTGCAGCGACCCGCTCACGAGTGTGGGATCGCCGATCGACAGCGGCAGGCGGGCCGGCTCGGCCCCGAAGACGCCTGCCTCGTACAACAGCTCGATCCCGGGCGCGGAGGTCCGCTTCGCGAGGTTGCACGCGATGTTCGGCGGACCGACGCCGACGAAGCACACGCGCTCGCCGGCGAGCTGCCGTGCCGACGCGACGACCATCATCTCGGCGGCGCTGAACTCCGGCATCTACGCGTACTCCCCGTAGTTCACCGGCTCGCTCCAAGCCTCGCCCGGAGCCAGCGACGCCCAGCGCTCAGCGCCCAGCTTCTCGACGTACTCGGCGTGCGAATCGGTGCCGTGCACCCATTCCTTGAGCCAGTTCTCCAGTTGGTCGGGGTCGCGCGAGATCCGGTCCCAGTCGATGTAGAAGCGGTTGTCGCGGTCGTAGTACCCCTGCGCGAACGAGGGGTGGCATGCCTTGGGCTCGACGACGACGGCGTCGACGATCAGCCCGGGAATCACCGTGCGGTTGGGGTCACTCCGGATCACCGACTCGTCGACGAGCTCTTCGCAGACCACGATGACGCGCTCGGCCGCGAAGGCGGCCTCCTTCTGGCAGCCGAGCAGGCCCCAGATCTGCGCGTCGCCCTTCGCGTCGGCGCGCTGCGCGTGGACGATCGTCACATCGGGGTTCAAGGGCGGGACCGCGTACACGGTCTCGTCGCCGTACGGGCTGTGGACGGGGACGATCTTCGGGTTCGCAGCCGGCAGGTCACTCTGGTAGTAGGAGCGAATGGGGAAGAACGGCAGCTTCGAGGCGCCGGCGACGTAGCGGCACACCATTCCGAAGTGGCTGTACTCCTCGATCTCGAGCGGCTCGGGGTCGTGGCGCTCGACGCGGCGGCGAACCGCGTGCAGCGATCCCACGCCCGGGTTCCCGAGCCAGGAGAACACGAGCTTGCGGGCGACGCCGGCTCCGATCATCTGGTCGTAGATGACGTCCGGCGTGAGCCGGCAGAGCGTCAGGTCGCGCTTCCCCTGCCGGATGATCTCGTGCCCGGCAGCGAAGCAGATGAGGTGCGTGAACCCCTCGATCGCCACCGTGTCGCCGTCACGGATCAGCTCCTGGACGGCGTCGCGCATCGACGCGACCTTCCCCGTACCCGTTTCAGGCATGGGGCCCGTCTCCCGGCCCGAGCTCCACGCAGAACTCGTTGCCCTCGGGGTCGCGCATGACGACGAGGGACTCGGCCCGTTCCACGACGGTGGCGCCGGCGGCCGTGAGGCGGTCGACCTCCCGTTCCATCGTGCCGAGCGGCCGCAGGTCGAGGTGCAGCCGGTTCTTCGCCGACTTGCCTTCCGGCACACGGACAAACCACATGTTCGGACCGCCCCAACCTGCCGCCTCGACGAACGCGCGGTCGGGCGTGGACTCCTCGTCGACGTCCGTTCCCAGTGCCGTCGACCAGAATCTCGCCAGGGCCAGCGCGTCGCCGCAGTCCCACGTGACGTTCTTGACGAACGAGGTCATGACCCGCGCTCGGATCGGCTGCGCAAGACGCAGAACTCGTTTCCCTCGGGGTCGAGCATGACCGTCCAGCGCGAACCGCCTTCCTCGACGAGCCGCTGCTCGGTCGCGCCGAGCGCCGTCAGCCGCGCGACCTCTTCGACCATGGTCGACGGCGGGGTCAGGTCGAGATGCAGCCGGTTCTTCGCCGACTTGCCCTCCGGAACGATCAGGAACAGCACATCCCAACCCCTCCCGGACGGGTCGCGGATGGCGAACCCGGTTTCGTCGGAATCGGAGACCTCGTAGCCGAGCGCCGCGCACCAGAAGTCGGCGAGCAGCTTCGGGTCGCCGCAGTCGAACGTGAGCGCGTCGACGCTCGAGCCGGTCACGGGAGCGCTCCGAGCGATCCGTCGACCCGCGCGCAGACGCAGAACTCGTTTCCCTCGGGGTCCCGCATGACGGTCCACCGCCAGCCGGCTTCCTCGAACTCCTCGCCCGCCGCGGCGCCGAGCGCTTCGAGACGCAGGACTTCCTCGCGAATCGTCGACGGCGGGATCAGGTCGAGGTGCAGCCGGTTCTTCGCCGACTTCCCCTCCGGAACGGGAACGAACAGCAGGTCGCCGCCCCGCCCCGTGGGATCGCGGATCTCGACCTCCTCCGCCTGGAGGTCGGTCTCGAACCGTTCGTAGCCGAGCGTCTCGCACCAGAACGACGCCAGCCGGTCGGGATCGGCGCAGTCGACGGTCAGGCAGTAGATCGTGGAGGGCGACACCGTCAGGAGTGCGAGCGCGCTGCCACGCGCTCGCATGCCGCTTCGAAGATCCGCAGGCCCGTCGCCGCCTGCTCCTCGTTGACGACGAGCGGCGGCGACATCCGGATCGTGGAGTCGCCGGCGCGAAGCGTCAGGACGCCGTGCTGGAAGCATTCGATCTCGACGGCGTCGGCGGTGCCGCCGTCGGCGAACTCCACGCCGACCATCAGGCCCAGTCCGCGCACGGTCGTGATGATCGGCTGCCGCGCCGCGATCTCGCGCAGCCGCGCGAGCATGAACGCCCCCACGCGCGCGGCGTTCTCGGTCAGCCCCTCACGAATCAACCGGATCGACGCGAGCGCCGCCGCGCACGAGAGGGGGTTCCCGCCGTACGTCGAGCCGTGGGCGCCGACCTGCCAGTTCATCAGGTCGGCTCGGGCGATCATGGCGCCGAGCGGCATCCCGCTCGCGATCCCTTTGCCGGACAGCAGGATGTCGGGTTCGATGTCCCAGTGCTCGACCGCCCACATCTTCCCGGTGCGGCCCATGCCGGACTGGACCTCGTCGGCGACCAGCAGGATGCCGTGCTCGGTGCAGAGGTCCCGGAGGTACCGGAGCCACCCCTGCGGCGGGATGGTGTACCCACCCTCGCCCTGGACCGGCTCGACGACGATCGCGGCGATCTCGTGGGGCTTCACGAGCCGCTTGAAGATCACCTTCTCGATGTAGTGGTCGGTGTCGTCTGCCCCGAACGGCGCGTGGACGACGCCCGGGAGCATCGGTCCGAACCCCTCGTGGTACTTGGCGCTCGAAGCGGTCAGCGAGACCGCGCCGTAGGACCGTCCGTGGAAGCCGCCGATGAAGGCGATGACGTACTGGCGGTTGGTCTCGTGGCGCGCGAGCTTGATCGCCGCCTCGACCGCCTCGGTGCCCGAGTTGGTCAGGAACGACTTGGCCGGGCCCCGCATCGGCGCGATCTCGTCGAGCACCGCGCACGTCTCCCCGTAGATGGGGAGATAGAAGTCGCTCGCCGAGTAGTGCAGCAGCCGGCCCGCCTGCTCGCGGATCGCCTCGACGACGTCCGGGTGCGCGTGACCCGTCGAGCACACGGCGATCGCCGCGTTCAGGTCGAGGAACACGTTCCCGTCGACGTCAAGCAGCATTGCGCCCGCGCCCCGGTCGGGCGCCAGCGGGTACGCGCGTGGCAGCGAGGGACTGGTGACCTTGGCGTCCGCGTCGATGACTGCCCGCGCGAGCGGCCCCGGGAGCTCGGTGACGATGCGCGGCTCGGTCAGCGCTGCGAGCTCGTCGTGCGTCAGGGTCGCTCCGGAGGTGGCGTGCTCGGTCGTGGCCACCCGCCCTCCTATTCCTCGACCACGCTCTGGGCCTGCTCCCGCAGGTACTGCTGCACGTAGTGCAGGCCCCCGCCGCCGCGCCCCGTCGTGCCGGAGCCCTTCCAGCCGCCGAACGGCTGCACCCCCGGCCACGCGCCCGTCGTGGCGCCCGCGCGGCGGTTCACGTACACGACGCCCGCCTGGATACGGGCGAGGAACGTGTCGATCTCCGACTTGTCCTCGGAGTAGAAGCCGGCGGTCAGCCCGTACTCGGTGTCGTTCGACAGCGTGAGCGCCTGGTCGATCGAGTCGACGGGCGCCACGGCGACGAACGGAACGAACAGTTCTTCCTTCCACACGCGGTTCTCGAGCGGCGCCTCCACGACGGTGGGCTGCACGAAGTTCCCGCGCCCCAGGTCGCCCTCGGAGATGCGCCCGCCGCCGAGCAGGACCGTGCCGCCGGCCGCCTTCACGTCGGCGACGGCCTTCTCGAAGGTCTCCACCGCCCGCTCGTCGATCACGGGGCCCATGTAGACGTCCTTGTCGAGCGGGTTGCCGACGTGCAGCTTCGACGCCTTCTCGACGAGGAGCTTCTTGAAGTCCTCGTACACGGGCGACTCGACGTACGCCCGGCTGCACGCGGAGCACTTCTGGCCGCTGAAGCCGAACGCCGAGCGCATGACGCCGTCGGTGGCCTTGTCGAGGTCGGCCTTGGCGGAGACGATCGCGGGGTTCTTCCCGCCCATCTCGCAGATGGCCGGCTTCGGGTAGTCCTTGGCGAACGTGTGGTAGATCTGCATCCCCACCGGGTACGAGCCCGTGAAGGTCATCCCGTCGACGTCGCGATTCTCAACGAGCTCCGCGCCGACCGTGCTCCCCGGGCCGGTCAGAAGGTGGAACGCGCCGGCCGGCACGCCGCCGTCGCGCAGGCATTCGTAGAGCTTGAGTGCCGTGAAAAACCCCTGGTGCGACGGCTTGAGGACGACGGTGTTCCCGGCGACGAGCGCGCCGCCGGCAGGCCCTCCCGCGAGCGCCATCGGGAAGTTGAAGGGGCTGATGATCGCCCAGACCCCGAACGGCCGCAGCACGCTCCGGTTGTGCTCCGCCGGGCTCAGCTGCCCCATCTCGTAGTCGAATCCGTGGTTCTCCTCCATCTGGTGGATGTAGTAGCGGATGAGGTCGGCCGTCTCCTCGGTGTCGCCGAGGGCTTCGAGCCGGCTCTTCCCGACCTCCATGGCCATCAGCGCGGAGATCTCGTTGCGCCGCTCGCTGATGAGGTCGGCCGCCCTCGTCATGATGGCGTTGCGTTCCTGCCACGGCGTCGCGGCCCAGACCGGCGCGTACGCCTTGGCGGCGGCGATGGCCTCCTTCGCGTCCTGACGCGTCGCGCGGCCGAAGTGGCCGATGACGATGTCGCGATCGATCGGCGAGCGCTCCTCGTCGGTGGCCTCGCCCCACCGCTCCTCGCCGCCCACGAAGTATGGGTGCTTCTGACCGAGCCACGACCTGGCCGTCTCGATTCCCCGCTCGTAGGCCCGGTGCAACTCCTCGTTGTCGGCCGACATCGTCGCGTACGTGACCCGGAATCCCGCCTGTGCCATCGCTCGCCACCTCCGTGCCGCTTCGGTTGGAAGAGAGTTCGCGCGTACTGCTTCGCAGGATCCATCCTAGCCGGGACGCGGGTTCACCGGCATCCCGCCAGGGCCGGATGACCGCAGGTCAGGCCCCTTGATCAACCCCGGCGGTGGTCCGCGTCCGGTGTGCCTCGGGGCGCTCGAGCGACCGGTGCGTGCGTGGTTCCGAGAGGCGAACGAACCCGGCGGTCTAGGCCGTGAGCAGGTGCTCTCGTTGGCGGATCCGGCGCGCCACCTCGTCCAGGATCGTCACCCCGATCTTCGGCTCGATCTTCAGCATCCGGTTGAAGGTGGACCGATTCAGCCGGAGCGCCAGCACGGTCGTGCGCGCCTGGACCGAGGCCGTACGCGGCCCGCCGTCGAGCAGCGCGATCTCGCCGAAGAAGTCGCCGGGCCCGAGCTTCGCGATGGTCCGGACGCCGCGCAGGACCGCTGCCTCGCCCTCCACGATCACGAAGAAGGTGTCGCCCGGCGCTCCCTCCTGGACGATGGTGGCGCCCGCCCGGTAATGCGCGTCCGAGCAGGCCTCCGCGAGTTGCTTGATGTGCCGCCGCGACAGCCCCGAGAAGAGCGGAACGCGCGACAGCAGGTCGGCTCGCTGGCGGGTGGTCGAGCCGCGCCGCCCCTGCCGGGACGGGCGGACTCCGGTGAACGCATCCATGAACGCCGTCTGCCTGGTCATGGGACTCCCCCTCGTTTCCGCGGGAGCTTACCCCGTCGCGACCGGGGACGCGAAGCGGGCCTCCGGGTGGCCGGGCGAGTCCCCGAACGAAGGTGGGTCGTGAACCAGTCGACGATCCGTTCCAAGCGGTCGATGCGGCGATCGGGTCGTCCGACGACGAACATCATGTGCGATTCGTCAGGGTACCTGACCATCTCGACGGGCCGTCGGAGCCGCCGGAGGATCGCGAACGAGAGCTCGCTCTGGCCGGGCGGACACCGCCGGTCGTCTTCCGCCACCAGGAGCAGCAGGGGCGACTCGTTGCGGTGCAGCTGCGCGTACGGCGACCCGTCGAGGAACGCCTGCGGATGTTCCCACGGGTTCTCCACGCCCACGGCTTCACGGCCGATGACCACGCCGATGTCGGCCGCGCCGTACGCGCCGATCAGGTCGGTCACCGGGTTCTCGCTGACGGCGGCCGAGAACACGCCGGGGCGGTGGCCGAGCATCCAGGTGGTCATGTACCCGCCGTAGGAGAGGCCCATGATCCCGACCCGACGGCGGTCTGCCAGCCCGCGCCGCACGGCCCAGTCGACGACGCGCAGCAGATCGTCCACGTCCGGGTCGGCCCATGCCCCGTCCAGGGAGCGCGCGAACTTCTCCCCGTAGCTCGTCGAGCCGCGCGGGTTGCACCACAGGACGTGGATGCCGGCGTCGGACAGGGCCAGCATCTCGAGCCAGGGAACGGGCGGAAAGGACGCGTTGGGGCCGCCGTGGACGACCAGCACGGCCGGCCCGCGGCGCCGGGCGCCGCGGGCCGGCAGCACCCACGTGTCGATGTCATGCCCGTCGCGGTGGGGGACGGCGACGCGCTCCGGGGCGCGACGGAACGGGCCGAACCAGCGGCTTCCGTCGCTCGTCAGCGGGCGCAGGGCTCCCTCGTCGACGGCGTAGACCTCGGCCGGGCCGCCGACCGACGCGACGGCCGCTATTCGCCCGCCGCCTGCGGCGAACGACGTGACGACGACGTCGTCGTCTCCGGTCGTCAGGGCGTCGACCGAGCCGTCCAGGCCGAAAGCGAACAGGTTGGCGCCTCCTCGCCGAGCGACGGGGGCGACGAGCGTCCGCCCGTCCAGCCACATCGGCAGCTCGGGCGAGCCGGCCTCGGGATCGAGGAGGTCGCCGTAGCTCGTTCCCCCGATCCATGCGTCGAGGTCGCCGCCGAGTTGCCGGACGTCCTCGCCCTCGGCGACGAAGAGGTCGGTGGGCGAGGACCACGAGCCCGCCCGCGGGTACCCGACGAACGCGAGGACGGCGGATGGTCCCCACGAGGCCGCGGTGATTGCCCCCTCCAGCGCGGCCTCCTGCATCGGCTTCCCCCCGCCGGCCGCGACGGACCACACGCCGGGGGTCTCTTCGACGACGCCCGGCTCGAGGTCGGCGATGAAGCCGAGGCGCTCGGCGCCTGAATGCCAGAACGCGAGCGACACGTCGAACTCCGGAGCCGTCAGCCGCCGGGGCCTCCCCCCGGCGGCCGCGACCATCCACAGGCAGTTGAACTGGTCGCGCACGCCCGCGCCGTCCATGCGCCAGGTGTAGTCGGCGATCCGGCGCGCGACCGGGTCCTTCGGGTCGCCGACCACGAAGCGCTGTTCGCCGCTGCGCGCCAGCATGGCGACCCTCCTCCCGTCGGGTGACCAGTCCGCCGCGCCCACGTCGGCAGGGGCGTCCGTGAGGAGGTGGGGCTCGCCTCCCGAGAGCGGCAGGACCCACGGCTGCGATCGTCCGGATCGGTCCGACAGGAAGAGCAGCGCCGACCCGTCGGGGGAGAACCGGGGCCGCGCGGCGTTCGCGTCCGGCCCGGTCAGACGCTCGGGCCGGCCGCCGCGAAACGTGGTACGCCACAATGACTTGCGGTATTTCCCGCTCTCTATCGTCCTGCGCACGTACACGATCGACGAGCCGTCGGGTGCGACCGCGAGGCCCTGGATCATGACCTGCTTGAGCAGGTCACGCGGGCGAAAACGCCCCCGCACCTTCCCGGAGCCGGATGCGGTGCCTGCCATGGCGTGGGTCCCTTCCATCTCGGCCGCCGTATCTCACCACAGCGGTCGGCGGTCGGTCCACGGCCTGGGCTATCCTGCCGCCTATGTCGCGGCCGGGGTCGGACGACCCGCGGGGGGAGCCGAGCGAGCGCAACCGGTTCGCCCGTCTCCTGTTCGCCGGCCTCCCCTCCGGCTACGACCGGCTTGCCGAGCTCCTCTCGTACGGCCAGAACGGGCGGTGGCGGCGGTTCATGGTCTCGCGGGTGCGGACGGCGGCGGGGGAGCGCGTGCTCGACGTGGCCACCGGCACCGCAGCGGTCGCCGCGGACCTGGCGCGGCGAACCGGGTCGGACGTCGTCGGTGTCGACCAGAGCGAGGAGATGCTGCGCGAGGGCGCACGACGGGTCCGCGAGCGCGGGCTCTCCGGATCCGTCGCGCTGACGCTCGCCCGCGCCGAGCGGCTTCCGTTCCCCGGCGAGGCCTTCGACGCCGTGACGTTCACCTACCTGCTGCGGTACGTCGACGACCCAGGCGCGACGCTCCGTGAGCTCGCCCGGGTCCTGCGTCCCGGCGGGACGCTGGCGAACCTGGAGTTCCACCTCCCGGCCAACCCCGTGTCGCGCGCCGGATGGAACCTGCACACACGGGTCGTGCTCCCGTCCGCGGGGCGAGCGGTCTCGCCCGCATGGGAGGAGGTCGGCAGGTTCCTCGGTCCGAGCATCCGCGACTTCTACACGCGGCTGCCGCTGCCCGACCAGCTGTCGCTCTGGCGGGCGGCAGGGATCGGCG
>Ga0187777_10003202_pt1 | contig 10468 bp, 10 predicted proteins | sample 1015_Q2_SP5_10_M_FD_132416 | JGI IMG/M metagenome (GOLD analysis project Ga0187777, IMG submission 132416) | Tropical peat soil microbial communities from peatlands in Department of Meta, Colombia - 1015_Q2_SP5_10_MG | ecosystem: Environmental > Terrestrial > Soil > Wetlands > Peat | place...
AGTTGCCGGTTCCCCTGCACGACCGAGCGCCCCTCCTGCTGACAGGCGAGTTCAAGTCCCTGCGCGCCCGCGACCGGTTCGAAGAGCTCGACGAGTTCAGACGCGAGCTCCCCGACATCGACGGCCGCCGGGGACGCAAGTGCAGCGCCCGATTCGGCGAGCGCGATCTGCAGGAGCGTCGCGAGCGTGCGCTGCAGGTGATCGACCTCGCGCAGCGCCGACTCTATCGACTCGTGCACGGCGGGCTCGAGCGCCGGCGAGTGCAGGAGCAAGGCGTCCATGCGCGTGCGCAGCCGGTGGAGCGGCGCGCGCAGATCGTGTGCGGCGCTGTCAAAGGTGGCCCGCAGCGTCCCCGCCTGCTCCTCGAGCCTATCGAGCACGCGGTTGACCGCCACCGCGAGCGCGTCGAACTCGTCGTTGGCGCCAGCCACCGGCAAGCGCCGCCCCGGATCACCGCCCATGATGCGCTGACAGGTACTGGTCACCTCATCGACGCGCCGCGCGAGCTTGTAGCTGAACCAAAAGCCCGCGAGTGCCGCGGCGAGCGTGGACAGGCCGATCCCCCAGAGCGTGGCAAAGCGGAACTTCTCGACAAAGCGCCGCCCCTGGGAAATATCGGTGCCGACGAGCAGCAGGTCTCCGCCAGGGAGGGTACGCACCGCAGCGCGCACCGGGTGCACGGCGCGTCGCCCAGGCTCGATCGTCGCGATCTCGAACTCCGGCCAGCGCTCGCTCGGCATACCATCGAACGGCCAGTGGGCGACATTGCCCGCGATCGGTTCGAAATTGGCGTCAGCGATCATGTAGACCGCCCCCACCCGGCCCCAGCTGTCGATGCGCTGGTTGATCTCATCGGTCACACCGGGCACGCCGCTTCGCGCAAAACGCTCCTGCAGACTTTCAAGTTCGGTGTCGATGATGAGGTCAACCTCGTCCGTGATCAGGCTCTCGGTCAGTAGGTACGCGCTGCCGAGCGTCACCCCGACTGCGAGGGTCACGAGGAGCGTGTAACCCACCGAGAGCCGGAAGGCGGTGGTGTTGATGAGCCCGAGACGCACGCTGCCCGCTAGCTGTCGCTGCGCAGCACGTAACCGGTACCGCGCACTGTGTGGATGAGAGGATGGTCGCTGCCGCGATCGATCGCCTGTCGCAGGCGGCTGATGTGCACGTCGATCAGGTTGCTCTGCGGGTCGAAGTGCAGATCCCACACTCCCTCGAGCAGCATCGTGCGGGTCACCACCTGGCCGACGCGGCGCATCAGGAACTCGAGGAGCTTGAGCTCGCGCGTCGTGAGCTCGAGCTCGCGACCGCCGCGCGTCACGCGGCGTGCGAGCAGATCGAACTCGAGATCCTCGATCTTGAGACGCGTCGCGTGCGGGGCGCTTGAGTGGCGCCTGAGCAAGGCTTCGATTCGCGCGAGCAGTTCCGCGAATGCAAAGGGCTTGGTGAGGTAGTCGTCACCCCCCGCCTTGAGTCCGCGGATGCGATCGTCCACGCTGCCGAGCGCCGAGAGCACCAGCACCGGCGTACCGATTGTTTTGGCGCGCAGCTGCTCGATGATCGCGAGGCCATCGACATGCGGCAGCATGCGATCGGTAACTACGAGGTCGAACTGGCCTTCGAGGGCGCGCGCGAGCCCCTCGCGGCCGTCGGCGGCGTGCTCGATGGTATAGCCGCTCTCGCGCAGACCCTTCACCAGGAAACGCGCGGCCTCGGTATCGTCCTCGATCAGCAAGACGTGCACGGGCGAAAGAGTAGGAGCGGCCGCGGCCGCGGCGCAAGAGTCCTGCGTGGATTGAGAGCTCGGTGGCCTAGGGCAGGAGCGCGAGGATCGCTCCCACCATGAAGGCAACCGCGAAGGCGAGGAGCGGGTCCACTCAGGTAGCGCCGATCGGGGGGCGCTCGGCGCTCTGCAGCCGCGCGATCATCGTGCTCAGGAACACGCGGTTGAAGCGCAGCTGGCAGGAAGCGGAGACCTGCTCAAGGAGCGTCGAGCTCACGCGCAGTACGCTCACCCCGCTGCCAGCGCGGATGGTGGCGGTGCGCTTGGCGCCGGGTACGTAGCTCGCCTCACCGAAACAGTCGCCGGTGTCGAGAGAACCCATCTTCTGGCCATGCCGTTCGACGTTACAGGCGCCGGTCACGATGATGTAGAAGCGATCGTCCATCTCGCCTTCCTTGACGATCTCCTCGCCCGGCGCGTACTCCTTCCAGGTGCTGGCACGCAGCACTTCCCAGATCTCGGCATGCGAGAACTCGTGGAAGAACTTGAGCTTGCGCAGTACGCCGAACTGCTCCTGATGGTCGATGCGCGCGTTGGCTTCGCGCAGCCGCTGATGCACCCGCGTGAGTTCGGCGGCGAAGTCGAGTCCGGTCTTGTAGCGCTTTTCGGGATCCTTTTGCAGCGCCTGCGCGACCACGTTCTCGAGCTCCTCGGGAACTTCCCCGCGCAGGGTATGGATCGGCGGGGGCGTCGCGTAGACGATCTGATGCAGGAGCTTCTGCAGATTGCCGGCGCGGAAGGGGCGCGCGCCGGTGAGGAGCTCGTACATCACGGCACCGAGCGAGTACAGATCCGAGCGGTTGGTGAGCTCGAGGCTCTGCACCTGCTCGGGCGACATGTAGGAGGGGCTGCCGGCGATGCCCTCGATGCGCGAGATGTCGGAATCCTGAACCAGCGCGATGCCGAAATCGATGATGCGCACGTCGCTGTCCTGCGTGAGCATGATGTTCGAGGGCTTGATGTCGCGGTGAATCACCCCGCGCGAGTGCGCGTAGTGCAGCGCCTTGGCGCACTTGAACATAATCTCGACGGTATCGTCGATACGCAGCAGGTTGTCCGGGCGGCAGTAAGCGGCGAGCGTGCGCGCGCCGTGAACGTGTTCGGTGACGATGTAGCAGTGGCCGTTCTCTTCGCCGGCGTCGTAGATCGGCAGGATGTGCGGATGCTGCAGCATGCCGACGAGGTGCGCCTCGGAGAGGAACATCTTGCGGGCGATGCGGGCGCGCTCCTCATCCCCGCCGGTGTCCATGTTGTAGACCTTGATCGCGACGTCGCGGCCGTAATAGCCATCGTGGGAGAGGTATACGATCCCGGTACTGCCGCGGCCCACTTCCCTGATGACGACATACTTGCCGATCTTGTCGGGCATGCCGGCCACGGGCCGGGCGGGCGGAACAGGTTTTGGAGCAGGAGCCGGTGCAGACATGGCGCGGCACAATTCGGAACGGCGCGTCAGCATACGGTCTCGCCCCGGCAGGGGACTGTGATGCACCCCTCACGCGCTCCGCCGAAGCGGAAATCGCGCCGCGCTCGCGGCTCGGGGAGCTCGGGTCAATCAGACAAAATGTTGGTAGCCGGAATGCGAGAACTCCATCACAGCGCCATCGCGCACCACGACCGCGCCGGCCGCACTGCGCAGACTCCCGATGCGCGTGTAGCGCCAGTCCTGAGGCGGCAGCTCCGCAAGCAACCTCGCGACGTTCTGCGGATGCACGCTGAAGAGGAGCTCGTAGTCATCGCCGCCGGTGAGCGCGAGTTGGCGCGCACGCTCATCACCTACGGCGCTCGTGAGCGGCTGCGATACTGGCAGCGTCTTGATGTCGATCTCCACGCCGACACCGCTTGCGCTCGCGAGCTTCGCGGCATCGCCGAGAAGCCCATCGGATACATCGATGCAGGCGCTCGCATAAGCGCGCAGCCGCTCCCCGAGCGCCACGCGCGGCGTCGGCAAGAGAAAGCGCTCGCGCAGATAGGCGAAGGAGTCGGCGGGCGACGTGAGCCGGCCCTCGACGAGGGCGAGCCCCGCCGCCGCATCACCCGGCGTGCCGGACACAAAGAGCGCATCGCCCGCGCGTCCGCCCGTGCGCCGTAGCGCGGTGCCGCGCGGTACATACCCGAGCAGCTGCAGGCTCACGCAGAGTGGACCGCGCGTGGTGTCGCCGCCAACGATCGCCACTTTATTGTCGTGCGCGAGTGCGTTGAGCCCTGCGGCAAACTCCTCGAGCCACGCTTCGTCAGCTTCGGGCAGCGTGAGCGCGAGCAGTGCCCAGGCGGGTCGCGCGCCCATCGCCGCGAAATCGCTGAGATTGACCGCGAGCGCCCGATGGCCGACCGCGGCCGGCGGCGTTCGCGCGGGAAAGTGCACGCCGGCAACCAGGGTGTCGGTGGCAGCCACCAAATCACTCTCGGGCGGCATGGTGAGAAGCGCCGCATCGTCACCGACACCGAGCACGACATCGGCGCGGTGCGCCCCGCAGTCGCGGAAGAACCGCTCGATGAGGGTACTTTCCGAGAGCGGCATGGCGGCCTTCCCTCAGTGCTCGTCCGGGCGCAGCTCACGTGCTGCGCGGTCGAGCACCGCGTTCACGAACTTGTGCCCGTCGGTGGCGCCAAAGCGTTTCGCCAGTCCGATCGCCTCGTTGATGGCGACGCGGTACGGCACCTCGGGGCGGGCGCTGAGCTCGTAGAGCGCGATGAGGAGAATCGCGTGTTCGATGGGATCGAGGAGCTTCGGTTCGCGATCGGCGAGCGTGGCGAGGCGTTCATCGAGACGTTCACGCGTCTGGGCGACCCCCTCAATGAGCGCGAGAAAGTACTCGCGGTCGGCGCGCGGCATGTCGTCGGCATCGCCGAACTCGGCGGCGAGGTCCTGCCAGGGACAGGCGTTCAGCTGCCAGCGGTAAAGCGCCTGCAGCGCGAGCTTGCGCGCCACCGTGCGCGTGCCGCTCAATTCACGCGCTCGCGAGGGATTCATCGGCTCGGCACCGCTCAGAGACGCGCCATGACGGCGGCCATCTCGAGCGCGCTCTCCATGGCCTCCCCACCTTTGTTACCGGCCGTGGTGGCGGCGCGCTCGAGCGCCTGCTCGACGGTATCAACGGTGAGCACACCGAAGGCGATCGGCACGCCGCTCTCAAGGCTCGCAAGCTGCAGCCCGTGCGCGCATTCGCCCGCCACGTAGTCGAAGTGGGGGGTCGCGCCGCGGATGACACACCCGAGGGCAACGACCGCGTCGTAGCGGCCGCTGCCCGCGAGCTTGCGGGCCACCACCGGCATCTCGAATGCCCCCGGCACCCGCACCACCACGAGGTCCGAGGCGACGCCGCCGCGCTCGAGCCAGCGGGCCTGCGCGCCCTTGAGCAGGCTCGAGACAATGAAGTCGTTGAAACGCGCGGCGATGATCGCAATCTTGCGGCCGCGGGCGTTCACCGCCCCTTCGATGAGCTCGGCGCTGCTCACCCCTCTTCCCCGACGTAACCCTCGACCTCGAGACCGAAGGCGGAGATACCGTGCATCTGCTTCGGTGCCGAGAGCACGCGCATGCGCTTGACGCCGAGGTCCTTCAGTATCTGTGCGCCGACGCCGAAGGTGCGCAGCACCGCGCGCTCACCGCCCGCTTCGGTCGCGGCCGGAGCGGCGGCGGCGAAGGTGCGCACTGCGTCTGCAAGTTCCCGCGGGGATTCCTGATGACGCAGCACCACGACCACGCCGTTACCGGCTTCGGTGATCCGTTGCATCGCCGCGCGCAGCGACCAGGCGCGCGGGGCGCTCTGCACGCCAAAAAGATCGCGCAGCGTATCGGTGATGTGCACGCGCACGAGTGGCGTCTCGGGGCCATCGAGCCGGCCGTGCGCGAGCGCAACGTGCACTTCGAGGCTCACACAGTCCTGATAGGCGTAGAGGCGGAATTCACCAAGCTCGGTCTGCACGCTCTGCTCGGAGATGCGCTCGACGGTCCGCTCGGTGCGCAGCCGGTGGCGGATGAGATCCGCGATGGTGCCGATCTTCAACTGATGACGGCGCGCAAACTCCTCGAGCTCGGGCCGGCGCGCCATGCTGCCATCGTCGTTCATCACCTCGCAGAGCACGCCAACGGGCCCCAGTCCCGCGAGCCGGCAGAGGTCAACCGCCGCCTCCGTGTGACCTGCGCGCACCAGCACGCCGCCGCGGCGCGAGCGCAGCGGGAAGATATGTCCGGGACGTGCGAAGTCCTCGGGCCGGGAAGCACTGTCCGCGAGCGCACGAATGGTCGCGGCACGGTCCGCCGAAGACACCCCGGTCGTCGTGCCCGCGCGCAGATCCACCGATACCGCAAATGCGGTGCGCTGCGACTCGCTGTTGAGCGGCACCATTTGCGGCAGCTCGAGCCGCTCGAGCCGCTCATCCTCCATCGGCACGCAGATGATGCCGCTCGTGTGCCGGATCATGAACGCGACCGCCTCGGCGTTGGCGTGCTCGGCCGCCATGATGAGATCGCCCTCGTTCTCGCGATCCTCGTCGTCCATCATCACGACCATCCGCCCGGCTCTGAGGTCCGCGAGGATCTCCGCCACGCTGTTGAGTGAGGAAGCGGAGGCTGCTGCGTTCTTCGGGGGAAGGGGAAGGATCTTGGACATGGGCTGTGATCGGCCGTGCGGATGAGTCGGTAAAGTGCGGAGGCAACTTACGTTGAGTGCTGCGCGCATTGTAGTCCAAGGATCGCACCGGCCGGAAAAAGAGCGCGCCCGCGTGCTCGGCAACAAGCCGTCACGTGAACGCGCTCTTCGCGAACGCCGAGAGGCGCTCGGGAGCGCGGTCTTAGCCCGAGGAACGCCTGATTACTTGGTCGCCACTTTGCATTGCGCGAATGAGACGAAGGCACCCTTCCGCGCGGCCACGGTGATGGTGAGCTCCCCGGTCGCGCGGTTGACGATCCCGCTCCAGGCAAACTTCATGTCCGTGCCCTGGATGATCAGCTGTTCGTCGTTCGTCGCCGAGTTCTGGATCGGCAGCGGAATCGTGCGGTTGGGGGTGGTGACGGTCTTTGCGGCGAAGTCGATCTGTATCGTAAACGGCTTATCCTTCTCTGAGGGGTCGCGGACAAATTTGCTGCACCCCTTGTCGGACTGGCAATCCTGAGCCACTTTGGGTGTACAGGTGAGCGGCTGCGTTCCGTCGAAGTCAGCCGCCGCGACAGCCGAGAGCCCCAACCCCATCGCCAGAAACGTAATGCGCGCAAGTTTCATGGTTCTTCTCCTTGTAGATGGACGATCGTTATCAGTCGTTCCGAGACTCCCGGCCCCGGCATCGCGAATTTAGAACTAGTGTATTACGAAACAGGGGCGACACCCGCATCTTGAGCGCGGGCGGTGCGGTCGAATGACGGCGCCCGCCGACGCTCTCGTTGAGGCGCTTGCGCTCGATTAGCGCCGCGGCGTCAGCGACGATTGATTCCCTAAAACAGGACGCCCGCGAGCTTCTTAAGCAGCGCCTCAAGCGGCATTATCGTGAGAAGAAGCGGTGCGATAGGCAACACAACCGGGACGGCCAGTTGGAGCAGGGCCTCCTTTGAGATCGGCGCCAGTTGCATGCTCCGCACCACGGCAAAGCTGTTGGCGAGATCTGCGAGCGACTGGATGTCGCTGCTTCCGAGGAGCGGTTCATTGGCAGGCGCTCCACCGCGGAGCCATTTGACGTCGAAATCACGCGTGTAACGCTCCGCGAACGTTCCATATTCAAGAAGTGCCGCTCGTTTGGTGCGCGACAGCTGCGGTGCAAACACCATGAGCGGTCCAAACACCACGCAGAGAAGGAATATCACCACCACCACGATCTCAGTGGTGAATTCGGGCAGCGTCGCGCCGAGAACCAAAACGCGGTCAGCGATCTGTGCGGCAACCATCGCACCATGTGCCAAGAGCAGCACGGCGAAGGCGTAGACGGTATTCGAAAGAAGTCCGAGACCGCCGACGCGATCCGGGTGCGTCGGCACCAGCGTCAACTTGATCTTCGACACCTGCCAGAGAAAGCGCGCCCAGATGAATATCCGAAAATACCAACGCAAGAGCAGGAACTGAAAGATCGGCAGACTCACCGCCACGTACCAGAGTCCAGCACCCGATAGCTCCGGGTCAGCTGCGGCCACAGGCAGATACCAGCTGGTTACCTGGAGGGCGAGGTGTCGCCGCCAGACGATGAGAACACCGACGGTGTACACCAAGACAAGCAGCAGCAGCTCCGCTGCCACTGAGTTGCGCAATCGGAACGCTGAGTTAATGGCCGCGTCGAAGCGCGGCATCGCGGACTCGGGAATCAAATTCCGGTCGAGGAACGCGCGCGCGACGGGGAGGAGCCGAGCGTGCACGACGAGCTCGGACAGAAGCAGAAGTGGCACCACCACAAGGAAGCGGATGTGAGTCTCCACATCAGGGAGGAAAGGCAACACCACGCTCTTGCCGAGCAGGTGCCCTTCGAGCGCGGAGAGCAGGAAGAGCGGCAACCAGGCGATCAGCGAAATAACGACGACGCGCCGCACGAGTAACGCGAGTGCGTCATCGGCCAGGTGCGTGCGCCGCAGCAACTGGTAGGTCGGGCCGCCCAACACAAGGGAGAAGTTCTGCACATCCCGCAGAACCTGGCTGCTGGAGACGGCGGCGTCGCTCGCCATTTTTTGATCAGGTCGCAGCATTACCGTGCATCGAACCGCCAGACGCTCCGAGAATCCGCTCCACGTAACGCGCCAACTGATCGACCTCAAGATTAACACGCGCACCGGCAGTGAGTGCGCCCAGCGTCGTGCTCAGCTGAGTGTGGGGAATGATGTTGACGCCTAGGGTCGTCCCTTCAACGCTGTTGACCGTAAGACTCACACCATCGAGCGCCACCGACCCCTTGGGCGCGAGATAACGCACCAGCGCGGACGGCACCGAAACGGCTAGTCGCTGCGAGCGCGCGTCCTCGCTGATGCCGCTCACCTCAGCGACTCCATCAACGTGTCCGGAAACCAAATGTCCGCCGAGCATGTCTCCGACGCGCAGTGAGGGCTCGAGATTCACTGCTGAGCCGGGCTTAAGATCACCTAAGGTCGTGACAGTGAGCGTCTCGCGCGAGACGTCGGCGGCAAACGTCCGTCCGCGCACCTCGACTGCGGTGAGGCAACAACCGGCCACGCAGATGCTGTCGCCCACGCGTACCGCGGAGAGGTCAAGGCGCGGACAGGCGATGACAAGATGCAGATCGCCGCCGCGGCTCTCGCGTTGCTCAACCCGTCCGACGTCCTGCACGATGCCGCTGAACAAGGCTCCTCCGTCTCCTCAGTTTGCCGCGCCGTTGCGCGGCCGTAAGCGTAGCCGCAAGTCCTCACCAACCTGCACGCTTTCGATGAGCGTGAACGCAGGCGCATCGCCGAGGTCCTTAAGCTCGGGCAACGCGACGAGCGGGCGCGCCGCGGGCCCGAGAAGCTTGGGTGCCACATACAGCAGGAGCTCGTCCGCGAGCGCCTGCGCGAGCAGTTCGCCCGCGAGCGTTGGGCCCGCTTCCACCAGCGCCTCGTTGATCTCGAGCGCTCCGAGCCTTTGCAACACGGCAGATAGCAGGAGCCGGCCGCCACTTGCAGGCAGCGATTCGATCCGCGCACCGCGTGCGGTGAGGGCGGCTGCGCGCGGCCCCGCGAGCGCCTCCGCCGCTGTCAGTATCAGCACCTCCCCGCCCGTACTCAAAAGACGCGCGGCGGGAGGCGTGCGCAAAGCGGCATCGAGCACGACGCGCAGTGGCTGCCGCGAGCTGCCCCCAAGCTCCCCTTGAGGGAGCCGCACATCGAGGCGTGGATCGTCGGCAAGCACGGTGCCGATACCCGTCACCACAGCCGAGCTTCTCGCACGCCAGTGTTGCACGTCCGCGCGGGCAGCCTCACCGCTGATCCAGCGGCTCGCACCGTTCGCGAGCGCCGTGCGCCCATCAAGGCTCATGGCGAGTTTCACGCGCACGAACGGCTGACCGCGCCGCATACGTTTGATGAAACCCGCGTTGAGCTCGCGCGCCGCGTCCTCGAGCAGCCCTCCCTCGACCGCGAGCCCGGCAGCGCGCAGTGCTGCAGCGCCCTGCCCGTTGATCTGGGGGTTCGGATCCGCGGTCGCGTACACGACGCGCGCCACGCCTGCGGCGCGCAGCGCCTCCACACAGGGCGGTGTGCGGCCGTAGTGGCTGCAGGGCTCGAGCGTCACGTAAACCGATGCGCCCTCGGCTCGAGGACCCGCAGCGCGGAGCGCTGCGACTTCGGCGTGCGGTTCGCCCGCGCGCTCGTGCCAGCCCTCGCCGACGATACGCCCTTCGCGGGCGATCACGCAGCCAACGCGCGGATTCGGACCAGTGCTGTTGAGCGCACGCGCGGCGAGTTCGAGCGCGCGTTGCATCGCGCTGCGATCAAAATCAGAAAACATCGCTCGTCCGCCCGGTGCGCTTACTTGTTGCCGTCCGACCCGGGCTTGTCATCGCCCGGTGTGTCGGTCGGCAGCAGCGGCAGCTGATCGCGGCTCGCGGCGCCTTCACGGGCGCGCTTGCGCGCGTGCGCCGGCGCGCGCGCGCGGCGCAGCCGTTCGATTTCCTCGTGGAACGCCTCGACATGCTCGAACTGACGGTACACGGAGGCGAAGCGCACGTAGGCAACCTCATCGAGCTGACGCAACTCCTCCATGACGAGCTCACCGA
>Ga0187777_10003204_pt1 | contig 10463 bp, 17 predicted proteins | sample 1015_Q2_SP5_10_M_FD_132416 | JGI IMG/M metagenome (GOLD analysis project Ga0187777, IMG submission 132416) | Tropical peat soil microbial communities from peatlands in Department of Meta, Colombia - 1015_Q2_SP5_10_MG | ecosystem: Environmental > Terrestrial > Soil > Wetlands > Peat | place...
AATCCAGGTGATTACGACCACGACCAAAGGACAGCGATGGCCTACTGGTGGGCAGTCCTGGCCAACTTCGAGAACAACGCCGCCGCATCCTTCTCGAAAGCCTTGGTGTACCTCGCCGAGAACCACTACCCGAACTATACCCAGAAGATGACCGGCACCATCGTGATGGACGAGTGCCGCCACGACGAGTGCTGCATGCGGGCATGCAACAGGCTGTGTCCATACTTCCTAAAGGGGTGGAAGCCCGAAACCAAGACCGATGAGAGCGCGCTGAACAACCTCAGATGGGTCTACTACAACGGAGGGCGGTACTGGAAGGCCTACGTCTCGTCCTACTCCAAGTACAGGTTCCCGCTCATCTTCACTTCCTTCATGATGGGCGAGGCATGCGCCTCGAAGCTCTTCCACGAGATGAAGAACAAGACGGACCACCCCGCGTTCAGGGAAGCGCTGAGCCATATGACCATGGACGAGTCAAGGCACCTCACCTACACATGGCGGGTCCTCGAGAACGCGATTCCCTCGCTCACCGAGGAAGAAAAGGCGTTGATTCCGAAACGCCTTCGACACGGCTTCGTCTATCTATCCATGATTCTGTTCGAGCCACCACAGGAGTTCTGGCAGCTTCCGCCAGGATTCATGGGCATCCACAGGGAGCTCGAGGCGAAGGCGAGGGAGGCCGGCGCAGGGGTCTTGACCCTGGAGGAGAAGAGGCAGGCTTGGCGCTCGACCATACTGGATGTCAAGAGGAAGCTGGCGAAGTACAACCTCCCCTTCCCCGACCTGCCTGAGATAGACGTCTACGGTACATAGGGCCCGGGGATCCAAACTCGATGTCGCGTCGCCTGCCTCCTACAAGCTTGCAAAGACGGCTAGCTGTATTTCCGACTACATTTGTTTGCTGAATGGCGCACTTCCGACAACCCATGTGGGTTGAAATCTGCGGTCGCTGGGATTTGAACCCAGGTTATCAGCTTGGAGGGCTGATGTCCTCTTGGCACGTCTGCTGACGCAAGACCAGGCTGGACGACGACCGCACGAGTTGGCGAGCCCCCGACGACTCTTTTTAACGATTGATGACCGCAACGACCTTCTCGACTTCGTAGAGCAGCCTCGAGGTCACCACGTGGGCCTCTAGGGGCATCTCATGGATTCTTACCAACTCATCCACGACAGACAGTGTCTCAGGGGAGAAGTGCCCGTGGGGGAAGCCCCCCACCAGTACCGAGGGGTTGTCGGCTGACATCAGCTTGCCAGCGAGTTCCTCCAGCTCCATCCTTCTTCCCTGCACCGAGAGCCCGAAGACGATGTCGGGAGCAATCGACTTCCTCACCAGGTCGTGCAGGCTCGACGGGCGGACTTTGACAAGGGCCTCGTCTTCCCCCGAAAGCGCCTTTTCCATCAGCCCCCTGAACCTCAGATAGCTCTTCGGGATGCGAGTCTTCGGCGCAATCTCGACCACGAGGTCGGCGAAGGTATGCACGAACACCTTCACCCCACCGCCGAGGTACAGCGGAGTCCCAGTGACGCTCAGAAGAGTCCCGTGCACCAGGTCGGGCCTCCCCCGCTTCTCCGAATCCTTCAGCCTCTCCATCGCTGAGTGGTGAAAGCTCCTGTCGAGGAGGATCTCCGACGGCTGCTTCTCCCTCCTCTTGGAGTCGCTCGTCACCGCCGGGAGCCTTCGGATCTCCTTGGGCACCAGCTCCAGCGCCGATTCAGCGAGGATGAAGTTCAGCAACTCAACGCCTGGCCGCCCGGAGCATGCTTAAGCGCTTCCTCCAGATGCTGCTCCTGTGAGCTCTCGAAGGAGCGGCAAGGACGATGCGGCCTCCGTTGTCAAACTCCTCACCGAATCCGCAGTCAGCCTGTCCCGCACTGACCCAGAATTAGCAAAGGAACAGGCCGCTCTTGCAAGAAAGGTGAAGCTGAGGTTCAATGTAAGGCTCGACTCGTCTCTCACCAGGTTCACCTGTCGAGGCTGCAAGGGCCTCCTGGTGCCCGGAGTCAATGCCAGGGTCAGACTGGGCCACGGGAAGCAGACGATCCTCCGGGTGACCTGCCTCGATTGCGGCCACGTAAATCGAAAAGTAGCAAAGGAGACTTAAATAGCGTCAGAAAAGGCTCGGGAATCCGCTTCGTGAAACGTTATGGTAAACGCCCACGACGTCCCATCAGCCAAGTTAATCCCAGCTCTAGCGGAGCAGATGAAGGGGGTCGCCGGCGTGGAGGAGCCGGAGTGGGCTAAATGGGTCAAGACAGGCTCCCACGCTGAAAGGCCTCCAATAGACTCGGCGTGGTGGTTCACCCGCGCTGCATCTCTAATGCGCAAGCTCTACCTCCATGGTCCCGTCGGCCTGGGAGACCTGGAGCGTGCATACGGGGGCACCAAGGCGCTGCACTACTATCCGAAGCACCACAGGGATGCTGGCGGTTCCAACATCCGTAAGATTCTGAAGCAGCTCGAGCAGGCCGAGCTGGTGTCGAAGACTCCCAAGGGGCGGATCCTGACCTCCAAGGGACGCGCCATGCTCGACAAGGTAGCCAAGGACGTTTTCACCTCGGTTTCAGAGGGCAACAAGGCGCTCGCGAGGTATGCGTAGCCATGGCCGAGCACCCTCAGAAGCAGCCCGACAAGGAAGCCCAGGACCGGAAGATGATGCGGGAAGCGGCCCTCAGGATGGCGCTCACTTCTGACGCACGGCAGAGGCTCGCCAACGTGAGGATGGTAAGGCCCGACCTGGCGAACTCAATCGAAGAGTATGTCATCCAGCTCGCTTCATCCGGCAAGCTCAGGAAGGCAGTGGACGACGAGCAGGTGAAGCAGATGCTCGGAGCCCTCCAGGAGAAGAAGCGGGAGATCAAGATAAGGAGGATATAGGATGGCCAGAGTGAAGGACAAGTCGAAGAAGAACAGGCTGGCAAAGGCGGGCAAACAGGCGAGGTCTGTGCCTACCTGGGTCATAGTCAGGACCAACAGGAAGGTAAGGAGCAATCCGCAGCGCAGGAACTGGAGGCAGCGAAAGCTGAAGCTCAGGTGATAGCCGATGTCTGAACAGAAGATGGAAGAGCTGACGCGGACCTACGTCGTGCCGCTGGGGGTAGTCTTCGAGGCGCCACCATACAGGCGCGCCAAGAAGGCCATCATTGTCATACGGGAGTTTGCCACCCGCCACATGAAGGCCAAGCAGGTGAGCATCGATTCAGAGGTCAACGAGCTGATCTGGTCCAGGGGCATCAAGCATCCGCCGCGCAGGCTCACGCTCGAGATGGAGCGGGACGAAGACGGAGTGGTGAAGGTCAGGCTCCCCCCAGAACCAGAAAAAGTGTGACCGAATGGGTCTGCACCTGATAGACATCTACAGAAGTCCGAACATAGGCATCTTCATGAGAGCCAACGACAGGTTCCTCCTGGTCCCCAAGGGACTCGCCCAGACCAAGGTTGACAAGCTCTGCCAGAGCCTTGGTGTGGCGGCGGTCCCCACATCGATAGGGGAGTCGAGGCTCCTGGGCGCGCTTGCAACCATGAACAGCAACGGGATACTGGTCTCGCGCCTCGCTGAGGAGGTGGAGGTAAGCGAAATCAGAGCTGCAACAGGGATGAGCGTCGCCAGGCTTGACTCGAAGATGACCGCAGTCGGGAACCTCGTGGTCGCCAACGACAGGTGTGCCCTCGTCTCGCCCATCCTGGACGCAAGGGCCGTCGCCCAGGTGAAGGACGTCATGGGGACCGAGGTTCTGCGGACAGCCATCGGCGAGTATTATCAGGTCGGCTCCCTCGTCGTCGCCACAAACACGGGAGCCGCTGTCTATCCGGGCCTCGACGAAAAGGAGGTCGGGAGGCTGAGCACGGCTCTGGGGGTCGACGCGTATCCGACTTCGGTGAACAGCGGTGTACCATATGTTGCCTCAGGCCTGATTGCCAACTCCAAGAACGCGGTGGCTGGCAGCCAGACGACTGGGCCCGAACTTGTCTTTATAACGCGGGCACTGGGTGTATGAGAGTCAATCTCAATTGAGCAAACAGCCCACAGCCGAGGAGACGGCCAACGCCCTCCTCGTGGAAATCAGGGTCCTAGAAAGCACATACAACGAGCTCACCGCTCGCCAGAACCTGCTCGAGAGGGCCCTCCTTGAGAGCCGCGCAGCCCTCGATTCCATCAAGGGATTGTCGGACACCCCGCCCTCCGAGGTCCTGACCCAGATAGGAGGGGGAGCAATGCTTCGTTCCCAGGCGCCGTCCACCGACCATGTCCTGGTGAGCATCGGCGCGAACGTGGTGCTCGAGAAGTCGAAGGAGGAGGCCGTAGCCCTTCTGGAGGAGAGGAGCCGCGACGTGGAAAAGACCATCATGTCAATAATCGGGCAGAGGAACGAGATAGCGGAGAGGCTCAACTCTGACAGGGAGCTCCTGAACAACCTCGTGGCCAGAAGCCAGCAGGATTAACCTATGTTCGACAGGCTGAAGCAGGCGTTCTCAGCCGTCACGAGCGCGGTCAAGGAGAGGCAGCTCACCGAGGACGACCTAGACAAGATAGTATTCGATTTCCAGCTTTCTCTGATCGAAAGCGACGTGGCCCAGAGTGTCGCCGAAGCTCTGACGACCGAAGTGAAGAAGGGACTCGCCGGCACGCGGGTGGACCGGTCCGCAGACCCCTCAGAAGTAGTGGGCCAGAGGCTCTCCGCGGTCCTGGATGCGGCGTTCGCAAAGGCAGGCTCCGTCGACCTGCTCGCCAACACCAAGGACAAGATGAAGAGGACAGGCGAGCCCTACGTGATCCTCTTCGTGGGGATAAACGGCACGGGTAAGACGACCACGGTCGCGAAGCTTGCCAACTACCTGAAAGGCTAGGGCCTGTCAGTCGTCTGCGCCGCCGGCGACACCCACAGGCCCGGTGCGATCGAACAGCTTACCGAACATGCCGGCAGGCTGTCGCTCAAGGTCATCGCACAGCGGTACGGCGCAGACCCGGCGGCCGTGGGGAGAGACGGGGTCCTGTATGCCAAAGCCCACCACGCAGACTGCCTCCTGATCGACACAGCCGGCAGGATGCAGACCAACCAGAACCTCATGGAGGAGATGTCCAAGATAGTCCGCGTCGTGAAACCCGACTTCAAGGTCTTCGTAGCCGACGCTCTCACCGGCAACGATGCCGTCTCCCAGGCAGAGCTCTTCAACCAGCACGTGGGCTTCGACGGCGCCATCCTCACGAAGGCTGACGCCGATGTAAGGGGCGGGGCCGCACTGTCGATAGTCTACACAACCGGCAAGCCGGTCCTGTTTCTCGGCGTCGGCCAGGGGTACGACGACCTGGCTCCCTTCGACACGCAGAAGTTCCTTCACTCGCTGCTTAGCTAGTCGGGCTCCAGCGAGTATCTTGGGTACGTCGTCTTCGCGTGGTTGGCCTTTACCCTGTCGATGGTGACGGTCACGAAGGGCTTCGACTTTGACGTGAGGGCCAGCTCCTCGCCGTCCGGGCTGAAGACCCACCCGCGGCCTGCGAACCTGAGGTCGCCCTGGAACCCTCCCCTGTTGGAGGATGCGCAATAGGCGCCCGCGACGACGGCAGCCACCTTCCCGCCAGCTATCCACTTGGCGATGCTTCTTTCCGGGGTCGCCCTGGGGACGGCCAACAGGCCTACGCCCTCCTTGCCGTACTTTCGGGCGTTCGACATCGACCACATGTCAGTGCAGAGCATCATGCCCGCCTTCCACCCCTCTACATCGAAGGGAACGAACGGCTTCCCGCCCCTAGAGTACCAGGCGGCCTCGTAGAACCCCGGCTCCAGAGGCAGGTAGTTCTTGAGGTGAACTCCGCGGACCCCTTCCTTCTTGGTCCAGACGAACCCCTCGTTCACCCGGCGTCCACCTCGTTCGACTGGGGCGGAGCCCAGCACCGCTGGCGCGCCCAGCTCGGGTAGCCGCCTCTTCCATGCCCTGTGGGCCTTGGCCGCATCGTCCCACTTCGCATGGTCGAACTTCGGCGCCGAACACACCCAGTTGTAGAAGGGCATCTCCGGGAGGAGCACCAGGTCGCTGTCCTGCCTTGCGGCGTGGGCCCCGAGCCTCTTCCAGTCCCTCTCGAAGGCTGCGGGGTCGTCGGGCATCTCACAGACTGTGATTCGCATCCCTCTACTCCTTCCTCCCCTTGGTCGACTTCATCACCAGGTAGAAATGAACGCTCGACTTCGACTTGCTGACCAACGCGACGTCAGCAATCTTGGCTTGGCCGGTTATCGCCCTCCAGTCGCTTGTCACTACGTTGAAGGTGACGACCTCCTTCTTCTTCAGCTGGGAGAGTGCCCTCTGCACCTGCCTGCATTCTTCATCGGAAGTGGCCGCTCCAGCAATCAGGATCCTTCCAGAGGGACCGGCGACCAGGCTCTTCAGCGATTCGACGGGAATCGGGTTGTCGTTGATTAGCGCGTACAATCGGTGCCTCTACCGCATCAGGTCTTTTTACCGTTTAACTCGCGCTCAACCCACGAGGAGGTTCGGGATCTCCGTGCACTCCCTGCAGAGCCCCGACCCGCGGTTTTCAGGCTCGAACGGCTTCCCGCACGAGAGACAGCGGGCATACACGCGCGGGTCCATTGATGCCAGAGTCCCCTCTTTCGGATAAAAGACCCGCCCCTTGTGAAACATGTGGAATCATGTAAATCATATCTCCCATGGGTCTACTCACGGGTCCTATCCTACCTGGAGCTTGGCCTTCTCTTCCTCGATGAGCTCTGTCAGGCCTTCGAACGCCCGGCCCGCATCCCTCATGTCTACCACCATTATCGTGTCGGTGTAGCAGCTGACCGTGTCTTCCACGTTCACCCGCCGCCGAGAGAGCTGGTTGTAGAATGCGCTGATGCACCCAGGGGTCGCTTGGATCTCCTTTGGGCTGTGAACGGTGACGGCCGCGCCGTCGTCCCCTTCCTCCAGGACTTCTGCTCCCGACAGCGCCCTCCTTACCCTGCCGTGGAGTCTCTGGTCGAAGATGAGCGTGATAGATGACATCGACTCTGAGACCTGGATGAAATCGTCAGGAAACTCTGACAGCAACACGCTCACTGTCCGCACCGTCCGCTTCGTCTTTTCGACCGAAAGTCTGGACACGTGCGTCCTTACATTCACCGCACTGCCGGCGATTACTCTGCTCACCTTGGGCGAGCTGACCGTGTAGGAGCCCTGGAGGCGTTTGAGGGCGGTGGCAATGCCGACCTCGCTCACGTCCTTGGTCCTCTTCCCCGTCCTCGACGCGACTTTGGGCACAAGCATCCTAGCCAGTGCGCTGATGTTCACGTAGTCCCTTACGATGGCGTCCTGAATTGAAAGGTCAGAACCGACTTCGTCCTTGACCGCCCTGGTCACTGAAACAGCTTTGGCCAGTTTTTGGTCATGTTTGACCAATTTGTAAATTTCCTGTCCATAACCTATAAAAGCGTTCCACGCCCCGTGCCGATACAAATTTGCACAGGACGGTTGCCCTCGCTTTTTCCGGCGGACTAGACACCTCGGTCTGCGTCAAGTGGCTCCAGGAGAAGTACGACGCGGACGTTGTCACCGTTACCCTCGACCTCGGCCAGAGGGACGACATGGCCCTGATCGAAAAGCGCTCCAGACAGATGGGAGCGAAGAACCACTACACGATTGACGCGAAGCAAGAGTTCCTCCGCGACTACGTATGGCCAGCCATCAAGGCAAACGCGCTCTACGAGGGAGCCTATCCGCTCAGCACAGCCCTCGGCAGGCCGCTGATCGGAAAGAAACTGGTCGAGGTGGCGGAGAAGGAGGGGGCCGACGCCGTCGCCCACGGGTGCACCGGGAAGGGGAACGACCAGGTCAGAATCGACGTCACAGTCAGGGCGATGAACCCCTCTCTGGAGGTGATTGCCCCCGTCAGAGAGTGGAACATGAGCAGGGACGAAGAGATAATCTACGCCCAGAAGCGCGGAATCCCGATCAAACCCTCAAAGTCAATCTACAGCGTCGACCAGAACATCTGGGGGCGCTCGATTGAAAGCGGCCCGATGGAGAACCCGAACACCGAGCCTCCCTCCGACGCCTTTGAGTGGACAGTTTCCCCGGAGGACGCGCCCGACGAACCTGGTTACCTGGAGGTCGTCTTCACTGAGGGTGTCCCGACGAGGGTCAACGGCAGGTCCATGGAGCCCCTGAAGCTCGTCAGCTACCTCAATCAGTTCGCCGGTGCACACGGGGTCGGACGGATCGACCACGTTGAGGACCGACTCGTCGGCATAAAGTCCCGCGAAGTGTACGAGACTCCCGCTGCCTCGGTAATAATAGAAGCCCACAGGGACTTGGAGAAGCTCGTGCTCACGCGACACGAACTCAACTTCAAGGCGCAGGTTGAGAGGGAGTGGGCCTGGCTGGTCTATTCCGGTCTCTGGCTCGAACCCCTCAGGCTCGCCCTTGACAGGTTCATCTCCGCGACCCAGCACAGGGTGACAGGGTCTGTCAGGCTCAAGCTCTACAAAGGCTCTGCCCGGGTCGTCGGTAGGGCATCAGAGTACTCGATCTACGATCTGAGTCTCGCTACATATGGTCGTGGGTCAAAGTTCGACCAGAAGAGCGCCGTGGGGTTCATCGAACTCTGGGGGCTCCAGTCGAGGGTAGCTGCCGGCCTGAACTCGCAGGTTGAGGAAAAAAGGGAGAATGGACATCCGAGGACCAAGGCTAAGGCGGCCGAGTGAAAGGGCCCTCGCCTTCACCTCCTCGATGGCAGCAGACGGGAGAATCTCCCGCTATGTCATCGCGGTGAACACTGCCCACATGGCGGCCCTGGTGAAAGCTGGAGAAGTCGACAGGGACATCGGAGCCAGATGTGTCAAGTTCCTCCTTCGGGCCTCGTCGGAAATCCCTCCAGGAGCGAAGGCCGAGGATTTCCATCAGCTGCTCGAGCAACAGGCCGTCGACGCACTGGGCGTGGCAGCCGCGGGCTACCTGAACCTCGGGAAGAGCAGGAACGATCAGGTGGCAACTGCAGTCAGAATGGAGTTGAGGGTCCGGGTGACAGAGCTCCTTGGTGCCATTGCGGACCTGCAGAGTTCGCTCCTCAAGCAGGCCACCAAGCACGGGAGCGTGATCATCCCTGGATTCTCCCACCTGCAGAGGGCCCAGCCCGTCACACTGGCCCATCACCTCTTCGCCCACTTCGATGCCCTTCAGCGGGACGCCGAGAGGATATTCCAGCTGTTCGCGAGAATCAACCTCTCGCCCATGGGTGCTGCTGCCATGGCGGGCACTTCAGTGAAAGTCGACAGGAGACTGGTCGCCTCGTCTCTGGGCTTTGACGGGGTCATACGCAATGCGATGGACGCGGTCTCTTCCAGGGACATCGCCGTGGAGGCACTCTCCTGCGCCACAATGGTCATGCTCGATGCCAGCAGACTCGCCGAGGAGGTCATCATCTGGAGCTCATCTGAGTTCGGCTTCCTCGAACTTGACGACGCCTACGCGGCCTCGAGCAGCATAATGCCTCAGAAGAAGAACGCGGTCGCAGCTGAGATGGTCCGCGCCAAGGCGGGCTCCGTGCTCGGGGAACTAATGGCCGCATGCGCCATCCTGAAGGCGCTCCCCTACTCCTACAACCTGGACCTGCAGGAGGTGACACCACACGTCTGGCGAGCCTCTGACGACGCCAAGGATTCTCTTGTCGCCCTCGCGGGGATGGTCTCCTCCATGTCGGTAAGGGCCCCGCGGCTCAGGGCTGCCATCAAGCAAGACAACTCCACAGCCGTGGCCCTCGCGAACCGTCTGGTGAGGGAGCACGGAATTTCTTTCCGACAGGCCCACTCGATTGTGGGGCAGCTGGTGAGGACTTCAGTCGAGACGGGCAAGCCGCTCGATGAAGTGGCTGCTTCAAAGATGCCTGCTGTGTCCGCCAAGTTCGGGAAGCGAATCAAGATAGATCTCGCCACGGCGAGGGAGGTCCTGGACCCTGGCCGCTTCCTCGAGGCTATCGTGACCGAAGGGGGGAGCAACCCGCGTTTCATTCCTAGAGGACTCAAGGTGCGCGAGAAAGAAATGGCTCTTACAAAGTCCAAGCTCACAGACCTGAATTCATCACTGAGAGCTTCGGAGCGGAAGCTGAACGCCATCGCGTCGGGCCTTGCCCGGGAGGTGAAATCATAGATTGAACACAAGCTGCAAAGAATGCGGAGCAGAGATGATGGTGCCAAACGACGCCATCGTCGGTGAAATCATCTCGTGCAAGGATTGCTCCTCGGAATACGAAGTGGCTGAGATATCGAACGGCAACGTGCTGGTGAAGCCAGCCGAGCAGGTCGGTGAGGACTGGGGAGAATAGTGAAGGTAAGCATCACCTTCGACAGGCTCAGATGGGAGGAGAAAGCGCTCAGCGACGCTGCGGAGGCTGCTGGGCTAGAGGCTTCTCTGGTCGACTCCAAGGGCCTGATTTTCGAGATCCCCAAGAAGAACCGCGAGCTCGGCGACG
>Ga0187777_10003206_pt1 | contig 10461 bp, 10 predicted proteins | sample 1015_Q2_SP5_10_M_FD_132416 | JGI IMG/M metagenome (GOLD analysis project Ga0187777, IMG submission 132416) | Tropical peat soil microbial communities from peatlands in Department of Meta, Colombia - 1015_Q2_SP5_10_MG | ecosystem: Environmental > Terrestrial > Soil > Wetlands > Peat | place...
GCACACCGGACACAGCACTCGCCTCGACATCCAGACGAAGTGTTCGGACCGCACGGGCCGCTGCCATCGGTAATTTTCCGCAGCCACGAAATCAGCAACGATCCGCCGCTGGCGCCCGCGACTTGCCGACCCTCAGCGTTTCAGCCGCTCCGCGCCGCCAACCCGAGGCAACTTCTGACGATGTTCTCAAGCATGATCGATCGGTCGTGGCTACCCAGCGAACCCGTCATGAACGACGAACGGCTTGCTCACCGAATACGGCTGAACAATGCTGTCCCGAGCCCAAGCACGCTGCCGCGTCGCATCCGCCCAGCCGCCCTACAGGTCAACCAGCTAGCGACCGTCTCGCACACGGCGAGGGCCGCCTCAGTTCCGGGCTGTCTGTCGATCACCTGAGCAAATGCGGCTTCGACCCGCTCGAGACCGCGCGCGACGAACCCGTCGTGCATCGTTGCCATCCTCCCATTTCCATGCGCCTGGGTTCATCATTCCGGTTGGGGTGCGGCCACTCCGCGCTTTCGGATTGACGATGGCGGCCAAACCGGGTACGACCGAGCTCGACGCGATTCTCCGGCGCTTAACCGAGCACAAGGTGCCCGGCCTGTCGGTGATCGTCGTCCAAGGCGACCGCGTCCTCGTCGAGGACGCGGTCGGCCTCGCCGACATCGCGCGACGGCAGCCGGTGACGCTTGACACCGTCTATTTGTGGTTCTCGATGACCAAGATCGTCACCGCCACCGCCGCACTACAGCTCGCCGAAAGGGGGCGGCTGCGCCTCGATGACCGGGTCGCCGACTACCTGCCTGAGTTCCCGACGCCGCGCAAGGACTGGCCCGCCGTTGAGATCAAGCATCTTCTGAACCACAGCTCGGGCCTTGTCAACCCAATTCCCGTCCGCTGGGTTCACCCAGCAGGCAAGCCGGGCGTCGACCCGCACCGATTCACTTTGGAGTTGCTTGGTCGCTACTCGAAGCTGCGCTTCCCTGCAGGCTCCAAGGCGAGCTACAGCAACCTTGGCTACATCGCGCTCGGCGAAGTGATCACGGGAGCCGCAGGCCAGCGCTACGAGGACTACGTGAGCGAGAACATCCTCCGCCCGCTCGGAATGACGCGCACGGATTTCGCGTACCGCCCCGACATGAGCGCAGATGCCGCGACCGGTTACCAGTCGCGGCTGAACCCGCTGACACCGCTGTTCCGACGGATGCTTCCGAGCGGCATCGTCGGTGGAAACCAAGGACGCTTCCTGGCCTTCCATCCCTTCTGCGTCGACGGCCCCGCGTACGGCGGGCTGATCGGATCGGTCCGCGACGCCGCACGTTTCACGGTGGCCCACCTCAATCAGGGGCAGCTCAGAGACACCTCACTCTTGTCTCCCGAAAGCGTCAGGCAGATGCAGACGATCACCGCCCGCGGCCGCAAGCTCGACGTGGGACTGGGCTGGTTTCGCCGGCACTCAGACCGCAAGAGCGACGAGAACTACGTCGAGCACCTCGGCGGCGGAGGCGGCTTCTTCAACATGATGCGCATCTACCCGGAGCGCAAGCTCGGCGTGATCGTCATGGGCAACGCCACGAGCTACGACCACCAGCAAGTGGCCGGGTCAGCGATCGCCTCTATCTGACGTGTGGGTTCCCAACGGATAAGGTCGGGCTGAGACCGGAGAGCCACCGGATCGGGCGACTCCTGGCAAGAGCGTGATGAAGGCCATAATCCAACGGCGGTACGGCTCACCGGAGGTCCTGCGCGTCGAGGAGGTCGAAAAGCCGGTCGCCGGCGATGGTGAGGTCTTGGTGCGAGTGCGCGCAGCGGCAGCCAACATCGGTGACTGGCATCTTCTGAGAGGCGTGCCCTATGTCATCCGGCTGGTATCCGGCCCGCTCAAGCCCAAGCGCGAGGTTCCTGGACTGGATATCGCCGGACACGTCGAAGCCGTCGGTGGAGGCGTCCATCAGTTTCGGGCGGGCGATGAAGTGTTCGGCTGGTGCAAGGGCGCCTTCGCCGAGTATGCGTGCGCCGCAGAGAACAACCTCTTGCCCAAGCCTGCCAACCTCACGCTAGAGCAATCGGCGGCCGTCGGAGATTCAGCGTTGACTGCCCTGGCTGCGGTCCGCGACCAAGGAAAGGTGCACCCGGGCTACAGGGTGTTGGTCAACGGAGCGTCAGGCGGCGTCGGCACGTTCGCGGTGCAGATCGCGAAGTCGTTCGGGGCAAACGTGACCGGGGTTTGCAGTGAGAGGAATCTCGAGCTGGTCCGATCATTGGGAGCGGACCATGTCATCGACTACACGAGAGACGACTTCACCCAGACCAAGCAGCCCTACGACGTGATGCTCGATCTGATCGGCAGCCGTTCGCTATCGGACTGCAGGCGTGCGCTAGCCCCCCAAGGGACGTACGTCTTAGTCGGCGTCAAGGATATGGGTCGCTGGTTAGGGCTCGGTCGTCAGTTCACTGCGCTGCTGCTATCCCCGTTCGTCCGCCAGCGGATGCGCGTCTTTGTCGTCAAGCACGACAGAGAAGACCTGGCCGTTCTGAAGCAACTCGTCGAGGCGGGAAAGGTCGCGCCGGTCATCGACAGACGCTACGAGCTGAGTCATGTTGCGGAAGCCCTGCGACACGTTGGAGAAGGACACTCCCGAGGCAAGATCGTCATCGCGACATAGACGCGAACACTTTTGAGGTTCGTGCGTCGGACGAGCGATGGTGTCAGTGGCTCGGATTCGAACCCGCTGTGCGCCCGGTCGCGGACGGTCTTCTTGTGGCTCAGGCAACTGCGGGGTTGAGCTGACGCCCGATCCTACTGACGGCGAGATCGAGGGCGCCGGCGGCGAGTACCGCATCGGTTGCCTGGGCGAGGATGCGGCCAATGAGGCCGCTGCCGCGGACTGATACCGAGGCGCGCAACTCGCTTCCTCCCGCGGCAGGTCGCAGTGCGTATTCAACGTCGATTGAGACTGGGCCGGTTGCCACGAGCGCCAGGCGCTCGTCGTCCGCCGCGAGCACTTCTACATCGAACTCCAGTGTGCGTCCCGCCAGGTTGCCGCGAACGCGGGCCCGGCTGCCGGTCACGAGCCGATCGGAATCGAGGTCGATGAGCTCGAAGGGCACGGGCGCCCAGCGCGCGATCGCGTCCGGCTCGGTGAGCAGGGCGAGTACCTCGTCGGGGAGGCCCATAACCGTCGTTTGCGTTGTCCACGTTCTCATCGTTAGTGCGTTTCCTTGTTGATCTGACTCCGCAACCGGTCCCAGCTCATCGGTGTCCGAGAGCCGGTGCGGCTTCGTCGCTCACTAGACCGCCCGCGAGGACGCGGCTCATTGCCCGCTCGACGACTGTGAAGAGCCGCCCTGCATTCGGTCGATTGACGACGTGACCGCGGTTGGTGGTGTGCGCGTCTTGGTAGAGGTCCTCGACGCGGGCTTCAACTAGCAGGCTCTGGAGACGTGGGCTGAACATGGTTGCTCCTTCGGGTGGTCGTTGCGTGGCGTTGGCTGGACGGCCGTTAGCGGTCGATCGCGACGGTTGGTCCGTTCGATGACTGGCTCCAGAACGCCGTGACCTCGATCCCATCGTTGACCCGGTGAGCGAGTTCTCGGCGCGCCCGGTGAACCTTGTTACGGTCATCACGGTCGTTTGGTTCGGGGGTCGATCAAGCAGGACATACGGTCCCATCAAGTTGGGGCCGTGTCGGTGCGGAGACCAGGCGTTTCTGTGTTCGGATCGCCGACGGGCGGGGTGCGGCTAGCCGTACGGTGCGGGCTCAGGCGCGGAGGCTTACGGGCGCTGTGACGCGCTCAGAGGCGGCAAGAGACGTGAGCGCCTGTCGCGTCCCGAGGTACGCCCGATCTCCAGCGGCAGCATCACGCGGATCGCGGTTCCGTGACCCGGGGTGCTCTCGACGTCGATTAACCCCTCGATCGCGGCGACGCGATCGGCGAGGCCGCGCAGCCCCGAGCCGCACGTGGGATCGGCGCCGCCAACGCCATCGTCAGCGACGAACACGGAGACGCCACCACGCTCGCGTCGCAGATGCACGATCGCGGCGTTCGCCTGGGCGTACTTTGCCACGTTCGCGAGCGCCTCCGAGACGGCGTAGAAGATGCATTCCTCGACGCGCGCGGGAAGGCGCTGGTCCAGATCAAGGCGCAGATCCACGGGAACGGTCGAGCGCTTAGCCAGCGCTCGCAGTGCCGGCCCGAGGCCTCGTTCCGTGAGGATCGCCGGGTGGATCCCGCGCGCGAGCTCGCGCAGCTCCTGCAACGCGAGCGAGAGCTCCTCGCGGGCCTCGGCGAGCAGAGGCTGAGCGCGCGGTGGGTCATCGACGCTGGCCTCGGCGAGCCGCAAGGTCAGCGACATCGCGACGAGGCGCTGTTGCGCACCGTCGTGCAGGTTGCGCTCGAGCCTCCGTCGTTCCGCGTCGCTCGCCTCGACCAAGCGCGTGCGAGATCTCCGTAGCTCGTCTTCGTCCCGCCTCCGCTCCGTCACATCGGTACCGCAGATCAGATAGTGGCCTGGGCGGTAACTCGCCAGCGAACTCGTCCACCACTCGACGATCATCTCCCGGTCTCCGACTGCCTTCCACGGCGTTTCGTATCGGGTCTCGAGCCCGCCTCTGATGGCGGCCCCGAATGCGTGACGGACCGTCTCGACGTGGTCGGGCGGAATGACCAGATCCCAGAAGCGCCGCCCGACCGCCATCTCATCGTCGACCCCCGTCGCAGCCTTGAAGGCGAGGTTGACACCACGCCGGTCAACCCTCCCGTCCGCGTGTACCACGCACAGCAGCGACGGGGTCGCCCTGCCAACGCTGTCGAGGAAGTCCCGCTCGCGCTGGAGCTCCTCCTGGTGGCCGGAGCGCTCGCTGACGTCGAGACCGGTGATCAGGAGGCGTGGCTGACCGTGTTCGTCGGCGATCGGGATCAGCGACCACTCGACTACCAAGTCGTTGCCTTCTCGCGCGTGCCAATGGTGCTCGTGCCGTCCTTCAGCCTGACTGGCAATCAGCCGCGCGACGTCCCCACGGTCGCGATCCGCCACAAATGCCGTCGCGAACAGCCGCCCGCGCGCTCGCTCGTCGTCGCGGATCCCGCTGGCGGCGGCCAGCGCATCGTTGAAGCGGACGACCCGTCCGTCGGGGTCCACGACCGCGAAGAAAGCCGGGGCTGCATTCACCACGTCGCGAATGAAATCCCGCTCGCGTTCGAGCTCGACCAGTCGGGCTTGCAGTTCGTTCTGCAGCCGGTTGCGCTGCAGCGCAAGCCTCGCAGCGGCAGCCACGCTATCCAGAAGCTCCGGGTCGGCGAGGACGGCTCGGTCGTGGACCAGAGCCGCGAGCTTTCCGTGGATTTCGCTTTCGATCACCGTCGCCACCCGCGCCTCGCCGGACAGGGGGAGCGTGACCGGGCGACCGTCAACATCCACGTAGCCGTCACCCTCGGGCCGCCAAAGAACGAGCTGCAGCGACGGGTCACGCAGTGCGCGGCGCAGCCCGTCCTGGGCCTCGCGATCGCCGGCCGTCTCACGCACGCCGACCAAGAGCTGCTCGACTCCCACTTCTGCTCCGTCTCCTCAGACCAACTGACGCTGCCCCGTGACCGCGACCGCCCGACAGCCTGGCTGATTAGGCCAAGCCTAACGCGTGCGCGTCTAATCGTTCAAATATGTGAGAACTGCGAGGACCCGACGGTGATCGTCGACGGTGCCGGGGAGGTTCAGCTTCCCGAAGATGTTCGTCACATGCTTCTCGACGGCGCGTTCGCTGATCACGAGGTCGGCGGCGATCGCGCGGTTCGATCGACCTTCGGCCATCTGCGCGAGCACTTCGCGTTCGCGGGGGGTGAGCTCGTCCAAAGGACTTGCCGAGCGACGCCGGCCGAGCATCTGGGAGACGACCGTGGGATCGAGCGCCGAGCCGCCCTCCGCGACTCGCTTCACCGAATCGATGAACCGGTCCACGTCTGCGACCCGGTCTTTAAGCAGATAGCCGACGCCCTCGGCGCTCTCAGATAGCAGGTCCACGGCGTAGTCCTCTTCGATGTACTGGGAGAGCACGAGCACCCCGGTGCCCGGAAGCTCGGCTCGGATCACCCGAGCGGCACGCAACCCCTCGTCGGTGTGCGTCGGCGGCATGCGGATGTCGACGATCGCCACGTCCGGCTTGTGCGCGCGAACCTTGCGCAACAGCTCCTCGGCGTCACCGGCTCGGCCGACCACCTCGAAGCCCGAGTCCTCGAGCAGCCGGGCGATCCCCTCGCGGAGCAGCACCGAGTCTTCGGCTAGGACGACACGCATGGAATCCGCGCTCTGATCGTGGTTCCGTGTCCCGCTGAGCTCTCGACTTCGAGTCGACCGTCGAGGGCGGCCACCCGGTCGGCGAGACCGCGGAGCCCAGTTCCCTGCGCCGGCTCCGCGCCGCCGTCCCCGTCGTCGGTGACCTCGACGGTCACCGACCCGTTGTTTCGGCTCACGCTGACTCGAGCGGTGCTGGCATGTGCGTATCTGGTGATGTTGGTGAGCGCTTCGGCGATCACGTAGTAGCCCGCGGTCTCGACCACGGGCGGCAGCCGCTCGGCGGGCGTCTCTACGATCTGTACCGGTACTGGGACCCGGCTCGCCAGCGCTTTGACCGCGGCCGGCAGCCCTCGCTCGGAAAGCACGGCCGGATGGATGCCGCGGGCCAGCTCGCGCAGCTCGGATGTTGCGGAATCGAGCTCGACCGCCGCCTCCTCCAGCAACTCGCGAGCGCCCTTGGGATCATGGTCGACCCGGTCGTGCGCGAGGCGCATCGTGAGCGCCAACGCCACCAGTCGCTGCTGGGCGCCATCGTGGAGGTTGCGTTCGAGCTTGCGCCGCTCGGCCAGGCCGGCCTCGATGATCCGCTCGCGCGACCGCTCGAGCTCTTCCACCCGAGCGCGCAACTCAACATGCAGCCGCTCGTTTTCGAGCGCAAGGCCGGCGGCTGCCCCGGCCGTCTCCAGCAGATCGCGCTCCTCGGCCAGTGATGCGTCATGAACGATCGCCGCGAGCGGCGCTCCGTTGCGCTCCACCGGCGTCCAGGTTCGGTGGCCGGACCCATCCGGGAGCGTGATGTCGCGCCCAGCGGCGTCGACATAGCGCTCGCGTTCGGGAAGCCAGTAGGCGAGCACCAGGGAGGGATCGCCGAATGCGTCCGCGAGGGCGTCCCGGAGGCCGCGCCGGTGCTCCGGCGCGGCGTTCAGGCTTGCCACGAGTTCGCTCACAGCACCGGCACGTGTGAAGCGGGAGCGCAGCATGCCGCCAAGGAATGCGTATGGCACCAGGAGCAGCGCAATGTCGGAGACCGCGCTGCCTCCGCTGGCTTGGTTCAGGCCACTCAATGCCGCGGTGAACGCGGCCGCCAGCGCCGCCAGCGCGGCGCCGCCGGTCCACAGCACCGGAGCAAGTGCCGGGCGCTCCCGAGGCCGGTACGAGCGCCACCGCTTGACCAGCGCCACGATCAGAGCGGCAATCAGGATCACCGCGAGGCCGGTGTTGACCTTCTGCAGCAAGTGGAAGAGTGAGCTGTCGTCGCTGATGAGGAGCGGATTCGCCTGGCAGCGACGGCAGTCTGATGTGTGAGCAAACTGGAGAAAAAAGAGCGGCGCCCACTGCAGGATGGTCACGTCCAACACGGCGCCGATGGCGACCGCCCACTCGAGGCGGGTGTGCAGGCGGCCGTCTGGGAACGAGAGCAGCATCAGTCCGAGCAACCCGTACGGCAGGGCACCGAACGCGAGCCCGATGAAGATCAAGTAGCCGTTGCTCGAGGCACTGAGCGAGCTGACCAGCCAGGTCAACCCGACCGCGCTCATCAGCATGCCGGCCGGGTTCTGGGGCCGTTTCCACCACAGCACGAGGCCGACGCTGGTGAAGGACCAGCCGATCGCAAGGAACATGGCCAGAGCCAATCCGCGCGGTCGTACGTGGTTGCTCGTCAGAACCACCGGAATCGCCGCCAGCCCGAGGGCGAACGCGCCGGCTCCTAGCGCGATCAACGCCCGCCGAAGTCCGATCATGTCAGCAGCGCCTCGAGCCGAGGGCCCGAGAGCTCGGCCTTGGCAATGAAGCCCCGCGCGCCGCTCCGGATAACCATCCCGCCGAAGTCACTGCCATCGCGGCTCGACGTCAACACGACGACCGGAGCATCGTCGTGGCCCGTCACCCGTGCGGCGACGTCGAATCCGTCGATGTCCGGGAGCTGAACGTCGAGGAGGACGACGTCGGGGCGGTGTGCCCCGATCGCGGCGAGTGCGGATGCGCCATCGGGCGCCTCGCCGATCACCTCGTAGCCGGCATCTTCGAGCACCCGTCGGGCGCTCGCGCGGAAGCTGGGGTGGTCATCGACGATCAGGACGGTCCTGGCCATGACGAGGATTTTCGCGGCGCGACCGCGAGTGCACAGTACGGCTAACCGAACCGTTTAGGGGCCAAGGCCGGAACTGGTACCTGCCGAACTGGCTGCATGCGTTGGCTCGCCGGCGCTGCGATGTGGCCAGCGCTTCGGGAACTTGCGATCAGAGCGGGTAGCGCAGGATCGCCGCGACGGCTCCCCGGCCGGGGATATCGCGCTCGCGGACGGCCAGAACGCGCGCTCCGCTCAACCAGGCACGCCGCGCGATCTCGTCGGTCACATCGTGGACATCGCCCGTGGCGGCGCGCGCGAACGTCACCGCGCCGGTCTGATCGTCGACGGCGCCTGGAACGGCGGCGTCGATATCGACCAGCAGCGTCTGGACCGCACCCGAAGTCGCCGCACGTGCGACTTCGGCGACGTCGGAGAGCGCGCGCCCGTCCGCGGACCGCTGTCCGTAGAGCTCCTGGACGTCGCGCAGCTGCGCCGCGTAGAGGTCGTCGAGGACCGCGCGGGCGCTGGCCGCAAGGTTGGCGTCAGGGACCGCTTCGGGATTTCCCGAGATGCCCTGTTCAAGCAGATAGGGATAGGTGTTGACCGACCTGTAGATGCTGTCGATCGGCTCCGTCGCGGCAAGGATCAAGGGCACCTCGAGGCCGTTCAGAAGCGGTCGGAGTGCTCGGTCCACCTGTCTGGCGTACTGGGCCATGCGGACCTTCTGGCCCTCTGAGCCCTGAAGGCGACGAACCGGCGCGCGATCGGCGATCGACGACTTGCCGGCGGCGCTGGCGACGTCTGGCGGCAAATCGTCGACGTCAATGCGTGCCGGAGCGAGGTCAGGCGTCACCTCGATCATGCGGACCGAGCCCTGCGAGAGTGCCAGCACGAATGCCACGTGCGGAAATGTCAGCGTGCGAAGCAGGGGTCTCAGGTAGAAACGGTCTGACACCTCGACCTGGCTGAGCAGGCGGTTGGGCAGCCTGAACGTGATCAGCCGTTGTGGCGCCACGAACGCCGCCAGGCTCCTGGCCTGGTTGCGCCAGAACTCCTCGTCGTCGTACAGGTATGCGATCTCGTCCTCGAAGCTGCGAGTGACCCTGACTCCAGCGCCCGCTTCGCGCAGTTGAGACGACGCCTGCGCGGCCAGGTTCTTCAGCTCGATCCGTTCGGGATCGCCGTTCGACGCAGGGTCGGCAGGGACGTATATCGATACGCTCGAGGGAGCGCGGTGCTCGAGCAGCCGATCGATCTCGGCGCGGGTAGGTATGTCGGTGGGCAGAATCACTTCTCACCTACCGTTCTGCGGTTGCGCTCGGCTCGGACGCCTGCATCACGGCAGCCAAAGACGATACCGCTACGCAGCGTAGTCATCGCTGGCTCGATCGCGCACGGCGGCGACCCGGGGCGGGGCGTAGGCGGCGTTACCGCGGGTCGTCTGAACGAGCACGTTCGAGTTGGCTCGCGGGCCCCTGGCCTAGGACCGGGCGGCTAGCGTGACGGTCGCGGTGGCCTGGCTGCCGTTGCGTTCATAGCCGATCTGCACCTGAGCGCCGGCCCGTTTCGTCAGCGTGACGGCCATCAGCTGATCGGTGCTCGTGGCCGCTTGGCCGTCGATCGATGTGATGATGTCGCCGACCCGCAGCCCCGCGCTCGCGGCCGGGCCCCCGGTGACGACCGCGGCTACCCGGAGGCCCTGGGTCCCACTCTCGCGTGTGGCGCTGGCGGGAAGAGGTTCGGCTTGGATCCCGATGAAGGCGTGTGTCACGGTGCCGGTGGCGATGATCTCGTCGGCGACCTTGACCGCCAGGTTGACCGGGATCGCGAAGCCGAGTCCGATGCTGCCGCCGCTGGCCGCGCCTGACGGAGAGGGGATGCTCGCGCCCGCCGTGGGCACCCCGATCAGGTCGCCGGCGCAGTCGACCAGGGCGCCGCCGCTATTCCCCGGGTTGATCGCCGCGTCGGTCTGGACAGCATCGATCAGCAGCGCCGTCTGCGATGCCTCCCCTGGCACGTGGATGGTGCGGCCGAGCGCGCTGACGATGCCGCTCGTCACCGTGCTCGACAGCCCCAGTGGGGCCCCAAGCGCGACCAC
>Ga0187777_10003207_pt1 | contig 10460 bp, 7 predicted proteins | sample 1015_Q2_SP5_10_M_FD_132416 | JGI IMG/M metagenome (GOLD analysis project Ga0187777, IMG submission 132416) | Tropical peat soil microbial communities from peatlands in Department of Meta, Colombia - 1015_Q2_SP5_10_MG | ecosystem: Environmental > Terrestrial > Soil > Wetlands > Peat | place...
ATCGTTTCCATCAACCGGTTCTCGACCGATACTGAAGCCGAGCTGGCGCTGCTCAAGCGCCTCTGCGCAACGCTCAGCGTCGAATGCGTTCTCGCCGATCATTGGGCGCAAGGAAGCGCCGGCGCCGCCGAGCTTGCCCACACCGTGGTGCGCACCATCGAGACGGAGCCAAGTGATTTCCACCCCCTTTATTCCGACGACATGTCGCTGTGGGAGAAGACTAGGACGATCGCGCAAAAAATCTACGATGCCGCCGACATCACCGCCGACAACACCATTCGCGACCGTTTCACCGAGCTGGAAAAGGAAGGCTTTGGCAAGTTTCCGATATGCGTCGCCAAGACGCAATACAGCTTCACGACTAATCCGGACGCCAAGGGCGCGCCGTCCGGCTTCACCATTCCGATCCGCGAGGTCCGGCTTTCGGCCGGCGCCGAGTTTGTCGTGGTGATCTGCGGTGACATCATGACCATGCCGGGCTTGCCCAAGGTCCCTGCCGCCAACAATATCGAGCTTGCCCCGGACGGGCGCATTACCGGTCTGTTTTAGGTCAGCAAAGGGGTTGCCAGGGGCTCACGCGGAGGTTACCAGCATCCCGCCGGCTGAGATCTCGAGGAAAATTCCTAATTTCCAGGAGGAAACATATCGATGTCGGGAATGAGAAAGCCGGGTCGCAATTTTCTGTTTGTGCCCGGGCCGACTAACGTGCCGGATCGGGTCTTGCGGGCGATGCATGCCCCCATGGAGGACCACCGGTCGTCCGACTTTCCCAAGCTCACGCTGCCGCTTTACGGGCGGCTGAGGAAAATCTTCAAGACCAAAGAGGGGCAGGTCGTCATCTTTCCGTCGAGTGGCACCGGTGCCTGGGAGGCTGCGCTCACCAATACGCGCGCCCCTGGCGACAAGGTGCTCATCTCTCGTTTCGGTCAGTTCAGCCACTTGTGGGGGGAGCTTGCGAGACGCCACGGCCTCGATGTCATCGTGCAAGACGAAGAGTGGGGCAACGGCGCCAACCCCGACCGTATCGAGGAAGCGCTGCGCGCCGACAAGAATCACGAGATCAAAAGCGTGCTCGTGGTCCATAACGAGACGGCCACGGGCGTTACCAGCAATGTCGCCGCGGTGCGCCGCGGCATGGATGCGGCCAAGCATCCGGCCCTGCTCTATGTCGACGGGGTGAGCTCGATCGCGAGCATTGACTTCCGCTTCGACGACTGGGGTGTCGACCTCGCCATCACCGGCTCACAGAAGGGCCTCATGCTGCCGGCGGGTCTCGGCATCGTTTGCGCGAGCAAGAAGGCGCTCGCCGCCATGAAGGACTGCAATCTGAAGCATTGCTATTTCGACATCCCCGATCAGATCCGCGCCAACGCCATCGGCTACTTTCCCTATACGCCGGCGCTGCCGCTGCTTTACGGCCTGCGCGAAGCGCTGAACATCCTCGAGGAGGAAGGGCTTGAGAATGTGTTTGTGAGACACCACCATCTCGCCGGCGGCGCCCGCGCCGCGGTGGCAGCGTGGGGGCTCAAGCTTTGCGCCAAAGAGCCGAAATGGCATTCCGACACGGTGACCGCGATCATGGTGCCGGCCGGCTTCAACGGCGCTGACGTGATCGACGTTGCCTATAAGCGCTACAACCTCGCGCTCGGCGCCGGCCTGTCGCAGGTCGCCGGCAAGCTGTTTCGTATCGGCCATCTCGGCGACCTGAACGAGCTGATGCTGCTCGGTGCGATCGCAGGCGCGGAAATGGCGATGCGCGATACCGACATTGAGGTCGACCTCGGAAGTGGCGTCGCGGCAGCGCAGGCGCATTTCCGCGGCAGCATCCAGGCGAAGATCAAGCAGGTCGCAGCCGAATAGGCTTTCCCGCGCTCGCGGGGATAGCGGCGCTCAAGGGCCAACTTCGCCGACAAGCTTCGCCGGTCTTAGCCTTCGTCGGCCCAAGGGCTCGACGGCGGAGAGGTAAGGCGTTGGTGTTTTTGGTTGAGGCAGTCCCGACGTGTCCAAGTCTTAAGGGGTCGTTCTGTGCAGCACGAGATCGTGTTCCTTGATCGCGAATCCGTTGGTGCCGATGTGCGTAAGCCGGAGTTTCCGCACCGCTATAAAGAATACGAGGCAACCTGGACGCCCGAGGAGATCCTCGAGCGTCTGAACGACGCGACCATCGCCATCATCAATAAGGTGCCGATGCGCGGCGATACGCTCAAGCAGTTGCCTAAGCTCAAGCTGATCGCGGTGGCAGCCACCGGCACCGACGTGGTCGACAAGGCCTTTTGCAAGCAAAACGGCATCACCGTCGTCAATATCCGCAACTACGCCTTCAACACCGTGCCGGAGCATGTGCTTGCGCTCATGTTTGCACTTCGCCGTAACCTGCTTGCCTATGTCGAGGACGTACGCGCCGGAAGGTGGGGCAAGGTCAATCAATTCTGCTTCTTCGACCACCCGATCCGCGATGTCGCCGGCTCTAGCCTCGGCGTCGTCGGCTATGGCGCCATCGGCAAGGCGGTAGCGAAGCGCGCCGAGGCGCTCGGCATGCGCATCCTTCCCTATGACGTGTTCCCTCAGCCTGGACTCGTCGGTATCGAGACGATCTACCGAGAGAGCGACGTCATCACCCTACACACGCCACTTACGCCAGAGACCAAGGACATGATCGGGGCGAAGGAGCTGAAAAAGATGAAGCCCACCGCCATCCTCATCAACACGGCGCGTGGCGGCCTCGTCGACGAGCAGGCGCTGGCAGACGCGCTCAAAAACGGCACCATCGGCGGCGCCGGTTTCGATGTGCTCACCAAGGAGCCGCCGAAGGAGGGCAACGTACTCCTCGATCTCAGGCTGCCGAACTTTATTCTGACTCCACATGTGGCTTGGGCGAGCCAGGAGGCCATGCAGATTCTGGCTGATCAACTCATCGACAACATCGAGGCGTTCGTGGGCGGCCGCCCGCAGAACGTCGTGGAGTAGACGAAGATAACGTCGTGGAGTAGACGAAGATGAAGAAGCTTCTGTTCCTGTTCGACACGGACCCATATGCAAGCGTGTTCGACACGGTGGTCGCCTATGATGGCGGCGCCGACCGCGTGGCCGGTTATGCCGATATCACGCCGGACAATGTGGGCGCGCTTGTCGATGGGACGATATTCACGCGCGGCGGCAAGGAGAAGCAGAACACCGCGATCTTCGTCGGTGGCGGCGACATGGCCAAGGGCGAAGCTCTGCTCAAGGCGGTGAAGAAGAAGTTCTTCGGTCCCTTCCGCGTCTCGGTGATGCTCGACTCAAACGGCTCCAATACCACCGCGGCCGCCGGTGTGGCGCTTCTCGCCAAGGCAAAGCAGCTCAAAGGCAAGAAGGCAGTGGTGCTCGCGGGCACGGGTCCCGTCGGCATGCGCGCGGCGGCCCTGCTCGGCAAGGAGGGCGCCGAGGTCACCATCACCTCGCGCACGCAGAAAAAGAGCGACGAGGTGGCCAAAGCGATCGCGGACAGGTTCGCGGTTAAGGTCAAAGCGATCGAGGCCGCTGACGATGCCACCCGGTCCGCAGCAGTGAAGGATGCCAATATCGTGTTTGCTGCCGGCGCCATCGGCCTGCGGCTCCTGCCGCTCATGGCTTGGAAGGACAATCCCAACATCGAGATGGTCGCCGACGTGAATGCGCAGCCGCCGGTCGGCATCGAGGGTATCGAGGCGACCGACAAGGGCAAGGATCGCGATGGCAAGCTGGCCTTCGGCGCACTCGGCATCGGCGGCCTCAAATTGAAGCTGCATCGCGCCTGTGTCGGCCAGCTGTTCGAAAGCTCCGAGCAGGTGCTCGACGCCGAGGAGATCTACGCTTTCGCCAAAAAGATGGCCTGACGCATGATCAAGCAGAGCGCCATCGACAGATTTCTCGATGAGCTCGCGAGCCAGAACGCGACGCCTGGCGGCGGTAGCGCCGCGGCCATCATCGGCGCCATGGCGGCGGCGCTGGTCGCCATGGTGTGCAATCTCACCATCGGCAAGAAGAAATATGCGGATGTGGAAGCCGAGATGCGCGTGCTGCTCGCCAAGGCAGAGGAACTGCGCCAGGGGCTCACCGGCATGATCGAGGACGACGTCAAGGCGTTCGACGCGGTGATGGGCGCTTACGGCATGCCCAAAGAGACCGACGCAGAGAAGGCCTCGCGGAGTGCCGCGATCCAACAAGCGCTGAAGCTTGCCACCGACGTTCCCTTGCGCTGCTGCCATGCTGCGCGTGAGGTCATCGATCTTGGCGCGGCCGCATCGGCCAAAGGCAATGTCGGCGTGATCTCGGACGCCGGCGTGGCAGTGCTTGCGGCTTATGCTGCACTGCGAAGCGCGGCGCTGAATGTTTACACGAACGCCAAAATCATCACTGACAAAGCCTACGCGGACGCTAAGCTAAAGGAACTGGAGACGCTCTTGTCCGGCGCGGAACGCGTGACCGAGGAAGCTTATAAGCTGGTGAAGGGCAAGCTGAGCTGAGGCTCGCTTTCCTGGCGCCGACCCAAAAATCGAACAAGGGAGAGGAAAGTGGACGTCCACGAGTATCAAGCCAAGGAGTTGCTGGCTCAGTTCGGCGTACCGGTGCCGAAGGGCGCCGTCGCCTTCAGTCCCGACCAGGCGGTCTATGCCGCGACCGAGCTCGGCGGGTGGAACTGGGCAGTCAAGGCGCAGATTCATGCCGGCGCCCGCGGCAAGGCCGGCGGCATCAAGCTGTGCAAGACCTATCACGAGGTGCGCGAGGCTGCTGCCGACATGCTCGGCAAGCGCCTGGTGACGATCCAGACCGGCCCAGAAGGCAAGCCGGTGCAGCGGGTCTATATCGAGGTCGCCGAGCCCTTCGAGCGGGAGATCTATCTCGGATATGTGCTCGACCGTAAGGCCGAGCGCATCCGGGTAATCGCGTCGAAGCGCGGCGGCATGGAGATCGAGGAGACCGCTAAGACCGAGCCGGAGGCCATCCTGCAGGTGGTGGTCGAGCCGGCCGTGGGCCTACAGGCATTTCAGGCGCGCGAGCTTGCCTTTGCGCTTGGCCTCAACATCAAGCAGGTGCAGCGCGCGGTGAGCATGATCATGAATGCCTACCGCGCGTTCCGCGACCGTGACGCCACCATGCTCGAGATCAATCCGCTCGTGGTGACCAAGGACGACCGCGTGCTCGCGCTCGATGCCAAGATGTCGTTCGACGACAACGCGCTGTTCCGCCGTCACAGCGTAGCCGACATGCACGATCCCTCACAACAGGACCCCCGCGAGGCGCAAGCCGCAGAGCACAATCTCAACTATATTGGGCTGGACGGAGAGATCGGCTGCATCGTCAATGGCGCCGGCCTCGCCATGGCCACCATGGACATGATCAAGCACGCCGGCGGCAGCCCGGCGAACTTCCTCGATGTCGGCGGCGGTGCGTCGCCAGAGCGTATCGCCACCGCGCTCAAGCTCGTCCTGTCTGACGCCAAGGTCAAAGCGGTGCTCGTGAACATCTTCGCCGGCATCAATCGCTGCGACTGGGTGGCCAAGGGCGTGGTGCAAGCCTGCCAGACGGTAGACGTGAAGGTGCCGCTCGTCGTGCGACTTGCCGGAACTAATGTCGAGGAGGGTCGCAAGATCCTGGCCGAGAGCGGACTTGAGCTGATCACCGCGGAAACTTTGGCCGAAGCCGCAAGCAAGGCCGTGGCCGCCTGCAACGCGGCACAGGAACCTGCAAGGGCAAGAGCCTGAGGGGCGCCCGGGAGAAGACCAATGAGCATTCTTATTGACGAAAAGACGCCGATCATCGTCCAGGGCATGACCGGCGACAAGGGCTCCTTCCATACCAAGGAGATGGTGGACTACGGCTCCAATGTCGTAGGTGGCGTGACGCCAGGAAAAGGCGGCACCAAGCATCAGGGCCTGCCCGTGTTCAATACGGTGAAGGAAGCGGTGGAGGCGACCGGCGCCACCACTAGCATCACCTTCGTGGCGCCGGCCTTCTGCGCCGACGCCATCATGGAAGCCGCCGACGCCGGGATCAGGCTCATCTGCTCGATCACCGACGGCATTCCGGCGCAGGATATGATGCGGGTGAAGCGCTACCTCCGCCGTTATCCCAAAGAGAAGCGGCCGATGATGGTCGGGCCGAACTGCGCCGGCATCATCAGCCCCGGCAAGGCCATGCTCGGCATCATGCCCGGGCACATCTATTTGAGAGGGAAGGTCGGTGTGATCTCGCGCTCAGGCACGCTCGGCTATGAGGCGGCCTCGCAGATGAAGGCGGTCGGTATCGGCATCACCACGTCGGTTGGCATTGGCGGCGACCCGATCAACGGCTCGTCCTTCCTTGATCATCTCGTCCTCTTCGAGGAGGACCCCGAGACCGAGGCGATACTGCTCATCGGCGAAATCGGCGGCCCGCAGGAGGCGGAGGCCTCGGAATGGATCAAGGAGAACATGTCGAAGCCGGTGGTTGGCTTCGTCGCTGGCCTTACGGCGCCGAAGGGACGGCGCATGGGTCATGCCGGGGCCATCATCTCTGCCGTAGGCGACAGTGCTGCGGAGAAGTCGGAGATCATGCGCTCTTGCGGTCTGACCGTGGCGCCAAATCCGAGCGAGTTCGGATTGACCATGGCGCGGGTATTGTCCGGCGGCGCGTCGAGGTCCCGGGCCGTCCTGTGAGTTGAAGGCGCGGCGCCACGTAGTCATGGGCGGGGACTCTGCGCCCCGCCAGGAGTGCCGGGCCGTCATGAAGGACGACGTCAGAGAGCTCGGCAGCGCTGGTGACCCCTCCCCGCCCTCGGCTCTGGTCGCGGGCACGTCGGCGCGGGAAGCCGCGGAGCTTCTGTTCGGCCTCTTGCTCGACGTGGCGCGCCGCCATCAACCTGAGATTGAGCCCCTGCTCAAGGGCGGCGCCAGCGTCGCCAATTTTACGCCCGAGCTCATGGCCCGCGCACTACAAGCGCAAGGCATTTGGTTCCAGCTTCTCTCGATCGCCGAGCAAAACGCCGCGATGCGCCGACGCCGCCAGGTCGAACGCGAGCGCGGCCGCGAGGAGCTTCGCGGCACCTTCAGCCATGTTCTGGCGGAGGCTGCCGAGGCTGGGATCGGGCCCGAGGAGATCCAGAAACTGATCTCGAATTTGCGCATCAGGCCGGTACTCACCGCGCATCCCACCGAGTCGAAACGGGTCACCGTTCTGGAGAAGTACCGCAAGACGTATCTCTTGCTGCGCGAGCTGGAAAATCCGCGCTGGACGGAGCGGGAACGCGCCCAGCTCGTGGGTGAGCTACGCGACCAGATCGATCTCGTGTGGATGACGGGCGAGCTGCATCTGGAAAAGCCGTCCGTCGAACAGGAAGTTCTGCGCGGCCTCCACTTCTTCGACGAGACCCTGTTCGAGATGGCACCGAAAATACTGAGCGGGCTCGAGGCCGCGCTCGAGCAGTCTTATCCCGGCACGCGCTTCGATGTACCGCCCTTTTTCCAGTTCGGCTCTTGGATAGGCGGCGACCGCGACGGGAATCCTTTCGTCACCACGGCGGTAACGCGCACCACCCTGAAGCAGAACTCGCTCGCAAGCCTTCGACACTATAAGGCGCGGATTACGGAGCTTGCGCGATACTTGTCGATCACCGAGCGCGCGGCGCCGGTACCCGAAAGTTTCCGCGACGAGTTGGCCAGACAGCTCGAAGCATCGGGCGACGCGGTCGCCATCCGCGCGCGCAATCCTGGCGAGGCCTATCGCCAATATCTCACGATTGTGCTGCGCAAGCTCGACGCTACGTTCACGCGCATCGAAGGCAATGGCACTGGCGATGGGAACCCCTACTACGCCAATGCTGACGAGTTGATCGTCGATCTCCGCGTGCTCGAGACAGCGCTAGAGGAGGCGGATCTTGCCTCAATCGCCGCCGATCTCGTGCGGCCTGTGCGCTACGCCGCGCAAGTCTTCCGCTTCTCCACCGTGCGTCTTGACCTTCGTGAAAACACCACCCGTACCAGCGAGACCTTGCAGGCCTTATGGCGGGCGACGGCCGGGCGGGGCGGTGGAGAGCCGCCCGACCCACGCTCAGATTCCTGGAAGACCTGGCTGCTCGCCGAGCTTGCTCGCCCGCGGCTCGGCGACCGCGTTCTCGCCGGCTCGCCGCCAGAGGCCGAGGAGACGCTTGCCATGCTCAGGCTTGTGCCAGAGATGCGCGGGCGGCTCGACCGAGAGGCCTTCGGTAGCTTCATCTTGTCGATGACCCGTACTGTCGCTGACGTGCTCGGCGTCTATCTGCTCGCCAAGGAAGCCGGTGCATTCCTCGATGCCGCCGGCACCGAGATCTGCTCGCTGCCCATCGTGCCGCTGTTCGAGACTATTGACGATCTGCGCGCCGCCCCCGCCATCATGCGCGAGTTGCTCGCCGTGCCACTCGTCCGCCGCAGCACCAATTGGCAGGGCGGCGTGCAGGAGGTGATGATCGGCTATTCCGACTCCAACAAGGACGGTGGCTTCTTCGCCTCGAATTGGGAATTGTCCAAGGCGCAATCACGGCTTACCAAGGTGAGCGACGAGACCGGCGTCAGGATCGCCTTCTTCCATGGGCGCGGCGGCTCGGTCTCCCGCGGCGGGGCGCCGACGGGCCGCGCCATCGCGGCGCAGCCGGCTGGCTCGATCCGTGGCGGCTTCCGCGTCACAGAGCAGGGCGAGGTGGTCTCCTCTAAATATGCCAATAGGGGCACCGCCATCTATCAGATGGAGCTGCTCGCGGCGAGCGTGTTCGAGCATGCCCTCAAGTCCGAGCGCGAAGAGGCGCTGAAACCCCGCGCCGAGATCGATGACGCTATGGAAGCCCTCGCTGGCGCCTCGCGTGCCGCCTATACGCAACTCGTCGGCAATCCAGATCTCGTCACCTATTTCCAGGCGGCAAGTCCGCTTGAGGAAATCTCGCTCCTCAATATCGGCTCGCGGCCGGCCCGCCGCTTCGGCGCGCACAGCCTTGCCGATCTCCGGGCCATCCCCTGGGTATTCGCCTGGGCGCAGAACCGGCACATCATCACCGGCTGGTATGGCGCGGGCAGCGCGCTAAAGAACTTCATCGAGGTGCGCGGCGAGGTAGGCGTGTCCATGCTCGCCCGCATGTTCAACGACTCCCGCCTCTTCCGCCTGATTATGGATGAGGTGGAGAAGACGCTGCTCATCGTCGACCTCGACATCGCCAGGGATTATTCGGGCCTTGTCGCCGAGGAAACGGTGCGCGACACGATCTTCCCCATGATCGAGAGGGAGTATTGGTTGACCCGCGAGATGGTGCGGAAAGTGAGCGGCGAAGCCGAGATCGGCGGCCGCTTCTCGCGCCATCGCGAGGTGCTTAACGAGCGCCTCTCCATGATCAACGAGGTCAATCGCGAGCAGGTCGAGCTGTTGCGTCGGTTCCGTGGCGGCTCGACCGATGCCGAGCGGGAGCGCTACAAGCCTGCTCTATTGCTTTCCATCAACTGCATTGCCGCCGGCCTTGGGGCCACGGGTTAACTTGTAACGAAAGGAAATCGACGACATGAGCTTTACCTTGATTCAACAGGCGACCCCGCGTTTGCACCGCTCAGAGCTTGCCGTGCCGGGGTCCAACCCGTCGCTGTTCGAGAAGGCGGCCAAGGGCGGCGCCGACATCATCTTCCTTGACCTCGAAGACGCCGTGGCGCCAGACGACAAGGAGCAGGCGCGCAAGAACATCATCCAAGGCCTCAACGATCTCCATTGGGGCACCAAGACCATGATGATCCGCATCAATGGCCTCGACACCCATTACGCCTATCGCGACGTGGTGGACGTGGTGGAGAACTGCCCGCGGCTCGACATGATCCTCATCCCCAAGACCGGTGTGCCACAGGACGTCTATGCCATCGACATGCTGGTCACACAGATCGAACAATATAAGAAGCGCGAGAAGAAAATCGGCTTCGAGGTCCTGATCGAAACCGCGCTTGGCATGGCCAACGTGGAGACCATCGCGCAAGTCTCGAGGCGGCTGGAGGCCATGAGCTTCGGCGTGGCCGACTACGCCGCCTCGACGCGAGCGCGCACCATGGGCATCGGCGCGCCGCATCCCGATTACGGCATTCTCTCCGACAAGGACGCTGAAGGGAAGCGCGCCTATCACTGGAACGATCCCTGGCACTATGCGCTGTCGCGCATGCTGGTCGCCTGCCGCGCCTATGGACTGCGTCCGATCGACGGGCCGTTCGGCGATTTCTCCGATCCCGACGGCTACACGGCAGCAGCGAAGCGCGCCGCCGTGCTCGGCTTCGAAGGCAAATGGGCAATCCATCCGTCCCAGGTCGAACTTGCCAACAAGGTATTCACGCCGTCCGAGGCCGAGGTGACCAAGGCCAAGCGGATCGTCGAGGCGATGAAGCAGGCGGCGAAGGAAGGAAAGGGCGCGGTGTCGCTCGAGGGGCGGCTGATCGACATCGCCTCAATCCGGCAGGCCGAGGCCCTGC
>Ga0187777_10003208_pt1 | contig 10458 bp, 9 predicted proteins | sample 1015_Q2_SP5_10_M_FD_132416 | JGI IMG/M metagenome (GOLD analysis project Ga0187777, IMG submission 132416) | Tropical peat soil microbial communities from peatlands in Department of Meta, Colombia - 1015_Q2_SP5_10_MG | ecosystem: Environmental > Terrestrial > Soil > Wetlands > Peat | place...
CCGCCGTTGCCGTTCCCCGCGGGCAACTTCGCGGATCGTCTCGCCGGCGAGTTCGTGGCGGCCATGCGCCAAAACGGTAGTTGCTGGTGCCGCGCCGGCCGTTCTCCCGGCTCAGGGCACGAACGCGGCCACCGACTGGGCGAGCTCCACCGGCATGTCACCCTGCAGGCTGTGGCCGGCCTCGTCGAAGTGCTCGACCTCGGCGTCGGGGAGCACCTCGAGCAGTTTCGCCTCGTCGGCGTCGTCGACCACCGACTGCTCCCGCATGCCGCGCGCGAGCATCAGCGGCACCTTGATCTGCGCGACCGTGTCCCAGAGCACGCCGAACTGCGGGAAGTCGGCCGTGCTGTCCGTGGCCGGTGCGCCGCTCTCGGGCGGCGGGCGACGGAAGCGCATGTAACGCCAGACCCAGGTGCCGTCGTCGCGCTGCACCGCATTGTGCAAGATGCCGCGCCGGAGCGACGACTCGGTACGCGTCGGGTTGTACTCGACCGTGCGGGCGAGGATGTCGTCGAAGCTGTCGAAGCTCTCGGGCCCGTTGATGAAGTCGGCGATGACCTTCGACTTGGGCCCGTCGACGCCGGGCGTGACGTCGACCAGGACCACCGAACGCACCAGCTCGGGAGCCACCGACGTGAGCGCGATCGTCGTGAGACCTCCGAGGGACATGCCGATCACGCCGCGCGCGTTGGGGGCAAGCTCTCGGACGGCGACGGCGACGTCGGCCGCGAGCGATACGGGCGCGAGCTGGCCGCCGGCCGCCTCGTTCGGGCCGTCGGAGTGACCGTGGCCGGGGAGGTCGACGGCGACGAGCGGACGACCGAGCGCCATCGCGACCGTGTCCCAGGTGTGGGCGTTCTGGGCGCCGCCGTGGAGGAACACGTACTCGGGGTCGTCGGTGCCCCACACGAGCGCGCTGATGCGACGGCCGTCGGGCAACGCGACGAACTCGCGCCGGACCGTCGGCGGACCCTCGTAGGGCAGCCCGAACTCCTCCGCGTTCTCGTGGAACAGCCCGAACTCGTCGTACTCAACACGCTCCATCGCGCTTCCCCGATCTCGAACTTGCGTCAGCAACCGACGCTCTACGTCGGCCGCCGACGCAAGTTTGGATCGGGCCGTAGGGTACGGGCCAATGCGAGCGCCCGAGCTCGACTTCCGTCCGACCATGCCGGAGTTGCTGCGACGCGCGGTGGAGCGACACGGGGACGCTGACTTCGTCGTCACCGTCGAGCGACGGTGCAGCTTCCGAGACGCGGAGCGGATCACACGCGCCCTCGCGAAACGCATGCTCGCCGACGGGGTGCGCAAGGGCACACGGGTGGGTATCGGGTTCCCGTCGGGTGTGGACTGGATGCTCGCCTGGATCGCGGCGGCGCGCATCGGCGCGCTCGCCATGCTGCTCAGCAGCACGTCGCGCCCCCGGGAGCTGCGGGACGCGCTGCGCATCGGCGACGTCGACCTGCTGCTCGCGCCGCGCACCATGCTCGCCAAGGACTACGAGGCGTTCCTCGAGGACGCCGTCCCGGACCTGCGCGAGCACGGACCGCCACCGCTGTACCTGCCCGCCCTGCCGTTCCTGCGCCGGGTCTGGATGGTCGGCGGGAGCGACCGCACGTGGGCGACGCCGGTGGAGTTCACGGCGGCGGCCGGGGCAGGGGCGGCAGGGGCGGGGGCGATGATCTCCGACGAGTTGCTCGAAGCGGTCGAGGCCGAGGTGGCGCCGGCCGACCCGATGGTCGTCGTCTTCACGTCGGGCAGCGCCGCCGAGCCCAAGGCGATCGTGCACACACACGGCACGGTCGTGCGCAAGACGTCGACCGGGTCGAACGTCGGTCTCCAGGGCTCGTACCCCGGGCACCGAGTGCTGTGCGCGATGCCGTTCTTCTGGGTCGGCGGTGTGCAGATGCTCGCGGGCGCGCTGCACAGTGGCTCCGCCATCGTGTGCCAGGAGCGCTTCGATGCCGCCGGCGCGCTCGACCTCATCGAGCGCGAGCGCATCACCACCATGCTCGGATGGGCGACGACCCTCGCGGCGATCGACGAGGGTGCGGGCGACGCCGCCCGCGACCTGAGATCGCTCGGCAGCGTGCCGCTGCCCGACGCGACGGTCGGGAGCCGGTTGCGCGCGTCGTCACGCGGCGACCCCCCGAACCTCGGCATGACCGAGACCCTCGGGCCGCACTTCTGGCCGCCCCACTTCGACTACAAGGTCGTCGACCCCGACACCGGCGCGCCCGTCGCCGACGGTGTCGAAGGCGAGTTCTGCGTGCGCGGCTACGGCCTCATGGCCGGCATGTACAAACGCGAGCGCGAGGAGGTGTTCGACGCTGCGGGCTGGTACCACACCGGCGACCGCTCGTACCTCGAGGACGGCCGCGTGTACTTCACCGGGCGCTTCACCGACATGATCAAGTCGGCCGGCGCCAACGTCGCGCCGCTCGAGGTGGAGACGGTGTTGCAGACCTTCCCGGGCGTGCGGCTCGCGCTCGTGTTCGGCGTGCCGGACGCCGAGCGCGGCGAGGAGGTCATCGCGGTTCTCGTCGCCGACGACGGCGTCGCGCTCGACGTGACCGATCTACGCGAGCGTGCCCGCAAGGAGCTCTCGGCGTACAAGGTGCCGTCAACGTTCCGCGTGGTCGGGTACGACGACGTGCCCTGGCTCCCGAGCGGCAAACCCGACAAGATCACGCTCCGGCAACGCGTGCACGAGCCCGCGGTGGAGGAGGACTGAGATGCCCGACCGACTGCCGTCGTACGACGAGCTCCCCGTGCAGGAGGGCGCACCCGCAGGTTCGTCGTGGGGGGTGTGGGGCGACCGCGACTTCTTCGGCACGCTCAACCTGCTCACGCCCGAGCGGGTGCTCGCAGCGGCGCGTTCGATCCGCACGGGGCGCGTGTTCTCGCTGAACCCCGAGCTCACCATCCCCGACCCGCCGCTCTTCTGGCGGGCCCGGGTGCGCCACGAGGTCACGGGCGAGCTCGGCGGCGGTCACGACGACCTGTATCACAACTGGAACACGCAGTCGTCGGCGCAGTGGGACGGGTTCCGCCACTACGCGCACCGCGAGCTCGGCCACTACGGCGGCGTGCCCGACGAGGAGCACGGCATCCACTACTGGGCCGAGCGGGGCATCGTCGGCCGCGCGGTGCTCGCCGACGTGGCGCGGTGGCGCGAGCAGGCCGGTCGCCCGATCCGGCACGGCGAGGGCGACCCGATCCCGGCCGACGAGCTGGCCGCGTGCCTCCGCGACCAGGGCACCACGGTCGAGACCGGCGACATCCTGCTCGTGCGGACCGGGTGGCTGGGTTGGTACCGCGGGCTCGACGCCGAGGGACGCGCGGAGTGCGTGAAGGAGCGGACCCTCCCCGCCCCCGGACTCTCCGGCATCGACGCGGTGCGCATGCTGTGGGACCTGCACGTCGCCGCGGTCGCAGCCGACAACCCGGCCGTCGAGGTGTTCCCACCACCCGGCGGGAAGTACCTGCACGTCCACTTCCTGCCGCTGCTCGGCATCCCGCTCGGCGAGCTGTGGGACCTCGACGATCTGGCCGACGACTGCTCCGCCGCCGGCACCTACGACGCCTTCTTCACCTCCGCCCCCCTCAACATGCCCCAGGGCGTGGCGTCACCCCCCAACGCCATCGCCGTCCGCTGACCCCCACTCCGTTTTGGCGTCTTTGAGTGGGGCCATAGCCCCACTCAAAGACGCCAAAACGGCGGAGACCGGCACCGCGCTCATCCACGGCATGAGGCTGACGGGCTGGCGGTGGTCGGTGAGGCTGAGGAGGCGCGCGGGGTTGGCGCCGAACTCGTGCGGGTCGCGGTCGTCGTCGCCGGGGAGCGCGCCGTAGCAGTGCGTGAGTGACAGGACGCCGCGGCGCAGTGTGTCGTCGGCCTCGGCGACCACGGTGACCGACCCGTGGTCGGACGTGAGCGTGAGCAGCGCGCCCTCGTCGGCGCCGAGCGCGTCGAGGTCGTCGGGGTGCACACCACACGGGTTGTACGGCAGGCTGATGGGCACGCGCCGGCCGAGCGAGTTCATGACGTGCTTGCTCCGGCGGACGGCGAGCAGGTACGGGCGCGCCGGCGGACCTGCACTCGCGACGCGCGTGAGCGCGTCGTGTAGCTCACGGGCAACGTCGGCCGCGAGCAAGTCGAAGCGTGCGCGAGCGTCGGGTGCGGGCGGGCCCACGACGGCCGGCGCCACGTCGAACTCGGCGCCGTGCGGCCGCGCGCGGACGTCGTCGTACCGAACCTGCGCGCGCTGCGCGAACGACTCGAGCAGCTCCTCGGACGACGGTCGCGGGGTCCCGGGCTCCCACACCCGGCTGCCGATGTTCAGCAGCAGCCCCATGCGCGACGCGAGCTCGTAGAAGAACTCCCAGTCCTCGATCACGTCACCGGGCCGCTCGAGGATCGGCGGCGTGTACTGCGCGAACGGCTCCGAGAAGAAGTGCTCGTAGCCGCGCGTGTCGTCGGCACGCTCGAACGCCATCGTGGGCGCGATCACGTAGTGGGCGAGCTGTGCCGTCTCGGTGGGGAACGGGTCGACGGTGACGAGCAGCTCGAGGGCGCGCAGCGCGTCGACGGTGCGCGTCTGGTCCGGGAACGCCGCCGCCGGGTTGCCACCCGACACCACGAGCGCGCGCAGGCGGTCGCGACCGGGCTCGAGGATCTCGTCGGGAAGGATGGGCGACGGCAGCTCCCCCATCAACGTGCCGACACCGAGCCGGCTCCGGTAGCCGCGGTCCCACGTGCGGGCCGGGCCCGACGCCTGCGCGGGCAGGTTGCGGCGGCCGCTCAGCACACCCGAGCCCGCGTACCGGTCGCCCTCGCGCGGGAAGCGGCCGCACACCACGTTCAGCGCTTGGACGAGGTGCTCGGCGACATTGGCGTGGGGTCCCATGTCGGGCCCGGTGCCCGTCTTCGCCATGCCGCGCGCGGCGTTGCCGAAGACGCGCGCCGCCTCGGTGATCGCCGCCGCCTCGACGCCCGTGACCGCGGCGGCGCGTTCGGGTGTCATGCCGTCGACCGCGGCCCGCAGCTCGCCGAGGCCGTCGACCCACTGCGCGCAGAACGCGGCGTCGTGCAGGCCCTCGTGCAGGATCGTGCGCAGGATCGCCGCGAACAGGGCCACGTCGGTGCCGGGGACCAACTGGAGGTGGAGGTCGGCGTGCGCGGCCACCTCCGTGCGACGCGGGTCCACCACGATCAACCGCAAGCCGCGTCGCCGCGCCTCGTCGAGGCGACGGAACCCGTCGTGCACGGGGAAGCCGGTGAGGTCGGCGCCCTGCATCGACACCAGCGGATTCGTGCCCACGAGCATCCACACGTCGCAGTCGTCGAAACGCTGGCGACCCGCCGCCCACGTACCGAGGCGGGCCTGCGCGACCCACTTGGCCGACTGGTCGATCGTCATCGTGGAGAACCGCTTGTGCGAACCCACCGCACGCAGCCACGCGCCCGCGAAACTGAACGTGAGCGACGCGGTGTAGGTCTGCGTGCCGACGAACAGCCCGATCGCCTCCGGGCCGTGCTCGTCGAGGATCGCCCGCATGCGGACGGCGATCTCGTCGACGGCCTGCTCGGTGGGAAGCGGCTCGAAGCCGTCGGGACCGTTGCGCTGCGCGGTGAGGAACCGGTCGGGCGCGTGGTGCAGCGCGCCGAGGTGGCGCCCCTTCGTGCAGGTGAAGCCGCGGGTGAGCGGGTGGTCGGGATCGCCCGCGACGTGGGTGACCCGACCGTCCTCGACGTCGACCAGCACCCCGCACAGCGGCGAGCAGATCCGGCAGTAGGTGACCCGGGTCTCCGTCACGACGACCTGCTTGCCGCGCCCATCGCCGACAACGTAGAACCTGGGCCGATGGAGCTCTTCGACCTCAGCGGACAGGTCGCGATCGTCACCGGGTCGAGCCAGGGCATCGGTCGCGCCATCGCCGAGCGCATGGCCGAGCACGGCGCGCGCGTGGTGTTCTCGAGCCGGACGCTCGCGGCGTGCCAGCCGCGCGCCGGCGCCGTGAACGAGCGGTACGGCGAAGAACGCGCGATCGCCGTCGCGTGCGACGCCATGCAGCGCCCGCAGCTCGCGCACATGGTCGAGCGCACGATGGAGCAGTGGGGCCGCATCGACTGCGTTGTCGGGAACGCGCTGGTCGAGGGCTCACAACAGGCGTGGATCGAGAAGCTCGACGTCGAGCACTACACCGACTGGTTCGAGGGCAACGTCACCAACAACGCATACCTCGTCCAGCTCGTGTCGCCGATCATGCGCGCGCAGGGCGGCGGCTCGATCATCTTCGTGTCGTCGACGTCGGGGATCGCCGCGCTCGAGGACTACCTCGGCTACGGGCCGTCGAAGGCCGCGCTCTCGCACCTCGCACGCATCCTCGCCGTCCAACTCGGGCCGCACAACATCCGGGTGAACGCGATCGCGCCGGGGATCATCGCCTCCCGCGGGTGGGACCCGGAAGGTGAGTGGTCCGACGCCGAGGAGCGCGAGATCGGCACCGGCCAGACGCCCCTCGGCCGGCCGGGCACGCCCGACGAGATCGCGTCGTGCGCGGTGTGGCTCGCGTCACCTGGGGGAACGTACGCGACCGGCGGCGTGTTCGTGGTGGACGGCGGCCAGACCCTGAAGGGGATGACCGGACCGCACGACGTGCGCACCGCGCGCCGCGACCGTCAACGCGGGGGCGCCTGACCCGAACCGAACTTGCGTCACTCAGCGACGTAGAGGGTCGCCCTCTGACGCAAGTTCCGTCAGGTCGTCGAGTTCCCCCACCGGTCCCAGTAGGTGACCTCCTCGACGGGACGGCGGACGGCGCGCCGGAAGTCGTCGCCGGTGTAGTAGGCGACGGGCACGAGGCACGTCTGCACGAAGCCGTCGGGAATGCCGAGCAACTCCGCGGCCTCGTCCTTGCGGAACAGGTGCGCGGTGGTGACGCACGAACCGAGGCCACGGCTGCGCAACGCGAGCATGAAGCTCCACACCGCGGGGTAGATCGACGGCGCCCACCCCGCGGCGCCGCCGGCGTCCTCGGTGCACGGGACCACGAGGACCGGAACCTCGTGCAGGTGCTCGCTCAGGTAGCGCGCCGACTCCATCACGCGCCGCTGCTGCGCGGAGACCTCCACGGCCGGCTCGGTGCTCGGCACGGTCGCGGCCGCCCCCGAGCGCGGCGGGTTGCGGTAGAGGTCGGCGAGGGCCGCGCGCGTCGCCGCATCGGTCACCACGATCCAGCGCCAACGCTGCGCGTTCGACCCCGTGGGCGCCTGGATCGCCAACCGGAGGCACTCGACGATCACCTCACGCGGCACCGGCCGCGCCAGATCGAGGCGCTTCCGCACCGAGCGCGTCGTGGAGAGCAGGTGGTCAACCGTGTCGAGGTCCATCACGCCAGGCTACGAAGGTTCGGGTGCCGATACCTGCCGGCGAGGGGTATGGGACAATTCGGGTTTGGTGAGGCGGGGGAGCGCCGATGGCGCCTGACGATCGCGGACGGCTCCAGCGTCCGTTCCAGATCTTCATCAGTTACCGACGTGGTGACAGTGGCCCGTACGCGCGCAATCTCTACGACGGGTTGACGCAGCAGTTCGGCGAGGGCAGCGTCTTCTACGACATCGACAGCATCGCCCCGGGCCGCGACTTCGTCGAGGTACTCGACGACACGCTGCGCCGGGCTGATGTGCTGCTCGTGGTGATCGGCCCGTCGTGGCTCGACGTCGTCGACGCGCAGGGCGCTCGCCGCCTCGACGACGCCGACGACTACGTCCGGCTCGAGGTCGAGACTGCGCTGGCGCGGCGGGATCTGCGTGTGATTCCGGTGCTCGTGGGCGGCGCGGAGATGCCCGCGGTCGACTCGGTCCCCGAACCGCTCGCACCGTTGTGCCGCCGCAACGCGATGTCGTTGATCGACGACCACTGGCGTTCGACCATGGGCGAGTTGGTCGACGTCTTGGAACGGGTCCGCTCCGATCTCACCGCGCCGGCGCCGGCGGACGACTCTCCAACCGCAGTGGTCGAGGGTGCTCCGGTGGATCCGGTGGCGGCGGCAACCGGGACCGAGCCACCGCCACCGTCACCGGTCACGACCGCGTCGGCTCCTGCGCCGTCGCCACCGCCGACGTCGAGCGCACGATCGAAACGGCGGCTGCTGGTCCCGGTGAGCATCGTCGTGATCGTCGTGCTGGCGGGCATCGTCGCCGTCGTGGCGCTCCAAGGATCCGGGAACGGCTCGAAACCCCGCGCGTCCGGGTCGACGCCTCCCTCGTCGGCCGGCTCGGGCTCGCCGAGGGGGTGGTCGGCCGCGGCCAAGATCGACGGCAATCCGCTGGACGCGGTGTCGTGCGCGAAACCGACCTTCTGTGCCGCGGTCGACGACAAGGGCTACGCGCTCACCTTCGACGGCCATGCATGGTCGCGACCACGCCAGATCGACGACACGACCGGCAACGGGGCCCCGATGCTGACCGAGGTGTCTTGCGCGGGCGACAGGAGCGTGCTGTGCGTCGCGCTCGACCCGTTCAGCAGCAGCGCGTTCACCTACGACGGGAGAGGGTGGTCGGCGCCAACCTCGCTCAGGGCGGAGGACGTCTCGTGCCCGAGCAACGTGTTCTGCATGGCGGTGCTCGGCAACTCCGTCAGCGTCTACAAGAACGGCGCGTGGTCCCCGGTCGCCGACGTACCCGGCATCACCAATCTCGGTCGTGTGTCGTGCGCGACTCCTGACTTCTGTCTCGCCGCCGGCAGCGGTGCGTCGTTCACCGGCTACTCGTCCACCTACTACGGCGATGTCTGGACGGATCCGACCAAGATCGACACCCCTGCGGCCGGGGGCATCACCCTCAATCAGGTGTCCTGCGCCAACCGCACGTTCTGCGTCGCGGCCGACGAGAGCGGTCTCGCATTCGTCTATACGGGCGTCAGCTGGTCCTCAGAGTCGCTTGCCTATGTGAACCCGCACGAGGGCGGCACGCTGTGGGCGGTCTCGTGTCCGACCCAGACGTTCTGCGTCAGCGGGGCCGACAACGGTCGCGTCTTCACCTTCGACGGGAGCACTTGGTCCGGCACGACGATCGCGGGCGACAATTCGAACATCTCCGGCGTGTCGTGCCGCGACCAGAACGTCTGCGTCGCGGTCGACAACCACGGCAACGCATACACGTACCGACCAAGCCCATAGAAGGAGGATCGCGCTCCTGGCCGAGGACCGGCGGCTCGTCCGCCTCACGAAGATCGTGGCGCAGCTCCCCGAAGCGACACGCGAGTACAACGGCCAGCACGCGTCGTTCAGCGTTCGCGGCAAGAAATTCGCCTACTTCCTCGACGACCACCACGGCGACGGCGTCGTCGCCCTGAGCTGCCGGGCCGCGCCGGGCGAGAACCGGGCGCTGATCGCGTCCGACCCCGACCGGTACTACCTGCCGTCGTACGTGGGACCGCGGGGGTGGGTCGCGTTGCGCCTCGACGTGGGCACGGTCGACTGGGACGAGGTGCGCGAGCTCGCGACCGACGCGTACCTGCTGACGGCGCCGAAGCGGCTCGCGGCGCTCCTCAACCCGCGGTGACGCCGGACAGCGACACCCAGCGCGGCCGTGCGCCGGTGCCGGGCACGAAGTCGACGAGCACGACACCCGGCTGGCCATCGAGCGAGTTCGCGGTGGCGCCCGCGTAGCGCGCCGGGGTGGGACGGTTGCGAACTTCCCAGTAGCGGTGGATGTGCCCGAGCGCGACATAGTCCCACCGGATGGCCTCGAGGTCGGACGCGTAGATCGGCGACGACCGGAAGGTGGGCTCGTCGTTCTCCATCAGCAGGCCGTGGCCCGCGACGATCGACCACCGGTCGGGCGGCACCGGGGGCACGCCCACGAGAGGGCGGAACTCGGGCTCGTGCTCGGGCATCGCGCGGCCCCACACGACGATGTCGGTACCCGGCACCTCGACGAGCGCGCCGTCGGGCACGTCGATGAACTGCACGTGCTCGCACCGATCGGCGACGGTGAAGCGGTGGTGCACCGACCGCTCGTCGAACACGTCGTGGTTGCCGGGGATCATCACGACGGGGCACAAGAGACGGTCGAGCTGCTCGACGGTCCAGTCGAGGAGCCAGTCGGGGACGCGCGCGTGGTCGAACAGGTCGCCCGTGATCAGGAAGGCGTCGACGCGCTCCCCGACGGCGAGGTCGATCGCGCTGGCGAACGCGGGTTCCTCGCGGCCGCCGTCCTGACCGGCGAGGTGGCAGTCGGACGTGTGGAGCACCGTCGCGGGTCGTCGCCGATCGGTCATGAGCGAGCGTCAGCGAGCCCGGTATCCGGGCGAGCAGCGAGCGTGGCCCGAGCGGCCCGGCAGCGCAACTGCCGAGAGCGGAGAGCCGGAGCGAGCGTCGCGAGCCGGGTATCCCGGCGAGCAGCGAGCGTGGCCCGAGCGGCCCGGCAGCACAGCTGCCGAGAGCGGA
>Ga0187777_10003209_pt1 | contig 10455 bp, 4 predicted proteins | sample 1015_Q2_SP5_10_M_FD_132416 | JGI IMG/M metagenome (GOLD analysis project Ga0187777, IMG submission 132416) | Tropical peat soil microbial communities from peatlands in Department of Meta, Colombia - 1015_Q2_SP5_10_MG | ecosystem: Environmental > Terrestrial > Soil > Wetlands > Peat | place...
CACGGTGACCATCTGGTGCAGCACGTATTCGGGATAGCCCTGGGGAATCCCGATGCGCAACGCTTGCAGCCCCGCCCGAACGCGGACGATCGTGCTGTGATGATCGGCACCCTGCTCGTTGACCACGCGCCTGAACCCGCGGCGCCACTTGGTAACGTGGTACGCAACATCGGGTACGAAATACGTGAAGCTGCCGTCGGTGCGGCGCATGACGCGATCCTTGTCGTCGCCATACCGCGTCGTTCTCAGCCACAGGGCTCCGCTGTCCTCGTAGGTTTCTCCCTGCGCGGTGAGGCGGTCGACCACCTCCTGCACGAGGCCGTCGGTGTAAAGCGAGGATTCGAGATAGAAGCTGTCGAAGCGAACACCGAAGGCAGCGAGATCGGCATCCTGCTCCCGGCGCAGCATGTCGACCGCAAAGTGCCGGATCGCGTCCAGATCCCCGGCCGAATGGTCGTGGGCGTTCGCGGCACAATACGCCTGCGCGATATCGCCGACGTATTCCCCGCGATAGCCGTCTTCGGGAAACGGCGTCGCCGGGGCGTAGCGCTGCCGGATCCGCGCCTGGACGGAGCGGGCGAGATTGGCGATCTGCGCGCCCGCATCGTTGTAGTAGAACTCGCGCTGGACCTGATGGCCCTGCCATTCGATCAGGGTCGCGAGCGCGTCGCCCACCGCGGCACCGCGGCCGTGTCCTACGTGAAGCGGCCCGGTCGGATTCGCCGATACGAATTCGACCATGATCTTTTCCGGCGTGTCCATGCTCCCGCGCCCGTAGTGCTCGCCGTTGCCGAGGATGCGGGGAACGATCGCCTGACGCGCCGCCCGCGACAGATGGATGTTGATGAAGCCGGCGCCGGCGACCTCGGCGCGCTCGACCCATGGCGAGGCGTCCAAGGCGGCGACCACCGCGGTGGCGAGCTCGCGCGGCGGGCGCCTGAGACTCCTAGCGAGCTGCAGCGCGATGTTCGTCGCGTAGTCGCCGTGCTGCGCCTGCTTCGGACGCTCGAGAATGAGGCCCACGAGCGATTGCCCGGGCGCGACTCGATCGAACCCGGCGCGGAGCCATTCGGCGAGCTGAGAGCGGAGATCGATCACGGCGAAGGGCGGGCGGCGCTTTGTCTGCAGGCGCTGGGCAAAGCTAATAATTATAGCTTGCACGCCAGGCGCGCCGCCCGGGTGATCATGCGAGCGCTGGCGGATCGACCTCGAGATTCCAGCGCACGGTCCGCGGCCCCAGCCGCTCCAGCTCGGTCCGCCAGAGCGGAAGGAACGCCTGGAGGGCGCGACGCTTCGAGGACTGGACGAGAATCTGTCCGCGCTCCATGCCGGCGCGCCGCCCGAGCGCCGCTGCCACGGGGGGGTACAGCTCGCATCCGCCCTCCTCGGTGGCGGTCAGCCCGCGCCCGCGCTCCGCGGCGCGCTGCAGGAACGCGTTCACTGCGCTGCGCGTCCTCGCTTCGGCGGCAAGGAGCGCAAGGTGGCCGAACGGTGGAAGCGCGAGGCTGCGTCGTTCGGCGAGCAGCGCCTCGGCAAAGTGGTCGTAGTCGTGCCGGACGAGCGCCTCGAACAGGGGGTGCTGGGGAAAATCGGTTTGAACGAGCACCTCGCCGCGCAGCGCTCCGCGGCCAGCGCGACCCGCAACCTGCTCCAGAAGCGCGAACAGGCGCTCGGTCGCGCGGAAATCCGCGCTGTAGAGCGCGTTGTCGGCACCCAGCACGCCAACAAGGGTCAGGCGCGGAAAATCGTGGCCCTTGGCGAGCATCTGCGTGCCGACGAGGATGTCGACGTCGCCGGCGGCGATCGCCTGACGCATCGTTGCAAACGCGCCCCCGCGCTGCGTGGTGTCGCGATCGACGCGCAACACCCGCGCTCCTGGGAACCGGCCGCGCAGCGCCGCCTCGAGGCGTTGCGTCCCGAACCCGACGGGAAAGAGGTCGCGGTTTCCGCATTCGCGGCACGCCGCAGGAACGGCTTCGGCATGGTCGCAGTGATGGCAGCGGAGCTCTCCGGCGTCGCGATGCAGGACCAAGCGCGCGGCGCAACGCGGGCACATGGCCTTCCAGCCGCAGGCCGCGCACAGGAGCGAAGGAGCAAACCCGCGTCGATTGATGAAGAGCAGACTCTGCTCGCCGCGCTCGAGGCGATGCGCGATGGCGGCGCGAAGAGGCGCGCCGAATCCATCGCCGCCCGCGTCGCGATTGGCCACCAGATGCACCGCCGGCAGCGCCGACTGTGGATTCGCGCGCCGCGACAGTCTCAGCCAGCGATAGCGGCCACGCTTTGCGTGCGCGTAGCTCTCGAGCGAAGGTGTGGCACTGCCGAGGAGCACTGGCACATGACGCAAGCGTGCTCGATAAACGGCGAGGTCGCGCGCGTGGTAGCGAACCCCGTCCATCTGCCGGAAGGATGCGTCGTGCTCCTCGTCGACGACGATCAGACCCAGGCGCGGCAGCGGCGTGAAGACGGCCAGCCGCGTCCCGAGCACGAGTTGCGCCTCGCCGCGTGCGGCGGAAAGCCAGCGGCGGCGGCGCTCCGGCCCGCTCAGCGCGCTGTGAAGCGTCGCCACGCGAACGTGCGGCAGCGCTGTCGCGATCCTTTGCTCGAGTTGCGGCGTCAGGTGAATCTCCGGCACGAGCAGGAGCGTCTGGCGACCGCCTTCCACGCTGCGGGCGGCGGCGGCGAGGTAGACCTCTGTCTTGCCGCTACCCGTCACGCCCTGCAGCAGCGATGCCGCGAAGGCCAGCGGCGCGGGCAGGGCAGCGCCCAGCGCGTTGCGCTGCTCTTGGTTGAGCGTGACGGTGCCCGAAGGGGCTTCGATCGGCTCCGGCAGCGGTTCCGCCCATCCCTTTCGCTGCCAGGCGCGAAAGACCCTCCATGCGCGCTCTCCGAGAGCGCGAATCTCAGCGGTGGCCGCACCGCCTTGCGCCGTCAGCGCCGCGCGCAGCGCCGCGCGCTCGCCGCCGCTTGGACGCGACACCCGAGCGAGGCCGCTCAGGCCCGCGTCGCTCAGCCGGTACCTGCTTGCGAGCGGCACTGTGACATTCAGGCCTGCGCCAAGCGGTGGCAACAGTTCCGCGACGCACTGGCCGATGGGCTGTTGATAATAGGCGGCCACGAAGTGCGCAAGCGCGCGAAGGTCATCGGGCAACGCAGGAAGCGCCGCCGCGAGCTCCTCGACCGCGACCAGTTGCTCCGGCAGCAACGCGCTTCGCTGCACGACCTCCATCACCACGCCGTGCATTCTTCGGCCCGCCAGCCTCACGCAAACCACGCTTCCCGGCTCGACAGGCAGGCCGTCAGGCAGCCAGTAATCGAATAGCCGGTCTGCAGGCACCGGAAGCGCAACCCTGGCAATGGCCACTTAGGACGTCCGGACAGCGAGCGCGGGGCGCCCCCCGCTTTGTAGTCTTCCGATTGCTGATAGGGGGGAACAGAATCCTTTTGCAAGTCGTTCTTTTTGCGGCATTCTGGCGCAGGGGAGCGGGGTTGTGGACAAGTGTGTGCGTAATTGCAGTGCCCGCCCCGGTCAGGAAGCCCCTGATTCTCGAGGAAGCCCGGCTTCCATTCCCCTGTCGAGCCAATAGCCCTTGTCTATCATCGAGTTGCGGAAATTTGTCCTCGCAGCGCGCGCTATCGTGCTGAAAATCCCCTGCAAAAAGAAGACTTGTGAATAAGTAAACCCAAGGCAATCGGAGCGTGGGGCGCCCCGCTTCGTGCGATTGCGCGTCAGGGCGTGCCAGCTATGCCGGCGCCGGGGGTCGCGGCCGCCCGCGCCTTGACGCAAGCCACGAGCGCGGCGACGTTCTCCGGCGGAGTCCCCGGCAGGATGCCATGGCCGAGGTTGAAAATGTAGCCCGGCTCCGGGCCGGCAGCGCTCAGGATCGTCTGCGCCTCACGCTCGATCACGGCTGCATTCGTGAGCAGGACCTGCGGGTCGAGATTCCCCTGCAGAGCGACGCGCCGGCCGACGGTTGCGCGCGCCTTGCCGACATCGGTGGACCAGTCCAGGCCGACGGCATCGCAGCCGCAGCCGGCGATCTCCTCCAGCCATAGGCCGCCGCCCTTGGTGAAGACGATGACCGGCACTCGCCTTTCGCAGCGTGAGCGCAGCTCGGCGATCACCCGCGCGACGTAGGCGAGCGAGAACGCCGCGTAGGTCTTCGCCGTGAGCAGACCACCCCAGGTATCGAAGATCATCAGCGCGTCCACGCCGTGGCGCACCTGCTCGGCCAAGTAAGCGGCCGTAGCCTCGGCGTTCACTTCGAGGACGCGATGCAGAAGATCGGGACGCGCATACAGCATGCGACGCACGCGGCCGAACTCCGCGTTCCCGGCACCCTCGATCATGTAGCACGCGAGCGTAAAGGGGCTGCCGGCAAAGCCCAACAGGGGAACGCTGTCCGCGAGCGCGCGCTTGATTGCCGCCACCGCATCGAAAACATAGGCAAGCCGCATCGGATCGGGAGGGGCGAGTTTGCGGATGGCGGCCTCGTCGGTCAGGGGCCGCTCGAAGTGAGGCCCCTCGCCCTCGACGAAGGACAGGCCGAGCCCCATGGCGTCGGGGACGGTCAGGATGTCCGAGAAGAGGATCGCCGCGTCGAGGGCAAAGCGAGCGAGCGGCTGCAGCGTGACCTCGGTTGCGAGCTCGGGATCCGTACACAGGCGCATGAAGCTGCCCGCACGCGCGCGCGTCGCGTTGTACTCGGGCAGATAGCGCCCGGCCTGCCGCATCAACCAGATCGGCGTATGTGCCGTGGGCTCCAGGCGCAGGGCGCGCAGCAGAGCGTCGTTGCGCAACGAGGTGGTCACGGCGCAGTCTTCCCGGCCTTTCTTCGCCGAGCGACCGCCCGAGCGAAGACGCTCAATGAGCGGCCACCAGCTCCCGCCCGCACAGCGCCTTCAGGATGGCGAGCGGAGAGCTCTCTGGCCGATAGAGAGCGGCGACGGGCAGGTGAATCGTCTGCTCGAGCATGTATTGACCAGACACCGCCGCGTGCATCACCTGGTCGGAAAAGCACAGCCAGGTCGTGCCCGGCGCAAAGCGCACGACCTGCTGCGCGCAGCGGCGCTGGTAATCGTCATCCGCCTTGGCGCGATCGTGCAGACCCAGCATGAGATGATCGTACTCGCTGCGCCTGCCCTTCGTCACCCGCAGCGCGGCGAGAAACGCCGAAGCCCCGGGCAAAGGACGGCCGATGCGCGGCAGGAAGGTCTGCGCCATCGCCGTGAAGCCCTCCCCGACGCGCCAGACGCGATCCTCCGCGGGATTGACGTTGCAAAACACGCGCAGGATGCGCTCTCCGCGGTTCGGCCGCGAAGGGAATGCGTCGATGTGCAAGCGAGAATCGTCCTTGCGCCACGAAAGCGAGCGTCCCACCGCAGGCTGCGGCCGGAAGCTCGTGCGTGCGCGCTTGACATAGGGCGCATAACGGGGAAAGAGGCCGGAGACGAGATCCGCGGCGCAGGCCGCGAAGCGGGCGATCATGCCCGCGAGGGCGGCCAGGTCTGCCGCCTCGCCGCGAGCACCCTTGAGCGCCTCGCCCTCGAGGCTGATGTTCTTGGCGCGGCGGTCCGACCACTCCGCCGAGAGGAATCGCCGTTCCCCTTCGGACAGCTCGAATGCGAGCTTCGGCAGCACGAGCACGCTGCCGCCCTCCAGCGCGTCGGCGGCCCGCTGCTGCAGTTCGGGCGTGCATTGCTGCCGCCAACTCGCAAGGTCGAGCGAAACGATAGCCGTCATCGTCGCGGCCCGCTTCCCGCGCTAGCGCGGCAGATCGGAGGCTCCCATCAGAAACTCGTCGATCGCGCGCGCGCACTGGCGCCCCTCGCGGATCGCCCAGACGACGAGCGACTGACCGCGGCGTACGTCGCCCGCGGCGAACACCTTGGCGACCGAGCTCCGATACGATTCGGTATCGGCGGCCACGTTGCCGCGTGCGTCGTACCCGACGCCGAGCTCATCGAGCATGCCTGCGTGCACCGGATGCAGGTAGCCCATCGCGAAAAGGACGAGATCGGTCTTGATCTCGAAGTCGGTCCCGGTCAGCTCCTGCAGTTTGCCGTCCCGCCACTCCACGCGGCACGCCATCAGCGCCTTGACCTTGCCGCCCTCGCCTCTGAACGCCTTCGTCTGGATCGCCCAGTCCCGATCGCAGCCCTCTTCGTGCGACGTGGACGTCCTCAGCTTCATCGGCCAGTACGGCCATACGAGCGGTTTGTTTTCGTGCGCGGGCGGCTGCGGCAGGAGCTCGAACTGCGTAATCGACGCCGCTCCCTGACGGTTCGACGTGCCTACGCAGTCCGAGCCCGTGTCGCCACCGCCGATCACGACTACGTGCTTGCCCTTCGCATTCAGAGGCGGCACATCGCGATCGCCCGCCACGCGGCGATTCTGCAGCGGCAGAAAGTCCATCGCGAAATGGATGCCGTCCAGCTCGCGACCCGGGACATCCAGGTCCCGCGGCGCTTCCGAGCCGGCGGTGATCGCCACCGCGTCGAACTCTTCGACGAGCGAGCGCGCCGATACGACGTTGCCCGCCCCTGCGCGGCCGCCGACGTGCACGCCGAGCCGAAACTCGACACCCTCGGCGCGCATTTGCTCGACCCGCCGCTCGATGTGGTGCTTCTCGAGCTTGAAGTCCGGGATGCCATAGCGCAGCAGGCCGCCGATGCGATCGTTCTTTTCGAAGAGCACGACGGCGTGCCCGGCGCGGGCGAGCTGCTGTGCGCAAGCCATGCCAGCCGCGCCCGATCCGACGACGGCGACCCGCTTGCCGGTGCGGGCTAAAGGTGGCTGCGGCATCACCCAGCCTTCTTCCCAGCCGCGGTCGATGATGAAGTGCTCGATCGACTTGATGCCGACAGGATCGCTGTTGATGTTAAGGGTGCATGCCGCTTCGCATGGGGCGGGGCATACGCGGCCCGTGAATTCCGGAAAGTTGTTGGTGGAATGAAGGACATCGAGCGCCTGACGCCATTGATGGCGGTAAACGAGGTCGTTCCAGTCCGGGATAATGTTGTTGATGGGGCAGCCGCTCTGACAGAACGGGATGCCGCAGTCCATGCACCGTGCGGCCTGTGTCGCGGCATCATCTTCCTTGAGTGTGAGGATGAACTCGCGGTAATTGCGAACGCGCTCGACGACCGGCAGCGCAACCTCGTGGACGCGCTCCAGCTCCATGAAGCCCGTTGTCTTCCCCATTACGCGGCCGCCTTTTGCCTGCTTTCGGTTCCTTCTTCGGCCACCTTTCTCGCGACGTACTGTTCGGCGAGCGCACGCCGGTACTCGTGGGGGAATACCTTCACGAACTTGGCGCGCGCGGCGTCCCACCGGTCGAGGATCGAGAGCGCGACGCCGCTGCCGGTAAAGCGAAGGTGGTGCTCGATCAACTCGCGCAATAGCGCCTCGTCGCACCGCCCGGCGTGTCGGAGCCGCCCCTTGCCCGCCGCAATGAGCTCCTTCTCCGAGCGCGTCTGCTCGGCTTCGGGCAACACAGGCTCCAGGGCTACCATCGACGTGTTGCAGCGCTCTGCGAACGTGCCGTCGCCGTCGTACACGTAGGCGATGCCGCCGCTCATTCCCGCCGCGAAGTTGCGGCCGGTGCGGCCGAGAACCACGACCGTGCCGCCGGTCATGTATTCGCAGCCGTGGTCGCCCGTTCCCTCGACGACAGCCGTCGCGCCCGAATTCCGGACGCAGAAACGTTCCCCGGCTACCCCCCGGAAGTAGGCTTCGCCGTCGATGGCGCCGTACATCACGGTGTTGCCGATCACGATGTTCTCGTCCGGCTTCGCCGGCGACGAAGAATCCGGGTAGACCACGAGACGGCCGCCAGACAGCCCCTTGCCGACGTAGTCGTTGGTCGCTCCCTGCAGCTCGAAGGTCACGCCGCGGGAGAGAAATGCGCCGAAGCTCTGGCCCGCGATCCCGGTGAAGGAGACGTGGATCGTGTCCTGGGGCAGACCTTCGTGCCCATAGCGCCGGGCGATCGTCCCGGAAAGCATCGCTCCGACCGAGCGGTGCGCGTTGCGAATGCGGTACTCGAGCCGCACCGGCTTGCGCTCCTCGACCGCGAGCCGCGCATCGGCGATCAGGCGATGATCCAGCGCGCGGTCGAGCCCGTGGTCCTGTGTCTCGCAGTTGTAGCGAGCGACCGTCGCCGGCATCTTCGGCTGATAGAACACGCGCGAGAAGTCGAGCCCGCGCACCTTCCAATGATCGATACCGGCGCGCATGTCGAGCAGATCGGAGCGCCCGATCATGTCGTTGAACCTGCGGAAGCCGAGCTTCGCCATGATCTCGCGCACTTCCTCGGCCACGAAGAAGAAGTAGTTGACGACGTGCTCTGGCTGCCCGGTGAATTTGCGGCGCAGCTCGGGATCCTGCGTCGCGATGCCCACCGGGCAAGTGTTCAGGTGACACTTGCGCATCATGATGCAACCTTCGACCACGAGCGGGGCGGTGGCGAACCCGAATTCGTCCGCACCGAGCATCGCGCCGATCGCCACGTCGCGCCCGGTCTTCATTTGCCCGTCGACCTGCACCGCGATCCGGCCGCGCAGCCGGTTGAGCACCAGGGTTTGCTGCGTCTCGGCGAGACCGAGCTCCCACGGCGTGCCGGCGTGCTTGATCGAGGACTCGGGGGACGCTCCCGTCCCGCCGTCGTGCCCGGCGATCGTCACGTGGTCCGCCTTCGCCTTCGACACGCCCGCGGCGACCGTCCCCACGCCGACCTCGGAAACGAGCTTGACGCTGATCGAGGCGAGCGGGTTGGCGTTCTTGAGATCGTGGATGAGCTGCGCCAGATCCTCGATGGAGTAGATGTCGTGGTGCGGCGGCGGCGAGATGAGGCCCACGCCCGGGACCGAGAAACGCAGTTGCGCGATGTACTGCGACACCTTGTGCCCCGGCAGCTGTCCTCCTTCGCCGGGCTTCGCACCTTGCGCCATCTTGATCTGCAGCTGATCCGCGTTGACGAGGTACTCGGCCGTGACGCCGAAGCGCGCGGAGGCGACCTGCTTGATCTTCGAGCGCAGCGAATCGCCCTCTTTCAGCGGCACGTCGACGACGACGCTGTCGATTCGCGATTTCAGCGTCTCGCCGCTGCGGACGATCGGATAGCGCCGCGCGTCCTCGCCGCCCTCGCCGGTGTTCGACTTGCCGCCGATGCGGTTCATGGCGACCGCGAGAGTCGTGTGCGCTTCGGTGGAGATCGATCCGAGGCTCATCGCACCGGTCGCGAATCTCTTGACGATCTCGGCCGCCGGCTCGACTTCGTCTAGGGGGACGGGCTCCCGCGCGAACTTGAACTCGAACAGGCCGCGAAGCGTCATCAGCCGCTTGCTCTGGTCGTTGATCAAGCGCGCGTAGTCCCGGTAGGTGGCGGAGCTGTTCGATCGCGCCGCGTGCTGCAGCTTGGCGATCGAATCGGGCGTCCACATGTGCTCCTCCCCGCGAACGCGGTAGTAATACTCGCCTCCCGCGTCGAGCGCGTCGCGCAGCAGGGGATCATCGCCGAACGCGAGGTTGTGCAGCCGGCAGGCCTCCTCCGCAACCTCGAACAGGCCGATGCCTTCGATGTTGCTCGCCGTGCCCGTGAAGTATTTCTCCACGAACGCGGAGCTGAGCCCCACGGCTTCGAAGATCTGCGCGCCGCAGTAGGACTGGTAGGTCGAGATGCCCATCTTCGACATGACCTTGTAGAGTCCTTTGCCGATCGCTTTGACGTAGCGCTTGACCGCCTCCTCGGACGAGACCTCCATCGCGTATTCGCGGAGCTGCGCGAGCGACTCCAGGGCTAGGTACGGGTGGATCGCCTCGGCGCCGTAGCCGGCGAGGAGCGCGAAGTGGTGCACTTCGCGCGCCGAGCCTGTTTCCACGACCAGCCCGGTGCTGGTGCGCAGCCCCTTGCGCACGAGATGCTGGTGCACTGCCGCCGTCGCCAGCAGGGCCGGAATGGGCATCATCTCCGCAGATACCTTCCGGTCGGAGACAACGAGAATGTTGTAGCCGAGATGGATTGCATCCTCCGCATGGGCGCACAGGCTGGCGAGCGCCGCCTCCATCCCGGCCGCGCCCCACGACGCGGGATAGCAGATGTCCAGCTCGAGCGAGCGGAACGTCCCGCCCGTGAAGAGCGCGATGTGCCGGATCTTCTCCATCGCCTCGGCCGTGAGGATCGGCTTCTGGGCCTCCAGCCGCATGGGCGGATCGGTCTCATCGATGCCAAGGAGATTCGGCCTGGGCCCGATGAAGGTCACGAGCGACATGACCAGTTCTTCGCGAATCGGGTCGATCGGCGGATTCGTGACCTGCGCGAAGAGCTGCTTGAAGTAGTTGTAGAGGACCTTCGGCCGACTCGACAGCACCGGCAGCGCGGCGTCGTTGCCCATCGAGCCGACCGCTTCCTCACCCGTCTGCGCCATCGGTGCGAGGACGATCTTGAGGTCCTC